>Ga0307373_10004670_pt1 | contig 22894 bp, 8 predicted proteins | sample OX2MG_FD_202534 | JGI IMG/M metagenome (GOLD analysis project Ga0307373, IMG submission 202534) | Soil microbial communities from Risofladan, Vaasa, Finland - OX-2 | ecosystem: Environmental > Terrestrial > Soil > Coastal area > Acid sulfate soil | place: Finland: Risofladan, Vaasa | collected... | reverse complement strand
ACTTGATAGAGTCGCTATGCGCCTCAACGACAGGCCGCGCAAGACGCTCGATTACCGCAAGCCAGTCGAAGTTTACGATGAGATGCTAGCGGAATCCTGTGGCGCTATGACCGATTGAATCCGCCCATCCGATCTCAGAGCAACGTATCGCCGTGACTACCGCCGCCGCTTTGGAGAAGTCCGCATGGCGGCCTACGATCCCTCGAATTAGTAGGGAACTTCACTCCGTCGGCAGCAACAGCCTGCGGCGCCTATGAAGGCGCAGGGCGGGGAGGCCAGAGTCACCCTCGTCGTCATCGCCCGCCAGGGCGACGTCGAGCAAGTCATTCATTCACCATGGCGAGCATACCCTTTGCGGTCAACGCAAGTCGTTGCCGTCGCTCGCGATGGCCGACAACCTCACCCGCTTTCTCAACAGCGCTACCCAACACAGCCAGCCGTCAGGTCGTTCCGGGATCAGCTCCAAACACTCAATCAAACAGCCGATTTAGCTCGGCAACAATGATAGAAAGTAATCAGGTGGCTTATTGCCTCTAGTCTAAAAAGACCTCCTAGTGACAAGCCTTTATTTACTCTGAGGGCATAATTTTCGTTTGTCCGGATATGCCCTGCTGGATAGCGATAGGCAATCGTGCAAGTCTCCGGTTCTCATGTTCCACTACCACTGACCACATACCATAAACTGTCACCTGAACATTGAATCTAAACCAGAAGTTGATACGAAGAATGTCACCCGGCTTTGTAATCTGAAAGACTGGATTGCATGTTCCTGCGATGTTTCCATCTGGTGTCATCGCGTAAACAGCGAGCCGGTATTCTCCTTGCTGGACTCCGCCAGCTTCGACCACAGCCAAACCAATCATGGCGAGGCTGTCATTAAGGTTAAGGACGTTGTAGTGGCTAAATCCACCACTAAGTAGGCAGAAGTATGGGCCGTGCAGTTCAACAGAATTCGCGAGCACTAGGGCAGATATTGCAAGTATTTTGCTTGTCGAGCGGGTACCCGATCCAACCAGGGCTCCTTGGCCGCCTCGAGCGCGCAATAGAACATTACCATCTGCATCTGCAATGGTAGTATCGCCACCGCTTGGCGCATCTGAGCCCAAGTATTCGTACACTCCAATAGTGGGCGTCTTACCGGGGTCTCGCCAGAACAATTCAGACTCAGGATCGATCTTGCCGGCGCCGCCGCCCCCCGCACCGGCGGCTTCACCAGATTGTCCTCCGAGGTTGATCGTGACCGGACCGCCGGGTCCTCCGTCACCACCTCTCGCACCGCGACCTATCGCCGATCCGCCGCTTCCTCCGGCGCTGGGAGCCTGCCCTCCGCCGCCTCCTAGATTGATTGTCTCGCCTTGAATGATAATTTCTGCGGCAAGTGATTCACGGATTACTTCTTTCACTTCTTCGTCGGTCAGCAACCATCCTTCTCTGACTCTATCGAACTCCGCTAGTTGGCCTGCCTTCCATGCAAGCAAAAGATCCTTGGGATAGAGAGAAACGCGGTCTTCGTCATCGACTTCATAAGCGTGCTCAATGCACAAGATTAGAAGATTGGGGGTTGACCTGTTTGCTTCTGGCGACATCTCCGAATCCCACCTAGGGCCGCCTTCCCTACGCCCGCAGATGTGTGCTACCCGTGAGTTCAGGGTTCTAGTTTCATCCGAGTTGACGCGGTAAAGAGGACGTTTACATTCAGGATATGCATAACTAAATGCATTCGCGTACAGCTCTTTGAACGTGCTCGCCGTCGGCGACGGATGCTCCTTCGGCAAGCCAGCCTCATCTCGGGTTAGACATAGGAAAGCCACGGCTATGCGAACTCCATAGTAGCTCTGCTACCCCGTCCTTCTGTTCCACCGTCCCCTCTGACAACTCAGCCATCTCTAAATACATACGTCGCGGCCCGGTGCGCCAGGCCCGGCCCATCTACTACCGCAAGCGCGACTCCATCGAAGCCCACCTCACCATCGTGTTCGCGGCCCTGGCGGTCAGCAGCTGGATCGAGGCACATACAGGCTGGTCCATCAGGAAATTCGTCAAGACGGCCCGCCGATATCGCACCATCGAGATCCAGACCGGCCAGCAGACCATCACCGCCGCCGACCCGCTACCCGACGAACTCCGCCAAGCCCTCGAAACCATCGCTCGTGGCAGCCGAAGTGCGCACTAGTTTGAGCTAACTCTGGCCTCCGCAAGGCGGTAGCGTCGGTTCATGTCCGGTCGGGACTACACAGGTTCCAGCAGGTCAGAGGCCCGGAAGTTGGACACGGCGGCCTGGCCTTGATCATCTGTCATTAGCTTGTCATTGGATTCTGGCGCCAGCGGACGGCAGACGCTGGCAGAAAATGGCCGCGATCAGCATTACGAGAGGGCCAGCTTCCGGATCGACGTGAACAGAGGCCATCCCCGGCACTGCGGCCTGGCTGCCGGTGGTCGAGGTCATCGGGCAGACCTGACCACGGTTGCGGCCGTGACTTGTCCAGGTTGCTCTGCGTGAGTCTGCGCTGTCAGGGGACTGCCAGGATCAGCATATGCGTGATGACCTGCTTATACGAGTGAACCGCCCTGGCGTTTCCGGCTCCGGACTCTCCGGTGCGGTTCATGACCCAGGCATCGTCACATTGTGAGGAAGCGGTATGGCTCGGCGAGGGTGATTCGGGCGCCATCAAGGTCAGCCAGGCGTGCGGCTAGGGTTGCCTCGGCCAGGTGGCGGGGGAGGGCCACACTGAATTTGAGGCCGTCGAGGGCCTTGTCGTCGACGGCTGGCAAGCACAGCCGTTCCTCGATGTCGGTCATGGTGGCCTTCCATTTCTCCGGCGTGGTGTCATCGCGCAGCCGCACAAAGAACTCCTCAACGCGCTGCGCGGTATCGGCCATGTCGCCGAGGGTGGTGATCAGGGTGGCGTTGGCGCGCCAGCCCGCCCAGGTCCACCAGCGGACATCGCCGGCCGGACTGCGGGAGATGACAGTCCCGCCGGGATGCACAAGGTCCGGGGCGGTCTCTCGGGCCTTGGCAAGCGCGGCTTGCGCGCGGCGGGTGAGCCGGGCCGGGGGATCGGCGCCGAGCAGCACGTCCCGGATCGCGCGGCTGAGCGCGAAGGATGCGCCTCCCATGCCGGGGAAGATCCAGCGGGCTTTGCCGCCCCCGTCGGCGGGCTCGACGAAGCAGCGGCGCCGTTTCCAGTCGATCCAGGTGACCCGCCAGCTGTGACCGGCGAGCAGCAGCAGCCGCGGTCCGTCGGTCTTCGCGGTGAGGAGCCCGGGATCGGTGCGGCCGATCTCCTGCCTGCCGTTCAGCACGGTGAACTGCGGCATGACGGTGAACGCTGTCGTCAGCTCCATGAAATGGCGGTGACCGAAGCGCTTCTCGGCCTCGGGGCCGATGAACAGCATCCCGTCGTCGGAGTCGAGATATCCCTCGCGGACCAGGTGCGCGAGGATCGGCCCTGCGGAATGCCCGAACGGCCCGAGCCCGTTCCAGCACTGCGCCAGCAGGTTTTCGCCCACCCGGTGTTCTTGAAGGCACAGGGCCAGGATCTGCTGGGCGACGATGTGGCGCGGATCGGGCGGCGGCACCACTGGCTCCACCCGTCCGCGGCCCCACAGCAGCAGGAGCCCTGCTGCGTCCAGCAAGCCGCCCTGGTCAAGCGCGAGAAACAGGCAGTTACGGGCTGAGCCTGCCCGCCGCCCGCTGCGGCCGAGCCGCTGGAGGAATGAGGCGACCGTGGCAGGAGCGTTGATCTGGATAACCCGGTCGAGGTCGCCGACATCGACGCCGAGTTCCAGCGTGCTGGTCGCCACGATGACACAGTCCCGCGAGTCTGCGAACGCCTGCTCTGCGCGGCGCCGTTCATCCAGCGACAAAGACGCGTGCGACAGGAAGGCGGTCACCCCGCGGGCCCGCAGCGCGGCGCCGAGTTCCTCGACCAGGCGCCGAGAGTCGCAGAACACCAGCCGCTTCTCGCCCTGGTGCAGCGCCGCGATGACCCTCGCCGCATTGTCCACTGAGCCGACGTAGTCAAGCTGGACGTCACCTGGCGGTGTGGCCGGCGAGACAATTGCCGACGCGGTCCGCCCGGTGTCAGCCGGCTCCGGCCCGCTCGCCAGTCCGGCGGGCAGGCCCGCGTCCGGCGCGATGACACGGGCCGCTTGCCGACCCGCGCCCGAGCCCTGCAGCCAGGACAGCAGCTCATCCGGGTTCCCGACAGTGGCGGACAAGCCGACTCTCTGCACTGGCTGGCCAGCCAGCCGGGTCAGGCGTTCGAGCACAGCGAGCAGGTGCCAGCCGCGGTCATCGCCGGCGAAGGCGTGGACCTCGTCGACGACCACGGCCCGTAGCGGCCCGAACAGCCGGTAGTGGTCGACGTTGACGCTGACCAGCATCGCCTCCAGCGATTCCGGCGTGGTCAGCAGTACGTCTGGCGGATCGCGCAGCAGCCGTGCCCGCACCCCGGACGTCACGTCCCCGTGCCACAGCGCCGCCCGCAGCCCGACCCACCCGCCGTACGCCTCCAGCCGGGGCAGCAGATTGTTCAGCAGCGCCTTCAGCGGCGCCAGGTAGATCAACGATGGCGCACTCCAGCCCTCCGCCGTCATCCGGGACAACAGCGGGAACACGGCGGCCTCGGTCTTGCCGCCCGCGGTCGGCGCGAGCAGCAGCGCGTCCTCGCCGGCCAGCAGCGGCCCAATGGCCTCAGACTGCAAAGGCCGCAGGTCCGCCCAGCCCAGCGTGTTTACGATGTGGTGGGCCAGCGACGGGTTTAGTCGGCCCAGGCCCGGCGCGCCGCCAGCGTGCCCGCCGCCCTCGCCATCGGCTGCGGCGTCGGGCTCTCCGGGGTCACTCATAGCTCCAGGTCCACGTCGTCGGCGTCGCCCGCCTGCTGCTGCCAGGCGTTCCGCTCGACCTCGGTGAGTTCACTGCCCGACAGCGTCAGCGCGTAGTGCGCCCGCGGGTCGAAGTCGGGGAACTGGTCGACCCGGTCCAGTACCTGCTCAACCAGCTTGCGCAGGAAGATCCGCGGCGCGATGCCCACCTGCCCGCCCAGCCTGCCGGTCACCGCCGACGCCATGTCCGCTACGTACGCGTTGGACACCACCGCCCGCACACGGCTGGGATCGGCAGCCCCCGAAGCGTAAAGATCGCGCACCGCGCAGCCGAGCGTGACCAGCGCGGCGATGTCGAATCCGGCCAGCCGGATCTGCACGGCGCGGGGGTTGTCGAACCGCGGATCGCCGAAGTCGGTCGCCAGCCGCTGAGCGAGCGGCGTTAGCCGCTGCACTCCCTGCTGCCCGTCATAGAATGCCGGCGTTCCGGTGATCATCAGGTACAGGCCGGGGAACCGGCCGCCGTCGACCTCGTCGAGTAGCTGCCGCAGCGCGTTCAGCCCCTTTTCCCGCACGTCGCTGCGTACCCGCTGCAAGGTCTCGGTCTCATCGATCGTGACCAGCAGTCCGGCGTGGCCGGAGTCGCGCAGTACCGTCAGCAGTCCCTGCAGGAACCCGAGCGCCCCGAAATGATCCAGGTCACCCTTGATCCCCGCAGCCCGCTTCGCCCTGGCAGCCACGTTGGGCTGACCGCCGAGCCACGCGATCAGGCCCTCAGCTGTCGCTGTATCACCGGCGATAACGGAACGCCGGTAGGCCCGTAGTGCCGCGGCGAATGCCGGGGTGGTGCGCGCGACCGTAGCAAGCCGCTGTTCCATCAGCTCGCTGGTGCCGCGTTCCAGCGCGGCCGCGTCGCCGGAGCTCGCTTCCCCGGCGACGAGCACGTCCTCTTCCAGCGTATAGAACCAGCCGTCGATGACGTCCCGCAGCGCGCTGGGCGGGTGCGAGGAGGTGGCCAGCCGTTCGGCCAGCCGCCGGTACACGGTCTCCAGCCGGTGCAGCGGCGTCTCGGTCTCGGAGATCTGGATCTCGGTAACGGCGAAGCCCTGGCGCTTGGCCCGCTCGGCCAGCCATCGGGCGAAGAACGTCTTACCGGACCCGTACTCACCGCGGACCGCCTTGAACGCGGCCCCGCCTGCCGCGACCGCGGCCAGCTCGACGTCGATGGCGCTCTCGAACCGCTCCAGCCCGACCGCGAACAGGTCAAGCCCGGCCTGCGGCACGGTGCCCCGGCGCAGTGCATCGATTACCTCTCGACGGCGAGCTGCGCTGACGGCCGTGGCGCGCTCAGTCATTGGGGGCCGAGGAACTGCTCGGTCAGCAGGGCGGCGTTCAGCTCGACAGTGCGACCGCTGTCGGCGTCGCCGATCACTGGGTAGCCGTCGACATTGAGCAGCCGCCCGAGCTGCGCCAGATAGCCGGCCATCCGGAACGGGGCCTGCCCGGCGAGGCCCGCCACGCTGGCGACGGGCAGCTTGCCGCCAGCCGTGCAAAGGCCGTCGATGATCGCAGCCACGGCGGCGTCGGCGGGAGCCTTGCGGACGAACGCCCGCTGTGCGGCGAACCGCTCGCTGGCCACCACCCCGGCTCCTAGGGTCACCTGCCCGTCGGTATCCCCGGCCCAGGCTCCGCTGGCCCCAACCTCACTGGCGCTGAACAGCGCTTCTTCCTGAACGGGCGGCAACTTGGCTGTCTTCGTCGTCCGGCCGGCCGGACGTGCCTGGGAGGCCCGCGCTGGGCCGGTCACGTCCGGCTGGCCGGACGACGCGTCGGCGTTCCACCATGCGGGCTCGTGCAGGACCGGGTTGTCATAGAGCGTCCAGCCCTTTGGGCAGGGCGACACCGCGGGCACGAACGTTAGTACCGGGATGATCATCTCCGCCAGGGATGCGCCGCCATGGTAACCAGCCTTGCGCGGCGCGTACCGGATCCGCTCATCCCACGGCAGGACCGTGGTACCGCCAGGTGACAGTACTCTCGGCCCGCTGACCAGCACCTCGCCGACGCCGGCCTGGCCCTGCCGATACCGGGCCGAGTCGCTCTGGGCTGGGTGGATGCTCTCGCCCTGGTCCAGGATGTGCCCGTGATCGGAGGTGAGGATCACCGGGCGTCCGATGCTTGCCGCAGCCGACAGCAGTTCCCGCAGGTAGGTGATGTCGTCAAGCCGCCAGGTCGGCGTGCTGCCTTCCCGGCCGTCGCGCAGCGCGTCGTCGATGGTGTTGAGCACGACGCCAACCACGGTGGCCGGGTCGCTGATGGCGGCCTGCACGTCCTCGTTAAGCAAGGCACCGGGCCCGGCGGGGAGACCGGCCTTGTGGAACAGCGCGGACTTGCGCCCGCGCCAGAATGCGGCGAACCCGGCCCGTTCCTGCGGCTGCGTCCCGGTCAGCAGCTGCCCGCAGAGCAGGCTGGTCCGCGAGAACGTGGTGGCCGACGGGAGCACCGCGAGCGCGCCTTCGCGGCCATCGGCGTGCCGGCCAGCCTCAGTCCACATCCGGCTGGCAGTGATCTCCTCGGCCAGCTCGCAGGCGACCGCGGCGCTCATCCCGTCCAGCACGATGATCAGCGGCACCCGGCGGTCGGCCAGCGGGCGGGCTATGCGTTCCAGCAGGTTCTCAGCGAGCAGCAGATCATCGGTCGGCCCGGCCACCGGGCTCCAGCTCGCCAGCCGCTGCGCGAACGCCCGGTCCAGGACGGCCCGCCGTTCCCTGACCGCCTCGTAGAGGGCTGCGTACGCGGCACGGACCGGCGGCGTTCTGGTCGTGTCGGCGGTCTTGATCACTGCGACGGCGCGGTCGACCCAGGCCCAGCAGCGGATCTGCCGGAGCGCGCCTTCGGCCACGGTCGCGGGTGCCGCGTCGGCCGTCGCCAGCCAGCGGGCGAGCCGCAACGCGGCGACCCCGGCCTCGACCTCGGCGGCGCGGGCGCCGAAGCGCCGGTGCTCGCGCAGCCGGCCCAGCGCAGCCTCCGCCGCCGCCAGATCAGCCGTCCGTGGCGCGGGCAGCGCGATCGCGATCTGGTCGGCCAGCGCGGTGATCCGCGCGTCAAGCCCGGCGTCCAGGACCTTGCTGTCACCCGGCAGGTCAGCCACGCCGAGGTCACGCAGGATCTGCTCAGCCCGGTCGCACATGGCCTGCGCGTCCTCGGCGTGGCCGTTCTCGCTCCACCGCAACGTCAGTGACTCGGCAGCCTCACCGAACGCCCGCAGCCTCGTCTCGCCGGGCGCCTGCCCGCCCAGGAACCGCTCCTCGGCCCGGATCCTGGCCCCCAGCACCGCCTGGCGGCCGCCCGCCGCGGCTCCCCACAGCTCGGCCGCGGCGAGACCGAACGGGATCGCGTCGAGCACCTGCCCGGCCCGCAGTAGCCGGAATACGATCTCCGCGACCGGGCCGGCCTGCTCTTCCAGCCATCCGGCCAGGCCATCCTGCTCGTCCTGCCGCAGCGAGAGGAACCTGGCCAGCCTCGTCTCATCCCGGCTCCAGTCCAGCAGCGCCGCGGCGTCGATGCGCTCCTCCTCGCTGCCATGGCCGAGGCGCACTGATGCGAGCCGCGACAGCGCGGTGTCGAGCTGCAGCACAGTGCCGGTGGTGCGCCGCCACCCGCCACTCGGCTGGGCGTCCAGCAGCGCCTCGGCCAGCCACCGGTACGGCCGGCCGGTCAGGCGCGGGTCGAGCTTACGGGCACCGAAGGCGTCGGCGACGAGGTCCCATCGGTGCACCGGGCGGACCTCGCCGCCGAGTGCACTGGCCAGCACGGAGTTGCCGAGTTCCCGGCCATCGCAGGGTGTCAGCACCACCAGGTACGTAGCGGCGGCGCGGGGATCGCTGACCGCGTCGAGCACAGCGAGCACCGTGCCGCAGCCGCGGACACCGGCCGTCACCGGGCCGCTGCCAGCATCGACGGTCACCGTCGCCGGGCCACGCCAACGCGGTGCGGCACGGAGCAGCAGGAGGCGCTGGTCACCGTCGGCTGGGCCATGCTTCTCCCGGCGGGCCGCCGCCTGCGTGAGGGCCTGCTTCAGCGCGCTCTCCACGACGGTCTTGCTGGCCTCGGGGACGCTCGTCCCGACAGCTTGCGCAGTCATTCCGTCACGATCCGCCAGCTGATGTCGAAACTCGCCCCGGGATTCTTATCGGCGGTCTCGCGCAGTTCCTCCACCACGGCGGCGACCTCGCGCGCGGTGACCCGCCGCGCGAAACGCCCCGGGCCGTCCTCGGCCGGCGGAGGCGGCGGGGAGCCGCTGGGCGGGCGGACCTCGGCACGGTCTGGGCCGGGAACCCCGGCGGGGGGTGGCGGCGGCTGGATCAGCAGGTCGATGGCGGCCCGCTCAGCCTGATCGAGAGCGCCGCGTAGCTGCACCTGATGCTCGTCGTGGCTGGCCGCGCTGCCCAGCTGGCCCCGGATCGACGCGGCGACCTCGGCCTTCCCCCCGCCGCCATTGGCCGCAGCAGCCAGCCGGTCGAGGATCTCCCACCGCACCCGGCCCAGGCTGGCAGTCAGCTCAGCCGCAGTAGTCAGGCTGGCTCGGTAGATAGCGCCCTCCCGAGGCAGCTCGCTCGCCGCGAGTGCGCGCAGCAGTGCCGTCGAGTCGGCCAGCCCGGTCAGCCTGTTCAGCAGCTCGGCCGCCGTCCGGGCCGTGACCAGCCGCCGGGAGTCGTCCGCGAGCCCCAGCGTCTCCGCGTGCCGCTCAAGCTCGGTCACCAGCGACTCGGCGGCGGGCAGCAGGCCTCCGGCCCGCGACCGCAGCTCAGCCGCGAGCGCCTGGACCGCCCGCGCGCTGCGTACCGGCTGGCTGCCCAGGCCGAACACGCTGCCCGCCCGCTCACCGGCCAGCGCGAACTCCTCCTCGCCTGGCAGTTCCTGCCGCCGCAGCACCATGTCCGGCATGATCCGGCCGATCTCCGGCGGCGGTATCACCGGCTGCCCGGCGCGGAACCAGGCCCGGTCCGACTGCACCGCAAAGCAGGCCACCAGCAGGTCGCTGACCAGCGCGGGCAGGCCAGGCTGCTCCTCGGCGATCCAGCGCCGGATGTCACCAACCTTCAGCTCGCTCACCGGCCCCTCGCCCGCCGCCCGGCGCTCGATCAGCAGCTTCCAGTCGTCCCGAAGCACCAGGACCTCGCCGACCGTGGCGATGTCCAGCGGGTTCGCGATCCGGCGCAGCACCGGCAGGTCGGTGGCCGGTACCTCTAGCCTTCCGACTTTGTCCTGCGCCGCCCGCTCCACGGCGGCGAGCACGGCCGACAGCTCCGTCTTCCGCAGCACCTGCCGCCGGCCCTGCCGGTCGAAGTCGGGGTGCTTAGGGTAGGCGTGGTCGAGTAGCTGGCCGCAGATCCGCGGCAGCGCCTCGCCGAGCCGCAGCCCAACAGGCGGCCTGATCTCCAGCCCCGGGTCCAGCGCCATGATGTGATCCTCGGCCGCCGCGCCGAGATCGGCGTCGTCCGGGCTGAGCAGCCCGTATGCGCGCTGCAGCGCGGTCCGCAGCTTGCTCGTCAGGGCGGCCTTCCTGGCCTCCATCTGGGCGCGAGCATGATGCCGATCGTCGGCGGCCAGGTACGGAGTCAGCTCCTCCAGCCGGTCCCGCCGGTCCAGCACGTACGAGATCCGGACCAGGTCGCCTAGGTCGGTGAGCCGGTCCCGGGACAGGAACGACGGCAGCCAGACCAAGGTCAGCGGCCGGTTCAGCCGGCCCTGCAGGGTCTGGACCCGGTGACGGTCATCGGACGGGTAGTGATTGCCCTCATCGAACGGGTAGTCGATGACAACCCGGATCGCGCTCGGCACCTCAGGCTCGAACTGGCTGTCCGCCAGCTCAGGATCCCGCACGTTGCCGAAGATGAGCTCCGCGACCCGGTCCGTGCCGCGCCACACCACCGGGCAGGTCGAGACGAACTCGCCCTTGTCGGTGACCCCGAACTCCTCCCACAGCAGCCCCTTGATCAGCCGCCGGCGAGCGGCAGGGTCGTCGACGTTGATGACCTTCCGCAGGATCTCGCCGGTGTCCACGCCGATCAGCGCGATCTCCACCGACGGGTCGTCGGCACCGGAGACCCGGATCTCGCCGAACTCCCCGCTCAGCTCCCGCAGCGTCCTGGCCACGGCCGCCCGGTCCTGGCCGGGGATCATGACCGCGATCGAGCCATGATTGAGCGCGGCAAGCCGGCTCGCGGTCAGCGCGCGCAGCGCGGGCACGTTCGGCACCAGCGCGGACAGCAGCAGCGTCTTGACGATCAGGTCATCAGCCCGGAACGCGTGCCGCGACGGCAGCCCGGCGGCCTGCTCCTCGGTCAGGTCATGCCGGCGTAGCAAGTACTCCCGCACTCGCTGGTAAAACCGCTTCGCCTGGTCGAACTCATCCCTCAGCTTGTCGCTGAACGGCCGGTCCCCGCCGGCCGCGAGCGCGTCGAAGATCGCGCCGAGCGGCATCAGCTGGCCGACCGGCAGCGTGTCCCGGTAGTCGACCAGCAGTTGCTGCATCAGCCTGAGCGCGGTCCGCTGCCGTTGCAGCGCTCCGGAGACATCCACCATCGCGTGCAGGAAAGCAGGGCTAAAGGGATACGTCCCGCGGAAATCAGCCCGGCTGGCCGCACCGCCCTGGGCGTCCAGCAGGGAGTCCCACACCTCCGGCCTGGACCGCTCTGTCTGCTCAAACGCGGCGTCAATGACCGCCTTGGCCTCGTCATTCTTCGGCCGCAGCAGCCGGGCCTCGACGACGACCGGCAAATTGCTGTCCTCCAGCCTGATCTTGTCGAATCTGCCGTCCCAGTACTTCAGCGTGTCGAACAAACTGGCCGTCGTCGCACCCGCGGTGTCCCGGCCCACTAGGTCGCGCAGGTCGCGCTGGCGGGGCACGAAGCTGATGATCGGCGCGGGCCGCTCGTGCTCGGCCGACTCGACCAGCTTGGAGACTTTCTGCGCCTCCGTCTTGATCCGGGTCGGGTCCCCGATGTAGCTGGACAGCCACAGCACAAGCTCGTCCAGCAGCAGCACGACCGCGTCACAGCCGAGCACGTCGCGTGCGTGCCTGCTGATCTCGGCCAGTCCCTTGTCCAGCTCGATAAAGGACTCAGCAGTGCCACTGACCGCCTGCGCGTACCGGGTGAAGTGGCCAGCGAGCAGGTCACCGACCAGGCGCCTGCGCTCACGGTCACCGGGCGGGGCGGCCAGCGCCACGTCCAGGCTGGCCGCGCTCCACGGCGCCTCGCCCCACTCATCGTCCGGATCGCCTGGCAGCCCGGCGATGAACTTCTCGTCCCCCAGCGAGACGCGCAGGTCGCGGGCGTCGGCGAGCAGGCCCTCGTCCCGGTAGACCACCGGCAGCGGAGCACCGGGCATGACCTTACGGACGTGGTCGACGTAGCCGCCGAGGATGGCCGACTCCAGCGAGGTGGCCTCGATCATGTGGTAGGGCACCAGCAGGAACTTCCGGCCTGCCAGCCACTTCGCGTGCTTGGCGACGACGTCCACCAGGCCGGTCTTGCCGCGGGCCTCCGGGTCACCGCGCAGGATCGCGTGCAGCATGGCCATGAAGTGGCTCTTGCCGGAACCAAACGAGCCGTCCAGGTACGCTGCCCGCGACGCCCGGGCCTCAACGGCGGACTGGATGAGCCCGAGCGCGTCGTCGAAGCAGCGGGCAAGCTGCGGGGTCACCACATAGTCCCGGACGGTAGATTCCTGCGTCACGCCCTTGTTCAGGGTGAGCACGAAGTCCCCGGCGTGCACCCGCTCCGGGATGTCGATGAGATCGCGCAGTAGTTCAGCTGTCATGGCGTCGGTGTGTGCCTTACCTGAGTGTCCACGGAATCGGTGCCCGGGGCGGTGCCGGCCAGGGGAGTGCCGGCCGGACTTGCCGGGCCGCTGGACACGGGTCGGCGTCCCCAGCCAATTGCCTGCGGCCGCCAGCGGGTCAGGTCGCTGGCGGTGACGCCGTGCCGGAGTTGCTGGTCCTCCAGGTAGCCGGCGTAGGCATCGGCGGGACTCATCCCGAACGCCGGGTCAATGTCGCCGTGCCACTGCCGCACCCACGGCAGCACCTCGGCCAGCCCCGCGATCAGCGGAACCAGGCGGTCCCTCGCCCAGCCGTCCCGTGAGGTGCGGTCCTCAATGATCGTCATCAGGGCGTGCGCCTGCTGCCGGTGATCCCAGCCGGCCCAGCCGAGCAGCAGTGAACCGTCGCCGTCCGGGCTCGCCTGCGGAAAGGAGATGAACCGCTCTTTGGGCACATCCAGCTTGCCCCGGTGCGACCAGTACGAGCTCTTGCGGAAGTCGGCGGAGGTGTACTTCGGCGGCACCGGGATCTTCAGCCGCTCGCCCGTGGCATCCTCCTGTCGCTGCTGGTCCCAGGTCTCTTCCCACCGGCGGCGCTTGCGCAGCCCGCTGTCCTTGTACCGCAACTCCGCCAGGAAAGGCACATGCTCCGCATCAGTGATCTCGGTGACGACGCTTGCCAATTCGGCGTCCTGTCCCGCATACAGCCGGGCCACCGACACGAACTCTCCGTCATCGCGCAACCGGTCCGCCAGCCGGTTCACCGTCATCGGCTGCGGCTGTTCGGTGCCGGTGTCATCAAGGGCGAACCAGAGACGACGGTCCTCGCACCGGTCCAGCAGCCAGGACCGCAGCGCCACCCGCTCCTTCTTTTCCCACGGCTCACTTGACCAGCGCCGCTTGCACTCTGGCCGCTCAATCAGCGCAATATCCCGGCGCCTCCCGATGGTCTCAATCCGCCGCTCAACGGCCCGCCGGTACGCCTCCGGCCAGTGCTCCGGCACCTCGGTAATCGGCGTTGACCCATGCCGCGCGAACCACTGCGTCTCGATCTCCCCGCGGGCCATTCTGCGGGCCAGCACGATCTCGAACGCCCGCTCGCCCAGCTTCAATTCGGGGACGCTGCCCGGCTCGGCCTGCAGGTCGGACGCCTCGTGGTCGGTCAGCAGGCCGTAGAGCCAGTAGACCTCCCAGTCCAGTTCCTCCTGCAGCGCGATCATCTGGCCTCCGACATGGCCATGCTCGGCGCGCGCCTCGTCCAATTGCTGGCGGGTCGGGATGCGCATGGCACAGACGGCTGACGGCTGAGAGGCGTTCAGCCGCCGCGCCAACGCATCCAGACCACTGCCAAATTCCAACGGCAATTCGCCGGGCAACGGGAAGTCCATTACGTTAGTGGCATTGAACGCGAATCTTTCCATCCAGTCTTCCGGCTGGATTCCCCTCCCCATGCCGCTGCCGCCCTTGGGGAAGCACGCTTGTTTGAGCCAGAAGCATCCAGTCGAGCTGTTGAGTACGCCAAGCAAAGCGAGATGATCATCCTCGCTTGCTCCTTCCGGCAGCTTGATCACTGGCGCGGTCTGTTTGAAGACTTTGCCGCTCCGGTCCAACACAAAGTGATTGTGTGTAGAGACCTCCGCAAATGTTACAGTCATAGGTGTGCGTAGGCGCTCGCCATAGAGTTCGCGGTACTCATACCATACAAATCCAGGAATCGTCTCCACCACACGACTGAAGCGTCTGCGTTGCAGAAGGTATTCCCGGACTGGCCACAGCGTCCGAATGATGTTTGGTATCTCAGCTTCGCTTTTGACATGCAGCTCGGTGTCATACGGCCATATACATTCGAGATCGGACTCCACGCGGAAGTCTCGTACTGCTTCACCGATTACTATCGGGAGCGTCACCTCAATCTGAGGCCTCTGAGCCATATGGGGTGGGACAAAATACGCCTCGTCCTCGCCAGTAATGGCAACGCATCCGATGGCTGCAGCGCGCTTATCAAGCGTGGATTGACTTGTCCGAACTATCGATTCCATCAGGTCATCCGCGCCGCCGCCCGCGAGACTCCAGGGATGGCAAGCAAGGCGGTCGCGGGGAAGGTCCGCAACTGTGACCCACTCACTATCACCCCCCGGCATGTCGATCTGATCTATGATCGCTTGCCAGACCAAGCCTTTAGCAGGATCGTCCGGCTGAATTGGTTCGCCACGGACACCAAGTACGGCGCGGACTGATTTGCTCGTCGGGATCATGTTGCGACCCACGAGGATGACGGTCGGCGTTCCATGGCCTGGGATGTAGGCACCGGAGCTATCAACCACGTAGGTCAGCTCTACCTTCTGCGCAAAGAAATTCTCAATGAGCTTTTTGCCGAACTCGCGTTTCATAAATGAGTTGGAAGTGATCTGGCCGACGTATCCAGCACCGCGTCTATCGCTAGCAGCGACGAGAGCAAGCTTGAAAAAACGCTCGGCGAATGGCACTGAAAGCGCATATTCGCGATGGCAGCTCGCGTAGCCCCTGCGGTAGTTCTCGTTCTCTTGCTTGTCCTTGACCGTAATGTACGGAGGGTTGCCGAGGACCACGTGGTAGGAGTTCGCGCCGAGGATGTCGGCGGACTTGATGTAGTCCTCGACATCTTCGGTGGCGAAGGTGTGGACTTCGCCAACGGCAAAGAGTTCCTCCTGCTGGCCAGCGCCGCCGCGGCCGTGGAGGAGTGAGTCGCCTACGGCGATGTTGAGGGGGAAGGCGGGGGCGTCGGTGAATTGCTTGACACCGCCGGCTTTCATCGCGGCGATGAGGAGGCGGAAGCGGGCGATCGAGACGGCGAACGGGTTTTTGTCGACGCCGTGCAGGCCGTCCAGGACGTTGCGGATCAGCACCCAGGGATCCGTTATCGCTGGTTGTCCTTCCCATTGCGCAAGCAGGCGCGCGAAAACGCCAAGCAGGAAGTGGCCTGACCCGCAGGCGGGGTCTATCACGCGGAGGCGGCGGGGCAGGTCGGGGCGGGCGCGCGGGGGGTCTGGTTCCAGGCCGAACTCGTCGATCGCTGGCGTGAGCGTCAGGTCGAGGATGAACTCCTCGACGAACTCCGGGGTCTGCAGCAGCGCGTAGGTCTTCTTCGCGTATTCGGACAGGTCCTGGTAGAGGTCGCCGAGGAAGCGGGTGTTCCAGTCCGGGTCGCAGAAGTCGTGCACGACGGGGGAGTTCTCGCTCTCGCCCCGGGTGCGCCAGAACGCGAGCAGCGCCTTGGCGGCGTCGTGCGACGGGGTGATCCGCCACATCGGGTTGTGTGCCCGGTCGAAAAGCCCGGCGGCCACGGGCGATGCGTCCGCCAGCGCCTCGAAGCCCGCGATGATCCAGTCCCGGTCGGTCTGGGCCGGGTTCTGCTCGAAGAACGCCTGCTGCCGTTCGGCCGCGATCGCCATCCGCTCGCCGGGCCCGGCCAGGTAGGGCAGTTCAATCAGTTCGTTGTCCTCGCAGAAACGCAGGAACACCGTGCCGAGGATCCAGCCGACCGCCGCCTGAGTGATCTCGCCGTCGAGCCACTGCTCGTAGCCCGCCGCGATCCGTTCCGCGTCGTGTGCTTTCTGCCATTCGCCGTGGAGGTCGGCAGCGAACTCGGGTATGTCGGCGCTGCGGGCGCGCAGGTCGTCCTCCAGGACGCGGACCTGGCCCTTGAGGTCGGCGAGCAGCGCCGCGTGGTCGGTCATGAGGCTCTCCTGGTGGTGCTGGCCGGGCCGGCGGGGCGGACCACGAGCTGCTCGTTCTCCCCGAGGGTAGCCACTGCCTGCTCGTCCAGCAGAGCGGGCTTGCGCGGGTCGTCCATCGGGCAGAGCAGCCACAGGCCGTGCGGCGCCTCGTCGGCCTGACGCGCGCCTGCCGCCAGCCGGGACAGCAGCTGGATTCCGCCGGCGTAGCGGGCCAGCGGCGTTGCATCGTGCAGCATCACGGTACCCGGCATTGCGCGGACCTGCTTGTCCAGCCGTTCCCAGACCGCGTCGAGTAGTCGGCCGAACCCGGCCTGCGCGGCGGGCGTCGCGTCGGCGGCGTCGGCCGCGAGCACGCTCTCCCATCGTGGTCTGCCGCGTTCCTTGACGATCTCGCGCAGCGCGGTGAGGAACACCTCGGTCACGTTGACCGGGCTGACATCGGCCAGCGCCGTCATCTCGTCGCGCACCGGCGCGGTCTCCGCCAGCCTGGTGGTGATCGCGAGGAAACCGCCGTGCTCGGCGGCGGCCACCAGTCGCTGCCTGGTTTCCGCCATCGCGGACGCCTCTGTATACCCGGCCATGGACGTCGGGCCCCTCGTGCTCGACCAGGAGCCCGCTAGCGTGCCGCCGGGAATGACGTACCAGTTACGGCCATCCGGGCCCGGGACAACATTGACGGTGTGGCCCACCTCCTGCAGCAGCTTGCGCAGCTGTCCGGGGTCCGGCAGGTCGGCAAGCTCGGGGAACCTGGCCAGGACCCGGTCGCGCAGCCGGTTCGGTTCGAGCCCTGGCTCCCCGAGGTAGCTGGCTGCTTGCGCCAGGCGCAGCGCCTTCCTTGGGTCCAGGCTGCGCGGATACAGCTCAAGCCGGGCGGTCATCGCCGCGTCCTGCGACGCGCCGGCCGCGAGCGACACCAGGTCGGTGTCGGACAGCGGCGGCATGCCGTCCGGCCTGATGACCCCGGCCAGCGCCTCCAGGATCGTGCTCGTGCCCGGCAGGGGCGATGCGTCGCCGAGATCGACAAGTTCGTCCGCGCGGCGGCCGAGGTCGACCGCGTAGTCGAGCAATTCCTCCTCGGTCGGCGCGGCCGGGTCGTCCGTCGGCATTGCGGGGTCGTCCTCGGCGGTGGCGACAGCAGCGATCAGCAGCCGGGCGCCGGCCCGGCGCCTGGCCAGGCGCGGGTTATCCAGGTGCTCTTCGGCCTCGATCGCGGCCCGCAGGCAGGCCTGCGCGAGCGCTAGCCGGGCCGCCGGGTCATCGAAGCCCGAGCCTCGCTCGGCCAGCAGCGCCGCGGCCAGCTGGCCCGCCTCCATCACCCGGCCCCGCCGGGCCAGGATCTCCAGCACCGTCTTGCGCAGCTCGGTGACGGGCCTGACGCTCTTGGTCCAGCGTTCTCTGGCCTTGCCCAGCAGGCTGCCGACATAGGGCTGGCTGAGCCCGGTCTCAGCGGCTACAGCTGCCTGCGGCGCCCAGGCTGGCACGGGGGAGGGGCGGCCCTCGGCGTCCGGCAGGGCCAGCAGCAGCCGGATGACCCGGATTTCGGCGGCGTTCTTGCCATTGTCGCGCGGCACGAGCTGGCCAGTGATCTCATCCAGGCTGAGCATTGCCGGATCCGCGGCGACGGCCGTCGCCAGAGTCGGCCCGGCGCCCGCATGGCCGACTGCTGTGCCCGTCGCGCTGCCCTGGCCTGCGGCGCCGGTCATGGCCGGATCCGGCAGCTGCTCAATGACCTGGAGCTGCTGCCGCCATTCACGGGCCCGCTTGAGCAGCTCGTTACGAGGGCCGCGGCCAACGCCCCGCAGCCGCTGCACCCGGGCCGCCGGGATCTTGATCAGCTCGCCAACGGTGGACACGTCGAGCTGCTGCTCCGCGGCGGACAGCGCGCGAGCCGATAGCCCGGCCGCGACGAGCGGGGTGCTGGCTCCCACCCGGGCAGCCGACACTCGCCGGGCATCGGCCGGAGCGACCGGCAGTGCGCCCACCGTCTCTGGCGTGGTCGCCGGCCGCCGCTCATCCAGGGCGCGGAACACATCGGACCAGGCCCGTGACATGTCCTTGAGCGAGGCGTACCGGCGGGCCGGATCGCGCTGCAGTGCGGTGCCGAAAAAGGCCACCAGCCGGTCGCGCAGCTGCGGGTCGAAGCTGTCCTCGGCAAGCTGCGGCAGCTGCTCGGACAGGTCGAGCAGCCTGGCCTCGACCATGCCGTCACCCCAGGACGGCAGCTCGCCACTGGCCATCTCGTGCAGGGTGACCGCCACCGCGTACCGCTCGGCGGCCGCGTCGTACTCCGGCCGCCTGTCGGTGCCGAGGAACGGGTCGAGGTAATGCTGGGTACCGGCATCGGTGGCCCTGTTGGCCGTGTCAGCCAGCGAGAAGTCGAAGAGCACCAGGCGGCGGCCCTTCTTGTTCAGCTCGCGGATGGCCAGGTTGTCCGGCTTGATGTCGCGGTGCCAGATGCCCTCGCCCTCCAGGTAGCCGACCGCCTGGAACAAGTGGTCGCCAAGGACTTCGAGATCGCCGATCGCGAGCCTGCCCTCGCGCCGGAGATACTGCCCGAGGGTCTGCTCGCCTGCCTGCTCAAGAATCAGGACGGTACGGTCGCCGATTTCTTTAGGGCCGTCGATGAACCGCACGATGTGCGAGTCGCGGAGGTTCTTGAGCTGGGCGGCCTCATGTGCCAGCCGGGCCCGCCCGGCGTCGCTGAGCGCGACCTTGTAAACGCGGCTGTCGCTATCTCTGGTCATCAGCAGCGCTCGCGCGGTGGAGCCCTTGCCGAGGACCTGGCCGACCTGCCACCCGTCGGCCAGCACCATGCCCTTAGCCGCCGTGAGCAGGTCGGGGATCTCATCCTGATCGGGCCGGGTGAGTTCCTCCTCAACCAGATCAAGGTAAGCCAGGAAGTCCCGCACCGACTCGAACCGGTCCACGGGCTGTGCGCCCGTCGCGCCGCGGACCAGATCGTCCATCGAGGGACTGATCTCGTCGCACATCGCTGACGGGACCAGGGCACGCTCGGCGGCCAGCCGGATGTCCAGCTCCTTGCGTGAGCCCGCCGGCGGGACGCCAGTGAGGATCAGGTGGGTCAGCGCGCCGAGACCGAAGACGTCGAGCTGGGTGGCATCGGACTCTGGATTGCCGAATTCCGGGGCGAGGTAGGGGCCGGAGGCGGGATCGATATGCGCGGCCAGAGAGGTCGGCGTCCCGGACGCCAACACGGTGTGCGGACCGGAGGTTCCCGATCCTGGCCTTGCGGCGACCTGCCAGTCGCAGATCCGCAGCCGAGGGTAGCGGCCGTCCATCTCGACGTACACGCTCCGGGCCGCCAGCGCCCGGTGGTACAAGTGTCGGCGGTGCGCATGGTCGAGTGCCTCGGCCAGCTGGCGGACCATCTCGATGCGTGTCTCGATGGGGAGGCCGGCACCTTGCTGCGTGCTGCCAGCGCTCGCCGCGTCGCCCGTACTCTGCTTGGCCATGAACTGGTCGAGCCGCTGCCATGTGGCGCCATGCCGGAAGATGATCGCCGGCCCGGCCTCGTGCTCCTCGCTGAACTGCTCCGCCTGGACGATGCCCAGGTGTGAGATGCCCTGCAGGGCGAGGTACTCGCGGCGGGCGGCCCGCCACGCGGAATCGCGTTCTGCTTTGGGGGCATTCAGGTCCGACAGGTAGATCCGGATCCGCCTGGACTGGTCGCCGGGCAGCGCGGGATTCTCGGCGAGGTAATCCTCCCAGGTCGGCCCGGTGTCGAAGGCCCTGGGCGCCAGCTGAAACGGGCCGATCTTGCGGTGCTTGCGCAGCCCCCGGACACCTATCTTCTGGAGCAGCTTCTCCAGCTGCCGGGACAGCGCGGGGTCAACGCGGCTGCTGGCGCTGCGCGGCGGCTGGCCGAGCAGCCCCGCCCAGATGCCCGGCAGGCCGGTCTGCTCCGTCAGGCCGTCGCGGCCGAAGACCATCGTCCGCTGCACCTCGTCGAAGTCACAGCGCAAGTCAGGAGCGGACAGGAACACGGCAGCCTGAATGAACGGCAGCCGCGTGCCGACACCGAGTTTGTCCGCTGCCCAGCCGAGCTGGCTCTTCAGTTCCTGGCATTTCCGGTTGGTCAGGTGCAGCGGGTTCTCGATCACGCGAACGTGGTCGTCCTGCTTAAACAGCCACGTCCCGCCCTGATTGACAGCCCTGCCGGGGTGGCTCTTGATCTCGACGAGGAACAGCCCAGCCGGGGTCGCGATGAACAAGTCGACCTCGCGGACATGACCCGACTGGGCGGTAAAGGTAAAGGTCTGCCACGCGCGGTACGGCTCGGCCGACGGCATCTGATCGTGAATGTGCCTCAGCGCGTCTTCTTCCCAGGAAAAGTCAGACCGCGGACCCCGCCAGCGGTTGTCAGCCCCAGCCATGTGCGCTCCTGTCCCCGGCCCCGGGGTCACCATATCGGCGCGGGCGCCTGCGAGGACGCGACGTTGTCCTTACATATCTACGGGACTGTGACATGGCCACGATCTCTCGTGCGCCGCCGGCCCCTGGTCTGCTTCCAGGCTGGGCGCAGGGGAAGGGTACCGGGGGACTTCCGTCCGAGTGGGCGAGTGACAGTACTTCGGCCGGCATCGACCACGCCTGCGGCCGGAGGCCAACGAAGTCCTCCTGGCCATACCGCCACCACCGTTGGATGTCGATCATCCGACCGATGTGCGGTTGCCCCTCCTGCGCCGCAAGATGATCCAGGACCGACCGGACCAGGACCGCGACCGCTGTCCGCCGCCGCTCATCCACGGGCACCTCGATTCACAACCTCCGTCTGGGAGGACTGGCGACACGCCATCTCTGCAGGATCTCAGATGGGGGTACATCGCCGCGAACGACTTGGCGTCTGTCACAAGCTGGGAAGTTCCTGACGCTCGCCCATTCGCCGCCAAAGAGCGCCGCTCTATGCCCGGGCGTCATGTGGCTCAACGGACCCGGGAAGGAGAGGACCACCGTGATCGAGGAGGATCCGGAGTACGGTACAGCGCTGACGACCGGCCGCTGTGGTCACCGCGCCATCATCGTGCCGAGGCCGTCAGGCAAGTCTTACGCGTCGGGGGCACATCTAAAGGACTCGCTGGCGCACTCGCGAGCGGACGCCAGATCTTGGGGCGGCGATGACCAATCGCCATGGGATCTTCCATCTCGTCCTGGCCTGACAGCACGCCGCAGTCTTGCATGCCGAAAGGCAGAGCCCCGGCGCCAGATGCGGCTTGCTCGGGGCATGGCACCGTCGTTCGCAGATGGATCGCGTGACATCTCGCGCTAGCGAAAGTCACGAAATGTTGAGCGCACGGCCACGGTGAGCGGTGGAGTCGGTCGGCGTTGGAGCTTCCTACTCCTTCGACCCGTTCCACCTTGCCGCGGACCAGCACCGGGCTGCTGCGCGCTACGCGGCGGAACTTGTGCCATAGGCAGGCCACGCGAAGCGTCGCCAATAGCCGCTGAGCTGGGGAAATGCTCGCAAATGATGATCGAGTACCGTAAAATGCTGCCCTCTCGATAGAGCAATAAGCGGGCACCACCAATGTTTGGAATGTTGACAAGCGTGCGCTGGGTTGGCCAGACGGGGTGGTTGGTGCGAATCGGACCTGCCGGTAAAGGCATGATTGGGAACGTCGATGTGGGCGCCGACTGCTCGTGCTAGCCGCCTCGGCGGCCGGGCCCGCTATCTGGCAATGAGAAAGCCCATCGGGGACATTGAGGGGAGATGAGCTTGGCGACGCCCACGCAGGTTGCAACGTTGATCAGGTCGGCGCTCGCTGACCTCGACGGACTCAACGCTCATCACGAGTTTGAGCATTTGTGCAGGCAGTTGGCCATGCGCCGTGTCGCCACCAACGTTCTGCCCGCCACCGGGCCCGTCTCGGCGGGAGGCGATCAGGGACGCGACTTCGAGACGTACCGATCGCGGCCGCACGAGCGCGCCCACTCGTGCTCATCAACCGCGAGCCTAATTCTTCATCTGACCCCGAGGCTGGCCGACGGAGAAGCTATAAGAAAATGCATGCTCACCCCTGCGCAGTTCAATTTTCCCAGCTAACATTGGTGGGTTATTCCTAAGACCGGAATCCCGATGAAGATGACGAGATGTACCAGTTTTCATCAGATGCAATCAGAGCATGAGCCAAGACCGGTAGAATTCCATATCCAGGTAGTGTGTGTCTCAATGGACATTGGGTTCTGCCCGCTGGTGGTAATGAGTTTCTCGTGTCCGCCCTCAGCGCGTGCTCTTGGCTGAACCTGCGGTGATGCCGCTCTTTGTCGGGCTGGCTCTTCCGGGGTTTGCCGCAGCGGCCGGCATCACGGACTGCGGGCTGACTCAACAGAGGGCTGGTCACCTGTCGGAGTTGGAAATCGGCGTGTCGCCCGCGGTCTGTGCCCGGCTCAGCCAATGCCACTTAGCCTATTTTGATCATGCTGCGGTGCTGACTTTTTCGCTGGTCAGGACGGGGTTGCAGAGTTTGACGGTGGGCGGGGCGTCGTGGCGGACACCGTGCTGGCCG
>Ga0307373_10004669_pt1 | contig 22897 bp, 31 predicted proteins | sample OX2MG_FD_202534 | JGI IMG/M metagenome (GOLD analysis project Ga0307373, IMG submission 202534) | Soil microbial communities from Risofladan, Vaasa, Finland - OX-2 | ecosystem: Environmental > Terrestrial > Soil > Coastal area > Acid sulfate soil | place: Finland: Risofladan, Vaasa | collected... | reverse complement strand
GACCTCGGCATTATGAGTCACTTGCCGTGGGGCGCCCGTTGCCGTTTAGCACCACTGAGCACAACTGAGCAGGACTGATTCCCGCAAAATTCCCGCACAGATCACCCGCATCAGACAGTCGGAGTTTAGCCCACTTTGCATGACCAAGCACCGCGTAGCTTGGAGCAGCCCTGGAATCGACGAACCTTGGTTTTTCGACTATTTGCCCCAAACGGAATAGTTTCCGCCGCCGTCAGATCGGGGTTCTCGAACATTATGTGGCCAGCGTCACGATGACTTGAGTATCCAGACGCAACGGCCGTCCGCCTCACGCCGCTGCGGTGTGGCGTTTGCGCACGCGAGTCGCGCCGATCAACACGTCGGCGGGAATATGGAGCTTGGCGTGGAGTCTGCGGATCATCTCAATCGAAAGGCCCCGCCTGCGATTCAGGACCTCGGAGACCCTGGTACGCGAGCCCAGGATTTTCTCGAGGTCCTTGCGCGTGAGGCCCTGCTGCTCCATCCGGAATTTAATGGCCTGCACCGGGTCCGGCACCTTCATCGGATAGTGCGCCGTCTCGTAGACGTCGATGAGGGTCGCGAGAATGTCGAGGCGGTCGCCTTCGGGTGTTCCCGCCTTGGCGCCCCATAGGGCCTCGACCTCAGCGAGGGCCTCTTCGTAATCGTCTTTACTTCGCAGCGGCTTCAGGTCTTTCATAGGTCACCGTCCTCACATCGATCTCATCGTACTCGGCATGCGCGCCGATCCACTTGATCCACACGATGCCCTTCTCATAGTCGATCGCTGCGACCAGCCGAAAGTCATTGCCCTTGATGTTGAAGACGACGCGATCAGAGGAAATGATGCTCGCCGCCGCGTAGAGCCGTTTGACATCCGCAGCACTCTTCCAGTGTGCTTTCCGCGCTTCAGCGAACCACGCCTCAAGCGCAGCCTTCAGGGCCGCGTGGCCCCTACGCCCTGCGTGCGCGTCGATAAAGCGCTTGAGGGAACTGCGGGCAATGATGCGCACTGAGAGATGCTATCATGTTCCCAATATGGGAACAAGAGATGGGGTCTCGTGCTATGCGAAATCCCAGATTGCCATTTCGGCAGGGCCGCCTTCTGTTGATTTGAACTGAAGACGGATCCACCTTAGGCGGGTCGCAAACTCACCAAGCTAGCGGTCCGAGAATCCGGAGCCGGTCAATCGGCCACAGACTCACCGCCTAGGTGGCTACAAAATCCAACCGCAGGTCAGCTCCATGAATATCGTAGGCACAGCGGTAGAGGTGCCACGGCAATTCGAAACGGGCCGCTTTCGACCCTTTCCGCCGTTCGCGACAGTCCGGTATCGGGTAGCCCAGAAGATCTGCCAGGCGCTCCGCGTCGCCGGCATTGAAGTCTAGTGTGGAAGCTATCATGTTCCTCGGAACGAGAATAGCGATAGCCTTTTCCAATGGGGTATGAGTCTGAAGAGGGGGGTGTGATTCCAACGGGGTATGAGTCTGAGCAGGTAGCTGGGATCGACCATGATGCAACGCATGGTGATCCACATGAACGACGGACAATTACAGACCCTGGCACAGCTGCAGGCCTTTTTGGACGGGACAATGGCGGTAGATTTCGCGGTCGCCGCGGAGGAGCGCTACCGCTTCATCGGTCGCACGGTGCGCCGCTTCAGTTACCGGCGCCTGAGGCGGGCGCAGAAGGCCGTGGTACTAAGGTTTCTTGAGCGGGTGAGCGGGTATTCGCGTCAGCAGCTCACGCGGCTGGTCAAGCGCGGCGCCGAGCGCCCAGCGCTTGAGAAGCGCTACCGCGGCTCGCGCACCAGTTTCTCGAGCCTGTACACGCTTGCCGATGTGCTGTTGCTCGCGCATACCGATTCGCTGCACGGTACGCTTTCAGGGCCGGCCACCAAGAAGCTCATGGAGCGGGCGGTGAGGCTGTTTGGCGATGCGCGCTACGAGCGGCTCGCGGCAATTTCGGTGGCGCACCTGTACAACCTGAGAAAGCGCCCGGGCTATCAGCGCCAGCGGGTGGTGTGGACCAAGACGCGCCCCGTCACGATCCCGATCGGCACCCGGCGCGCGCCGGCACCGAACAACCGACCCGGCTATTTGCGAGTCGATAGCGTGCACCAGGGCGATCAGGACGGCTTGAAGGGCGTTTACCACATCAATGCGGTGGACTGCGTCACGCAGTACGAGGCGGTGGGCAGCTGCGAGCGGATCAGCGAGGCGTATCTGATCCCGGTGCTTGAGGCCATGATCGCCAGTTTTCCCTTCATTATCCGAGGATTTCACAGCGACAACGGTTCCGAATACATCAACCGGCATGTCGCAGAAATGCTCAATAAACTGCTCATCGAGGAGCACACCAAATCACGCTCGCGCCACAGCAACGACAACGCGCAGGCTGAATCGAAGAACGGCTCGATTGTGCGCAAACACTTGGGCTACAGCCACATTCCGCAGCGCTTTGCTTGCGTGGTGAATGAGTTTTGCCGAGACCATCTCAATCCCTACGTGAACTTCCATCGCCCGTGTCTGTTCGCTGAAACAATCACCGATCCGAAAGGTCGGCAACGCAAGCGCTACCCCTACAAACTGATGATGACCCCGTACGAGAAACTCAAGTCGCTCCCCAATGCCGCGCAATTCTTGAAACCCGGCATCTGCTTTGAGCACCTCGATGCACTCGCCGCTTCAATCAGCGACAACGAGGCCGCCGAGCGGCTGAACGCGGCTCGCGCAAGACTCTTCAAAACCATTTGCAGCCGATCCAAATCGGCCGCTTGATCTACGCCATGAACGCCACGAGTCGCACCGATCGAAATCCAGGGGATGCTCAGGTAGCGGGTGCCTCGAGATCGCCCCTCACAAGGCTTCCTATGCAATCGGATTTTCGCAAGAACTCAAAAAACCAAGAGCTTCTGGCGGCTGCGCCGCCAGATCGCGCTTGGCCGCAATCGATAGCAAAAGATCCAAGACGAAAGATCAAGACTTGGGGCAGAATCCCTACCTGTTTGGTCAACCCAGTCGCCCACCCCAGAAACCGCCCTCAACTGCCCCGCTCAGACTCATACCTGGATTGGAAATTACTCCTGCCGTTCCGCCATTCCATGAATGAAGTATCAAGCGCAACTTTTCGTGGCGAGATGGTTCTCGCGGTACTGCCGCGCTAGATAAGTGGCAAACAGGGAGCTACATGGCGCAGGCTGGCTCGGAGCGCTGGCGCGCGCTTACGCGGCGAACGATGAGGCAGCGCTCGATGCCGCCGTGGTGGCGATTGGGCACACTGATGGCGTCGATCTATATTGGACGAGCCTTGCCGGGAATTTGAGTCAGGCGCTGGCCGCTTCGCAAGAGGTCTCGCTGTCCGCTGCCGTGATCACCGTCACTGGGGAACTGGCCGCGATCGCCATCCCGGCCTATCAGGCGGCCACCCAAGCGTGTAAAGGAGAGCGCCTGAAACGTCCTCATGCACTGCAAGACTGTCGGGCGTTCGCGGCCGCGTTCCAACACGGGGACACGTCCATTACCGCCATGGTCGGCAGCTCGATCGCGAAACACGTCTGGCCGGTCGATTCGACCGAGTCGATCGCGGCCGGCGAAGCGCGCCGCGTCGGGTATTACCGCATGGAGAAGTGCGGACCGGATCTTCAGAGCGCCACGGATGTCAGTCGATTCGTTCGAGCGTTGATCGAGCACCGGAGCGAACAGGCGGTGTGCCGCGAGGAATTATCCATCCACCATATATCTGCGGACCCAGCACCCGACTGGGTGCAGCGGGTTTCGCAGTAGCCATGGCGAGCTACTACCTGACGGTGAAGCCCGTCTCGCGCGGCGCCGGCCGATCGGCAACCCCAACATCGGCCTACCGCAGCGCCTCGATCGTCTACGACCGCAACCGGGAGCCCAAACAAGCCAGTCGAGGCGGGTTGACAAATGTGCATTACCGGGGTAATGTAATTCAATGGCGATAGCGCAATCAAGAGTCACAGCGCAGGGCCAGATCTCTGTTCCGGTCGAAGTGCGCAAGAAGCTCGGTATAGGTCCGGGTTCCATGCTCGAGTGGTACGAACAGGATGGCAATGTGGTCGTCCGGAGAGCGGGCCGTTTCAGTTCGTCAGACATGCACCAGGCGCTCTTTCCTAAAGGCACGCCGAATGCCCAGATGATCCCCGACGTGAAGGTGGCCATCCGAAAGCATATTCGACAACGGCATGTTCGCGATTGACACGAACGTCCTTGTTCGACTCGTCGCACGAGACGATGCCGATCAGGTCAAAGCGGCTGAGCCGTTCGTTGGCAAGGGGGCCTGGATATCCCACTTGGTGCTGGCTGAGACTCTTTGGGTCCTCGATTCCGTCTACGATCTTTCGCACTCGCAGATCGCAACCGCTGTCGATATGCTGCTCAAACATCAAGATGTGACGCTGCAGGACGCCGATGTGGTCGCCTCGGCGCTGCTTATTTATCGTTCATGGCCGGCGATAGACTTTTCAGACTGCCTGGTGCTCGAGATTGCGCGAAAGGCCGGTCACTTGCCGGTTGGCACGTTTGACCGCCATTTCGCAAAATTGGACGACGTTCGGCGATTGCGCTGACCGCTTCGACCGAATGGTTGGGGGCGCTGTGATCCCTTCCTGCCACTCGCGAGCGGTAGCTATCGGGCGCCCCGATGTTGCAGCAAGTGCGAATTACCTTTGCGCGATCGGAGCAAAAAGGTCGTTCTCACCCTGTTCACGGACGTTTGAGGAATCTCAAGTAGAAAGCTGCGAACACCAAAACAATGCCAATGTTCACGGTCAGGCGCTCCCAGAATCGGCTTCTGAAGAACGCGAAATCCACACCGACGATGACGGCTACCATTGCCACTACGTAAAGCGCGATAGTGACCTTCTTGCCCATTTCAGTTTGCATGACCTTTATCTACAGGAAAGGACGACTTCCTGCAAAACAGAATATGTCTCGGGTGAGTTTTGCGATCAGCAATGCCTCAAGTTGACCCTCAGCTGACCGTCACCAACTGACCGTCACCACCGGCAGCGGTCCGACAAGCAACTCGATCCACCTTGCGCAGCTCCGCGTGCCGCAAACCTCGTGATTAGGCAATCAATCGCGCAGCGCAAAGGGTATCGGACGCGACTCTAGCCAGCGCTAGATGCTCTGGGCGCACGCGGCTGAACAATCCCAGGCTGATCGCGTACGCGGATTCGTACAGCTGGATCGACAATAGTGCCGCGGACACGTCAGCGAAGAAGCCGGCGCGGTACAGTCCGGGCGCGGTGGCGATGTTGTGTGCAGTCGCCGCGGCGTCGCTGTATACGACAAGCTTCGCCCGCACACCCATTTGCGCGAAAATGCCGCAGCCGATGCATAGCACGTACAACGCGCCGCAGATTCTTGCTCTCAGGCGTGCTGATGTCTGCGGAATTACGCTGTGGGCCATCTGGGCGGTTATCCTAGCGCCCCTTCGGCCCACAGACTATCCATGTATCAGGCGGGCCAGACTTTACAGTCGTGGTCCGCGCACATAATGTAAATCTTTTGCGCGTTTGGTTGCGGTCTGCTAACGCATGCAACCTTCGAATGCCTGTAAATGTTGTGCGGCGGCGTCGGGCCGAGGACGTTTCGCAGCTGCCACAGACTCGCCAGGAACTCGAAGCGATGTGCTTTGCCGCTGTGACGCGTGCCCACGCTTGCCGATGATATCCTGCGGCTCGTGCAGATGCGCATCGTCGCAATCTGGACCCGGGGCTACAAGATTGCCACCGAACGGGTTACTCCAAATCGAGTACGCCAGCGTGGCGAGATTCTAGCCGAACTTCGCCGACTCGTTGCCGACTCAGCGCTCACCGACACCGCCTTTCGTGAACAGGCGAGCGCGATCGTGCTTCCCGAGCAAGGCGGTCCACCGCCAATCCCGATGAGGAAACAACTGACTGGAGAGCCGGTCGCGGGAGAACTGCACACCGGGTCCGGAGGGAGGGGACGGCGATAGCCGTTCCCTACCCCTATCCTTTCACCCGCTGCCCACCATCGCGAGCGGCAGCTATCGGGCGGCGCGAGGCCGAGACTATTCTTTCGATTTACGCCGGCGCAGAAGGACCAAACTACCGATTAAGAGCGTTATGGCTGACGCGGCCGAGGCCGGGTTAATTTCCGGCGCGGCAACACTGCACGTGTTATTAACATAACACATGATGATGGCCTTGGCATCGGCATCGCCATCGAGAAAAGCGCGATACACGCGCTCGGGCTTGGCGCGCGGCACGCGATGCAGACGAATGGTGTGCGGCACGCGCGTTTCTTTCAGGCGGACCTGTGCTCGGATGGAGCGGCCGGCGTGAACGGACGATCGCCGGCGACGTCGAGCTCGCGAACCGGCCGCACTTCGACGCTACCGTACTTCGCTGGCGGAATCTGCCCAGTGATGCTGAGTGCTTCGTTCAGATCCTTGGCGTCGATCAGGTAGAAGCCGGCCAGCTGCTCCTTGGTTTCGGCGAACGGTCCGTCAAACAGCGACACCTGGCCGTTGCGCACGCGAACTGTGGTGGCCGTATGCGCCGGGTGCAAAGGTTCGGCGGCCAGCATGCGGCCGCTCGCATGCAGACCCTGGGCGAACTCGTAGCAGGTGCCGTCGGGGCACGCGCTCCAGTTTTGTGAGTCGAGATAGACCAGGCAAAGGTATTTCATGAGTACTCCAGGATGTCGGTAAGGCGCTCAAAATCGGGCGACCAGCTCGGCGAGTTGCCGGATCGCCCCCTTCCAGCCGATGAGGGAGCAGATCATGACCGATCCTGTGCGGGCCTCCTATATGGGCACCTCGATCATCTCGCCATTGACGATCCACGGGCAGCCAAACTTGTCGGTCACCATGCCGAAGGCCTTTGCCCAAAACGTCGGCCCGAAGGGCATCGTCACTTTGCCGCCGGCGCCGAGCGCGCTGAATATGCGCTCGGCCTGCGCTGCGGTGTCGTAGTTCAGCGTGAGCGACACTCCGTGAATGCCTTGATAGGGCATGCCCGGCGGGCAATCGCCGGCATACAAGCAGCCGTTGCCATCGAGCGCCAGGCGCGCGTGCATGACGCGGTTCAGCGCGTCTTTCGGCGTCTTCTCGGCCATCGGCGACTCACCGAAGGTCAGTATGCCAAGCGTGCCGCCGAACACCTTTTCGTAAAAACGCATCGCGTCAGCGCAGTTACCGTCGAAGGCCAGGTAGGCGATGGGTTGAGGCATGGTCGATCTCCTGTGTGGGTTGACTCGGAGCCAAAATCGTAGAGGCCTGTACTCACTGGTCGAACGGCGATCGCCCCAATCGACAATGCCGGCAAAACATTTTACGGGGGAGGGGAGGGCGGTTCATCCGCGGCGCGAGAGTCGCGCGCGAGTCGCTCAGTGCGCCAGGTCGTCCTGCCGCCGACGTAACAGCCGGCGCTGGGGTTCTTGCTGCGTCAGCGCGAGCGCCGCCTCGAAGGCGCGATGGGCCTCGGCGGTTTGACCCAAACGGCCGTGCAGCTCGGCCTTCGCGGCGTGTGCGAGCGGATACCGCCGCAGCTCGGGCTGTGCGAGGAGCGCATCGATGATCGACAGCCCCGAAAGTGGCCCGTCGCGCATCGCCACCGCCACAGCACGGTTGAGCTGGATCACCGGCGAGGGCTCGATGCGCAGCAAGGCGTCGTACAGCCCGACGATCTGCGGCCAGTCAGTCGCCTCGGGCGATGCCGCCTCGGCATGCACGGCGGCGATCGCGGCCTGTAGCGTGTAGGCGCCGAAGCGGCGTGACTGCAACGCCTGCAGCGCAAGCGCGCTGCCCTCGGCAATCGCGGTGACGTCCCAAAGTCGTCGGTCTTGTGCCTCCAGCGGGATCCAGTCACCATCGGCCGTGGTGCGCGCCGCGCCGCGCGCCCCGTGTAGCAGCATCAGCGCGAGCAGGCCCTGCACCTCGGGTTCGGGCAGCAGCGCCAGCAGCAGCCGACCTAGGCGGATGGCCTCGGCCACCAGGTCGCGACGCAGTCCCGTATCACCGGTCGCGGCCGAATAGCCTTCGTTGAACACGAGATACACCACGCGCAGCACAGCCGACAGGCGCTCGGGCAGCTGCGGTGCGGCCGGTATCTCGTAAGGAACGCGGGCGTCGCGAATCTTCGCCTTGGCGCGCACGATGCGTTGCGCGAGCGTCGCCGCGGGCAGTAGGAACGCGGATGCGATTGCTTCGGTGGCCACGCCGCACACCTCGCGCAGCGTCAGCGCGACGCGCGCGTCGTCCGACAGGCTGGGGTGACAGCAAGTAAAGATGAGCCGCAGGCGGTCGTCTTCCAGCAGCTCGGGCTCGCCGGGCGCTGGGGTCTCGTCGGCGATGTTCTCGGCCCGCTCGGCCACTTCGTCGAAGGCCACGAGCCGCCTCTGGCGACGCAGTGTGTCGATGGCCTTGAAGCGGCCCACCGATACCAGCCACGCTGCGGGGTTTGCGGGCATGCCTTGCACCGGCCATTTCTCGGCTGCCGCGACGAATGCGTCCTGCAGCGCTTCCTCGGCCGCGTCCAAATTCCCCAACAGACGCACGAGTGTGGCGAACACCTTGCGGCTGTCGCGCCGGTACAGCTCGTCGAGCATGGACTCATGAAGAGGTTCCATGCCTCGCATGATAAACAGACCTAGTGGCGTGATGCAGCCTATCGGCCCGCTTCACCAAATCATCAACCTTTCTCGGCACGCCGGCAGTGCGGCCCCTTGCGGCGCCGCCCTCGCTCCTCCATCGAGGGCACCGCGTGCCGCGCGTCGATTGCAAGGTCCCGTGCACCATTCATCTCGATCAACAGAGTTCTTTTGGCCGAAACCCGCACGCGACGCACATACGGTCCATACTCCCCGCCCTCAACCGCATTCGAGTTGAGTTGGCCGGCAAATTCTTGCGGGCCATACATTAAGGTCATTATTTATGGAACATTCAAAGAACACATCTGCCAATGAACATGGCAGCACCAACCGCACGGCTCCGTCGAAGGATATTGTCGATACGGCGATCGCAGCGGGCAATTTCACGACCTTGCTTGCGGGCATTAAGACCGCAGAGCTGACCGATACCCTGAAAGGGAAAGGCCCGTTCACCGTCTTTGCGCCGACCGATGAAGCATTCAAGAAGCTCCCCACGGGCGCGCTCAACGCATTATTGAAAGATACTGCGAAGCTCAAGGCCGTTTTGAGCTACCACGTCGTCGCAGGACACGTTGAGGCAAAAGACATGAGATCCGGTGAAGTCATGACCGTTCAGGGAACTTCCCTGACTGCGACCACGACGTCCTCTGGCATGCAGGTCAACGGGGTTCACGTCAAGCAGGCGGACCTTGCAGCGACGAACGGGGTCATCCATGTGATCGACACGGTGATCATGCCCAAGAACTGGCAATTGTTGGCGGCTGCCGCCTGACGAACACCAGTCGTTGAGAATGTCGAGGTACCGAGAGGCCCTGCTGGCAGGGCCTTTCCTTTTTGCAGTCGGCCGCGCAAACAAGTTATCGGCGCTGCAACGGCAAAGGTCCACCGAATGTTCCGGGGACAGCTTGTCGAATCCACGCGATCCCAACGTCGCATTGCTCCCCCATCTTCCCAAATATTCCGCAGCAACGTACGTTATGGCCCCTTTCTTGAGGTCACCCCGAACCGCGCGTTCCCCCAGAATCACGCGGTTATGAATCTCCGTCCACACCAGTCATCGGTTCGAGTAAGGATCGTGTAGCATATTGCTTGTTATACGTCTTTGAACCCATATTCTTTCTTAGGGGCCGCACACGAAATCGCCCATACGCCCATCTTCTTGCATGAAGAGCAGTATGGATATTGACCACATGGAAGATATGTTCTACTCGGGCTCAAGCGGCGGAACCCCGACCGTTAACTTCGATGGCGGCGCGCGAGTTTAATCTCCCCATGAAATACTGGCCGGGTGCCTAGGGCTTCGCATCGTACTCTAGCGTGTACGGAGGCGGCATGCGCCCACGGAGACTGCGATGCGAATGCGATGCCACTCGTGCGACTTCTCGATTGATGGACAACATCCAATTTTGCGTTCGCGGGAAACGGAGATTCTGATGACTCAAAACGCTGGCATCTGGATTGATCATCGAAAGGCAATAATTGTAGAGCTGACGCCCGATGGAGAAACCATCAAGATAGTGCAATCGTCGGTCGAGAAGCATCCGGAGCGAGGTGGAGACTCCCCGATGAAAGGCAGCTATGAAGCGCGGCAGGTGCCGGCAGACGACAGCCGGGAGCGGGCGCTGACTGGCGACCTCGATCACTACTATGATGCCGTAATCGCAGCCTTGCCTCGCGATGTCAGCCTTCTTCTCTTTGGTCCGGGCGAAGCAAAAGGCGAATTTCACAAACGTATCGTCAAAACGACGCCGGCAGCTAGGATCTCAGCAGTACAGACGGATGATAAAATGACCGATAAACAGGTTATCGCCAAGGTGCGTAGCCATTTTGGCGTCGGTGCTACCCGCCGCTAGGAGCCTGTCGGGCTTAACCGGGCTTAACGGTTTTGAGCCAATAGGGGGTGACCTAAAAAAAAGGGGTCATTACGTACGCTCATGTCGTACGCTGATATGGCCGCATTCTTGAGGCCGCCCCATTTTATGACGAGCGAGATATCGATGTAGTGAAGCCAGCCCAGGTTAAATAGACCCCGATCAGGAAGGCGGGCGCGAGAAATAGATAATAATGTTTGCCAAAGTGCATCCCCTCAAACAGTCCCAAAAGCGCTGCAGGCTCGAGTAACGAGAGCAACAGGCCCTTCGCTAGGGTCACCCATCCAACTGCGGTAACGACCACCGGCAGCGCGCCGCCCGACCAGACGTTGTGCCCAAGTATCATCGCGATACCAATCGCAAGGCTAATTATGGCGTAGGCGAACATGACTGGTGCGTCAGCCACCGTGGCTCCAATAATCGCGCTCCCGCGCAGCAGTAGCAGGACCACGACCAAGATCGTGAAAAGTCCGATCAACCGAGCAAGGAAAATAGTGAGCGGAGACATGCGAACCTCCTTTGCGCTGATCAACCAGCGCTGACTCCCAATCCTCTGGCACCTGAATGAGTTCCGGGACGATAATGGTGACGGTAATCGCCAGGACTTAGCCATTAATTTGATCCTGCCGAACGCGAAGATCATCGACGGGCGCCGCGACGCTATGGCCTGCTGTTTCAGCAACTACCAGCAGCTGTTCGCCTCGGGCCAGGAATTCACCTACTCGCTCGAGGACCTCGGGCGCTACTACCGCAGCTACGTCGAATTGATGGGCCACTGGGATGCGGCGTCGCCCTCGCGGCGGCGTTCGGACCATTGTCGGGGACCCAAGTCTAGTACGAGGAGATAGACTGCGGCGTGCAATGAATGTCCAAGGTGCCGTTTTCATATCCCGCCTTCGACTGACCGGCGGCAACGGGGCGCCAAAGGGCGCTTGCGGCTGCGGTTCCGGCCAGCGATTGAGGCTATAATAGCGCCTCTTTGTGAAGTATAAATCCCTTCATAATCAACAACATAGTTCGCATAACACTTCTTATGTTAAATAAAGGGCGCCAAGCCGACGAGCCTATGGATATTGCACCGCCCCCATGACACGGGAGATTTGAATGAACGAAGACGCGCTAAACCTCAGCATACGTAAGTTCCTAAAATCGGTCGGCATCAACTCGCAGCGGGAGATTGAACACGCGGTAGCCAAGGCCGTCGCGGCAGGCGCCATTACAGGCACCGAAATCTTTCCGGCCACAATGACGCTGGCGGTTGGCGGGCTCAAAGTGAAGGTCGAATTTGCCGGCGAAATCGCTCTGCAATGAGCTCGGTGAATCACACAGTAGTTCCCCACATCTAAGCTTAAGGATGCCCGGTCGGGATTCAACTTGTCGGTCGAGCGGCTACAATTCGAAACGCCAATCCCGCGTCTTCATCTTAGACGAGCATCGGAGCGACTAACTGCGATCTTGTTACCGCGAATTACTGTGTCACCACCCGCAGCAACTACCGCCGCATTAACCATGCGATGATCGAGAATACCGCACTCAGGATCAGCATCGTCGTGATCGGCAAGAAGAACTTGAATCCCGGGCGGTCGATGACGATGTCGCCGGGCAAATGAAACAGATGCATCTTCCTGAGCCACGGCCAGAGTAACCCGGCAACGACGAGCACTGCGCCGAGCGCGACCAACCTTCGATTCATCGATTTTCGCCCCGGCTCGAAAGCACTTCCATCAACACTCCCCGCATCCCATCGCTGTCGTCCGCCACTAACCCCGTCAGCATCTCGATCACCAGCGCCTTCGGCAGCGCCGCCGCCGCGATTTGCTGATCCAGCGGATTCTCCAGGTTAGGTACCCGTAATTTGCCCCATCCATGCGCAATCTCCCCATCGAAGTCCAAAATGGCCTGCGCGTACGTCGTCGTCACGAGCCGCAGCCAGCGTTCCAGGCGCTTCGCCTGCGCCACATCCCCCCGATGCCGAATGCGCTCTGCGCCCTGCCGTAGCTCGCCGATCGTTCTGCCCACGCCGGCAGTCATTGTCCTCGCCCACATTCGGGATTGCCGCCAAAACCTCGGCGAAAGGCCGCCGCCGCGGCCCGTGCAGAGCCTCCTTGAGAATCTCCCGGTGTTCCTGCTCAGCGCTGCGATTGCGCTTGGCGGCCCGCAATTTAAGCGCCTTGACGAGATCGTCCGCGAGATTGCGTACCATCAATTGTGCCATGGTTCGTCTCCACACGTTTGCAACGTGACGCATTGTGCCGAGCAATTTAGTCGACTGCTAGCGTTGCTAGCACAGCTCGCGTCGCTCAATCCAGTGACTGCGCCCTCCGGGCGAGCGCCAAGCCGCTGTCACGGACGGGCGCATTCCTCGGAGCGAGCCCCTCTAAGGCCTTTCGTTAGCGGTGGTGTCTGTCTTGATGAGGGTCGATCGGTTCCTCTGCGGACCCTCATGGTCCGGCGGTGTTTCGTGCCACTCGCCAAAAAGCCGACCGTCTACGATTCGATTACAGCGGCGATCGCACCCCACCCCTGGACCTTGGATATCCCGGGAAATTGAGTACACCGATTGCTCGTCGGGCGCCCTCACCGCTTACTTCGCCAACGACACGATGGTTTTGCCGAGCGCGTGCTGACCACGTCTTCCCCGCCGGCGTCGCCGGCGGGGCTCTTCTCTCGTTGCACGAAAGCGAGCAAATACAGAGGAAATGTGGCTTGCCCGGGTGATCAATCCTACCCCATTGTTCTCGCCGATCGAGGCGCTCCGTTGCTCACGCGCGGCGTGCGCTCCTTCTACTTGCCGGGCGGCCTGCGGCCAGCCTGTGACGGCTCCGCTGCGATGGAACCCCTCCGGACTCGGGCAATCCCGCCCGACAAAGACTGGAGAACGACGATGTCGACCATCACCAACACACTGAACGCTGCGGAGCTCGCGCAATTCACCGGCAGCGAGAACTGGTATCGCCACGCGATCAACCGCACCGTACTCTTCACAGACGGCGCCAAATACGTGGCCGATCGGGCGGGAGCGTACTGGCTTCTCGATGAGATCGCGATCAGCCAGCTCGATGCGTGCATCGCCGCCGAAGAATTCCAAGTCTGGCGGCTTGCGGTGAACGCCGATCAAACCAGCGCGTTGACCTGCGACGATGGCAACGGCCGCGTGGTCTTCAGCAAGGAGATTGGGTTCACCGACTTTCCGGCGAACGGCATCACGCTCTGGTTCACCAACAACACCATCCTGTTGCCACGCGAATACTGATCTCTTCGCCCCGCCGGCGGCGCCCGCGGGGCTTTCGTCTTTCGCACAAAGGTTACATTTTGCGACAGGCAGCGTTTGGGGGAGATTGGCCCCCGAAACAAGCTGCCCGGACCTGACCCCAAGCGGACCTGACGCGTCGGCGCAGTCCGTCTGGCGAGTCGCGCGATTAGGCGGATATGTACGTCAACCTAATCACGTCCTCGCCAATTAGATCGCTGGTCACAAGACGGAGCGGCGGCCGGGGACCGGCGAAGAATGGCTTGCCGCGACCAAGCACGACCGGGTAGAGGTAGAGTCGATACTCATCAATAAGACCAAGGTCGGTTAGGCTTCCTGCCAATTCTGGTCCGGCAACTTCAATCTCCCCAATGAGCTGAGCCTTCAGCACACGTACCACCGCCTCGATGTCATCCTCGACAAGTGTGGCGTTGGCTCCGACCGACTTCAACGAGCGCGACACCACCCACTTCGGCTGGCTCCGCCACGCCGCCGCGAAGTTGTGTTCCTCCGCGCCCCAGTCCGCACGGTCTTCGTCCCAATAACGCATTACCTCGTACATGCGGCGACCGTACACACTGCCAGTCAGGTCGCGCACTTGCTCTATGAAATGACGAAAGAGCGCCGCGCTTGGCCTAAATGCCAGATGGTCGACGTAGCCATCCAAGGACTGGTTCATTCCATAGACGAGCTTTGCCATGGTAGAAAATCTCCACCCCAGGTTTATGGGGTTTCGGGAGCAACGGAATAGAAAACCGGGTTGCTGGCCTGGCTGTGAAGCTGCGTCCGAGTTCGGAGAGCCCCTCAGGCGACCTTCCTGCCCTTTGCCGCGAGAGTCGAGATGCCTGATTCGCCAATACGCTGCTACATCGCATCCGGTGCCAGATCGATGCCACCTGGCGATGTCAACGCGCCGTGGTCCAGGTACACCTTTGCGAATGCGGTCTCCTCGCAAATCGCCTCAAAGCCGTCACCCAGCGGTCCTTGTGACGGGTGCGGAGCGAGGTCCGCCACGCCGGTTGTGCCGTCGGCGAAGGACACACCGATCTTGTCATTCGGCAACACGTTGAAGCGAACAATGGACCACGTTGCCATGATGACTACTCCAAGGGTTCGATGGGAACAGCTGGGGCTGGTACTTAGCATCTGTCCCAGTTCGTCATCCGCTCATCTTTGTGCAGCGACGCCCGCTCGACCACCAGCGCGTGAATACATTCGAATGAGGGTCCCAAAGAATTCGCTGATGGTTGGCATAGCGGTATGTTAGGCTGAATAACCGCAAACTTTCGGTTAGGCAGCGAGCCGTCGCTGCAGCAGCAGGGTGACCGTTGCCCGATCAACCCCGAATTGCCGTGCGGCATCGGTGGCGGTTTTCTTTCCCATCTTCACCATCTGAACGATTGCCTGCTGCTGCCGCGGCTTGAGCTTCGGCTTGCGGCCACCGACGCGCCCATCCCTGCGGGCGGCGTCTAGACCTATCTTCGTCCGCTCTTTGAGCATGGCGCGCTCGAATTCGGCGAACGAGACGACCATCTGCATCATCATGCGCCCGGCCGGCGTGGTGGTGTCGATGGCCTCTGTGAGGCTGCGAAAGCCGGCCTTCTTCTCCTGGATCCGTTCCATGAGAACCAACACGTCCTGCAGCGATCGGGACAACCGATCGAGCTTCCAGACGACCACGACATCGCCCTTGCGCAACCGATCGAGCAGCCGATGCAGCTCCGGACGCTCCCAGCGCCCCCCGGATGCCTTCTCCTGGAACACGACCTCACAGCCGGCGGCCTTGAGTGCGGCGCGCTGGGCGGTGGTGTGCTGATCTTGCGTCGAGACGCGGGCGTAGCCTATTCGCATAGTTGCACAAAGGTGTTGCGAAGAAGTCTAACGCTGCAACACAGATTTGCAACACGCAAGTGGCCATTTTCAGGCGCATCGGTTCGTGTTGCCCAAACCAACGGTTGCGCACCGTGCGCGACCCCGGCATTACTTTACCGGACACGGCGGCGATTCCGCCCAGCCGGATCGCCGTACTCGCGCGCTTTGCCGACAAAGCCAAGGTGTCGTTCGTCGGCCGCCGGCCGCAGACCCGCCGCTGGCCAACGTTGGTCGCGTTCATCCACACACTTGCGTAAAGCCTTGCATCGGCGCGATGTGTTCGTTGCACCCAGCTGGCGCTACGCCGATCCACGCAGCGGGTTGCTCGAAGGCGCCCAATGGCAAGCCACGCGACCCATGATCTGCCGGACCTTGGCGCGCTCAGCCCTGTGGTCGACATGATCGTGCTGTGGAACACTCTCTCCACGCAGGCCGCAATCGATCGGCTACGCGCCGAGGGTTACCCCGTCTTGGACGAGGATATTGCGCACCTGAGCCCGCACGTCCATGATCACATCAACATGCTTGGTCGCTACTCGATCTCGATCCCGGAATCGGTCTCCCGTGGCGAGTTACCAGCCCTCAGGAACCCGTCTGACCCCGGTAATTAACTCGGTTTTCTGATCCCTTGCTCCCGAGACCCCCAATTGTCCCATGGAGGAGGACTGGTACTTTAGTACGCGGCCGATCTGCGCGGGTCCCTAACACCAACATCCATTTGATTCGTGCCTCGGGGAACCAGATGCTGATTTTGTATGGTACCGAACGGAAGACGGGCATCCTTTGGGCTCAGTCTCGGCACGACGGCGCCGAAAGCAGCGGACGCGGCTCTGTTGGACGCGAGTCGCCCATAGCCGATCCGCCAAAGTGCGCCACGATCGAATTGCCACCGTCGCCTACTACCTCTCGGAAGCGCGCAGCTTTGAGCAGGCTTAAGGGTAATTCCCAAAGGGTCAAGAATTTCTATTACTTCCGCGCCGCCAATTCTGCCAAAGCGAGAAGGTCAATATCATGTCCATCACCGTCAACGGCTCTACCGCCAAGCTGCCAATCGATGCACGGGTGTCGCTGCTAGACTTTTTGCGGGACCACTTGCAGCTCTTTGGCTCAAAAAAGGGTTGCAACCAGGGGGCGTGCGGCGCCTGCACGGTGTTGGTCGACGGCGAGCGCATCCTAGCGTGCCTTGCATTGGCCGTGCAGTATGAAGGTCGGAAGATCACCACCGTCGAAGGACTTGCCGAAGGAAATGCCCTGCATAGGTTGCAGCAGGCTTTCATCGACCACGACGGATTGCAGTGCGGCTATTGCACACCGGGACAAATCTGTTCCGCGATTGGCATGGCTCGGGAGGCGAAGCGTGGGGTGCCGAGCTATGTGAGCGGCGATCTCGCGGCTGACGTAATCCTGACGCGCGAGGAACTTCAGGAGCGGATGAGCGGCAATTTGTGCCGCTGCGGCGCGCATAACGGGATTATCGATGCGATCCACGAGACCGTGGCAGCGGAAATCGCGGTATGACTCCTTTCAGCTATGTGCGCGCCGGCGATACCGCCGATGCATTGAGGCTCGGTGCGGGTAGTGCAGCGGCCTATCTGGGCGGCGGCACCAATCTGGTCGATCTTATGCGCGAGACAGTCGCGCGGCCGGGCACGCTCGTCGATGTGACCGGACTCGCGAACACGATCGAAGAGACCGAGGGCGGTGGTCTCCGGATCGGCGCCGCAGTGCGCAACACCGCGCTCGCAGAACATCGCGCGGTAAGGACACGTTATCCTGTGCTGACGCGCGCGATCCTCGCGGGGGCATCGGCGCAGATCCGGAACATGGCGACCGTCGGGGGAAATCTGATCCAGCGCACGCGCTGCAGCTACTTTTACGACACTGACGGTTCGCGCTGCAATAAGCGTGCGCCGGGCGCAGGCTGCGACGCAATAGAGGGGTTCAATCGCCATCACGCCATCCTCGGCGCTTCGGAGATGTGTGTCGCGACGCACCCGTCGGACATGTGCGTCGCTTTTGCCATGCTGGATGCAACCGTCCACTTGCAGGGCGGGCGCGGCGCGCGGACGCTGCCGTTCGGCGATTTGCATCGCCTGCCCGTCGATCATCCGGAGATCGACACGGTGCTGGAGCAGGGCGAGTTGATCACGGCGGTCGAGCTACCGCCGCTGCCGTTCGCAAAGACCTCCACTTATCGCAAAGTGCGTGATCGGGCGAGCTACGCCTTCGCGCTGGTGTCGGTCGCCGCCGCACTGCAGTTGGCCGGTGGCCGGATCGAGGATGTTCGGATTGCGCTCGGCGGGGTCGCTCACAAACCGTGGCGCGCGTTCAAAGCCGAGGCCAAGTTGCGCAACGGCCCCGCGACCGAGGAAGCCTTCCGCGCCGCCGCGATCGCGGAACTGGCCGAGGCAACTCCGCTTCGCGATAACGGCTTCAAAGTCGAACTCGCTACGCGCACTCTCATCTCTGTCCTCGGCGATCTTGCAGGGGTAGCAGCGTGAGCATCGTCGAGAAAGCGAAGGGCGCGGTTCAGGGCGCGCTGCAGACAGCGATGGCGAAGCTGGTGCCGTTCGCCCCCGACAGCAGGATTCCGGGTGGCCTCCCCGACCCACTCATCGAGCAAAGAAGCGGGCTGATCGGCACGCCCGTGTCGCGGCTCGACGGCTCGCTCAAGGTACGGGGGGCCGCGCGGTTCGCCGCGGAGGTGCCGCTCGAGAACATGGTGTACGCCGCACTTGTCTACGGAACGATCCCAAGCGGTCGTATTGCGACACTGGATACTCAAGCCGCCGAGGCCGCACCTGGCGTCGTGTTCGTGATGACGTATCGCAATGCCCCGCGCCTGAAGAGCCCCGCGCCATTCGGTTCGTCGCCGACCGCCGCAGCCGCCAGCGATCTGCCGATCATGCAGGACGACCGCCTCCACTGGAACGGCCAGCCGATCGCGGTCGTTCTCGCCGAAACGCAGGAACAGGCTGATTACGCCGCATCATTGATCGTCGCGACCTATGCGCCCGAGCCATCCACGACCTCGTTCGCCGCGGCAAAGGCGACGGGATCGAAGCCGGGCCTATTCATGGGACAGGCGCTGTTGAACGAGATCGGCGATGCCGAGGCGATGCTCGCAGCGGCGCCCCACAGGGTCGACCAGGTGTATCGCACCCCGCGGCACAATCACAACGCGATCGAGCCGCATGCGGCGACGATCATTTGGGAGGGAGACGTACTCACCATTCATGACACGACCCAGATGGTCACGGCCCAAGCGGCGACGATTGCCGACGTGTTTGACCTCAAGCCCGAGCAGGTACGCGTATTATCGCCCTACGTCGGCGGTGGCTTCGGCTGCAAGGGCCTAGCGGACCACCAGATCTTGGGTGCCGCGGCGGCAAAAATAATTGGCCGACCCGTGCGCGTGAATCTGTCGCGCGAAGGCGTGTTCCGCATCATCGGCGGCCGCACGCTGACGGAGCAGCGAGTCGCGATCGGCGCGCAGGCGGATGGCCATTTTACCGCGCTGATTCACGCTGGCACCGCGGCTATGACGGCCCACAACAACATGCCAGAACCCTTCATCATGGGTACTCGCTCGGCCTATGCCGCGGACAGCTTCAGGCTGTCGGTGGAGACGGTCACGATGAACATGCTCGCCAATATCTTCATGCGCGCGCCGGGCGAGTCGGTCGGCACTTTCGCTCTCGAATCGGCGATCGACGAGTTGGCGATCGAGCTTGAGATGGACCCAATCGAGTTGCGCATCCGCAACGAACCGCACAAGGATCCGACCTCGGGTTTACCGTTCTCGTCGCGGCATATCGTCGAAGCCTGGCGTTCGGGCGCCGAGCGGTTTGGCTGGGACCGGCGCAGCGCCGTACCGGGCAAGCGGCGCGAGGGCGAATGGCTGGTCGGTATGGGCTGCGCGACTGCGACCTACCCCTACTATCGGATGCCAGGCGCCGCGGCGCGGATCACGCTGACCCGCAACGGCACGGCTATCGTGGAGGTGGCGGCGCACGAGATGGGCATGGGTACGGCAACGACGACCGCGATCGTCGCGGCCGAGCGGCTCGGGCTGCCACTTGATCGGGTCGAGGTTCGCTACGGGGACTCGATCATTCCAGGCGCAATCCTCGCCGGCGGGTCGCAGCAGACCGCCGCGATCGGCGGTGCGGTGATCGCCGCGTATCGCGCGCTTGTCGCCGAACTGCTCAAGCTGGCGGGCAGTGATTCGCCGCTCGCGGGCTTGTCGGTCGACGAAGTCGTGAGCGAGAGTGGCGGCGTTGCCAAGCTCGGCGAGCCTGCCCGGCGCGAAAGCTACTCCTCGATCCTGGAGCGTGCGCACCGCGATAGCGTGACGGCCGCCGAGAAGGCGTCACTACCGCTCGAGATGATGCATTGGTCGATGCATTCGCACGGCGCGATATTCTGCGAAGTGCGGGTCAATGGGGTCACCGGCGAAACACGCGTCAGCCGCTTCTTAGGGTCCTTCGACACTGGGCGCATCATCAATCCGAAGACCGCACGGAGTCAATTTCGCGGCGGCATCATCATGGGTCTGGGGATGGCTCTGATGGAGGAAACTCAATTCGACGAGCGTAATGGCCGGATTATGAACCCGAGTCTCGCCGAATATCATATCCCCGTCCACATGGACGTTCCGGAGATTGACGTGATCTGGACCGACATCGCCGATCCACACACACCGGTGGGCGCGCACGGCGTCGGCGAAATCGGCATTACCGGTGTGGGCGCGGCTGTCGCCAATGCAGTCTTCAACGCGACCGGGCGGCGTGTCCGCGACCTGCCGATCACTCTTGACAAGCTGCTTTAGGAAAACGAGGTCGGACACCGGCATGTTTTGCGTTGCAGGTTACGCGCGGCGTTATGCTGATGAAGTGCCAAAAAGCTAACGGGCCCCGTGGGCTGATTCCTTCGATCCAGGCGCAGCACTACCTCTTCCTAATCAGCGAACTCGATTTCGACGCTGTCGTCAAACGCATTCGCGCGCAAAGTCTCGAATACCGGGCCGACCCGATGCACCGCCGCTCCGGCGAGATCAACCACGAGGACGGCAAGCGGGGTGTCTATTTCCCCGACCCCGATGGCCACAACCTTGAGGTCATCGCCCGACCCTACGGCAGCGGCGACGGCTGAGATCGGCCGCCGCGATGGACCGCGAACGCGGAGAGATTTCGGAATATATCGATTATCCCGGTAGAACGATCACACGGAGGCCTCAGACCCATGCTCACGCTTCACACTTGGCCTACGCCCAACGGCAAGAAGATTTTCATCATGCTGGAGGAATTGGGCATCTCCTATCAGACCCATTTTGTCGACATCGCGAAAGATGAGCAATTCCAAGCCGATTTCTTGGCGATCTCTCCGAATAATAAGGTCCCTGCGCTGGTCGACCATGATGCAGACGGCGGGTCGCTGTCCATCTTCGAGAGCGGTGCAATCCTGACCTATCTCGCCGACAAACAAGGCAAATTCCTCGCGCCCTCGGGGCATGCCCGTTGGACGGCTCATTCGTGGCTTTACTGGCAGGTCGGCGGACTCGGGCCGATGATGGGCGAGGTCGGCTTCTTTGCGCTGCGCTCGAAGGAAAAGGCGCCGCTCGCCATCAATCGCTTCGTCGCAGAGGTGGGCCGCTTGTTCGGCGTGCTCGAGCGAAGACTTGCGACATCGCCCTATCTGGCTGGCGGGGAGTACTCGATTGCCGATATCGCCTGCTATCCGTGGATGGTCGGCGCCACGACGAGGACGAAGCCGGTGTTGGCGGAGCACCTCGAGAACAAGCCCGCGATCGACCGCTGGATGAAGGCGGTGGCGGCGCGCCCGGCGGTGCAGCGGGCGATGGCGATTGAGCCGCCCCACGGGGGTTGAGCGCTGACCTTGCTGGCGGCACGTTCGAAGATTCCACCTGTAAGCCGCCGTTCGAGGAGGATCGGAATGGGTCATCAAGCGCCGAAAGCGGAAATTGGAGACCGACCTCCAATTGTCGGCATACTGGTTCTGATTTATGGTGATCGCTTTATTCTGTGGCAACTCCAAGGCGAAGCGCACACCTTTGCTCAGCCAGACGTCGGCTCACCGGTAAATTCCTTTGATTGCAACAAAGCTGTCGTTCGGAGGTAGCCGCGTAGGGCCGGTGTAGCGCCACTCTATTGCCGAGTTCCTCGTTATGGTACCGATGTGCAATCTAAACAGAGCGGTTGCCACACGTCGCATCTGTCGCTACGTGTTTCCCTGACGTAAAAATCATGGGCAACCAGTAGCCGTCAGCCTCCGTCTTCAACGACGTCGATTAGTGCTCCATAGCTGCCGCCGCGGCGCCGATGCCTTCCAATTCCGTCGAGATTTGCGGCGACAGCAGCGTGTGTATCGTTGATGAAAATGGTGCGAAGCAATGGGCGGAAAAGTGTCCATCTACGCCGGAGGCTTTGGCCGCAGTGATCCGTGAGCGGGCCCCACAGGTTGCGAGGGTTAGTCTTGAGACAGGGCCGCTTTGCGTGTGGCACTTCCAGGACACCCGCCGGCCGGTCCTCCTTCCATATCATGGCCAGTCTCGCCCAGATGGAGCGCGAACTGATCGTCGAGAGGACGCGGGCCGGCCTCGCCGCCGCGCGTAAGCTTGGGCGGGTCGGGTCGCAAACGCCGCGTGACCGATAGCTAGATCAAAGCGGCACATCGACTCCTCGCCAGCAAGCACCCTCCCGCGCGACGTGGCAGAGAACCTCGGCGTTTCGGTGCCCATGCTTTATCGGTGGCTACCGGCGTCAGCAAGACCATAGCAATTAGAGATAAATACGCCGGTGAGGAATCCGTACGAACCGACATTTACCGTGCGCTTCATCAACCATTAAGTGCGAGCCACCAAATCACCTAATCACGCGGCCTGACGGTCCGATCTAAACGTGCTTAAATGCGCGAATAGTCAAGCGGGAATCTCCACATGACCTACGAACTCTATTACTGGCCCGGCATCCAGGGACGCGGTGAATTCGTACGCCTTGCGCTGGAGGAAGCCGGCGCCAGCTACCTCGATGTAGCCGTCGTGCCGCAGGCGAGTGGTGGCGGCGTGCCGGCGATTCTCAAGGTGCTCGAAGAGCGGGGCAGCCGCTTGCCGCCGTTTGCGCCGCCGGTCCTCAGGGCCGGGCGGCAGCTCATCGCGCAGACGCCGAACATCCTGCTGTTCCTGGGCGGGAGACTGAAGCTCGCGCCGACGGGTGAGCCCGGCAAGCTGTGGACGCATCAA
>Ga0307373_10004666_pt1 | contig 22911 bp, 18 predicted proteins | sample OX2MG_FD_202534 | JGI IMG/M metagenome (GOLD analysis project Ga0307373, IMG submission 202534) | Soil microbial communities from Risofladan, Vaasa, Finland - OX-2 | ecosystem: Environmental > Terrestrial > Soil > Coastal area > Acid sulfate soil | place: Finland: Risofladan, Vaasa | collected... | reverse complement strand
GCTGTTCGGCGCGCCGTACCGGCTGCACGGCATCGCCGTCAGCGGCGGCGAGCCGGAAAAGGTCGTGCGGGCGGCCCGCGTGGCGACCGAGGCGGCGCGGCTCCTCGGCGAGACGGTGCAGGTCACGCCGGCCGAGGTGTCGACCGCACAGGAGTATTACGGCGACGGCTACGGCATTCCGACGCCGGAGGGGCTCGACGCGATCACGCTGCTCGCACGGACGGAAGCCATCCTGCTCGATCCCACCTACACCGGGAAAGCGATGGCCGGCCTGATCGATCAGGTCCGCCGCGGCCTGATTTCCCCCGGCGAGACGATCGTGTTCCTCCACACCGGAGGAACGCCGGCGCTCTTCGCGCACGCCGACGCGATCCTTCGGCGACTCGCGCAACCGGCCGGCTAGACTCCGCGCCGGCCGCTCCCCTGATCGGCGCCGGCGGCCGTCAGTCAGCTTCACGTTCGATGGCGCAGCAGTGCGGCGCGTTCGCGCCCGGGTTCATCGCCGTCACCACGGCGCCCCGCGCGGAGTCCGGCCGGAACGTCGTACATCCCTTCAGCCCGAGATCGTACGCCGCGTCGTAGATCCGGCGGAACTGTTCGAACGGATAATCAGCCGCAACGGTGATCGTCTTCGAGATCGAGTTGTCGACGAACGGCTGCAGCGCCGCCTGCATCGCCAGGTGCGCGCCCGCGTCGAGATCGCCCGCGGCGCGGAACGCCGGAGGGGTCCCCTCGGCGCGGCCGGCCTGCTGCCGCCACAGCCGGACCGCGGAGTCGACCAGCTCGAACTCCCGCGAAATCCCGTCCTCGTCCAGGACCGCCCGCCGGTACGCGTCCGCGAAGACCGGCTCCAGCCCGCTCGACACGTTGTTCGCCAGCAGGCTGATCGTCCCGGTCGGCGCAATCGCGGTCACATGGCTGTTGCGGATGCCGTGGCGCGCGATCCCGTCGCGGACGTCGGCCGGCAGCGTCCGGATGAACCGGCCCTCGAGGTAGCGATCCCGGTCGAACGCCGGACAGGCGCCCTTCTCGCGGGCCAGCGCGATCGAGGCCCGGTACGCCTCGTGGCAGACCGTCCGCATCATCCCGGCCGCGACCTCCCGCGCCTGCGGCGATTCGTACGCGAGCCCGAGCATCATCAGGGCGTCCGCCAGGCCGGTGAGCCCGAGGCCGATCCGTCTGGCGCGCTGCGCCTGCGCCGCCTGCGCCGGCAGCGGAAACTGCGAGGCGTCGATGACGTTGTCCAGCAGGCGCGTCGCCAGCCGGGTGGTCGCGGCCAGCGCCGGCTCGTCCAGCGCCGCCTCCGGCGTGAACGGCCGGCGGACGAACTGCGTCAGGTTGATCGACCCGAGATCGCAGGCACCGTAGGGCGGCAGCGGAATCTCGCCGCACGGGTTGGTCGCCGTAATCCGTTCGGAGTACCACAGGTTGTTGAGCCGGTTCACCTGATCGATGAACAGGACTCCCGGCTCCGCCCACTCGTAGGTCGCCCGCAGCAGCCGATCCCACAGCGCGCGCGCCTTCGGCCGGCCGTACACGCGGCAGGCCACCGGCCCGTCGTGCCCCGGCCACTCGCGCGTGATCGTCCCGGATGCCGGCTCGCCGGCGGCGGCGGGAAACACGAGCGGCCAATCCGCGTCGGCTCGCACCGCCGCCATGAAGGCATCGGTGACCTGCACCGACAGATTGAAGTTGTGGAGCGCGCCGGGCGACTGCTTGGCGGTGACGAACTCCTCGATGTCCGGATGATCGCAGCGCAGCGTCCCCATCATCGCGCCGCGGCGGGCGCCGGTCGACAGGATGGTCTGACACATGGCGTCCCAGACGCCCATGAACGACACGGGGCCGGACGCGATGGCGCCCACGCCGCGCGCCTGCGCACCACGCGGGCGGAGCGTGGAGAAGTCGTACCCCACCCCGCCGCCCTGCTGCATCGTCGTCGCGCCTTCGTGGAGCGCCTGGAAGATGCCCGCCATGGAGTCGTCGATGCGGCCCATGACGAAGCAGTTGAAGAGCGTGACCTGCCGGCCGGTGCCGGCACCGGCCTGGATGCGGCCGCCCGGCAGGAAGTGGAAGTCCAGGAGGATCGAGTAGAAGCGATCGGCCCAGTCCACCTGCCCGGCCGGCTCGACGGCCGCGAGCGCGCGGGCGATGCGCCGCCAGGTGTCCTGAATGGTGTCGTCGTGGAAGGCGGCCCCGTCGCGATGCCGGTATCGCGTCCGCCACACGTGGCGTGCGATGTCGACCGCAAACGGGTCGGCGGCCTGCGCGGATTCCGGACGCGGACCGGCCATCATCTGCCCTCGCTGGCGCGGACGCGGACACGGACGCTGTCTATCCGGCCGCCACCCCCATTGTCGATCGCCGGCGGGCGCCCGTCGAGTGCGCGGGCGGCGGCCAACCGGGCGCGCTACCGGCGTCGCGTCGCGCGGCCCTTGCCCGGCACCGCGCCGGACGCGGCGCCGCCGGACGGCCGATCCGTGGCGCCGGCCGCGCGCCCCGTCCCGCCCATGACCCATCCGCCCTGCAGGGCGCCGTCGCCGACGGACCCGCGGAGCAGGCCGTGCCACTTCGGTCTGCCGCCGAGCACGAAGCCCCAGGCGAACATCGCGATCCCCGGCGGCAGCAGGACCACGAGCGCGGAGGGAGAGAACAGCACCAGTCCGAGCCCCAGCGGTGTCCCGCCGAAGATGCTGCCCCAGAGCACCGGCGCGACCGTCTTCGTCCGGCTGCCGATGCCGACGGCAAACGCCCCGGCCGCCATGAGCAGTCCGAACAGCGGGAGCATCCAGGCGGGCGGCGTGCCGCCGGCCGTCTCCGCCAGGCGCTGGCGCTCGGCCGGCGTCAGCACGTGATGGCGCCGCACGAGGTCGACCACGCGCTGTATGCCCTGCAGCAGGCCGTCACGGTAGTCCCCCTTCTTGAACGACGGCACGAAGGCGGTGCGGATGACCTGATCAACCAGCACGTCCGGCAGGATCGGCTCGAGGCCACGGCTGACGGTGATGTGGATCCGCTGCGTGGCCGGCGCGACCAGCACGAGGACGCCGTGGTCCTGTCCGCCGCCGATGCCCCACGCCCGGAACAGGTCGTTCGCATACGCGCCGGCCGTCAGACCGTCGAGTGACTTCACCGTCACCAGCACGATGTCCGCCCTCGTCTGGCGCTCGGCCTCGCGCAGCCGTGTCTGCAGTGTGAGCTGGGCGTCGCTGTCGAGCACGCCGGCAAAATCGTTGACGTGGCCCTGCCGCGGCGGAAACGCCGCGTGAAGCACGGCCTGGCCGAGCGCGAGCGCCACGCAGGCGGCCGCCAGCGTCGACAGCGGCCGGCGGATCCGTTTCGGCAGGGTGGCGATCGCGGCGCGTGAAGACCGTGAGGACAGGATGGGTCTGCCCGGGGCCGGGAGACGACGGCACGGGCGCGAAGCGGACCGCGCCCGATTGAACCAGGCCGGCCGGCTGTCGATTATCTGACCGGAGCCGGCCTCCGGCTCGATCCCGTCCGCAGGACGTGTGCGCCGGCGTGCGCTTCCGGAGCAGGTGTGCGATCCAAAGAGCACATGTGCAAAGCTCCAGCCAGCCTGCGGCTTCCCAGCCGCGCCGGCAACTCCCACGGCAACAAGGGCCTCCCCTCCAGCCTTCGATTTCAACGTTCTGGTCTCCATCGTGCAGGCCCCTCTCGTGCCAGTGCGCCTGCCTCGTTCGTGGGCGCGGTCGGATCTGTCCGTCCTCGGCGACGCCGAGCCGGGCAGAGGGGGGCGCATCATGCCACGCATCATCGTCAGACGCGACTGTGCCGACACCTTTCAGCAGTTGCAGGAGGCGTTCGCCGACGACGCCGGCGTGGAAGTTCTCTGGGACCGGCGGGCCGCCGAGCGGCGGACCCGACCGCAGCGCGCCGGGGTCACGAAGGCCGCGGCCGATCGCCGCGGGCCCGATCGCCGGAAGCGACCTTCCCAGACCTGGCTGATGCTCGACTTCGTCGTCGTCGGGGATTGAGGACGCCCCCGCTCAGGTCGCCCGCGAATCGAGCTCGTCCCAGCGCGCATACAGGTCGACCACTTCCCGGTCGAGCGCGGCCAGTCGCTCGAGGGTCCGGTTGATCGCCTCCGGCGGCTCCGTGTAGAAGTCGGCACGGGCGACCCTCTCGTTCAGCTGCTGCTGTTCCGCTTCGAGCACCTCCAGGCGCGCGGGAAGCCGGGCCAGCTCACGCTGTTCGTTGTAGGAGAGCTTCTTCCGGGTGAGGGTGTCGGCGGGCGACGCCACGGCGGCGCTTCCCCCGTCCCCGCCCCGGCGACGCACCGGGCGGGGGGGCTCCACGCCGCCGCCCGCGGCCGCGTCGGCCGCCTTCTGGCGCACCCAGTCGTCGTAGCCGCCGACCGACTCCTGCACGCGACCGTCGCCTTCGAACGCCAGGACGCTGGTGACGACGTTGTCGAGGAAGACGCGGTCGTGGCTGACCAGCAGCAGCGTGCCGGTCCATTCGGCCAGCTGTGCCTCGAGCAGCTCGAGCGTTTCGAGATCGAGATCGTTGGTCGGCTCGTCCAGCACCAGCACGTTCGCCGGCCGCGTGAACAGCCGCGCGAGCAGCAGCCGGTTGCGCTCGCCGCCCGACAGCGCCTTCACGGGCGACCGCGCCCGTTCCGGCGGGAACAGGAAATCGCGCAGGTAGCCGTGCACGTGGCGCGGCTGGCCGTTGACCGTCACCGTCTCGTTGCCGTCCCCGACCGTGTCGAACACCGTCCGTTCCGGGTCGAGCTGTTCGCGCTGCTGGTCGTAGTAGGCGACCAGCACGTTCGCCCCCTGCCGCACGACCCCGGTGTCCGGCGCGATCTCTCCCAGCAGCAGCCTCAGCAGGGTCGTCTTGCCGGCGCCGTTCGGGCCGATGAGGCCGATCCGGTCGCCGCGCACGACGCGGGTCGAGAAGTCGCGGATCACGGGGGTGCCATCGAACGCCTTGCTGACGTGCTCCGCTTCGAAGACCATCTGCCCCGACCGCTCCGCCTGTTCGACCTGGAGACGGACCGTTCCGATCTGCTCCCGGCGCGCGGCCCGTTCGGCGCGCATCGCCATCAGCGCGCGGACGCGCCCCTCGTTGCGCGTCCGCCTGGCCTTGATCCCCTGGCGGAGCCACGCCTCTTCCCCGGCCAGCCGCTTGTCGAACTTCGCCTGGTGCACCGCTTCGCTCGCCAGCCACTCTTCCTTCTTGCGCAGGAACGTCTCGTAATCGCCCGGCCACGACGTCAGGCGGCCGCGATCGAGCTCCACGATGCGCGTCGCGAGGCGCTGGAGGAAGGCGCGGTCGTGGGTGACGAAGACCACGGCGCCCGGATATTCACCGAGGAAGCGTTCGAGCCAGAGAATGGCGTCGATGTCCAGGTGGTTCGTCGGCTCGTCCAGCAGCAGCAGGTCCGGCTGGGCGACCAGCGCGCGGGCGAGCAGCACGCGGCGGCGCCAGCCGCCCGAGAGCGTGTCGACCACCGCGTCGGCCTGCAGGCCGAGACGGTCCAGGATCAGTTCGACGCGCTGCTCGAGGCGCCAGCCGTCCTTCTCGTCGAGCTCGTGCTGGAGGCGGCCCAGCCGTTCCATCAGCGCCGGCGTCGCCTCCGCGGCCAGCTCGCTCGCCGTGTGGTGGTAGGCGCGGACCAGGTCGCTGAGGTCGCCGAGCCCGTCCGCCACGATGTCGAACACCGGGCGGTCGGCCGACAATGGCACGTCCTGGACGAGGCGGGCGACACGCGTGCCCGGCTGTCGCCAGAGCGTGCCGGTGTCGGGCGGCAGCTCGCCGCTGATGATCTGGAGGAGCGTGGACTTGCCGGCGCCGTTCCGCCCGAGCACGCAGACGCGCTCGCCCGGCTCGATCTGGAGGCTGACCTCGTCCAGCAGCGGCAGGTGTCCAAAGGCGACGGAGACATGGTCGAGCGCGACGAGCGGCATCCCGAACAAGGTACCGCGGAAGCGGGAACCTGTCCAACGCCCGGGGGCCCGGGCCGCGCCCGGCCGGCAGATGACCCGGCAGGGCCGGGCGGCCGGGCCGGGCGGCACGGGCCCATGGTAGAATAGAGAGTTCATCCTGTCATGTTTCGGTCCGGCGTACGGGCGCCAGCGGGGAGCGCAGGTTCTTCAGATGATCTCGGTCAACAACATCTCGATGCGGTACGGCTCGAAGATTCTCTTCGAGGACGTCACCACCACCTTCAACACCGGCCGGCGGTACGGCCTCACCGGGCCGAACGGCGCCGGGAAGTCGACCTTCATGAAGCTGCTGACCGGCGAGCTGACGCCGCAGCGCGGCACGGTCGTCCGGCCGCAGAAGGTCGGCGTCCTGCGCCAGGACCAGTTCGCCTTCGACCGCTTCCGCGTCGTCGACACCGTCGTCATGGGCAACGCACGGCTGTGGAGCGCCCTCGAGGAGCGCGAGCGGCTCTACGCCAGGGACGCGATGACCGAGGAAGACGGGATGCGCCTCGGCGAGCTCGAGGGCATCGTCGGCGAGGAGGACGGCTACACCGCCGAGAGCGACGCCGCCATCCTGCTCCAGGGGCTCGACATTCCGGACGACCTGCACGGGCGGACGATGGCCGAGCTGCAGGGCGGCCAGAAGGTCCGCGTCCTGCTGGCCCAGGCGCTGTTCGGCCATCCACAGGCGCTGCTGCTGGACGAGCCGACCAACCACCTCGACCTCGACTCAATCCACTGGCTGAAGGATTTCCTCGTTCACTACGACGGCACCCTCATCGTCATCTCGCACGACCGCCACTTCCTGAACGCCGTCTGCACGCACACGGCCGACATCGACTACGAGACGATCATCACCTACTCGGGCGGCTACGACGACATGGTGGTCGCCAAGACGCAGACCCGCTCGCGCATCGAAGCGGAGAACGCGCAGCGGGAGAAGAAGATTGCCCAGCTCAACGACTTCATCGCCCGCTTCGCCGCCGGCACCCGCGCCAGCCAGGTGACCTCGCGCCGCAAGGAAGTCGAACGCCTGCAGACGACGGAGCTGGCCCGATCGAACATTCAGCGCCCCTACATCAAGTTCACGATGAACCGCCCGTCGGGCCGCACGCCGCTCGAATTCGAGGGGATCGTCAAGGGCTACAACGGCACGCCGGTCATCTCCGGGTTCGCCGCGCAGGTCCACCGGGGCGACAAGATCGTGCTCGTCGGCCGCAACGGTCTCGGCAAGACGACGCTGCTGAAAGCGCTCCTCGCCGACGCCCCGAACCTGCCGGCCTCGCCGGCCGACATCGACGGCGGAACGGTCCGCTGGGGCCACGAAGCGTCCATCGGCTACTTCCCGCAGGACCACACCGGCGTCATCGACAAGGGCCTGACGGTCGTCGAATGGCTGCACCGGTTCGATCCGGGCGCGTCGCGGCAGGACATCCACGGCCTGCTCGGCCAGATGCTGTTCAGCGGCGAAGACGGCTACAAGCCGACCGACGGGCTGTCGGGCGGCGAAACCGCCCGGCTGCTGTTCTGCCGGATCATGCTGCAGAAGCCGAACATCCTCGTGCTGGACGAGCCGACGAACCACCTCGACCTGGAATCGATCAACGCCCTGAACGTCGCGCTGCAGAAGTTCGAGGGCACGGTGCTGCTGGTCACCCACGATCAGGACGTGATGGAGGAAGTCGGCACCCGCGTCTGGCACTTCCGGCAGGAGGGGATCCACGACTTCAAGGGAAGCTACGAAGAGTTCTCCGCCTCGCTCGTCTGAGCCGCCGCCCGTCCTGCAATGGGCGTCGCGGGCCGGGCGAAGAGAGGGCCCGGAGCGGCCATGCCCGAACTGACCGTCCTCTACGACGGCGCCTGCAGCCTGTGCCGCGCGAGCGCGATGCGGCTGCGGCAGCTCGACCGCGGCGGTCGCGTCGAGCTGCTCGACCTGCACCGGCCGGACGTCGCCGCCCGCTTTCCGCAGGTGGATCGCCAGGAGGCGCTCCGGTGGATGCAGGCGGTCGATCCCCACGGCCGCGTCTATTCGGGCGCCGATGCCTGGGCGCGCATCGGCCTCACCCTGCCGGGCTGGAGGCTGATCGCCTGGCTCCTGCTGGTGCCCGGCATTCACTTCGCCGCCCGCCAGGCCTACGCCTGGGTCGCGCGCAACCGCTACCGCTGGAACCACGATCTGTGCGCCGACGGCTCGTGCGCCGTCCACCTCGGCCAGCCGCCCCCGCCCTCCGACCGGCCGGCAGACCCGCACTAGCCCGGCAAGGCCGTCCGCGGCCCGCACCGCGCGTCCCCGGCTTCCCTATAATGGCGGTCGCCGATGCCTGTCGCGGCCGCGTTCCGCTGGCTGTTCGATTCCAGAGACGGCGCCTCGAGCCGCCTGCTGCCCCGCTGGCTGTTCCTGCGCGCGCTCGGCCTGATCTACTGCTCCGCCTTCTTCGCGCTTCTCTTTCAGGTGCGCGGGCTGATCGGCCCGGACGGCATCCTGCCGGCGCGGGCCTACCTGCCGGCGGTCGCCCGCTCGCTCGGCGACGCCCGCCTCTGGTTCGCCCCGACCCTGCTCTGGCTCTCGAGCGGCAACGCGATGCTGATGGCGATCTGCGGGCTCGGCGCCATCGCGTCGCTGCTGCTCGTGGCCAATCTGTGGCCGCGCGGCATGCTGGCGATCTGCTTCGCCTGCTTCCTGTCGTTCGTCGCCGCCGCGCAGGACTTCTCCGCCTATCAGTCGGACGGAATGCTGCTGGCGGCCGGCTTCCTCGCGTTCTTCTTCGCCCCGCCAGGATTCCGGCCCGGCTGGGGCGAAGCGCACCCGCCGTCGCGCGCCACGCTGTTCCTGCTCCAGTGGGAATGGTTCCGGATCTACTTCGAGTCGGGCATCGCCAAGATCACCGGCGACCGGGAATGGCGTCGCCTGACGGCCATGGATCGGTACTACCAGAATGGTCCGCTGCCGACCTGGATCGGCTGGTACGCCCAGCATCTGCCGCACTGGTTCCAGGCCGCGACGACGCTGGCGACGCTCGTGCTCGAGCTGGTGGTGGTGCTGCTCCTCTTCGCACCCCGCCGCTTCCGCCTCGCCTGCTTCTTCATCGTCACGGGCTGGCAGGCGGGCGTCATTCTGACGGCCAACTACGCGTTCCTCAACTACCTGGTGCTCGTGCTCGGCGTGCTGCTCCTCGACGATGAATTCCTGGTGCGGTTCCTGCCGCGTACGTGGAAGCCGTACTTCCTCGTCTACTGCGCCGCCGCTCCTCGCAGCGGGGTGGCGACGACGGCAGAGGGCGACACGGGACCACCGGGTGCGCCCGACGCCGCGGACGCCGGCCTGCCGCGCGGCGCAGCGGTTCTGAGAAGGCTGCGGCTGTCGCTGACTGGCCTTCTGCTCCTCTGGATCTTCTACGCGACATCGGCGCAGATGGCCTGGATGCTGTGGCCCGGGCTGCCGCTGCCGGCCGCGCCGGTCGACGTGCTCGCGCCGTTCCGGATCGCCAATCAGTACGGGCTGTTCGGCCGGATGACGCGGGGGCGGTACGAAATCGAGTTCCAGGGATCGAACGACGGGCAGACCTGGATTGCGTATCCGTTCCGCTACAAGCCGCAGGCGCTCGATGTCGCGCCGGGGATCTACGCGCCGTACCAGCCGCGTTTCGACTGGAACCTGTGGTTTGCCTCGCTCGCCTCATGGCGTGATTCGCCGTTCGTCGTCCAGACGGAGGAGCGGCTGCTGACCAGCGATCCGGACGTGCTTGCCCTGTTCGCCGGCAATCCGTTTCCGAGCGCGCCGCCGCGTGCCGTGCGCGTCGTGCTCTGGCGATACCGGTTCACCACGATGGCCGAAAAGCGGAAGGACGGCGACTGGTGGCGCCGCACGCTGGTTGGACTGTACGCCCCCACCCTGGTGCGCGAGCCCGACGGCCGGCTGACCGTCGCGGCGTGGCCGGACGTTCCCCCGCGGGAGTGAGCCGGGTCGCGGGCGCTCCCGGTGGCCGAGCGGACCGCCTCGCCTGCTCCGCGCCCCCGTTCCTCACCGGCTCACCTGAACGCTCAGCGGCGCCGTGAGCGAGGTCTCGACGACGCTGCCGACGAATCCCGGGTGATCGCCGGCGCTGAAATCACCCCCGACCGGCTGGCCGATCCGGAGTCGCGACGCATCGCGCCAGGGGCGCCAGCTCGCGGGCATGGTCCTGACCGCGTACACGCGGCTGCCGATCAGCACCCGATCGAACCGATATTCGACGACCGCCGGCTCCCTGCGTCCGCTGGAACGGGCGGCGGGCGACAGCACCGTCCCGACGACGAGACTGCCGGCCGAGATGACGTCGAGGTCGCCCGCGTCGATCGAGCGGTTCAGCATCGCCTCCACCACGTCACCCGCCCGCAGACCGGCCGGATCGACCGGCGCAATCAGGGTCAGCCACAGTACCGTGCCGGCCGGGACCGTGAGCTGCGCCACCGCCGCCGCTCCGCCATCGACCGCCGGCACCTCCCGGCCCGCGTCGATCACCTTCAGCGCGGTCACGTCGGCCCAATGCACCCTCAGGCGCCGGCGGGACGCGTCGTCAATCACCATCATGGTCGGCGTCACCCTGGTCACCTGGCCGTGAAGGAAGTCGCCGTTCCGGATCGTCAGCGCCACCTGATCGCCCGGCCGCACCGCGGCGGAGCCTGACGTGGCCGCGCGCCGGCAGCCCGCCAGCACGATCACCAGGCCAAGGCAGATTGCATGTCGCCACATACCGCCCTCCCACCGTGCCGTGTTCGCGAACGCTGCGAGCACGGCACGTGTCGCCTCTCGCAATGGATGTGCCGGGGCCTTCCTCCGCTGGAGGGCGGTACCGTCGCCCGAAGTCACGTCGCGGTGGGTCAGAACGTCTGTGGCCGGCAATTTCTTCCTCCTGGAAACGGCGCGATACCAGGTGTCGGCTCGCCCCTGACGCCACGCCGCTTCGCGCGCTTCCGGAGCGCTCCTGTCTGCGCCGTGCGGCCAACGTCAGGAGAATGGTGCGGTTGGACAGCAAACGACGAGCGGCCGGCCCCTCGAGAGCCGGGGATCCCTCGGGGTCCCAGCGCCGGCCGCTCTTCGGCCCTGTCGTGCAGATGTCATGCCGCGCGGCCACGGAGCCGCCTGGCTGCAGCGCCGCCGGCGGCACTTCGGACTCGATTGGCCCGAGGTGGAGGCGGCAGCATCGTCCGTCGTATGATCGGGCACGATCAGCGGCGGGCCGATTCGCCCGTCGCGCACCACGGACCGCCCTGATGACGCTTCCCGAACGGCTGCGCACCGGATCCCCGCTCGTCACGACCTTCTCGATGATCGCCTCACCGATGATCGTCGAGCTGCTGGCCCGCGCCGGCTTCGACGCGGTGGTGCTCGATGCCGAGCACGGGCCGCTCGGTCCCGAGAGCCTGAACGTCCTGATTCCGGCCGCGCGCGCCGCGAACCTGCCGCCGATCGTCCGCGTGCGGGCCAACGAACCCTCGCTCATCGGGGCGGCGCTCGACGTCGGCGCGGCCGGGGTCATCGTGCCGCAGATCGAGTCGGCGGCGGCCGCGGCCGCGGCGGTGTCGGCCGCGCGGTTCGCACCGGACGGCCGGCGCGGCGTCAACCCGTACGTGCGCGCCGCCGGCTACGCCGCCGGGGTGGAGTGGTACCCGCAGGCCAACCGCGAGACGGCGGTGCTGGTGATGGTGGAAGGGGCCGCGGGCATCGCGGCGCTGCCGGAGATCCTGGCGGTGCCGGGGCTCGACGGCATCTTCATCGGCCCGTTCGATCTGTCGCAGGCGCTCGGCCGGCCGGGCGACGTGGAGCATCCGGAGGTGGTCGCGCGCGTGACCGCCATCGTGGCGGCCGCGCAGGCGCGACACGTCGCCACCGGCATCTTCGCGCCGACGCCAGCGCTGGCCCGGCGGTGGCTGGATCTCGGCGTGCGGCTGGTGGCGGTCAGCTTCGACACGGCGCTCGCGCTCGACGGCTTCCGGGCCGCGCGGCAGGCGGTGCGCGGCCCCGGCGACACGCCGCGCGTCCTGCCGTGACCGGGCCGCTCGGGCCGCGGACGGGTGGGCGCCGCTCCAGCAAAAAGGGGCGCGAGGCTTGCGCCCCGCGCCCCTGCTCCGCCTCGCGTCGAGGAACGACCTACTTCGTGAACTGCCCGTTCAACTCCATGTAGACGCGCTTGACCGCGACGTTGCCCAGCGGTCCCGACATCGGCCACGACGCGTACGGCCCCCACTTGACCTGCTTCAGCGCCTGGTCCAGGGTGAGCCCCTTCTTGTGCAGGGCGGTCACGTCCTTGATGACATAGGCCATGGAGGTCACGAACTGCTCGAAGTCCCGGCGCGACTGCGGACCGGCGATGATCCGGCCGTGCGCCGGCACGTAGGTCCGCACCTGCTTCATCGCCAGCAGCTTCCTCGCCGTGGCCAGCCACTCGGTCGGCACCGCCGAGCGCATGGCCGGGAAGACGTGATTCAGGTACACCTCGCTCGTTGCCATGATCCGCTCTTTCGGCAGGTATATCTCGAGGTCGCCGCCGGTATGCCCCGGCCCCACGAACATGATCTCGACCTTCTCCCCACCAAGATCCAGCACCTTCTCGTGCGGCACGAGGACGGCATCGGCCGGCAGCTTCCACGAGCCGGGCTTGAAGCGGGGCGAGGCCTCCTCCTTCTCCAGTATCGCCTTCGAGATCGGGCTGATGTAGAAGGTCACACCGGCGGGATAGGCATCGTCGCCCCCGGTGTGGTCGCCATGGTTCGAGCCGATGACGACCCACTTGATGGGCTTGGGCGTGATCTTCGCGATCTCGTCCACGATCTCCTTCGTCGCGGCCGGATTCCCCATGCCGTCAGTCACCAGCACGCCGTCCTTCGTCACGACGAACATCACACCGGTACTGAAAAGGCCGCGATCGATCGACTGCATTTCTTCATAGCCGTATACGTTCGGCGCGAGCTTCGTGAGACGGGGGTAGCCCGGTTTCGGCACGGACACACTCGCAGCCGACGGGGCCTGCGCGGCGGCCGGCGCCGCCACCAGCGCCAGGCAGGCCAGCGCGAGAAGACCATTGCTGAGTTGCTTCATGACGGATGCTCTCCTGGGTCGACGGAACATGCAGAATGACCAACCGCCGGATATTACCGGTCTGGAGGGAACTGTCAAGCGGGAGGGGGCCGTCCGCGGGCGGCGGCAAAACACACGGGCCTGCCCGCGACAGGCCCGTGTCGAGCGTCCAAAGGTTCATCGCCGTCCGGCCGGCGCTCTCGACCGGCAAGGCCGGGCGGACCGGGCGGACATCATTACTTGGGCATGTGGCCGGGATGGCCGAGATCCTTGGCCCCGATCTGGACGTCCACGCCGTTCGGATCCTTCACGTGGAAGCTGTCCGAATCCTTCCGCGGGTTCAAGCCGTACTTCTTCAGCTCGGCTTCCATCGCGTCGGCGTTGAAGTTGTCGACCCCCATCATGAAGTGGGTGATCACCCCGGTCGGCTGGTTCGGCCGGAACGGCGGCCGGATCACCAGCATGCTCTCACCGAAGCCGAGGAAGGCCCCGTGCGGATCGCTGTGCCAGTCCTGCAGGTTGAACAGGTTCTGGTACCACATCTTGGACTCGTCCAGGTTCTTGACGGTGATGGCGATGTGGTTCACCGTCGTGGCATGAATGTCGGACGGGCCGAGGCGCTTCGCGGCCGCGAGGATCTCCGCCGCGGGCGGCTCGGGAATCCGTTTCATGCCCATGCCGCGCCCCGCGGGAGGCTGCGCCGCGTCGGCCGAGGCCGCGCCCACGCCCGCAATCGCGCCGCCCGCCAGCATCGCGAGCCCGCGCACGAGCTGCCGTCGCGAAAGGGTCCCCTTTTCGTAGCCCTGAATCAGATCGGAAATCGTCCGCTCCATGCCTCTCCTCCAGACTGGTCCCGCCATACCGATATCGCGGATGCGACAATTCGAGAATGGCCGGCCAAGGTGCCCTCACCCTACCTCGCGCCGCGACCGACCGTCAAACAGATCCGCCTCAGGGAGGGCACCGCTAATACCGCCGCTTCTGCTGCCGCACGATGTCGAACTTGGCCGTGTCGGCGATCGCCATCACGGCCATGACCCCCGCCTGCACCGGGTCGGAGACGACCAGGTCGGCCGCCTCGGGCACGCTGCCGGCCATGTTCAGGGAGATGACGAGCATCCCCTTCGCCCGCACCTCTTCGACCGCCCGCGTAATCTCGCCGCCCATCAGCGACCCGGCCAGCACCAGGAGCCGCACGCGCGGCAGCCGGACCACGGCGCGCACGGCCGCGGCCAGCTCCTGCTCGCCGACGAGCGGAATCGTGTCGATCGAGATCCGTTCGCCGCGGATGTTGTGCCGATCGGCTTCCGTGATCGCCCCCATCGCGACCTGCCCGACCTGGGCTCCGCCCCCCATGACGATGATCCGCTTGCCGTAGATCTTCGACATCGACGGCGTCGCCCGCACGTCCTTCACCCCCGGCACCCTGCCGAGGTCGTCCAGCACCGGCTCCGCGGCCCCGCCGACGGCGATCTCCAGGAAGACCTCCGCATCCCGATCTGGATGCGGGATCAGATCCACATAGCTGATGTTGGCCTCGTGCTCGGCCAGGACCCGGGTGATGGCGAACAGCATGCCGGGACGGTCGGATACGGTCAGCAGAATCGCGTGCGTCGTCATGGTCGGTGCAGCGCTCGGGCGCGGGTGGCAAGCAGGGCCGCCGGGCGTCGGACATCCGGCGGCGCGGACGGGACCTCGCTTTAAAGTAGCACGCCCCGTCTGCACGCCGCCCGCCGCCCTCACGGCGTCCGGCCCGTGCGAGGGCGTCCGCCGCCGGCCGGCCGCATGCCGCCAACCGGACGTGACATGATGCGCACAGGAGCGGCCATGCGCCGCCATCATCGTCGCGATGGTCATGCTGGGCGTGTCGCTCAATTTTCGTCCTGACGTATCCGGCTGAACCTGAAGCCGCCCGAGACGGAGTTCGAGCGACACGTCCTGCTGCGGTTCTTCCACGCTCGTGGAAATCGTGAAGCGGCGGCTGGCGCCCGCCCTGGCCGCGGCCTCGGGGATCTGAGCCACGCGGACCGCCGCGGCGGAGGGTGGTTCGTCCCGTGGTAGGATAACCTGTGGTACGTCGAGACCTTCTGACGGTCAACCAGCTCGACCGTTGAGGCGCCTCGACCTTCCGATGGCACTCTTCACCCGCCTCCTGCCTTCCACCGTCACCGAGCCGCTCGGCGCCGGCGAACACGACGCCCTTCACGTCGCGCGCGAGATCGATCGCCGGGCGCAGCGCCTCTTCGGGCGCGCGCTGGCCATCCGCGAAGTGGACGCCGGGTCGTGCAACGGCTGCGAGATTGAAATCAGCGGCCTGACCGGGCCGATCTACGACATGGAGCGGTTCGGCATGCATTTCGTCGCGTCGCCGCGCCATGCCGATCTCCTGCTGGTCACCGGGCCGGTCACCCGCAACATGGAGGTGCCGCTCCGGAAGACGTACGAGGCCACACCCGATCCGAAGCTCGTCGTGGCGGTCGGCGACTGCGCACGGACCTGCGGGGTCTTCCGCGGGAGCTACGCCGTCGCCGGCGGCGTGGGCGACATCGTGCCGGTCGATGTGTTCGTCGCCGGCTGCCCTCCCGAACCGACCGACATCCTGCGCGGCATCCTCGCCGCGCTCGACCGCCGGATCCCCGAAGTGAGTCGCTGACATGCCTTCGGCGCTCTGGCTGGCGCGTGCGGTGATGCTGGCGTACGCCTTCGGGGCGGTCGGCGCGCTCGTCAGCCGCGGCCGCGCCGGCCGGGCGCTCGGTGCCGCCGGCGCGCTGGCCGGGTCGCTGGCCGTGCTGTGCCTGGGCGTTCTCGTCCTGGCGGGAGGCACGCCCCTTCCGCTCCCCGCTCTCGTCTTCCCGATCAGCGGGGTCCTGCTGCGCGTCGACTCCCTCAGCGCCGTCTTCCTGCTGATCATCGGCCTGGTGGGGAGCGCGGCCGCGGTCTATGGCTACGGGTATTCCGCGCCGGCGCCCGGTCATCCGGTCGAACCGGCGACCGGCGGCGGGGCCGGCGGTCCACGGCCCCATCCGGACCCGCGGGCGATGGGCACGCTGCTGAATCTGCTGCTGGCCACGATGACGCTCCAGGTGCTCGCCGACAACGCGTTCACCTTCCTGTTCGCCTGGGAAGCCATGTCGCTGGCCACGTGCCTGTTCGTGCTCACCGATGCCGCCGATCCGGAAGCGGTGCGGGCGGCCCGCTGGTACCTCGGCATGAGCCACGCCGGCTTCGCCGCGCTGGTCGGCCTGCTGCTCCTGCTGTCGGGCGGCGACCTGACCATCCCGTTCGAGGTGGTGCGCCAGGCGACGCTCACGGCGGGCGTCCGGGACGCGGTCTTTCTGCTGGCCGTGTTCGCGTTCGGCACCAAGGCCGGCCTCGTGCCGCTGCACGTCTGGCTGCCGATGGCCCATCCGGTGGCCCCGAGCCAGGCGTCGGCGCTGATGTCGGCCGTCGTCCTGAAGATGGGGATTTACGGGCTGCTGCGGATCGTCGTCGATCTGATGCACGGCGGCCCGGCGTGGTGGGGCGGCGTGCTGCTCGGCGCCGGTGCGCTGTCGGCCGTCTTCGGCATCCTGTACGCGCTGCTCGAATCCGACTTGAAGCGGCTGCTCGCGTTTTCCTCGATCGAGAACATCGGCATCATCTGGATGGCGATCGGCGCCGGGCTGATCTTCCTGAGTTACGGGCTCCTGCTGCCCGCCTCGGTGGCCTTCGCGGGCGCGCTGTACCACGCCCTGAATCACGCCGCGTTCAAGGGGCTGCTGTTCATGGGCGCCGGCGCCGTGCAGCGGTCGACCGGGACGCGCAACATGGAGCGGCTCGGCGGCCTCATCGGCACGATGCCGTGGACCGCCGGGCTGTTTCTGATCGGCGCGGCCGCCGTCGCGGCGCTGCCGCCGCTGAACGGCTTCGCGTCGGAATGGCTGATCTTCCAGGCCCTGCTCGAGGGGTTCCGGATTCCGCAGCCGTCGACGGCGCTGCTCATGCCGATTGCCGTCGGCATCCTCGCCCTGGCCAGCGGCCTGACGGCCGCCTGCTTCGTCAAGGCGTTCGGCATCACGTTTCTCGCGATTCCGCGCTCGCCGGCCGCCGAACGGGCGTCAGAGGCGCCGTTCTCGATGCGCGCCGGCATGGCCCTGCTGGCCGCCGCATGCATCGCGCTCGGGCTGGGGCCGTTCGTCGTGGTGCCGCGGCTCAGCGGCGCGCTGGAGGCCATGGGCCTCACCGCCCCGGGACCGCCCTCCCCGCCGCTCGTCACGCGGCCCCTGGGCATCGCGGGCACCACCGGCCAGATGTCGCCCGTCCTGCTGGCGGCCGGCCTGCTCGGGATCGTCGCGCTCGTCCACATCGGCCTCCGGCTCGCCGGGGCGCGGGCGCCCGTCCGGCGGGTGGATGCCTGGGGCTGCGGCCGGATCCGGCAGACGCCGCGGATGCAGTACACGTCGGCGGCGTTCGCGGAGCCGCTGCGGCGCGTGTTCGCCGAGCTGTATCGGCCGACCGACGATCTCACGGTGCACGTGCACCCGGCTTCCGAATACTTCGTGCAGTCGATCGAATACCACGCGGCCGTCAGCCCGTGGATCGATCGGTTGATCTACCGTCCGATGCTCGGGCTCCTGACCCGGATCGCCGGCCGGGTACGGGCGATGCAGGGCGGGTCGCTGCACCTGTACCTGCTGTACCTCTGCGTGGCGCTGCTGGTGGCGCTGCTCGCGTCACGGTGGCTGGGATGACGGCGACCGCGTGGCTGGCGGCCGTGCAGACGCTGCTGGCGGTCGGGCTCGCGCCCGGGCTGGCCGGCGTCGTGCGCCGGCTGAAGGCGCGGCTGCAGGGCCGGATCGGTCCGCCGATCGGCCAGCCGTACCGCGAGCTGCGCAAGCTGCTGCAGAAGGAGCCGCTCGTCGCGCACCACGCCTCCTGGCTGTTCCGGGCCACGCCGTTCATCGTCTTTGCGACGACGGTGGCGGTCGCGGCGCTGGTGCCGCTGCTGGCCGTGGGACTGCCGATCTATGCGGTCGGCGATCTGATCGTCGTCGTGGACCTGCTGCTGGCCGGCACGTTCTTCCTCGCGCTCGCCGGTCTCGATCCCGGCTCGCCGTTCGGCGGCATGGGCGCGAGCCGGGAGATGACGATTGCGGCGCTCGCCGAGCCGGTGATTGGCGTCGCGATCTTCGCGCTGGCCCTGACGGCCGATTCGACCAATCTCGGGCGGATTGCCGCCCGGATGCTCGCGCATCCGGCCACGGCCGTGAGCCCGGGTCACCTGCTCGCGTTCGCCGCGCTGTTCATCGTGACGCTCGCCGAGACCGGGCGGCTGCCGGTGGACAATCCGTCGACGCACCTCGAGCTGACGATGATCCACGAGGCGATGCTGCTGGAGTATTCGGGCCGGTACCTGGCCCTGCTGGAATGGGCGGCCGACATCAAGCTGTTCGTCTTCTTCGCGCTGCTGGCCAATCTGTTCGTTCCCTGGGGCCTGGCCGTCACGCTGACGCCGCTGGCGCTGGCCGTGGCACTCGGCGCCCTCGCGCTCAAACTGGGCGTCCTGGCGCTGGCGCTGGCCCTCCTGGAGACCCGCGTGGCCAAGCTGCGCCTGTTCCGCGTGCCCGAGCTGCTGAGCGTATCGTTCGTGCTCGCGCTGCTGGCGGTCACCGCGTCGCTGCTCGGCCGGTGACCGGGTGATGACGCCATGAGACTGTTCGCGCAACTGTCCGCCCTCGGATCGAGCGCCATGCTGCTGCTGGCGTTGATCCCGCTGTGGCGCCACACCGTGCGGGCGTACGCGCGGGCGTTCACGTGGCAGTCGCTGACCCTGGCCGGCCTGACCGCCCTCACCGCGTACTTCTCCGGGGACGCCGAGCTCTACGCGGTGGCGGCGCTGCTGCTGGGGCTGAAGGTCGTCGTGATTCCGCGGCTGCTCGCACGGATGGACCGGCGGTTCGGCTCCGAGATCCAGCCGTACCTCAACGCCACGACCTCGGTGCTGACGGCCGGCGTGCTCGTCCTCTTCGCCTACATCGTCGCCGAACCGCTGCTGCTGGCCAGCCGGCTGCCGACCCGGGGCGGCATCCCGCTCGCCCTCGGCCTGATTTTCGTCAGCCTGCTGATCATCGTGAGCCGGAAGCGCGCGCTCACGCAGGTGATCGGCTTCCTGATGCTGGAGAACGGCATCGCGCTGCTCGCGGTGCTGGCCGCCTACGGCGTGCCGCTGGTCGTCGAGATCGGCGTGTTCATGGACGCCCTCATGGGGTTCCTGGTCATGCAGATCTTCGTGTACCAGATTCACGAGACGTTCGAGAGCCTCGACGTCGAACAGCTCAGCCGCCTGAAGGATTGATCCCGGGGGAACCGGGCGCGCACGATGATTTTTCTCTGGCTCCTGTCGCCGCCCCTGGCCGCCGCGCTCGCCGGGCTGGCCCTGCCGGTCCGGCCGGCCCGGCTCGTCAACGTCGTCCTGGCGCTGGTGCCGGCCGGCGCCGCGGTCGTCCTGTGGCAGCGGGCGCTCGCCGGCGTGCCGACCGTCTGGCCGGCCGGGGCGTTCCTGCGCGCCGACGCCCTGTCGACGATTCTGGCCCTCTGCATCGCCTTCGTCGGCGCCCTGGTCGCCTGGTTCGGGCCCGGCGCCGGCCGTGAAGACGGCTACCAGCCCGCGCAGATCCGCCGGTTCACGGCGCTGTCGAACGTCTTCACCTTCACGATGCTGGGCGCGGTGGTCGTCAACAACGTGGGCGTGATGTGGGTCGCGATCGAGGCGACGACCATCGTGTCGGCGCTCCTGATCCCGCTGGTGATGTCGAAGGCGTCGGTCGAAGCCTCCTGGAAGTACATCGTCATCTGCTCGGTCGGCATCGCGCTGGCGTTCGTCGGCACGGTGCTCGCCTACTTCGACTTCGTGAATCTGGCGGGGCCGCTCGGCGGCGCGCTGAACTGGACGGTGCTGCTGGCCGCAGCCCCCAGACTCCACGCCGACGTCATCCGCCTCGCGTTCGTGTTCCTGCTGATCGGCTACGGCACGAAAGCCGGGCTGTCGCCGATGCACACGTGGCTGCCGGACGCGCACGCCGAGGCCCCGGCGCCGCTGTCGGCCATGATGTCGGGCACGCTGCTCGCCGTGGCCCTGTACGCCATTGCACGCTGGAAGATGGTGGTCGACGCGGCGGGCCAGGAAGCATTCGCGAACGGACTGCTGCTGACGATCGGGCTGCTGACCGTGGCCATCGCGACCTTCAGCCTCGTCCTCCAGCGCAGCTTCAAGCGCATGCTGGCCTATTCCAGCATCGAGCACACGGGGCTCACCTGCCTCGGCCTCGCCCTCGGCCCGCTCGGGATCTTCGCCGCGCTGCTCCACCTCGTCAACCACAGCGTCGCCAAGTCGACGGCATTCGTGCTCGCCGGCCGGGTGCAGCACCGGTACCACACGACCGAGTTCACCCGGGTCACCGGCCTGCTGGCGACCATGCCGCAGACGGCGGCCGCCTTCGCCGCCGGCCTCGTGGCGCTGCTCGGCCTGCCGCCCTTCGGCCTGTTCGTGTCCGAACTGGCGCTGTTCCGCGCCGGGTTCGCGACCGGCCACCCGTGGGCGACGGGCGTCGTGCTGACGCTCGTGGTCATCGCGTTCGTCTCGATCCTCGGCCACCTCGCCGGCATGTTGTACGGCCCGCCATCCGAGGGCGTGAGCCACGGCGAGCCGGACCGGTGGATGCTCCTGCCGGTGCTGATCCCGGTCGCCATCCTGCTCGTGCTGGGTCTGAGTCTGCCGTCGTCCCTCAGCGGGCTGCTGGCGCGCGGCGTGGAGGTCTTCGGCCGATGAACCGCAGCGTCCACCACCTCGTCCTCGAATGGCCGGCCGCGCCCGGGCTCGACGGGGCCGCGGCGCGGGTCGTGCGCGGCCGCGAACTGCACGTGTCGCTCGCCCCGGAACGGGTGCTGCCACTGGCCGCCTGGCTCCGGATCCGGTTCGACGCCGAGCTGATGGCGATGGTGGGCGAGGACCGGCGGGCCGACGAGGGACGATTCGACGTCCATTACCTGTTCGGCCGCCGGCAGGACGACTGGTTCGTCCATGCCACGGTCGCCGTCCCGCCGGCCCATCCGGTCATCGCCTCGCTCGCGTCGTTCCGGTACCCGGCATCGCGCTTCGAGCGCGAGATCCACGACCTGTTCGGGATCACCGCCTCCGGCCATCCGGATCCCCGGCCGCTGGTGCGTCACGCGTTCTGGCCGGACGATTACTTCCCCCTGCGGAAGGACGCGGGCGTCCGCGAGTTCACCGACGACGGCCGCGGGTTTCCGTTCGCTGAAGTGGGCGGCGAAGGCGTGTACGAAATTCCGGTCGGGCCGGTGCACGCCGGCATCATCGAACCCGGCCACTTCCGGTTCAGCGTCGTCGGCGAGACGATCATCACGATGAAGTCGCGCCTCTATTTCACCCACAAGGGGACCGAGAAGCTGTTCGAGGGGCGGGAGCCGGCAGCCGGCGTCGAACTGGCCGAGCGGATTTCCGGCGACACGAGCGTCGGCCATGCGCTCGCGTACTGCCAGGCGCTCGAGTCGGCGGCCGGCGCCGTCGTCCCGGACCGGGCCCGCTTCGTGCGCGTGATCCTGCTCGAGCTCGAGCGCCTCTACAATCACGTGGCCGACTTCGGCGCGATCGCCAACGACACCGGCTTCGCGCTCGGCCAGGCGCACTGCCTGGTGATCCGCGAACGCCTGTTCCGGCTGCACAAGCGTCTCACCGGCAGCCGCCTGCTGCGCGGGCTGCTCACGCCGGGCGGCCTGACGCGCGACCTCTCGATCGACCTCGGGCTGGCCGAGGAGGTCCAGGCGCAGATCCAGGCGTTCGACGAGATTGCGGCGATCTGCCTGGCCAACACGCTGCTGACCGACCGGCTGGAGGGGACCGGGCGGCTGAGCGCGCGGATCGCCGAGGATCACGGCGCGCTCGGATTCGTCGCGCGCGCCTCGGGGCTTGACGTCGACGTCCGGCGGGACCACCCATTTGCCGCGTATCCGGATCTGCAGTGGCGTGTCCCGGTCGAGCACGCCGGCGACGTGATGGCGCGGGCGCTGGTCCGGCTGGCCGAGGCGCGGGAGTCCGGCTGGCTGATTCGTCAGGCGGTCGAACGGCTCCCGGCCGGACCGGTCGCGGCGCCGCTGCCGCCGATCCCGCCCTTCGCGCCGGCTTTCAGCCTGGTCGAGGGATGGCGTGGGGCGATCCTCCACTGGGTGTCGGTGGACCGCGCCGGACGGCTGTCTCGCGTCAAGGTGGTCGATCCGTCCTTTCTGAACTGGCGGCCGCTGTCGCTCGCCCTGCTGAACAACATCGTTCCCGACTTTCCGCTCTGCAACAAATCCTTCAACCAGTCCTATTCGGGCCACGACCTGTAAGACCGACGCGGCCGCGGCCACGACGCCCTGCTCCGGGCCTCTTCTCCGCGAGCGCCACGCTCCGGCCGAACGCATTCGCGTGGAACGGACTGTCACGTCTGGCGGTCACGAGCGGTACGGGCACGGGGTCCCATCCGTCCGCGGATTTGTGCCCGACCGCCCGTCTTCGGGCCGAACGGCCGCGCCGCCGCGGCTGCCCGGCGAGGGCCTTCGCCCGCGTCCGCCGCCGGCAGGCTGGTACGCGGGATGCTTATTCCGAGGTGAGTCCGGGCCGGACCCGGACCGGTCCAAGGAGGCCGCCATGAAAATCCGAGACCTCATGACCCGAGACGTGGTGACGTGCACCACCGAGACGGATCTCGCCAGAGTCGCTCAACTGATGTGGGACGCTGATTGCGGCACGGTGCCGGTCGTCGATCCTTCCGGTCACGTCCAGGGCATGGTAACCGACCGGGACGTCTGCATCGGCGTGGCCACCAGGCAGCGGCCGGCCGGACACATCGCCGTCCGTGA
>Ga0307373_10004665_pt1 | contig 22911 bp, 19 predicted proteins | sample OX2MG_FD_202534 | JGI IMG/M metagenome (GOLD analysis project Ga0307373, IMG submission 202534) | Soil microbial communities from Risofladan, Vaasa, Finland - OX-2 | ecosystem: Environmental > Terrestrial > Soil > Coastal area > Acid sulfate soil | place: Finland: Risofladan, Vaasa | collected... | reverse complement strand
GGTCGTGGCGGCGTAACGGCTCACCGCGCCCTCAAGCGCGCGCTTCGGCCAGGATTCGCACGGCGCGTTCCGCGGCATCGCGGACTCGCGGGACCGGGTCGGTTCGCAATCGTGCGACCGCCTGCAACGCATCACCGACGCGTTGATGCGCGATCACCTTTGCCGCCATCTCACGCACCCGCCAGGCGTCATCTCGTGTGGCCGCGATCACCGCGCCCGCGGCGTCCTCGTCCCACCCATACAGCAGGGCTCGCGCCGCCCAGACTCGCGGCCAGTACCCCGACCTGCCGCCGTTGTAGCCGTCGAGAACGCTTCTGCCAGGTTCTCCCCCCAGCGCCAGGATGAGCTCGTCGTCCACCGGCTGCCCAGAGAGCAACGCGACACAACCGGTCACGATGGCCGGCGTCCCGCGCCGCCTGCATTCGGACGCAATGCGCGTGCGAGGCGTGTCGCCGCGTTGTACCGGCACGAGTCTGCGCTCGAGCTAGGCGGTCAGCAGCGCCGCCACAGCCGCGGGGTCGAAGTTGCCGCCACTGAGCACGAGCACCGTCGGGTGCTCGGTACTTCCTGCGGGAACCTTGCCCGCGAGGTATGCGGCGAGCGCCAGCGCGGCGGTCGGCTCGATCGCGAGCTTCAGCCGCATCCACGCCACGCGCACCGCATCAGCGAGCTCGCGCTCAGACACCGTGACGATGTCGCGCACAAGGCCGGCATCGACGATGACCTCGAAGTTGCGATCGCCGATCGACTTCGATTTCACGCCCTCGGCCATCGTGACGGGGTCCGACTGGAGCGATTGCAGCGCACCGGCATGCAGGCTGGCGGCCGCATCGGCAGCGCTCTCCGGCTCGACCCCGATGATCGCCGTCCGCGGCGAAAGCGCTGACAGTGCAAGCGCAATCCCGGAGATCTGACCGCCACCGCCCACCGGGACGACGACCGCTCCGGGCGACGGGACGTCCTCGAGGATCTCGAGGCCGACGGTGCCGGCGCCGTGCACGACATCCCAGTCGTCGTAGGGATGGACGAGCCAGAGTCGCTGCGTTCTCGCGATCTCCTCGGCGATGGTCTCCCGGTTGTCGAAGTTCACGCCCTCGGACACGACCGTCGCGCCGAACGAGCGAATGCCCGCAACCTTCGAGGGCGTGACGCCTTCGGGGACGACGATCGTCGCCGGCAGACCGGCCGCTTTCGCCGCGCACGCGATGGCCTGCCCATGATTGCCGGAGCTGTGCGTGACCACACCCGCGACGTGCGGATCGCGCTCGAGCAGGCTGAGCACGGCGTTGAAAGCACCGCGAGCCTTGAACGAGCCGGTGACCTGGAGCGACTCGGGCTTCACCATCAATCCAGGCGCGATGTCGGTGCGCAGCAGCGGCGTGCGCCGGACGTGGCCATGGATCCGCACCACCGCATCGCGAATCCGGGCGAGATGCTCGACCTTCTGGGCCTCGGCGAGGGACGGCACGGCGTCAGCGCTCAGGAGACTGCGGCGACCGGGATCTCGAGCGCGAGCTTGTCCATCTCGAGTTGCGCGGGAACATCGACAGGATAGGAGCCGGTGAAGCACGCGAAGCAGAAGCCGTTGCCGTCGGGCTTGCCCATCGCGCGACGCAGGCCGGCAAGGCTCAGGTAGCGCAGCGAATCCGCGCCGAGCATCTCGCCGATCTCGCGCTCGGTATGCCCCGCGGCGATCAGCTCGCGGCGCGACGCGATGTCGATGCCCATGAAGCACGGCCACGCGATCGGCGGCGATGCGATACGCATGTGCACCTCCGTCGCCCCCGCGCGGCGCAGCTCGTCGATGATCCTGCGCGACGTGGTGCCGCGCACGATCGAGTCGTCGACGAGGACGACTCGCCGTCCCTCCAGCACGTGACGCATCGGGTTGAACTTGAGGCGGATGCCCGCCTCGCGGAGGCGCTGCGTCGGCTGGATGAACGTGCGCGTGATGTAGCGCGACTTGATCATCCCTTCAGCGAACGGGAGCCCCGACTCCTCAGCGTAGCCGATCGCCGCCGGTGTCCCGCTGTCCGGGAGTGTGATGACGATGTCGCAGTCAGCGGGGGCCTCGCGTGCGAGCTCGCGACCCATCTGACGCCGGGCCTCATACAACGACCTGCCCATCATCACGCTGTCCGGTCTCGCGAAGTAGATGAACTCGAACGAGCACATCGCGCGGTGCGCAGTAGCGCGCTGGATCTTGGTGCTGCGCATTCCAGACGAGTCGACGGTGACGATCTCACCGGGCTCGATCTCGCAGAGGAACGTCGCGCCGATGACATCGAGCGCGCACGTCTCGCTCGCGATGACGTAGCCGGTACCGCCTGGTGCATCGACCTCGCCGAAGCGGCCGAGGCAGAGCGGGCGGATGCCGAGGGGATCGCGCGCGGCGACGAGTGAATCCTTGGTCAGGAACACGAGGCAGTACGCGCCTTCAATGCGCGGCAGCGACTCCGCGAGCGCGTGCTCGAGCGAGTCGGCGTGCGTCTGAGCGAGCAGCGCGCCGATAACCTCGGTGTCGCTCGTGGTCTCGAACACGACGCCCTTCGCGGACAGCTCGTCGCGGAGCTTCGTCGCGTTCACGAGGTTGCCGTTGTGTCCGATCATCACGGGGCCGATCTCGGGATGCTCCATGCTCATCGGCTGCGCGTTGCTCAACTTCGCGCTGCCGGTCGTGCTGTATCTCGTGTGCCCGATGGCGATGTAGCCCTTGAGGTCGTCGATGGTCTCCTGGTCGAAGACCTGCGAGACGAGACCCATCTCCTTGCTCACACGAATCGTCTCCCCGTCGCTGACGGCGATCCCAGCGGACTCCTGACCACGATGCTGGAGCGAGTAGAGGCCGAAATACGTCAGGTTGGCGACGTCCTCTCCGGGATGGAACACCCCGAAAACGCCGCATTCCTCGTGGAGGTGGTCGTCGCCGAGATCGTCCATTCCGGCCTGATCACTCACGCTCGATCAAGGCTCCTTCGTGGGCGCGTCGCACCTCGCGAAGGGGCACGTCGATGCATCCCGTCACGCATACACGCTCGCCTCCGACGGAGCCCAGCCCACGCAGTGGGACTGAATGCCGTCCAGCCAGCTCATGCAATCGCACCAGTGCCTCCCTGGCGAAGCTGATGAGGAACCGAGATTGACTCTCACCGAACAGTATACCGGCCTCGCTCTCGATCAACCCCTCGAGTTGACCCGGCACGCGGACATCACCGAGCTCATCGATGCCGATCCAGGCGCCTATGTCGCCCAGCAGACACGACTCCGAGAGAGCGATGGCGATACCACCCTCAGCGCAATCGTGTGCTGAATGCAGGAGGCCTTCCGAGATCGCATCGAGGACGAATGCCTGCACGCGGCGCTCGAGATCCACGTCGAGCAGCGGCGGAGTGCCTCGATTGACCCCGTGGGCCATGCGCTGATATTCGCTGCCACCAAGCTCACCATGGATGGGGCCGACGAGCCCGATGAGGTCGCCCTCGGCTGTGAAACCTGCCGTGCAACGGCCGGCGACATCGCCGATGACCCCGACCATCCCGATGACCACCGTGGGATCGATGCCGGTCCCCCCGGTGTCGTTGTACAGGCTGACGTTGCCGCTCACCACGGGGATCTCCAGGGCCAGGCAGGCTTCGCCGATGCCATCGATGGCATCGTGCAGATCCCACCAGACGGGGGCCTGCTCCGGGTTCGCGAAGTTGAGGCAGTTGGTGAGGGCGACGGGTTTCGCCCCGGTGGCGACGACGTTGCGCGCGGCCTCGCAGACGGCGATCATCGCGCCCTCTCGCGCGTTGAGCGCTGTGTATCGGGAGTTGCCGTCAGTCGCCAGCGCGAGCCCGACGGTGGAACCTTCGACACGCATGAGCGATGCATCGCCGCCGGGAAGAATCACGGTCGAGTCACCGAGTTGCGTGTCGTAGCGGCGAAACACCGGGTGCCGGCTGCCGAGATTGGGGCTTCCGATGAGCGCGAGCAGCGCCTCGTCGGGCGTCCACGTCGGAGCCTCGATCGGCGCTGAGTCGTCGAGATGCGCGCGCGATGCGCCAGCCGTGTCCGGCCGCGGTCCCGGCGCTCCACGGGCCGGCGCGCCGTCAACCAGCAGATCGAGCGGCAGGTCGCAGACGTTGTCGGCACCGTCGCGGACCACGAAGCGCGGTTCGGCGAGGATGACGCCGATCACGTCGGAGTGCAGATCCCAGCGCTCGAACACCTCCTGCAGCGTGCGGACATCGCTCGGTTGCGCCACGATCAGCATCCGCTCCTGTGACTCGCTGAGCATCACCTCGTACGGGGTCATGCCGGTCTCGCGCCGTGACGCGCGTGCGACGTCGACCTCGATGCCGCAGCCGCCGCGATGCGCAAGCTCCGCGGTGCTGCCGCAGAGTCCGGCGGCGCCGAGGTCCTGCATCGCGATGACGCGCGGATCACCGGCAAGTTCGAGGCATGCCTCCATGAGGCACTTCTCGAGGAACGGATTGCCCACCTGCACCGCGGGCCGGCGTGCTGCACTGCTCGCGTCGAGCACGACCGACGCGAAGCTCGCGCCGTGGATCCCGTCGCGTCCCGTGTCGGCGCCGACGAGGAGCACGAGGTTGCCAGGCCCGCGAGCGATGGCACGCATCATCCGGTCCTGCTCGACGACACCGACGCACATCGCGTTGACGAGGCAGTTGGTTCGGTACGACTCGTCGAAATACAGCTCGCCGCCGACCGTCGGCACGCCGATGCAGTTGCCGTACCCACCGATGCCGGCCACAACTCCGTCGAAGAGATGTCGCTGGTGCGGCTCGTCGAGAGGCCCGAAACGCAGCGAGTCGAGGAGCGCGATCGGGCGCGCTCCCATCGTGAAGATGTCGCGCAGGATGCCGCCCACTCCGGTCGCGGCGCCCTGGTACGGCTCGATCGCGCTGGGATGGTTGTGCGACTCGATCTTGAACACGCACGCGAGCCCGTTGCCGATGTCGACGGCACCGGCGTTCTCGCCCGGTCCCTGGAGCACGAGCGGTCCGGTTGTCGGCAACGTGTGCAGCAACGGTTTGCTCGTCTTGTAGCTGCAGTGCTCACTCCAGAGGGCGCCGACGATGCCGAGCTCGAGGCGGTTCGGTTCGCGCCCGAGCTCGCTCGCGAGATGCCGATACTCAGCGCGCGTGAGCGCGACCTCGGCCAGCTCGGCGTCGCTCGGCGCAGCGAGCTGGACACCGGTCATGACGCGGCGGCCGCCTGCACCGCCCCGCCGGCGGCAAGGAGTTTCGCCACGCTGCCGAACAGCCGCAACCCGTCGGACGAGCCGAGCAGATCCTCACACGCACGCTCGGGGTGCGGCATCATCCCAAGCACGTTTCTCCGCTCGTTGAGAATCCCCGCGATGTCGCGCATCGACCCGTTCGGCGAGCCGTCCCCGACATCCGAACCGTCGCGCGCCACATACCGGAACGCCACGCGATCCTCGCGCTCGAGCATGTCGAGCGTCGCCTCATCCGCGACGTACCGCCCCTCTCCGTGCGAGACGGGAATCTGCAGGATCGAACCCCGCTCACACCCGGCGGTGTACGCGCTGTCCACGGTCTCCACGCGCAACCACGTTGCCTCGCAACGGTATTCCAGCGAGGCGTTCCGCGTCAGCGCGCCCGGCAGCAGATGCGCCTCACAGAGAACCTGAAACCCGTTGCAGATCCCCCACACCAGTCCACCGTTGTTGGCGAACTCGACAACAGACTCCATCAAGGGCGCAAACCGCGCCACCGCCCCGGCTCGTAGGTAATCGCCATAAGCGAAGCCGCCAGGGAGAATCACACAGTCCGCGCCCTTGAGATCGCGATCCTTGTGCCACAGCATGACCGCCTCTTGACCCGCAAGTTCGACAGCATGTGCGCTATCGCGATCCGACCAAGTACCGGGAAAGACGGCAACACCGAAGCGCATTACGACAGGCCCACGAAGGTCGGGGAGGGGTTGGACGGAGCGAGGGCATCGCGCAGCCCGGGTGGACCCCCGGGCGAGCGTGAGCGGCGGAACGGCAAAGGCGTTCCGACCGCGTCCCGCCGCGCAGTCCAACCCCTCCCCGACCTCGACGCCGTCAATCCAATGCCTCGGTAAGAACCCGTACTTGCTCGATACGCGACTCTTCGATCACGGTGTTGCGCAATAACTGCTCGCACATCTGCTCGACTTGGTGGCGAGCATGTTGTTCGCTCTCTGCCTCGACCTCGAGCTCGATGCTTTTGCCGACGCGGACGGAGCGCACTGAGCCAAAGCCGAGACGGTGCAGACCGTCGCGCACGACGAGCCCCTGCGGGTCGTTGACCACGGGTTTGAGCGCGACGACGACCTCGACCGCGAAGATCACTCGGCAACCACGCCTGCCACGTCGATGCCGCAGATGCGTCGCGCCGCCTCGACGTAGCGCTGTGTGGTGCCTTTCACGACGTCGTCCGGAAGCGCCGGTCCCGGATCCTTCTTATCCCAGCCGAGCTTCTCGACGTAATCGCGCACGAACTGCTTGTCGAACGAGACGGCGGGCTGTCCCTCCTTCCACTCGGACATCTCCCAGAACCGCGAGGAGTCCGGGGTGAAGATCTCGTCGATGAGCGTGAGCGTGCCGTTGATGAAACCGAACTCGAACTTCGTGTCCGCGAGGTAGATGCCGACGCTCTGGCATCGAGCGGTGGCGAAATCGAAGAGACGCAGCGATGCCGATTCGAGCTGATCCGCCAGCTGCGGACCGACGAGCGCGCTCAGCTCCCGGCGGGAGATGTTCACATCGTGGCCGTCGTCCTTCTTGATCGCCGGCGTGAACCTCGGCGCCGGGAGACGCGACGAGTCCTGCAAACCTGCCTGCAGCGCCTCACCCGCCAGCGTTCCCTTGTCGCGGTACTCCTTCCAGCCCGAGCCGCTGATGAAGCCGCGCACCACGCACTCGACGTCGATGCGCTGCGCACGCGCAACGTGCATCGACCGGGGCAGCCAGTCCTCGCGCACCGCTTCCGGGATCTCCTCCTCGACGTCAGGCAGCAGGTGGTTCGGCATGATCGATTTCGTCTGATCGAACCACCACCGCGACATCTGGGTGAGCACGGCACCCTTGCCCGGGATCGGTGTCGGCAGGACGACATCGAATGCGCTCAGCCGGTCGGTGGCGATCATCAACAGCGTGCCGTCGGCGAGCTGGAAGGTGTCGCGCACCTTGCCCCGGCGGAACAGGTTGAGTCCCCCGATATCAGCGCTGCTCAATACCTGCATCAGTGCATCCTCCCGCCGGCGATGCCGGCCTCGACGGCGAACTCCGACGGCTTCGCCGGCGGTCCCGCTTCTGTTGTTGATGTGGAAAGGCCAAGACGGCGGTAGGTCTCGTCGATGTGCGCGAGGTACGTCTCGACGTCGAAGCAGTGCGCGATGGTGGCCTCCGACAGCGCTGCGGAGACATCCGCATCGGCGGCGACGAGGTCGCGGAACGGCGCCTCGTCATCGCGAGCCCGTGCCGCGAGTGACTGCACCGCGCGATAGGCCTCCTCACGCGGCCACTCGGCCTCAACGATGAGCGCCGTGAGCACCTGCTGGGAGAACACGATGCCACCATGCAGCTCGAGGTTCGCGAGCATGCGCTCCGGCTTCACATGCAGGCCGGCCACGATTCGCGTGGAGAGACGCACGATGTAGTCGGCCAGCGCGCACGCATCGGGCAGGATCACGCGCTCCGCCGACGAATGCGAGATATCGCGTTCGTGCCAGAGGGCCACGTCCTCCATCGCCGTCATCGCGTATCCACGCAACACGCGCGCAAGCCCGACGATGCGCTCGCAGAGGATCGGGTTGCGCTTGTGAGGCATCGCCGAGGAGCCCTTCTGGCGCTGACCGAACGGCTCCTCCACCTCGTCGACCTCGGTGATCTGCAGCAGACGGACAGTGGTCGCGAGACGCTCAAGGACGGCCCCGAGCAGCGCGAGGGCTGTGACGAAGGAGGCGTGCCGGTCGCGCGCGAGCACCTGTGTCGCAACCGGCGCGACGGTGAGCTCGAGCCCCGCGCACACGTGCTCCTCGATCTCGGGCGGCACGCTCGCGTGAGTGCCGACGGCGCCGGTGATCTGCCCGACCGCGATCTCCGCCGTGGCGGCGGCGAGGCGGGTCCGGGCGCGTCGCACCTCATCGACGAAGTTCGCGAGCTTGATGCCGAGCGTGAGCGGCTCCGCGTGCACCCCGTGGGTGCGGCCCATCATCACCGTGAGGCGGTGCCGCTCGGCCTGATCGACGAGCGCCGCGATCAGGGCCTCGGTGTCCTCATCGATGACTCCGGCGGCATCCCGAAGCTGGGTTGCGAGCGCTGTGTCGACGATGTCCGACGACGTCAGGCCGAGGTGAAAGTAGCGCCCCGCCTCGCCGACGGTCTCCTGTACGGCGGCCACGAAGGCAGCGACGTCGTGCCCCTGCTCAGCTTCGAGCTCGGCGATGCGTTCGGCATCCACACTCGCCGCCTGCAGGGCGCTCAGGGATTCGACCGGAATCCGGCCGAGCTCGGCCCAGCCTTCACATGCGAGCAACTCGACGTCCAGCCATCGCTGCAGTCGTGAGGCGTCACTGAAGATCTTCGCGATCTGCTGCGGGGCGTACCGGGGGATCACGTACGTTCATTCTATCGGGGTGACCGACGGCACCTCTCTGCCCCTCGTGATCGCGCACCGCGGCGCGTCTCGTGACGCTCCGGGGAACTCTCCGGCAGCGTTCGAGGCTGCCATCGCCCAGGGAGCGGACGCCGTGGAGCTCGATGTCCGGCGCACGTCGGACGGCGTCCTGGTGGTGCATCACAACGCGTCGCGCCGCGGTGTGCCTGTGGCGATGCAGACGTACGCCACGCTCATTCGCAGGAGCCGGTACGAGCCACCGCTCCTCGACGTGGTCCTCGACCTGTGCCGGGGCCGGACGGCTCTGGACATCGAGATCAAGGAACCGGGATACGAGGCCGAGGTCATGGAGGCCGCCTCGAGCCGCTTCGCCCGCGAGGACCTGCTGTACACATCGTTCGAGGAGTCGGTGATCGCCGCGATCAAGCGCCTCGACCCCGACGCGCGCTGCGGGTTGCTCCTCGGGCCGGGCCGGCTCCACAGCCGTACCCAGCGCTACGAGACGCTCCCGTTCGATCTCGCGGAGCGCTGCGGCGCCGATCTCCTTGCGGTCCATCAGTGGCTGGCGCCGCTCCGGAAACGGAGCCGGGGAAGGAAGTCCGCAGGCTCGGGACTGCTTGCGGAGGCGTCGCTTCGCAAGTTCCCGCTCGTGGTCTGGACGGTGGACGGCCCCCAGCGCTTGCGCGCCTATCTTGCGGACGGGCGCGTGGCGGGGATAATCACCGACCTACCCGGGCTCGCGGTCGAGACCAGGCGGGACATCGCGCAGCACGGCGCACAGGAAGAATTCATGCCAGCCCACGTAACCGGACTCTCGCGCCCGGCGTTGACTGATCGAGTGCGCCCGGTGATCCCGAGATGACGCTACCTCGGGCGTATGAGGATCAATTAGTCGAGCGTGCCAAGCAGGACGCCGGCGCCTTTGGGGAACTGTACGACCACTACTTCGGGCAGATCTACCGATTCGTCTTCAGCCGTCTCAGGGATCAGGAGGCCGCCGAGGACGTCACCTCGGAGGTCTTCTTCAAGGCCCTTCGCGCGATCGGACGATACAAACCCGCGGGGCACCCCTTCAGTGCCTGGCTCTACCAGATCAGTGTCAACGCAATCAATGACCATTACAGAAGCCGCAAACCGACCTCGAGCCTCGACAGCGCAATCGCTGTCGCCGACCCGGCTCGCCCTGTTGACGAGCGTGTCGTCGACAGCGCGGAAGCGGCTCGGATCTGGGAGGCGATCGACGACCTCCCGCCTCAGCAGCGGGCTGCGATGACGCTCAAGCTCGGTGAGGATCTCAAGCTCGCCCAGATCGGCGAGATCCTGGGCAAGAGCGAGGGCGCGGTGAAGCTGCTGATCCACCGCGGCATGATCGGCGTTCGTCTTCGCCTGGGTGTCGCGGCGCCCCTCGAGGAGAAAGGGTGATGTCCTGGCCGGGAGGATGGTTCGATCCCGAGCTCGAGGATCTGTTCCACGAGGAGCCCGAGCTGCTCGAGACCGCCCGGCGGGTTCGCGCGGCCCGGCCGCAGACCGAGCCTGATCCGCGATTCCAGAACCGTCTGCGCGCCCAGCTCATCGCCGAGGCGACGAGGAGCCACGGGGCACGTCGCTGGTGGCGCCTCGGTTCGACGCATGCCGCGTGGGGCGGCGCCGTCCTCGGGGTCGCGCTCATCGGAGCGACGGCGCTGACCTTCCTCTCGAACCATCCCCAGGACAGGACCATCACCGCGATCTCGGCCATCGCCGCCGAGCACGCCGTCGACCCGAACAACGTGATCCAGGTGAGCTTCAACCAGCCGATGGACAAGGCGGCCGTCGAGAAGGGCGTTCGGATCCAGCCGGCCACGGAGGTGTCGTACTCCTGGACCGGCAACGACCTCGTGATCACTCCGGTGCACCACCTGACCGGGAACACGCCGTACACCGTGACCATCGCGCAGGGCGCGATCCGCGCCGCCACAGGCGCCGTCGCGACCACCCCGATCGTGATCCCGTTTGCAACCGCGCCGACGCCGCCGGTCGGGCGTTCGACACCACCGACGCTTGCCCTCTCCATCGTCGGCCCTCAAGGCACCGGCGTGAACGGTCTCGGCGGGATGCTGCTCTTTGCGCCCGACGGGTCGCTGGTGAGCACGGCAGGACTGCTGCCGGCGCCGCCGGGCACGCCCCCGGTCGCAGCCTCGCCGACCCCGGGCACTTCGCCGACGCCCACTCCGGAGGGCGTCCCCGACAACACTCCTTCGGTCGCCGGACAACTCGTCGACTATGCCTCGAGCGGGGGGCCGTTCGCTCTGGCCGCCGCCTCATCGGCCGCTGCTTTCTCGCCGAACGGAACGTACGTGGCGGCAGCGGTCGATGACGGCAACGGCGGGTCGAAGATCGTCGTGACGCTCGCCGACGGCAGCCAGCATCGGCCGACGAGGCTCGTCGATTCATCGTCACCCGTGATCGCGTTGACCTGGGCTTCGAGCGACCGAATCGTCTATACCGACGGCGCCACCATCAACGAGATCGACCTCTCCGGCAAGGGCTCCACCCTCTACACCGTGCCCGCCTCCGGCGGCTCGGTCGCGAAGCTCGATCCCGGTGGCGCGTATGCATTCGTCGCTCCCGCGAGCGGCACCGGCGGCAACCTGCTCGATATTGCGACGGACGCCGAGGTGGTGCTGCAGGGCTCGACCACCGCGGTCGGATTCAGCGGCGACGGCAGCACGGTGGTGTGGGCCGACCAGTCGACGAGCAGGACGCGTTTCTGGACCGAGTCCGTGACCCAGCAGGCGCCGGCGTCGATGTCGCTGCTCGACGGGAGCGCCACGTACGGCGACATCGCGCTCGATGCGGACGGAGATGCGGCCGCGTATCTCATGACGCCGCCGTCACAGGGCACGCAGGTGGTCATTGCCGAGGTGCCGAGCGGCGCTCCGATCGCGATCGAGCCCGTGTCGTTCACCCCGTCGGGGCTGGCGCTGTCTCCCGGCGGCGACCAGATAGCGCTCCTCGGCAGCGACAGCAACGGCGGGCTCACGGTGCAGCGGGCCGCGGTCCCCGGCGCGACCGCTGCGCACGCGGCCGCGGGAATTCCGGCAGCAGCCAACTCGACATTGCATGCATTCGTCGAGGCGCAGGTGGCAGGTGACCTCGGCACGATGGCAGGGTTGAGCGGACCCAACGCGAATGCGGCTGCGAACACGCCGCAGAACCTGAGCCGTGCGTACGTCATCAGCACGTACGTCCAGCCCCACGGCGCGGTGTCGGCGAGCGTCGAGCTGGTCGTCGACCCGACCGCGGGCCACGCGAGCGCGGAAGTGGCGGGTGAGACGCTGACGCTCGTTCCGCAGGCGTCCGGTACCACGTATATCGTCAGCCGCATCGCATCGACCCCGCTGCACGACGAGGCGTCCGGACCGCACGTGCTCCAGGTCAACGCGACGACGCAGTCGGGTCAGACCACGCTCGCGGTGAGCTTCGACAGCGACCTCAACCCGGCCTCGGTGGGCGGCGCGTTCACGGTGCTCGACTCGAACGGGACGACGCTCACCTCATCCACCGTGTACGACGCGAACTCTCGAACGGCGACGGTGACCATCGCGAGCACGACGTCCGGTGCGCTCACCCTCGAGATCTCGACAGCACTTGACGACGTGTACGGTCAGACGCTCGCGCACGCGTTCCAGACGGTGGTCGGGACGAACTCCTAGACCGGCACACGCACCGCGCGACGGCGAAGCATGGTCGCTGTCACCGGGATGCGCATCGTTCCATCAGCGGCGATGCATGACCGCAGGTCCCGCTCGCATGCGCCACGCACCGCGTCGAGCAGCGATGCGGGCGCACCGGCAAGCTCCGCGGCCACAGGCCGTTCCAGGACCATCGCCGCCCAGTACTGGCCGATACCGTCGAAGCGCGCGACATCGCGGAGCGTCACGGCCTCCCACCGCTCGCGTCCCGCGGCGATGTCGACCGGTATGCACCGCTCCAGAAACGCCGAGCGTATGCCGGCCTCGTCGCGGAGCGCATCGACGAGCGCGCGTTCGTGCGCCGGCGGGTCCGCGCCGTCCCAGACGACGAAGACCGCCACGCCCGACGGTGTGAGGATGCGTTCGGTCTCATCGAACGCACCGGTGCCATCCCAGAACCCGAGCGTGCACAGTGAGCCCGCGCGGTCGCAGGTTCCGTCGGGAATGTCGAGCACTCGCTCGGTCACGACGGATGTCACCACCTCGCATCCGGCCGGCGCAACACCGAGCGCCGCCTCGGCCGTGAGTTCCGCGTCGACGTCGACGAGCACCACGCGCCCTCGCGCGCCGACAGCGGCGCCGAGCGACGCCGCGAGCGTCCCCGCGTCGCACACCAGGTCGCAGGCGGTTTCTCCTGCGCGGACACCGAGCTCGTCGACGAGCTGCTCGGCCAACGGGCGCAGGACCGCGGCCGAGTAGAGCCGCCCGAACCGCGGCTCCACGGTGCGTTACCCGGAGACGGCCACCGCGGCGGCGATGGCCGCGACGCGGGCGGGATCACGCACCAACCGCCGGAACGGCTCCTGACGCGCGGCCCAGACGTCAGCGGCCGCGACCAGCTCCGGATGGTGCTCGATGAACGCCGTGCTGTAGTCGCCGGCGCGGAATCCCGGGTCGTCGATGACGGCAAGGTGATACGCGATGTTGGTGTGGATTCCGGTGACCACGTACTCGAGCAGCGCGCGGCGCATGCGATCGAGCGCCGCATCCCGCGTCGGTGCGTGCACGATGAGCTTGGCGATCATCGGGTCGTAGTTGGGCGAGACCGGACCGGCGGTCACCAGCGAGCTGTCGACGCGCACACCGGGCCCCGACGGCTCGTGATAGCCCGTCACCTGCCCCGGCGACGGCAGGAACCCGCGGGCGTAGTTCTCGGCGTTGACACGGCATTCGATCGCGTGCCCGCGCGGGACGACCTGCTCCTGCGTCAACGTCAGGCGTTCGCCGGACGCGATGCGCAGCTGCTCGGCGACGAGATCGATGCCGTACACGAGCTCGGTGATCGGGTGCTCGACCTGCAACCGTGTGTTCATCTCGAGGAAGTAGAACTCGCCCTTGCGGAAGATGAACTCGACGGTGCCGGCGTTGACATAGCCCACCGCTCTGGCAGCCGTGACCGCGGCCTCGCCCATGCGGGCGCGCGTCTCGGCGTCGATGACCGGCGACGGCGCCTCCTCGATGATCTTCTGGTGCCGGCGCTGGATCGAGCACTCGCGCTCGCCGAGGTGAATGACATTGCCGTGCGTGTCCGCGACCACCTGGATCTCGATGTGCCGCGGCTCCTCGAGGTAGCGCTCGAGGAAGATGGTGTCGTTCCCGAACGCGCGATGCGCCGTGCTTCGTGCGGTGTCATACGAGCCACGCAGCTCCGCTTCGTCACGCGCAATGCGCATACCGATGCCGCCACCGCCGGCGCTCGCCTTGATGAGCACCGGGTAGCCGATGGCCGCCGCGGCGACGACGGTCTCCTCGATGTCGACGAGCGCGCCCGTCCCGGGCACCACAGGAACGCCCGATTCGCGCATGCGGTCGCGCGCGGGCACCTTCTCGCCCATGGCGGCCATCGCGTCCGGCGGCGGCCCGATGAAGACGAGGCCGTTGTCGGCACACGCGCGCGCGAACTGCTGGTTCTCGCTGAGGAAACCGTACCCCGGATGAATCGCCTGCGCTCCGGTGGAGCGCGCCGCTTCGATGATCCGATCGATCACCAGGTATGACTGCGCCGACGGCGCCGGTCCGATCTCCACCGCCTCGTCGGCGAGCAGGACGAACGCCGCGGATCGGTCGATGTCGCTGTGCACCGCGACCGTGCGCACGCCGAGGTCGCGGCAACCGCGAATGATGCGAAGCGCGATCTCGCCGCGGTTCGCGATGAGGACCTTCTCGAACATCAGGCGCCGATCTGCACGAGCGGCGCGCGCGGAGCGACGACGGAGCCCTCTATCGCGTACACCTCGGTGATCGTCCCCGCGCGCGTCGCGGTGATGTCGTTCTGCATCTTCATCGCCTCGAGGACGCAGACGACGTCGCCGAGCGCGACGTGGTCGCCGATCTTGACGTTGACCTTGAGCAGGAGTCCCTGCATCGGGGACACGACGGTTCCCTCGCGCGCGACGGGTGCCGCCGGCTGCGTCGGCGTGGCGACGGCGCTGACGCCGGTGTCCATGCCACCGATGATGCGCACCGCGAAGCTCTGTCCATCGACCTCGACGGTGAGCTCGCGCACCGCCACAGGAGGTGCGGCATCGCCCGCGGGCTCTGCGTCGGCATCATCGGTGTCCGCCGGCGAGTCGACGACGCCGGCGGCGGGTTCGAGCTCGGGCTCGTCGCCGAGTCGCTCGGCAACCGCCTCGCCGCGCTCGACCGCGAGAAACGCGTTGGGGAACAGGGCATACGTGACCAGTGCCTCGGCCGCGGGTGTCGGGTACCCCTCACGCACGAGGTCGCGACGGGTGGCTTCCATCGCGGGCTCGAGCAGGTCCGCGGGACGGCACGTGATCGGCTCCTCGCGACCGTTGACCAGGCGGCGCACGTCGCGATCGACGGCCTCCGGCGGGTCGCCGTACAGGCCGAGGCAGTAGTCCTTGATCTCCTGGCTGATCGTCGCGTAGCGATCACCCTCGACGACGTTGTACACCGCCTGCGTGGCCATGATCTCGGTGAGCGGCGTGACCAGTGGCGGATACCCGAGCTCGCGGCGCACCTGCACGACCTCGGCCTCGACATCGGTCAGCTGTCCGATGGCATCGCGCTCACGCAGCTCGGCGATGGCGTGCCCCATCGCCGACGGCGGCAGCAGCCCGCGCAATGCCGAGGTGTCGAGTCTCGCGGCGAGCGGATCGATGACATCCGCGTAGTGCATGAGCTCGTGCTCGAGGACGAGCGCCGCGGTCGCGACGCGCTCGAGGTCGAGCCCGCTATCGACTGTCGTTCCCGCGAACCCCGCGATCAGCGCTTCGGCAGCGGGCATGGACGCGCCGCCGGCCAGCGGTGACAGCGCGCAGTCGGCGCGGTACGCGCCCGCGACTGCGGCGGCGTGACAGGCGAGCGCCGCCATCCCTGTTTGCGCGGAGATCGACACCGCCACCGGCACGCCGACGGCCTCGCGGATCGCGCTCACGGCGAGGCCGGCGCTCGCAGCGGTGAGCACACCGAGCGGGTCGTGGAGGCAGACGGTGGGATAGCCCGCGTCGACGAGCCGGCGAGCCATCTCACCCAAACCTTCAAGACCGTGCCCCGGTATCTCGTTGTAGACGATGACCCCTTCGGCCTGTTTCCCCGTTCCGGCGATCGCGATCGCGCAGCGTTCGAGGTTGCGCACGTCGTTGAGGGGGTCGTAGCAGCGGAAGATGTCGACGCCGGCGGCAGCGGCCGTCTCGATGAATGCGTCGACGAGATCGTCGGGGACCTGGCGATGCCCGACGAGTGACTGGCCGCCGATCATCGCGAGCAGCGGCGTGATCGGCGCGGCCGCTCGAATCGCGCGCAGACGCGCGAACGGATCCTCAGCGAGGAACCGCAGGGACGCCTCGAACGTCGAGCCGCCGAACACGTCGAGGGCTGCGAATCCGCAGTGATCGAGGGTTTCGGCGACGGGAAGGGCGTGGCGGAGGCGCAGTCTGCTGACCAGGAGCGACTGTTGCCCGTGGCGGAGCGACGTCTCCACCAATTCGAGACGGGGCATCGCGGGCCATTCTAGTGCTCCGCCCCGGGCTGACCCCTATTGCAGGGAGAACCCTTCGGGCAGCTGGACCTTGGCGCGCATCTTCGCGCGCTGCTCCTTGATCCTCGCGGCGACCTCCTCGTCGAAGAGACCGATGATCTCCGCGGCGAGGTGGCCGGCGTTGCGCGCGCCCATCGGCCCGACCGCGACGGTCGCGACCGGGATGCCAGGAGGCATCTGGACGATCGAGAGCAGGGAGTCGAAGCCCGCGAGCGGCGTGGCCGCGAGCGGGACGCCGATGACCGGCAGGGTGGTCAGTGACGCGAGGACCCCGGGAAGGTGCGCCGCCGCGCCCGCCCCAGCGATGAGGACCCGGAGCCCGCGCTCGTAGGCCGCCTGCCCGTACGAGCGAACGATGTCGCCGGCCCGATGTGCGGACATGACGCCGATCTCCCAGCCGATGCCGTACTCGTCCAGGACGTCGCCCGACGTGTTCATCACGGGGAGGTCCGACTCGCTGCCGACGATGATGCCGACACGGAGGACGCCGGTCATGCGCGGCTTCCTGCCGTCACCGGACCGCCGATGTCGCTACGGGATTGCAGACCGTCGAAATGCACGCGCGCAAGGTTGCCATACGCGCGCGTCCGCGCGGTCTCGAGGTCGGGACCGAGCGCGGTCACGCAGAGCACGCGACCACCGGACGTGCGGAGGGTGCCGTCGCCGTCGCGTCGGGTCCCGGCGTGGAAGCAGAGCACGCCGGGGTCGAGCGACTCGATGCCGGTGATGGGGTCGCCGCGGCGCACATCGCCCGGATAACCGGCGGCGGCCGCGACGACGCCGACGGCCGCGCCGCCGGAGAGCGCCGCGACACCGGGGCCGACGTCACCACGAGCGCACGCGATGAAGAGCGCGAGCGCGGACTCGCCGAGCAGGGGAAGGATCACCTGCGCCTCCGGGTCGCCGAATCGAGCGTTGAACTCGAGCACGCGAGGCCCGTCTGCCGTGAGCATCAACCCGGCATACAGACATCCGACGAACGGCGTCCCCCGCTCGCGGAGCGCGTCGATGCACGGCTGGAGCACCGTGCGTGCGACCTCGGCGTTGAAGGACGCTGCGTCAACGTCCGGAGGCGGCGCGATCGATCCCATGCCCCCGGTGTTGGGACCGCGGTCACCATCGAAGATGCGCTTGTGGTCGCGCGCCGGCGCAAGCGTCCGCACGTGACGGCCGTCGGAGAGTCCGAAGACGCTCACCTCGGGGCCGCTGAGCAACTCCTCGACGATGACGTGCGCTCCCGCGGCACCGAAACGCCGCTCGCGGAGACACTCGTCGAGCGCGTGCTCAGCCGCGTCGACGCCGTCGCAGAGCAGCACGCCCTTGCCGAGCGCGAGACCGTCGGCCTTCACCACGCACGCGCCGCCGAGCTCGGCAACGAACGCGCTCAGGCGCTCGCGATCCTCCCCGCCTCCGGCAACCCATCGTGCCGTCGGAATGCCGGCCTCGCGCATCACCGCCTTGGCAAAGGCCTTCGACGACTCGATGCGCGCGGCGGCCGCGGTGGGGCCGAAGACCGCGACGCCGCGCGCAGTGCACGCGTCGGCCACGCCGGCCGCCGCAGCGGCGTCGGGGCCGATGACGACAAGGTCGACCGCACGGTCGGACGCGAGCCCGGCGACGGCGTCGGGGTCCTCGGCATCGAGCGCCACGTTCTCCGCGATATCCGCGGTCCCCCCGTTGCCCGGCGCGACGATGACCTCGACGCCGGGGTCGTCGCGCTTGCACACCCACGCGAGCGCATGCTCGCGGCCCCCACCCCCGACGATGAGGACCCGCACTACTCCCACTCGATGGTCGACGGCGGCTTGCTCGATATGTCGTAGACGACGCGGTTCACGCCGGCCACCTCGTTGACGATGCGCCGGCTGATGACGGCGAGCACGTCGTACGGGACACGCGACCAGTCCGCCGTCATCCCGTCCTCGCTCTCCACGATGCGCACCGCCACGACGTTGCCGTAGGTCCGGAAGTCACCCATGACGCCGACCGACGAGATCGGCGTGAGGATCGCGAACGACTGCCACACCTTGTGATACAGCCCGCTGCGCTTGACCTCGTCGATGACGACCCAGTCCGCCGCGCGCAGCGTTTCGAGGCGCTCGCGCGTCACCTCGCCGATGATCCGGATCGCGAGTCCCGGACCGGGAAACGGTTGCCGGAACACCATGTCCTCAGGGAGCCCGAGCGCGAGCCCGACGTTCCGCACCTCGTCCTTGAACAGGTAGCGCAGCGGTTCGACGAGCTCGAAGCGCAGGTCCTCGGGAAGACCCCCGACGTTGTGATGCGTCTTGATCTTGGTGGCGTTGTGCGTGTCGTGCGACGTCGATTCGATGACGTCCGGGTACAGCGTTCCCTGGGCGAGGAAGTCGATCGAGCCGAGCCGCGTCGCCTGCTCCTCGAAGACGCGGATGAACGTGGCACCGATGCGGCGCCGCTTCTCCTCCGGATCCACGACTCCGGCGAGCGCCTCGAGGAACTGGTCCGACGCGTCGACATGGATGAGGTTGATGTGGCGCTGCGACCGCATGACGTCGATGACCCGCTCGCCCTCCGCTCGCCGGAGGAGACCGTTGTCGACGAAGACACACGTGAGCTGGTCACCGACAGCGCGGTGCACGAGCGTCGCCGCGACCGCGGAGTCGACGCCGCCACTGAGCGCGCAGATGACCTTGCCGTCGCCGATCTGGTGGCGGAGCGCGGCGACGGTCATCTCGATGAAGGATGCCGGCGCCCATGTGCCCGCGCAGCCGCAGACGTCGATGAGGAAGTTGCGCAGAATGTCGCTGCCGAGCGGGGTGTGCGCCACCTCCGGATGGAACTGGATGCCATATCGCTTCCCCGGCCCCGCGAAGGCCGCGCACACTGAGTTCAGCGAGTGCGCGATCGGCCGGAATCCGGGCGGCACGGACGTGACGACGTCACCGTGCGACATCCAGACGGAGAGCTCCGCGGGGAGCTTGGTGAACAGCCCGGCAGTCTCGTCGACCGTGACCGACGCGTGCCCGTACTCGCGACGCTCGGCGGGAGCGACAGTTCCACCGAGGTCGACGGCAAGCAGGTCCATCCCGTAGCAGATGCCGAGGATCGGGATGTCGAGGTCGTACACGGCCGGATCGGGGTGCGGCGCGCCGCTCTCGAACACCGATGCCGGACCCCCGCTGAAGATGAGCCCGCGCGGGTTGCTGCGGCGGATCTCTTCCGCGCTGATCGCGCCCGGCACGAGTTCGCAGTACACCTTCGCCTCGCGCACGCGGCGCGCGATGAGCTGGCTGTACTGGCTCCCGAAGTCGAGGACGAGGATCGTGTCCTGGGCGATCTGCGCAGGCGAGCGCGCCACCGCGCCTGCGTCAGTCGCAACCGTCATCGCCGCTGCTCCACCTCGTGGTCAGACCCCCATCCCGACGCGCTGCTCACGCTGCTGCACCTTGCCCTCGGTCTTGATCGACGGAGCGATGACCATCTCGGTCTCCTGGAACTCGGCGATCGTCCGTGCGCCGCAGACGCCCATGGCCGTCTTGAGCGCGCCGACCAGGTTCATGCTGCCGTCGTCGACATGCGCCGGCCCGTAGAGGATCTCGCGCAGCGCTCCTTTGATACCGGTGCGGATGCGTGTGCCGCGCGGGAGGTTGGGATCCGGCGTCGCCATGCCCCAGTGGTTGCCGTGACCCGCGGCTTCAGATGCCGCCGCGAAGATGGAGCCGATCATCACCGCATCGGCGCCGCTCGCAAAGGCCTTTGCGACGTCCCCACCAAGGCGCATGCCGCCGTCCGTGATGATCACCACCCGCTCACCGCTGCGGCGGTAATGGTCGTCGCGCGCGGCGGCGCAGTCACTCGTCGCCGTGACCTGCGGAACGCCGACGCCGAGCACCGCCCGGGTCGTGCACGCGGCGCCGGGTCCGACGCCGACGAGGAGTCCCTTGATGCCTGTGTCCATCAGCTCGAGCGCCGTCGCATAGTCGACGCAGTTGCCGGCGACGACCGGGATGCCGACCGAGTGCGTGAGCTCCGAGAAGGAGAGGTGTTTGTACGACTTGCTGACGTGGCGAGCCGTCAGCACCGTTCCCTGCACCACGAGCATGTGCGCGCCCGCCTCCTGCACGATCGGCGCCCGGCGCTCCGCATGCGCGGGGATCGTCGACACCGCGCAGGTCACCCCCGCACTCGTGATCTCCTCGATCCTCTGACCGATGAGTCCGTCCTGCACCGGCGCGCTGTAGATCTTCTGCAGCAGGGTGTTGATCTGATCCGGCGGGGATTCCGCGATGGTCTGCAACACCTCGGCCGGGTGCTCGTAGCGCGTCTGCACGCCGTCGAGGTTGAGGACCGCCAGGCCACCGAGCCGGCCCATCTCCGCTGCGAACGCCGTGTCCACCACGCCATCCATGGCCGCCGCCAGGAACGGGATCTCCAGCGTGGTGCCGTTGACCGCAAACGAAACGTCGATCTCTGCCGGGTTGACGGTCACCCTGCCGGGGACCAGCGCAACCTCATCGAACCCGTACGCCCTGCGGGCCCGCTTGCCCCTGCCCAATTCGAATTCCATCTGGAGATTCTACAGGAGTGACCGGGGAGTCCCGCCTTGGCAGCGCTCCATCTAGTGGAATGCCCAAGATCCGACCACCATATCTGGTGGGTCGAACCAGGGCCAGACGGCTACGGGTAGATGCCGCGGACCCGGGTTGCCTCGGCCACCTTCGTGACGGCGATACGGAAGGCCGCGTCGCGAAGGCTGACGTTGTGCTCCAGGGACTCGCTCCGGACCGCCTGGTAGCTCCGGGTCATCACCTCACGGAGCCGCGCGTTGACCTCACCCGAACCCCAGAAGTACGACTGGATGTCCTGGACCCACTCGAAGTACGACACGACGACGCCGCCGGCGTTGGCGAGGATGTCCGGAAGGATGAGCACGCCGCGCGCGCTGAGCTCGGCATCCGCCTCGGTTGTGAGCGGTGCGTTGGCGCCCTCCGCGACAACTTTCGCGCGCACGCGCTCCGCGTTGCGCTGAGTCACCTGCGCCTCGAGCGCCGCGGGAACGAGCAGGTCGACATCGGCGGTGAGGACGTCGTCACGGGCGATCTGCTCCGCGCCACCGTAGTCCGCGAAGTGCCCGCCCTCCTCCTTCAGGTGCCGGAGCGCGCTCAGGTCGAGCCCTTCGGCGCGGTAGAGGCCGCACGTGCTGTCGGACACGGCGACGACGCGCATTCCCTCGGCCGCCAGCAGCTCCGCGCTGACGGCGCCAACCTTGCCGTATCCCTGGATCGCGACCGTCGCACCGGACGGGTCCATTCCCGCGTCACGCATCGCGAGCACGGTGACCATCGTCAGCCCGCGACCGGGACCGGTGAACCGTCCCTCGGATCCGCCGATCGACTGCGGCTTGCCGGTGACGGACGCCGGCACGGAGAAGCCCGCGTGCATCGACAGCGTGTCCATGATCCACGCCATCACCTGCGGGCCCGTCCCCAGGTCGGGTGCCGGTATGTCGCGGTCCCGACCGACGATGAGCGAGATCTCGGTGGTGAAACGCCGTGTCAGGCGCTCCAGCTCGTTGAGGCTCAGCGAGTGCGGGTCGCAGACGACGCCTCCCTTCGCACCGCCGAACGGGAGGTCCGCCACGGCCGTCTTCCACGTCATGTACATGGCCAGAGCACGCGCGTCGTCGAGGGTCATCGCCGGGTGGTAACGCAGTCCCCCTTTCGCCGGTCCCCGGGCGATGTTGTGCTGGACGCGAAACCCCGTGAAGACCTCGAAGGAGCCGTCGTCCATCTCGACCGGGAAGTGCACCACAAGCTCGCGTTTGACCTCGCGCAGCACTGCGCGCGCTGAATCGTCCAACCCGATGGCGTCGGCGGTGGCGTCGAACTGCCGCTGAGCAATGCTCAGGGCGGAGCGCTCATTGGTCCCGGACATGAACAGGCCGCACTATACGCAACAAGGCAGACATTTGTGGCGCTCCGGACCCGTCGGATTGGGGACGTCAACGCGGCGTGTAGTTGCCTGCCCTGGCAGCAACGCAACGCGCAATCATTGACAATCACGTTCACAAGCAGCATGCTATGCACGATCGACAGGAGGTTTTGGACATCACCTGTCACAAACATCAAGGAGGCCCATAGGATATGGCCAGGACCAGACGTAGGAGAGGCGGCGTCGAGAAGGCCGTCAAACGCACCGTGAGGCGCGTAGGGACGACAGCTCGCCGCCGCGCACCCGCCGCTGGTGGCGATCTCGTCAAGGCGGTACACAATCTCGTGAAAGCATTGCCTGTCGGCGAGCTCGAGAAGCGCCTTGCGGGCCTCGAGAAGACTGTCGCGCGGCTCGAAGTGAGCCTGCGTGGTGCAGCTCGTCGCGCAACGACCGCCGTCCGTGGTGGCAAGCGCACGACTGCTAAACGCGCGACGGCCAAGCGTGCCACCGCAAAGCGGTCCACCGCGAAGCGCGCCGGCGCAAAGAAGACGACGGCTCGTAAGACCACCGCGCGCAAGACCGGGGCGCGCAAGACAGCAGCGCGCAAGACCACAGCCCGTAAGACCACGGCGCGCAAGACCACAGCCCG
>Ga0307373_10004664_pt1 | contig 22912 bp, 15 predicted proteins | sample OX2MG_FD_202534 | JGI IMG/M metagenome (GOLD analysis project Ga0307373, IMG submission 202534) | Soil microbial communities from Risofladan, Vaasa, Finland - OX-2 | ecosystem: Environmental > Terrestrial > Soil > Coastal area > Acid sulfate soil | place: Finland: Risofladan, Vaasa | collected... | reverse complement strand
GCACGATGGCGCCGCTCGACGTCGCACAGGCGCAGTCGCAGCTGGCGTCGGCGCAGCTCGCGCTCGTGCAGGCCGAGGCGACGCGGCGGACCGACGAGCTGGCGCTGAAGCAGCTCATCGTCGGCGGCACGGCCGATCCGATCTGGAACGCCACGATCAACCCGACCGACCGGCCGGAGTTCAAGCCGGAGCAGATCGATCTGGCGGCCGCGATCAGGAAGGCGCTGAGCCAGCGCACGGACCTCCAGATCGCCCAGAAGGACCTCTCCAGCAACGACGTCACGCTGAAGTTCCTGCACAACCAGGTGCTGCCCCAGGCCGACCTCGTCGCCTCGTACGGCGCGCAGGGGCTCGGCGGCACCCAGTTCCTCCGGTCGAGCATCGGCAGCAGCGGCACGGTTCTCGGGACGATTCCCGGCGGGTACACCGACGCCCTCAGCTCCATGGGCGGCCTGAACTACCCCAGCTGGACGGTCGGCGTGACCTTCAGCTATCCGATTGGCACGAGCACGGCCGACGCGGCCGTCGCGCTCGCGCGGCTGCAGATGACGCAGACGCAGGCGCAGATGCGGCAGATCGAGCTGCAGATCGCCACCGACGTGACCAACGCCGTCCTCCAGGTGGAGAGCTCCGTCGAGGCGGTCCAGTCGGCGCGCAGCGCCCGCGAGTACGCCCAGAAAGAGCTCGAGGCGGAACAGACCAAGTTCGACGTCGGCATGTCGACCAATTATCTCGTCGTGCAGGCGCAGCGCGACCTGGCGACGGCGCAGAACAGCGAGCTGCAGGCGACGCTCAATTACCGGATGGCGCTGGTGCAGCTCGACCGCGCCGAGCAGACGACGCTGCAGAGCTCGGGGGTGACGGTCGTCACCTCCGCCGGGCTGAACACAGCCGCGGTCGGCAGCGGCCGGCCGACGGTCGTGGCCGGTGGCACCGGCGGCGCGTAAAGAGGGCGGCGGCGGCCGGCCGGGGGGGCGGGCGTGACGCGACACATCGTGAGGGAGAACGGTTCATTGGGCGGCTGGGGCACGGCGCACATCCGCCCGGCCGCTTCCGGCAGGGCGAATCTCACTCGACTGAACGAACGACTGTGACTGTCATCTCTGTTCGCGATCTGGTGAAGACGTACGTCGTCGGAGAAGTGCAGGTCAAGGCGCTGCAGGGCGTCAGCCTGGACATCGAGCGGGGGCAGTTCGTGGCGGTCACCGGCCCCTCGGGCTCCGGCAAGTCGACCTTCATGCACATCCTCGGCTGTCTGGACCGCCCCTCGTCCGGCCAGTATTTTCTGGACGGCAAAGACGTGTCGCAGCTGTCGAAGGACGATCTGGCGGGAATCCGCAATCACAAGATCGGCTTCGTGTTCCAGGGATTCAACCTCCTGTCGCGCACCTCGGCGCTCGACAACGTGGAGCTGCCGCTGCTCTATTCGGACAACGGCCTGAAGACGCCCGAACGGCGCGCCCGCGCACTCGAGGCGCTCGCCGCCGTTGGCCTCCAGAACCGCGCGGATCATCATCCGAACCAGCTGTCGGGCGGCCAGCAGCAGCGGGTCGCGATTGCGCGGTCCCTGATCAACTCCCCCTCGATTCTGCTGGCCGACGAGCCGACCGGCAACCTGGACACCAGGACGAGCATCGAGGTGATGGAGATCTTCCAGCGCCTGAACCGCGAGCGCGGGATCACGGTCCTGCTGATCACGCACGAGCACGACATCGCGGAATACGGCGAGCGCATCATCGCGTTTCGCGACGGGCGGGTGCAGACGGACCAGGCGGTGGTCCATCGGCGTCTGGCGGAAGAGGAGCTGTCGGTGCTGCCGGCGACCCCCTGACGGCACCCGCGGGCGGGCGGCGGGCGTCTCATGATTGTCCGGCAGCCGTGCGCCCGGCGCGCTGACCGCGCCGGACGGAACGATTGGCGTGTGGCGATCTTCATCGTCGGGGGGAACCGGCGTCCCCGAACGCGGCCGGCCGGGGTAACCGGATTCCGGCGGCTGGCGAGTGTCTGCAGCCGCGTGGCCCCGGGGCGTGCGGCCCCGAACCGGAGCGTCAAGCTGCCGGAGAGGTTTTCAGGCGAGGGAATCTATCGTGAATCTCAAGTCAGCGTCTGCACTTATTCTGACCGGCTTCGTCGTGATGATGGCGGCGGCCTGTTCCGATGGCGGCAAAGCGGCCCCGGCCCAGGGCCGCGGCGACGAGGCGAACGCGCCCGTTCCGGTGGCGGTCGGGATGGTCGTCCAGAAGGCGATGCCGGTCGAGGTGAGCGTGATCGGGACGGTCGACCCGTATTCGACCGTGCAGGTCAAGTCGCAGGTCCAGGGCGAGATCCTCTCGGTGCATTTCAAGGAGGGGGATGACGTCAGGAAGGGCGACCTGCTCTTCAGCATCGATCCGGCGTCGTTCCGGGCGGCGCTCGAGCAGGCGGAAGCCAACCTGACGCGGGATACGGTGCAGGCGCAGAACTCCCGCGCCGAAGAGCAGCGGTATGCCGACCTGGTGAAGCGCGGCGTCGCGACTCAGGAGCAGTACGACGCGCAGCGGACCAGCGCGGCCTCGTACGAGGCGGCGATGCGCGCCGACCAGGCGGCCATCGACAACGCCAAGCTGTCGCTCGGCTATTGCTCGATCAAGGCCCCGATCAGCGGCCGGACGGGGGCCGTCCTCGTCTACGCAGGCAACATCGTCCAGCCGAACAGCGTGCCGCTGGTGGTCATCAACCAGGTCAGCCCGATCTACGTGGACTTCTCGGTGCCGGAATCGCAGCTCTCGGAGATCAAGCGCTACCGGGCGGCCGGCACGCTGCACGTGGAGGCCACGCCCCCCCACGATGCCGGCCGACCGGCGCGCGGCATCATCACGTTCATCGACAACGCGGTCGATCCGACGACCGGGACCATCATGCTGAAGGGGACGTTTCCGAACACCGACCACCGTCTCTGGCCCGGCCAGTTCGTGAACGTCGTGCTGACGCTGACCACGCAGCCGAACGCGATCGTGGTGCCGTCCCAGGCCGTCCAGACGGGCCAGCAGGGGCAGTACGTGTTCGTCGTCAAGAGCGACCACACCGTCGAATCGCGGCCGGTCGTGATCGCCCGGACGATGGGCGCCGACGCGGTCGTCGCCAGCGGCCTGAAGGTCGGGGACACGGTGGTCACCGACGGCCAGCTGCGGCTGGTGCCGGGCGCCAAGGTGAGCATCAAGCCGGCGGTCTCCGTGACGGGTGTGGCCGGCATGTTCTGATCGGCGGGTCCCATGAATCTCGCGGAACTGTTCATCCGGCGGCCGGTGATGACGACCCTCATCATGCTGGGGATCGGTGTCTTCGGCCTGATGGCGTACCGGCTGCTGCCGGTGAGCGACCTGCCCAACGTCGACTTCCCCACCATCCAGGTGTCGGCGAGCCTGCCCGGGGCGAGCCCCGAGACGATGGCGTCGGCGGTCGCCCTGCCGCTCGAGAAGCAGTTTTCGACGATCCAGGGCATCGATTCGATCAGCTCCACGAACGCCCAGGGAGCGACGCAGATCACGCTCCAGTTCGACCTCAGCCGGAACATCGACGCGGCGGCGCAGGACGTGCAGGCGATGATCGCGAAGGCGGCCGGCAGCCTGCCGCCGGACATGCCGACCCCGCCGTCGTACCAGAAGGTCAACCCGGCCGATCAGCCGGTCGTCTTCCTGGCGCTGCAGTCGAACACGCTGCCGCTGTCGCAGGTCGACGAGTACGCGGAGACGACGATTGCGCCGCAGATTTCGACGATCAGCGGCGTCGCGCAGGTGAACGTCTTCGGCGCGCAGAAGTACGCCGTCCGCGTCGACGTCGACCCACGCGAACTGGCGTCGTACCGGATCGGGCTCGACCAGGTCGCCACGGCGATCCAGTCGGGCAACGTCAACACGCCGACCGGCATCCTCAACGGCGCCCAGCAGACGTTCACGGTGCAGACCAACAGCCAGCTGTACGACGCGGCCGCCTACCGGCCGCTGATCGTGGCGTACCGGAACGGGAGCCCGATCCGGCTCGACCAGGTCGCGCACGTCTACGACGGCGTCGAGAACGACAAGGTCGCCAGCTGGTACCGGGGCATCCGCACGATCTTCCTGGCGGTGCAGAAGCAGCCGGGGACGAACACGGTGGAAGTCGTCGACGCCATCAAGAAGCTGCTGCCGAACTTCCGGACCGAGCTGCCGGCGTCGGTCGACCTGGTCCTGCGCAGCGACCGCTCGATCACCATCCGTGATTCGGTCGCCGACGTGAAGCTCACGCTCGAACTGGCCGTCTTCCTGGTCATCCTCGTCATCTTCCTGTTCCTGCGCAACGTCTCGGCGACGATCATTCCGAGCCTCGCGCTGCCGGCGTCGATCATCGCCACGTTCGCCGTCATGTACCTGCTCGGGTACAGCCTGGACAACCTGTCACTGATGGCGCTCACGTTGTCGGTCGGGTTCGTCGTCGACGATGCCATCGTCATGCTGGAGAACATCGTCCGGCACATGGAACAGGGCAAGACCGCCATGCAGGCGGCGCTCGACGGCTCGAAGGAGATCGTCTTCACGATCCTGTCGATGACGCTGTCGCTCACGGCCGTGTTCATTCCCGTGCTGTTCATGGGCGGGATCCTCGGCCGGCTGCTGCACGAGTTCGCCGTCACGATCGGCGCCGCGATCCTCGTGTCGGGCTTCGTCTCGCTGAGCCTGACGCCCATGCTGTGCAGCCGCTTCCTGCGTCCGCCCACGCACGAAGGGCACGGCCTGATGTACCGCGCGCTCGAACGGGTGTTCGACGGCGCGCTGGCCACCTATGCGTGGACACTGGCGCGGGCGCTGAAATACCGCGCCCTGATGTTCGGGGTCTCCCTGGTGCTGCTGGGCGCGACCGCCTACCTCTTCATCGTCATCCCGAAGGGCTTCATTCCGACCGAGGATCAGAACCAGATCTCCGCGTCGACCGAGGCCACGCAGGGGATCGGCTTCAACGCGATGGTCGCGCACCAGATGCAGGTGGCGGCCGTCCTCAGCAAGGATCCGAACGTCTCCGGGTTCAGCAACAACGTCGGCGCCGGCGGCCCGAACAACACGCCGAATGCCGGCCGGATGTTCATCGATCTCAAGCCGCGCAACGAGCGCGCGCTCTCGGCCGACCAGGTGATCCAGGAGCTTCGGCCCAAGCTGGCCAAGATTCCCGGGATCCGCGTCTTTCTGCAGAACCCGCCGGCCATTCAGATCGGCGGGCAGATGACGAAGAGCCTGTACCAGTACACCCTGCAGAGCACCGACACGGCCGAGCTCTACCGCTACGCGCCGGTGCTCGAGGACCGGATGAAGAAGCTGCCCGGCCTCGTCGACGTGACGAGCGATCTGCAGATCAAGAACCCGCAGGTCGACATCCACATCGATCGCAACAAGGTCGCGACCACCGGCCTGACGGTCGACCAGGTCGACACGGCGCTGTACAGCGCGTTCGGCACGCGCCAGGTCTCGACGATCTACGCGCCGAACAACCAGTACAAGGTCATCATGCAGGTCGCCCCCCGGTACCAGCGCGACCCGGCCGAGCTGTCGAGCCTGTACGTCCAGTCGGCGAGCGGAGCGCTCGTCCCGCTCAGCGCCGTCACCTCGACGGCCATCGATGCCGGCCCGCTGACGGTCAACCACACCGGCCAGCTGCCGTCGGTCACGCTGTCGTTCAATCTCGCGCCAGGCTTCGCGCTCGGCAACGCCGTGCAGGAGGTGCAGGCGGCCGCCCGGGCGACGCTGCCCGCCTCGATCACGACGAGCTTCCAGGGCGCCGCGCAGGCGTTCCAGGACTCCCTGAAGGGCCTCGGCATCATCCTGCTGATGGCCATCGTCGTCATCTACATCGTGCTGGGGATCCTGTACGAGAGCTTCATCCATCCGCTGACGATCCTGTCCGCCCTGCCGGCGGCCGGATTCGGCGCGCTGGTCACGCTCGTGATCTTCCACACGGATCTCAACCTGTACTCGTTCGTCGGCGTCATCATGCTGGTCGGCCTGGTCAAGAAGAACGGCATCATGATGATCGACTTCGCCCTCGCGACCCAGCGCAACCGGGACGTCTCGCCGGCCGAGGCGATCTACGAGGCCTGCCAGGTCCGGTTCCGGCCGATCATGATGACGACGATGTCGGCGCTGGTCGGCACGCTGCCGATTGCCCTGGGCGTCGGCGCCGGCGCCGATTCGCGCCGGCCCCTCGGGCTGGCCGTGGTCGGCGGCCTGCTGGTCTCGCAGCTGCTGACGCTCTACATCACGCCGGTGTATTACGTGTACCTGGAAGGCATGCGGCAGCGGTTCGGCCATCGGCGCCGCGCCGCGCGGCCGGCCGGCGCCCTGGCGGGGCCGGCGACCACCCCGGCGAAGGGCGCGCCTGCGGCGGCAGAGCCGGCCCTGGGCTTCACCGCCGCCAGCGACAGCACGCGACCGGCCTGAGCCCGTGCGCGGATCGCCGGCTCAGCCGGCGATCCGCCGTTCCAGCAGCTCGCCGACGGTCACCCCGGTCACCGGGTCGACGAGGTCGGGCGCGACATCCGCCAGCGGGCGCAGCACGAACTCCCGCTCCCTGAAGCGCGGATGCGGCACCTGCAGCCCCGGCTCGTCGATGACGTCCCGCCCGTAGAGAATCAGATCGAGGTCGAGCGTCCGGGCGGCCCCCGGGTGCGGCCGCGTCCGCCCGGCGGCCGCTTCGATCGCCAGGAGGCGATCGAGCAGCGCGCGCGCGGACACCTCGACCCGGCCGGTCACGGCGGCGTTCAGATACGCAGGCTGCGGCCCGGTCCCGACCGGATCGGTCTCGTAGAAGGGTGAAACGCGGAGCGCGGTGACGAAGGGGCGCAGGGCCGCGACCGCCTGCTCAAGGAGGCCCCGGCGGTCGCCGAGATTGCTGCCGAGCGCGATGGCGACCCGGACCGGCATGGGGAAGACACGGCCGGCGGCCGCGCCGCCGGCCCGCAGGTTACTCGATCCAGCGGGTGGCGAGCACGGCGCCTTCGGGCGGCGAGCCGGTCGTCCGGCGGCCGAGCAGGTCGGTTCGCCCGGCCAGCGCCTGGGTGAAGAAGCGCTTCTGCTCGATCACCTCGCCGAGGATGACGCGCAGCATCAGACGGTGCCGGGCGTTGGTCACGGTCTCGACGCGGGGATGCCAGCGGTCGTAGAACGCCTGGGCGTCGCGGGCGTCTTCCTCCAGCACCGTGTGCGCGGCGGCGATCCCCTTGCCGACGATGGCGCGCCCGGGACCGCCGCCATTCCCGACCTGGCCGCCCAGATCGACGATGGCGCGCCGGACCCAGTCCAGCTGCGTCTCCTCACGGGCCAGCACGTACTGGTAGGTGTTGTTGACGTCGTACTGCGACACCACCGTGGCGCCCGTCTGGTGCTGGAGCATCGCGGTCAGCTTGTCGCCGTAGAACTCACGCAGCAGTTCGAGCAGTGCTTCGGGTTTCACGCCTTCTGCTTTTCCTTGCAGGTGATGCAGACGCGCGTCCAGGGAATCGCGTTCAGCCTGGCCTCGGCGATCGGCTCCCCGCAGTCACGACAGACGCCGTAGGTCCCCTTGTCGATCCGCCACAAGGCCTCTTCGATGGCCTGGAGGATCTTCGCGTCGGTCTGTTTCAGTCTGAGCTGGATGTGGACTTCGTTGTTGCCGCTGGCCTGATCCGCCATGTCCCCCTGGCGGGTGTTCGTCTCCATCGAGGCCTGCAGCGGCTTGATGCCCCCGGCTCCGAGAATTTCGCCCCGCTTCCGCAGCAGCGCGTCCTTGTACTGCGACTCTTCCATCGTTGAACTCCAGCAGACCCCATCGGCGCTCGTACAAGCCCCAATGATAGCATGAAGAGGGACCCCTACCTCATGGCCACGTACCGGGCCAGGAAGACGGCCGCGAAGACGTACACCAGCGGATGGACCTCGCGCCGGCGCCCGGTCGCGACCTTCAGCAGCGCGTAGGTCGTCAGGCCGAACGCGATGCCGTCGGTGATCGTGAGCGTCAGCGGCATCATGACGATCGTCAGGAACGCCGGCACCGCGTCGGTCGGATCGTCCCAGGCGATCCGCCGCAGCCCGCCCATCATCATCGTGCCGACCAGCACCAGCGCCGGCGCAATCACCGGATACAGCGTGGTCTGCCCCTCCGGCACGCCGCCGCCGACCATCTTCACCAGCGGGTAGAGGAACAGCGACACCAGGAACAGCGCCGCCGTGACCAGGCTCGTGAGCCCGGTGCGGCCGCCGGCCGAAATCCCGGCGCCGCTCTCGATGTAGGCGGTCACCGTCGACGTGCCGAGCGCGGCCCCGATCGTCGTGCCGATCGCGTCGGCCAGCAGGGCCCCGCGGGCGCGCGGCAGCGTCCCGTCGCGCATCAGCCCGGCCTGCTCGCCCACCGCCACCAGCGTGCCGATGGAATCGAACAGCGCCAGCAGGAAGAACACGAAGATCACGGTGATCATGTCGGGCGCGAACGCGCCGGCGATGTCCAGCTTCCCGAAGGTCGGCGCCAGTGACGGCGGGCGGCCGACGAGCCCCTGGTAGTGCACCAGGCCGGTCGCCAGCCCGATGACCGCGCTCGCCAGGATGCCCCAGAGCAGCGCGCCGCGGACCTTGCGGGCGAGCAGGACGGCGCTCACGGCCAGGGCGAACAGCGCCAGCAGCGTCGGCGGGCTCTTGAGGTTGCCCAGCGCCACCAGCGTCCCGGACGCACCCACGACGATGCCGGCCCACTGGAGGCCGACCATGGCGATGAGCAGGCCGATGCCGGCGGCGATGGCGAACTTCAGCGACTCCGGAATCGCCGTGATCAGCCGTTCCCGCAGCCCGATGCCGGCCGTGAGGATGAACACCAGACCGGCGATCTCGACGCCGCCGAGCGCCACGGGCCACGGCACGTGCATCCCGATGACGACGGCGTACGCGAAGAAGAAGTTGTGCCCCATGGCCGGCGCGACGGCGATGGGATAATTCGCCAGCAGGGCCATCAGGGTCGTCGCCACCGCGGTCGCCAGACAGGTGGCCACCATCACGGCGCCGAAGTTCATGCCGCAGGCGCTCAGGACGGCCGGCTGCACGAAGATGATGTAGGCCATCGTCAGGAACGTCGTCACACCGGCCAGCACCTCGGTGCGGACGGTCGTGCCGTGCGCCTGCAGCTGGAACCAGCGTTCCAGGACGGGAGCCTGCGGGTGCGTCGTGTCGCGGCAGGTCGTCATGTCGTCAGGCCGGCGGGCGAGCCGGGCGATGGTCGCGCGGCCCCCGTCTCATTCGGCCCGCAGCGTGGCGAGCGGTTTGCGGCGCAGCACGTCGGCGCTGGCGATCACGCCGACCGTGGCGACCAGCAGGGCGGTCACGACCAGGCCGGCCACGTGCAGCCCGGTGACGCCCTGCCAGGGCAGATCAATCGCGTACCGGCTGAGTCCCCAGGTGAACGCGACCGCGCCGAAGGAGCCGACGGCCCCGGCGATCGCCCCGAGGACGCCGTACTCGAGGACGATCATCGTCACCAGCGTGCGTGTGCTGGCGCCGAGGGTCTTGAGGATCGCCGCCTCGTAGATCCGCTGGAACTTCGTCATCGCCACGGCGCCGATCAGGATGAGCGTGCCGCTGCCGAGCACGAGCAGCCCCACCACGGTGATGGCCAGCGTCACCTTCGACAGCACGCTCCGGACTTCGTCGAGGATGGACCGGACGTCGATGACCGTGATGTTCGGGCAGGCGGCGACCAGGGCGTACTGCAGCCGCGCCCGCGCCGCCGGCTGCGGCGGTCCCTTGAGCGGCACCACCCAGGTGTGGGGCGCCTTGTCGAACACACCGGGCCGGAACACGAACATGAAGCCGCCGTTCCGGGTGTCGCGCCAGTTGACCGCGCGGATGCTCGTCACCCGCGCCGCGATCGTCTGGCCGAGCACGTTGAACTGCAGCGTGTCGCCGACGTCGACGTGAAAGCGATCGTGGATGCTCTCCGCGATCGAGACCTCCGGCACGGGGCTCGGCCCGCTCCAGAAACGTCCGGCGACGATCTTCTCGTTCGGCTCCAGCCGGTCGCGGTAGGTGACGATGTATTCGCGCCCGAGGGAGCCCTCCCGGCGGACGTCCTGGTAGCCCTTCAGCGTCACCGCCCGGCCCTCGATGCCGGTGACGCGCGCGTGCAGCACCGGGATGAACCGCGCGCCGCTCGCGCCGCTCGCCGGCGCCGCCAGCAGCGCCTTCACCCGCGCCAGCTGATCGTCCTGCACGTCGATCAGGAACATGTCGGGATCGCCGGCGGAGGTCTGGACGCTCAGTTCGTGGAGCAGCGTCGCCTGCACGGACCGGACGCCGACGATGAAGAACGTGCCGAGCCCGACCGCGAGCAGAATCGCGCTGGTCTGGCGGCCCGGCCGGACCAGGTGCAGCACCGCGTGGCGCAACGGGAACCACCGGCTGCCGGCGAGCGGCTGCACCAGCCGGATCAGCAGGCGGCCGACGAGCGACAGCGCCACCGCGGCCCCCGCGAAGCTCAGGCAGACGATCAGCCCCACCCGGAGCGACCCGGCCTGCCAGACCGTGAGCCCGACCAGCGCCGCCGAGACGCCCAGCACCGTCCCCGCCGTGGTCCAGTCGAACCGGCCGCCGGCCGGTTCGTCCCGCAGCATGGACGAGGGACGGGCGCGCCGGACCTCCAGCAGCGGCACCATCGAGAACAGCAGCGAGACCAGCAGGCCGATGAGCGTCCCCTGGACGACCGCGCGCAGCGTCAGGCCGTAGGTCACGCCGCTGAACAGCGACGTCCCGCCGCCGGTCCATGCCGGGACCGCCGCCACCGCCACCCCGGCCAGGGCGACGCCGACGAGGCTGCCGGCCAGCCCCAGCAGCCCCACCTCCAGGAGGTACACCGCCAGAATCTCCCGCGTGCGCGCGCCCAGGCACTTCAGGATCGCGATGCTGCGCCGCTTCTGATGGATGAAGACCCGCATCACGCTCGACACGCCGATGCCGCCGAGAATCACGACGACCAGGCCGACCAGGCTCAGGTAGTTCTCCGCGCGCGTGAAGTCGCGCCCCACCCGGTCCTGCGTGCCGCGGTACGACCGGACGGTGATGAACGCGTTGCGGAAATCGTGGCGGAGTGCGGTCACGAGCGGCTCGACCGACGCGGGCGGCACCTTCAGCAGCAGTTCGTAGCTCGCGCGGCTGCCGAACTGCAGCAGGCCGGTCGACGCGAGGTCGGCCTCGTCGATCAGCACGCGCGGGCCGAGGCTGAATCCCATCGACCGGCCCGGCTCCTGCGCGATCACGCCGCGGATCGTGAACGCGGCCCGGCCGATCATGATGGCGTCGCCGGCGTGCAGGCCGAGCTCGGTGAGCAGCTCGGGGCCGACCAGGGCGCCGTGGTGCGCCAGCAGGGCGAACGCATAGGGCCGCCCCCCTTCCAGCGTCAGCGTGCCGTAGAAGGGAAACGCCGCCTGCACGGCCCGCAGCTCCACGACCTTCGCGACGTCTCCCCCGGCCGCCGGGCGCGCCATCGTCGGCGTCTCGATGGACTCGGTCCGGCCGGTGACGTGAAATTCCCGGAGCCGCCGCGCGATGGTCGCCTGTACGTCCGGGGTCCAGCTCCGGGTGCTCCGGATGCTGACGTCACCCGCCAGCATCCCGCGGGCTTCCTGGCCGATGACCGCGCGGGCGCTCTGCACGACCGACCGGAGGGCGACGATCGCGCCGACGCCGATCGCGATGCAGGCGAAGAAGAAGATCAGGCGTCGCCAGGATGCCCGCAGTTCCCGGCCGACCATCCGCAGCACGAACGTCACGAGGAGGTCACCTGATCGGCCGCGCGGCCGGCGGCGGCCGGCGGACGCTCCAGCCGCTCGACCAGCCGGCCGTCCCGCAGCGTGAGCCGGACGTCGGCCAGAGCCGCCAGTTCGGCGTCGTGGGTCACCAGCACGATCGTCGTACCGCGCGTCTCGTGCACGGAGCGCATCAGCGCCATGATGTGGCGGCCGTTCTGCGAATCGAGGTTTCCGGTCGGCTCGTCGGCCAGCAGGATCGCCGGGTCGTTGGCCAGCGCCCGGGCCAGGGCCACGCGCTGCTGTTCGCCGCCCGAGAGCTGCGACGGATAGTGGTGGCCGCGGTCGGTGAGGCCCACCTCCGCGAGCCGTTGCGCCGCCCGCTGGCTGGCCCGCGCGGCACCGGCAATCTCCAGCGCCACCGAGACGTTCTCGAGCGCGGTGAGCGACGGAATCAGGTGAAAGAACTGGAAGACGAACCCGATCTTGTCGCTGCGCAGCCGGGCGAGCGCGTCTTCGCCCAGACGGGTGATCTCGGTCCCGTCGATGAGAATCCGGCCGGCCGTCGGCGCATCGAGCCCCGCAATCAGGCCCAGCAGCGTCGACTTGCCGCTGCCCGACGGTCCGAGCACGGCGAGGAACTGGCCGGACGGCACCGAGAGATCCAGCGGATGCAGGATCGTCAGCGGCCGCTCGCCGCTCATCACCGTCTTCGAGACACCCTGCAGATCAATCATCGGACACCGGCCCGTTGCTCGCGCGCCAGCAGCGGCTTCAGCACCTGCCACACGTTGTCAGCGACCATCTGCGCCCCCTGGGCGGTCGGGTGAATGCCGTCCGCCTGGTTCAGACGGGCAATCCCGGCCACGCCCTGCAGGAGAAACGGCAGAAAGGCGACATGATACCGGCGCGCCAGGTCGCGGAAGGCCTGGTGAAACTGACGGGTGTAGACCGGGCCGTAGTTCGGCGGCGCCTCCATGCCGGCGAGCAGCACCTGGATCCCGCGCTGCTGGGCCGTCTGGATGATGGCCGCGAGGTTGTGCTCCATGTCCGACACCGGGATGCCACGCAGCCCGTCGTTGCCGCCGAGCGCCACGACGAGGATCCGGACGTGCCCCTCGAGGACCCAGTCCAGCCGGCTGAGGCCTCCAGCCGTCGTATCCCCCGACACCCCCGCGTTGACGACTTCGTAGTGATACCCGGCGGCGCTCACCAGCTGCTGCAACCGCGCCGGGTAGGCCAGATCGAGGGACGGCAGCCCGAGGCCGGCCGTCAGGCTGTCCCCGAGAATCACGATCCGAAGCCGCGCGTCAGTCGCCGGCGTCAGGCCGCCCGCACCGGCCGCTCCACCGGCCGCCCGCGCCGCCTGACTCGAAGGCGGAGGGGCTGCTGCCGGGGCCGGGGTCGCCCCCCGTCCCCCGCAGGCCACCACCAGCGCCAGCAGCGCGACTGCGGCCGGCCAGGCCATTCCGGAGATTGGGCGACGCGCCGATCGTCCTGCCGTGCTGCGGGCAGGCCGGGCCCCGCCACGTCCGCCAGAAGCGTGAATCACCGAGGTCATTATCCTACAAGGCCCTGGCCGGCCAGACCGCCTGGCGCCGGCCCCGGCCTCGAGAACGGGCCCCCTGGGCGTCGCCCGGCCGCCTGGCGGTTGCCCGGAAATTCCGCCGCCTCGCCGAAATGGAGATTCCGGCCCATCGTATACTTGGTATACTCTGCGCGTGTCTGGCCCGACACCTCTGACGCAGGCCGTGGCGGCCCTCGAGCGTGGTGAGGGGGCGCGTGCCTCCCGGCTGCTTGGCCCCGCGCTCCGGTCGGGCGCGCTCTCCCGCGAGGATGAGCTCGCGATCCGGTGCGCGCTGGCCGAGGCGTGGCTGCTGCAGGCCGACCTGAGCCGCGCCAGCGCCGCGCTCGGCCGCCCACCCGACTCCCTGCGCGAATTGATTGCCCCGGTCCGGCTCTCGGCCCTCTGGCGGCTGCACGGCCGCGTGGCGTTCGCCCGCGGCGACCAGTCCAAGGCGATTGCGTTGCACGGCCGGGCGCTGAAGCAGGCCGATCTGGCCCATGATTCGGCGGCGATCGGCCTCACGCATTACGAACTGGCGCTCTGCTACAAACAGGTGGGCGATCTCGCGATCGTCCGGGAGCACCTGACCAAGGCCGCGTCGGCGCTGCACGCCGCCGGCGACCGGCGGCACCTGGGACTGGTGCACTCCCAATCCGGCATCTCGTTCGCCCAGACCGGCCGCTACGACGAGGCCATGCGCGCACTGCGGCAGGCCGAACGGCTGGCCACGGCGGTCGAGGCGACCGACGTGCTGGCCACCGTCTGCAGCAACCAGGCGGTCGTGGCGATGATGCAGCATCGCTACGACTCCGCCATGGAGCTGGCCGAGCGGAGCGTCACCCTGCACGAGCAGCTCGGGTCGGGCCATGGGCTGGCCGTGGCGCTGGCCACGCTGGGCCAGATCTGCGTCAAGGTCGGCGATCTGGCCCGCGCCGAGCCGGCCCTCCGCCGCGCCCTGGATGTGCGCAGCCCGATCCAGTTCCACGAGACGACCGGGGCGGTCTTCGACAGTCTGGCGCAAATCCAGATGATCCGGGGCGAATACGACGCGGCGCAGGAGTTCCTCGACCGGGCCGGCGAGGCCTACGGGGCGTACGGGGCGCAGACGAGCCGCTGGTACGAGTGGTCGGTGCGCGTGCTCCGGGCCAGGCTCGCGCTCAAGCGCGGCGCGCTGGCCGAGGCGGCCCGTCTTGCCCGGGAGATCGTGGAGGCCGAGGCGGCTCCGCCGGCGGACGTGCTGCGGGCCGAGCTGATCGCGATCGCCGCGAGCATCGACCTGGGCGATCTGGACGGCGCCTGGCAGGGGCTCACGGCGGTCGCCGACCGGATGGTGCCCCGGACCGCGCCCAGCGCGTGGGGGGAATACCTCCGCCTGCGCGGCACCCTCCAGGCACGGACCGGCCTGGGCCACGAGGCGTATCACGACATGGCCCAGAGCGCGGGCGTCTTCGACCTGCTCGGCGAACGTTACGAATCGGCCCTCAGCTACCTGGCGCTCGGCCGTCTGGTGGCCGGCACCGGCGCCCGGTCCGCGGCGGGGCAGCATCTGGCCCGTGCCGCCGGCGTCTTCGACGCGGTCGGCGCCCGGCGCGATCTCGAGGCGACCCGGGCCGCCGAATCGCTGCTGGCCGGCCACGGCACCGGCGAATATCTCGGCGTTTCCGCCGATGCGGACGATGCCATCATCCGTCGGATCGTGGAGGCGGCGGCCCTGCCGGAGCTGCTCGGGCACGAGACCGCGGCGGCGCTGTTCGAGGCGGCGGCCGCCGAGGCGGTGGTCGTCTTCGTCGAGACCGCGCCGGACGAGATTCGGATCCTCGGCCGGCAGGGGTGCGACCATGCCGCCGCCGTCGCCCTGGTCCGGCGCGCCCGGCAGCGCGGCCTGCCCGAGGCCGCCCAGGGCCTGCTGCGCGTCGAATCGCTGGGGCGCGACCGGACCGGCAGCGCGCGGGGCGCCCTCGTGGTGGTGTCTCACGCGCTCGGATTCCCGACGGCGCGCCGGCTCAGGATGATCGTGGCGGTGGCGCGGCAGGGCTTCGATCTGTGCGCCGCCCGGGAGCCTGTCCCGCCGGCCTCGGACGAGTCGAGCCAGCACCCCCTCGAGCCGCTGCTTCCCGGGTTCGTCTGCGCCAGCCCGGCGATGGCGCGCGTGGTCGAACAGATCCGCCGGATGCAGGGAAACGATCTGACGGTGCTCATTACCGGGGAAAGCGGCACCGGCAAGGAGCTGGTCGCCCGCGCCATCCATGTCGGCTCGCCGCGCCGCATCGGCCTGTTCCTCCCCTACAACTGCACGACGACCGGCCGGGATCTGGCCGACAGCCAGCTGTTCGGCCACCGGCGCGGGGCGTTCACCGGCGCCGTGACCGACCAGCCCGGCCTCCTCCGGACAGCCACCGGCGGAACGCTGTTCCTGGACGAGATCGGCGACCTGCCGCTCGACGTGCAGCCGAAGCTGCTCCGGGTGCTCGAACAGCACGAAATCATGCCGGTCGGCGAGACCCGTCCTCAGCGGGTCGACGTGCGGGTCCTCGCCGCCACCAACGCCGATCTCGAGCAGCGGGTGGCGGACGCCACCTTCCGCGAGGATCTGTACTACCGCCTGGGCGTGATCCGCATCCACGTCCCGCCGCTCCGCGAGCGGCAGGAGGAGATTCCTCACCTGACGACCTACTTCCTGCGTGAGGCGTGCGAACGGCTGGACAAGCCGGGGGTGCAGCTCAGTGCGGGGGCGCTCGACGTCATCGCCCAATACTGGTGGCCCGGCAACGTGCGGCAGCTGCGGAACGAGATCCAGCGGGCCGTCGCGATGAGCGCGCCGGGCGATGTGGTGACGCCCGATCAGCTGTCGCCCGAGCTGACCGGCCTGCAGGCGCCCGGTTCCGCCTCCGGCCCCTCGCGGCCGGCCGGACGACGGGACGTGGCTGACCTGGCGACGGCGATCTCGCAGGTCGAGCGCGACCTGATCCAGGCGAGCCTGTCGCGCCATGCGGGCAACATCTCCAGAACCGCCCGCCAGCTCGGCTTGACGCGTCGCGGGCTCTATCTGAAGCTCAAGCGGCTGGGGATTTCGGCCCGCTTTTCAGCCGAGCAATGAATAGCAGATATCCAGCCACCGCACACATATGGATACTCATTAATCGCTTTTCATCAGGTTCCGGCCACGCTTATTTCACCTAAGACACTGTCTTTATAATGACTTGGACGGCATTTGCCGAATCGACAGATTCAGGCCTCGCGATTGATTGAGGAGTCCGCAGCGACCGACTCCAAAAGGGGGATCTGTGAACCACGTCCCGTCATCGCCCTCAATCGCACGTACGCCTGACCGCCGTTGTCTGGATCGTCGCGCCGCCGCCCTTCCCGGCCTGCTGACCTGGCGGGACGCCCGCGGGACCACCCGATTCACCAGCATCGTCGCGCGCGAGATTAGCGATTACGGCGCGTTCGTCGAATGCGATTCGCCCACGGTGATCCCGCTGTTCCGGCTGGTGACCCTGCAGCTCGATCAGGACGCCGCCGGCCATCCGGGGATTCCCGACGAGCTGCGCCGGGCCGGCAAGGTGCTGGGTGCCGTCTATCGCCGCGTCATGCCGAAGACGGAGAACGGCCTGCGCCAGGGATACGAACTGCGGCTCCTGATTGAGCCCAGGCCGCAGCTCGCCGAGGCGTCGGCCCCGGTCATCACGTTCGGCCGCCGCGTCCGGTCCATCGCCTGATCGCCCGTCCGCGCGCCGGCGGCCGCAGACAAAAAAAGGGCGGGGCGACTCCGCACCCCGCCCGCGCTCACGGCGGTCACCGCGTCGCGCACGCCCGCACAGGCGTGGGCGAGCGGCCTCGTCCGGCGATCACTTCGACGTCGTCGTCGTGATCGCCGTCGATTCTGCCAGTAACTTCTCCCGGCACTCCGGACAGATGCCGTGGGTGAACCGGGCCTCCGATCGTTCGCTGATGTAGCTCTCCACCTGGCTCCAGTAGTTCTGGTCGTCGCGGATCTTCTTGCAGTAGGAGCAGATCGGCAGCAGGCCCTGCAGCTGCTTGACCCTGGCGAGGGCGTCCTCCAGCTCCGCCACGCGCTCGATCAGGTCCTGCTGGAGCTTCAGCACGCGGTGACCGACCACCAGCCGCGCGGCCAGTTCCTCCGGGTCGAACGGCTTGCACAGATAATCGTCGGCGCCGGCCTGCAGACCGGTGACGATGTCCTCGGTCCGGCTGCGGGACGTCAGCAGGATGATGTAGGGTGGGAGCGCCATGCGGGATTGCCGCACGCGGCGGCAGATCTCCAGGCCGTCCATGCTCGGCATCATCCAGTCGAGGATGGCCACCGTCGGCCCCGTCTGCTCCGCCAGCCGGCGCCACGCCTCGAACCCGTCGACGCAGGTCGTGATGGCGTAGCCCCGAGTGGTGAGGGCCGCTTCGAGCAGCCGCCGATACAGCCTGTCGTCTTCCGCAATTACGATTTGCACGACACACCTGCCTCCGTCGTCACGCGCCGGAGCTCCGGCTCGAGGGCGATCAGGGCCGCCTCGAGCGCTCCGAGCGTCCGCTGCGCGTGATCGAGCCCGCCGTCCCGCGCCATGTCTTCCAGCCGCTTCGCCGCCTCCCGGGCCTCGTGGGCGCCCAGCAGGGCGCACGATCCCTTGAGCGTGTGCGCCGCCCTCGTGAGGGTGGCCGCGTCCCGCGCCCGGACCGCCGCGCGGATCGTGTCGAGGAGGACGGGACAGTCCTCCTCAAACATCGACACGAGCTGGCCGAGCATGACCCGGTCGCCGCGGACACGGTGCAGCGCCTCGTCCAGGTCGAACACCCGCAGGTCGGCCGGTGCCCGGAGGGCCGCCGGCGCGGCGCGGTCGTCTCCGACCGCGCCGACGGCTCTCGCGATGGCATCGAACAACTGAGCCGGCATGATCGGCTTCGACAGGTAGTCGTCCATGCCGGCGGCGAGACACCGCTCGCGGTCCCCCGTCATCGCGTGCGCCGTGAGCGCGACGACCGGCACGTGGCGGCCGGTGGTGCGCTCCGCCGCGCGAATCGCGGTGGTCGCCTCGATGCCGCTCATCTCGGGCATCTGCAGGTCCATCAGCACCAGGTCGAACGGTTCGGCGGCCGCCCGCTCCACCGCCTGACGTCCGGTCGCCACCACGGTCACCGCGTGGCCCTCGCTTTCCAGGAGATGCACGGCGAGCGCCTGGTTCACCGCGTTGTCCTCGGCCAGCAGGATCCGCAGCCGCGGCGGCGCCGGCGGCCCGATCGCCCCCCCGACGGCCGGCGCCGGCACCGAGACGAGAGGCGCGCCGAGCATCACGGCGATCGTGTGCAGCAGCTCCGACTCGCGGATCGGCTTGAACAGAAACGAGGCGACGCCTGCGTCCCGGCACCGCGGGACGTCGGTCGGCCCCTGCGACGGCCGCAGCAGCAGAATCAGCGCGCCGGCCTCGATGCCCTCCTGCCGGAGCGTCCGCGCCACGGCGAAGCCGTCCATGCCCGGCATGTGCGCGTCGATCAGCGTCACGCCGAACGGCCGCCAGCTGTCGTGCGCCCCCCTGGCCGTGGCGACCGCCGCCTCGCCGCCCGCCGCCCCGGTCGGGCTCAATCCGGCGGCCGTCAGCGTCTCGACCATCGCCGTCCGGCTGCTGGCGTTGTCATCGACGACGAGCACGCGCACACCCTGCAGCGCCGGCACCGGCCTGAGCCCCGCGTCCGCTTTCGCCTGGGCACGGTCCAGCGTGACCGTGCAATGGAACGTGCTGCCGTGTCCGACTTCGCTCTCGACCCAGATCCGCCCGCCCATGACCGACACGAGGTTGGCGGAAATCGCCAGGCCGAGGCCGGTGCCGCCGTACTTCCGCGTGGTCGATCCATCCGCCTGCGCGAACGGATCGAAGATCATCCGCTGCTTGTCGGCCGGGATCCCGATGCCGGTGTCGGACACGGCCACGTGCAGGATCGCCCGCGGGCCGTCGGCCTCCGCCATGTCGGCGCGGACCACGATCTCGCCGGCGTCGGTGAACTTGACGGCGTTGCCCACCAGGTTGAGCACGATCTGGCGCAGGCGCCCGGGGTCGCCGACGAGCACCTCGGGCACCTCCGCGGCCACCCGGCAGACCAGTTCCAGCCCCTTCTCGTCGGCGCGCGTCGCGACCGGCCTGATCGCGTCGTACAGCGTCGTGCGCACGTCGAAGTCGATCGCCTCGATCTCGAGTCGGCCGGCCTCGATCTTCGAGAAATCCAGGACGTCGTTGAGCACCGAGAGCAGTGACTCCGCCGACACCATGACCGTCTCGAGATACTGCCGCTGCTCGAGCGACAGGCTGGTCTGCAGCGCCAGCTTGGTCATCCCGATGACGCCGTTCATCGGCGTGCGGATCTCGTGGCTCATGTTGGCGAGGAAGTCGGACTTCAGGCGCGACGCTTCGAGCGCCGCCTCCCGCGCCTCGACGAGCGCGTTGATGATGTCGGTCACCATCACGATGCCGCCGATCTCGCCGCTCGCCGTGTACCACGGATGGATGGCCCATCGCAGGTACAGCCGCGTGCCGTCCAGCCGGTCCATCACGTCCTCCGGGCTCGACAGCACTTCGCCCTTCAACGCCCGCCGGTGCAGCCGCATGTGCTCGGCGGAAGTCTCCGGGAAGATCTCGTACTGACTCCGGCCGACCAGCACGCGCCCTTCGAGATGGTAGTCGGCGATCCACTTCCGGCTGTACGTGACGTAGTGCATCTCGCGGTCGAACATCGCCATCGCCACCGGGGCGTTGGCGACGATCTGCCGCAGCTGCTGCCGCTCCCGTTCGAGCTCGAACGTCCGGACGGCGACCATCTCCTCCAGCTCGTCCTGCTGCTGCTGGAATTTCCGGTCGCGCTGCTCGATCTGCGCCAGCATCTCGTTGAAGCCGTCAATGAGAACGCCGACCTCTCCGTCACCGTCCGCCGCCACGCGCGTCGCATAGGTCTTTCCGCGGCAGATCTGCTGGACGGTGTCGGCCAGGACCCGGATGGGCGACGAGATGACCCGCTGCAGCCGCGACGCCAGCACGAGCGCGACCGCCCAGGCCGCCACCATCGCCAGCAGCAAGGTCAGCCCGAGCCGCGCCAGCCGGTCGTGCAGCGCGGCCAGGCTGTTGTCCAGGTACAGCGTCCCGACCACCTCGCCGTTCAGCCGCACCGGCCGGACGACCAGCAGGTGTCCGTGCACGAACGCCGCGCCGGCGCGGCCCGCACCCGCCGGCAGCGGCAGGCCGGCCGCCCCGGCGCGCCGGTACTCGGCCAGCGGCCGGCCCCCGGCCCCGTAGAGCGCCGCCGCGGCGATGTCCGGTATCGCTCGGAGCGCGTCGAGGACCTGCGCGGCCGCCGGGCGATCCCGGAAGGCCAGCGCCGCCGTGCTGTTCGCCCCGACCAGATCGCTCATCGACGTCATCTCGTCGACGGTCGCCCGGCGGAAACCGATTTCGTTGTACGCGAAGACGGCCACACTGACGCAGAGCAGCGCCACGCCGGTGGTCGCCATGACCACCAGGGCCAGTCTGGTCCCGATCGACCAGCGACGGACGCCTGGGATCCGCCTCACTGCCGCCGCCCCTCGACGACCCGTGCCAGTCCCAGCAGTCTCGAGCTGATCTGCAGCCGCGCCCGATCGACGGCTCCGCGATTGATCTCCAGATGGGCCCACTGACCGGCCGGCACCAGGTCGATCATGCCACCCAGCGCTTCGAACGCGGGCGATTCCCCGACCGTGAGGACGCCGGCGGCCTCCGCCGCCTTCAGGAATCTCGAGATCGTCGCCAGGCCGGCGCCGCTGCCGAGGTACACCATCCGGCAGCAACCGACCTCCCCGGGCCGCGAGAGGCGTCTCACGAGGAGCGGGCGCCCATCGATCGCCCGGCCGCCGACGACCTGGACGAGCGCCGCCTCCAGCGGCTCGTCACCGAGCACGCCGATGACGAAGGCCTGCCGGCCGGGACGGGCCGGCCACTGCACGAACTGGGTCAGGTAGTAGAGCACCGAGGCCTTGCAGTGCTCGGCCGTCGCCGCCGCCGGCACCTGCGCCGGGCCGCCCGCGCCGGCGGGCGACGACGCGGCCAGCACCGCCATGAGGCACACCATGCCGGGTCCCACCCGGCCGCGCCGACGACTCCGCAGAGCCCAGATCCGCATCGCTCACGCCCCGACGCCGCACGGCGCTCCGGCGGTCGCCCGCGCCGACGGGCAGTCCACCGCGGGAGACACCGCGGGCATTCACGGGATCAATCGGCAGTTTTCCGGAGGGCTGTAACGAGGAAGGAATCGGGCGGGATCGCCCCTCAGGCGTCGCGTCTCGCCACTTCGAGGCCGAATTTCTCGATCCGGTAGCGGATCTGGTCCCGGTTCAGGCCCAGCAGCGCCGCCGCCCGCGTCCGGCTGCCCGCGGTCCGCTGCAGCGCCTGACTGACCAGGTCGCGCTCCAGCTGTTCGAGATTGACGCCGGACGCCGGCAGCTGGAACACGCCGGCCCCGCCGTTCCGGCCGACGATCGTGTCGAACATGTCGACCGTCAGCGTATCGCCCTCGGCCAGCAGCATGGCCCGCTCGACGGCGTTCTTCAGTTCCCGGACGTTGCCAGGCCAGTGATGCGCCTCGAGCAGGCTGAGCGCCGCCGGGGACGCCCCCTGCACCCGCTTGCCGAACTCCCGGTTGAAGACGTCGATGTGGTAGGAGGCCAGCAGCGTCACGTCACCGGTCCGGTCCCGCAGCGGCGGCATCGTCACTGGCAGCACGCCAAGCCGGTAGAACAGGTCCTCACGGAAGCGCCCGTCCTGCACCGACCGCTCCAGATCGCGGTTGGTGGCTGCCACGATTCGGACATCGACCGAGATGTCCTTCAGGCCGCCGACCCGCCGGAACGATTTCTCTTCGAGGAAGCGCAGCAGCTTGGCCTGCAGCGCCCGGGGCATCTCCCCGATCTCGTCGAGGAACACCGTCCCGCCCGACGCCATTTCGAGCAGGCCGCGCTTCTGCTGCCGCGCGTCGGTGAACGCCCCGCGCTCGTGACCGAACAGCTCGCTCTCGAGCAGCGCCTCGGGCAGCGCCGAGCAGGTGATATTGACGAACATCGCCGACGCACGATCGCTGCTGAAATGGAGCGCCTTGGCCGCCAGGTCCTTGCCCGTGCCGGTCTCTCCCGTCAGCAGCACCGTCGACGCCGGCCCGGCCGCAATCTTCCGCAGGAGGCTCTTGACCGACTGCATGGTCGGCGATTCGCCGATCAGCCGATCCAGCCCGTGGGGCGCCCCCTGCGTCGCGCGGAGCGCGCGCACCTCACGCCTCAGCCGGTGCGCCTCGAGCGCCTTCTCCACCAGCAGGAGCACCTCCTGCAGGTTGAACGGCTTGTTCGCGTAGTGATACGCCCCCTGCTTCATCGCCTCGACCGCGTGCTCCACCGAGGAAAAGGCGGTCAGCAGGATGACCGGCACTTCCGGGTCGATTTCCTTGATCTGCTTCAGCAGGTGAAGACCGTCGACATCGGGCAGCCGGTAATCCAGAATGATGACGTCGACGCTGTCGCTGCAGCGCTCCAGCGCCTCACGCCCGGAGGCCGCCTGCAG
>Ga0307373_10004663_pt1 | contig 22912 bp, 21 predicted proteins | sample OX2MG_FD_202534 | JGI IMG/M metagenome (GOLD analysis project Ga0307373, IMG submission 202534) | Soil microbial communities from Risofladan, Vaasa, Finland - OX-2 | ecosystem: Environmental > Terrestrial > Soil > Coastal area > Acid sulfate soil | place: Finland: Risofladan, Vaasa | collected... | reverse complement strand
ACCCCAGACTCATCTGACCGGGCGCCAAGTCGCTCGGGTCAGATGATGCCGGCGGCGCGCAGCGTGGCGATTTTCTCCGCGTCGTACCCCGCAACCTCGCGCAATACGCGCTCCGTATGTTCGCCGAGCGCCGGCGCGCGGGTGTTGGGCGCGGCGGATGGACTTGCACTCGCGCCGGCCGCCTTGCCCGCGGTCTTGAGCGGCGAGCCGGGGACGATAAGCCCGTCGAAGCTGGGATGTTCGGCGTGCAGGATCATCTGGCGCGCTTCGAGTTGCGGATTGTGCGTGACCTCGGCGACGTTGGCGATCGGTGCGCACGGCACGCCGGCCTCGCCCAGCAGTTTGAGCCAGTGGTCGCGCGGCTGGGCGGCGAAGTGGCGGTTGAGAAGCGGCTCGAGTTCGGCGTGATTGGCCGTGCGCTCGGCGTTGAGCGCAAAGCGAAGATCGCTTTTCAGTTCCGGCATCCCGATCGCGTCGCAAAAACGCGCCCATAGCGACTCGTTGCCGGCACCCGCGACGAAATATCCGTCGGCCGCGCGAAATTGCTGAAAGGGCGTGATCGACGGATGGCGTGAGCCGAGCGGACCCGGCACTTTGCCGGTCGCCGAATAGCGCGCCAGCGCGTCCTCGAGCAATGCCACCTGGCAATCGAGCATCGCGATGTCCAGATGACGCCCCACGCCGGTGCGCTCGCGCAAGCGGAGCGCCGACAAAATCGCGATCACGCCGTAGAGCGCCGCGGCCAGGTCGCCGATCGATATTCCGCATCGCGTCGGGTCGCCGTCGGCCGGTCCGGTGATGCTCATGGTGCCGCCGAGCGCCTGCGCCACGATGTCGTAGGCCGGCGCGGACGCCATCGGGCCACTCTGCCCGAAGCCTGAAATCGAGCACAGGATGACGCGCGGGTTGGCCGCGGCCAGTTGCGCGTAGCCCAGGCCGAAACGCTCCATCGTGCCCGGCGCGAAATTCTCCAGCACCACGTCGCACTGCCGCACGAGGTCGAGCGCGACGGCCACGCCCGCGGGCTTGCGCAAATCGAGCGTCGCGCTCAGCTTGCCGCGGTTGACGCTGTAGTAATAGCCCGAGTCGTTGGAGTTGGGGATGCGCGGGGCGTAACCGCGCGAGTCGTCGCCGCGTCCGGGCAGCTCTATTTTGATGACCTCGGCACCGAGGTCGGCGAGATTCATCGCGCAAAACGGCCCCGCCAGCACCCGGCTCAAATCGAGCACGCGGATGCCCGCGAGCGGTCTCTCGTCGATCATCGAATTCTTTTCCCTTAGCGCCGCCGCGGCCGCGTCTGTTGCTGCTGCGCGCGCATCGCCTCGGCCGGCGTCATGATGAGGCGGGGCGCTTCGCGCTCGCGCTCCTGCTCCTCCGCGAAGACCGTCCCGAGTTGCGCGCGAATCAGCGCCTGGAAAAACGGGATGCGGCTCGCGTCGGCGCCGTCGCGCAGTCGCGCGGCGGCCGCCGCGGTCCATCCCGCGGCCGCGCGCCGCCCGCTTCGCGCCATGTAGTAGGCGATATCCTCGAGCCGCCGCCGCACCGCCGCCGCGCGCTCGCCGCCGAGCAACTCGCCGACGGCGCGTTCGACGATGAGGTTGATGCGCCCTTCCTGCTGGACGCGATTCAGCACCAGCACGCTTTCCTGGATCGATTTGATCTCGTCGACGTACGTTTTGATCGCGGTCGCCGGAAATTTCCAGGCGGCGATCTCGGGCTCCTTGAGCAAGTCCACCCCGGGCTCGTGCTCCAGCGCGGCGGCCATCTCGGCGTAGATCGGATGGACGATTTCCACCGGTGGCGGCGCGCCGACGACCTCCGTGCGCAGGGTCAGGAAATTTCCGACCTGCGCGCGCTTTTCGGCCGGCGTGCGGCGAAATGCTTCGCACAGGATGTAATCGGCCAGATGCGCGTCGCCCTCGACCATCGCGACGCCCGCGCGCCGCTCCATCTCGGCGCGCTCGGTGCGCAGCTCGCGGCGCGAAAGCTCGCTCAGCGCGACGTTGATAAGGCCCTCGCTGTCCGCCAGCAGGCCCCAAAGGCGCGCGATGCCGCCGCCCCGGCGCTCCTTGAGGAGCCATACGATACGCGCGCCGTCGGGGTCGACGGGCGAGAAGAGCGCGTTCAGCCCCGGCTGGGCCGGCGGCGCGGCCGCCGGTCCGGCCGGAGCCGCCGCGACCGCCGCCGGCGCGATCCCGCGCTGGCGCAGCCGGTAGAGCGCGCGGCGGACTTCGCGGCGCAAACCGCCGCTCGCCCCCGTTTCCATCGCCGCGAGCATCGCCGCCGCCTCCGCGCTGGCGATCGCGCCGAGCGCGCGCGCGATCGCCCCGGCGCTCACGCCGGGCGCGGCGCGCAGCTCGCCCAGGCGCGCGAGCGCCGCGGCCGCCGGCGCGGCCGGGTCGAAGCCGGCCGCGCGGAGCCCGGCGTCTTCGTTCTCGAGGTCGCTGTGAGTCATCGTTGGTGAGTCGTCGGCTGAGTCATCGTTGGCGAATCATCGCGTGTGAGTCATTTGTCGATCGAAGAATATGCGGATTCGCGGCGGCGGTGCGAGCCTACGCGGTGGTTTCGCGCGATGTCAAGATGGACGCCGATTGGGTCCTGGCGGCTAGCCTACCAGACCGATGTGGGTCAGGAGTTCGCTCAGCCAGAGCGGGGACTGTTTGTTCGCGCAAGCCGCGTCGTAGTCCTGATCGCACAGGCGGAGCTTCACTTTCCCGCCTTTCGCGGGGTCCGTTATGGTGCGCTGCTTTCCCGGCCGATCGCAGTCGGGCCGCTGGCAGGGAGTCTGTTCGGCCATCGCGTTCTCTCCTGATCGGGACATCGTTGGGTGCGCCTGATATTGTGGCACGGCGCCGCCTCTTTCAAGCGTGGCCGCGTTCGTTCGAGCGCCACGGGGCCGGAGGGGCCGAATACGATGCGCAACCTGGAGGCCAAATTCCGCCTGGACGATCCCGACGGCGCGCGCACGGCGGCGCTGGCGCTCGGTTACACGGCCGGCGCGGGCTTCATCCAGCGCGACACGTTCTTTGTGGTCGCGCGCGGCAAGCTCAAGTTGCGCGAGCAGCCGCCCGAGGCCTGGCTGATCCATTACGAGCGCGATCGGGAGAGCGGACTGATGCTCAGCCGCTACGAGATCGTGCCGGTTGCCGATCCCACGCACACGCGCGAGATGCTCGCGCGCGCGCTCGGCGTGCTCGCCGAAGTGCGCAAGCATCGCACGCTGCTCACCCGGCGCAACGTCCGCCTCCATCTCGATCGCGTCGAGACGCTGGGCGGCTTCGGCGAGATCGAAGCGTTACTGGGCGAGGGAAGCGAGCAGGAGGCGGGCGCGGGCGCCTCCGGCGCCCGCACGGCGGTCGACGAACTACTCGGCGCGCTCGGCGTCGGCGCCAGGGACTTGATCGAGGTGTCGTATTTCGAGTTGATGGCGGGGCGTTGATGCGCACGTGCGCTTTTCGCGGGCGTTTCATGTCTGCGTCGTCAGTCATCTCTTCTTCTTCAGTGATGCCGAGCGCCGCGCGTCTGTTTCAGTGATGCCGAGCGCCGCACGTCCGCTTCCTCAATTATCTCTTTTTTTCAGTCATCCTGAGCGAAGCGAGTCCGCGAGCGCAGTCGAAGGACCTCGCGCGGTCCTCCGCGCGCCATGGATTACGCGCTGCGCGCGAGATCCTTCGACTCCGGCAGCCTCCGCTCAGGACGACTGAAAGAGCGCAGGCGCCGGATGACTGTGGAAGCGCAGGGGCTGCGCCCCGGGGCTCACGCAAGCTGGAGCCGAGGCCGGGAATTTTATCGGGCGAAGTCGGAAACCCGCCGGATCAACGCGCCACCGCGCCGTTCATCCGGTGCAGCACCTCCTCGGTGAAGCGCAGCGTGAGTCCCCAGATGACCTGGTCGTTGTAAAAGATCGCCGGATGCTCGCTCACCTCTCCGCTGTCGCGCCGGAAGCGATAGGTGCCGCGATAGCTCGAGTCCTCCAGCGCGCTCATCGGGACGAAGAAGATCGCGGCGACCTCTCTGGGATCTGCGCGCAGGCCGTCGGCGGCCGGAATTACGCCGATGAACGGCGTCACGTGGATCTCGCTGGTGCGTGCCACCGTGCCTTCGATACCGCCGAGCACGTCGACGCTCGCGGGATCGATCCCGACCTCTTCGCGCGCCTCGCGGAGCGCCGTGTCGAGCAGGGTTTCGTCGCCCGGGTCGACCCGGCCGCCCGGAAATGCGACCTGTCCGCGATGGCTCTCGACGTGATCGGAGCGCCGGATATAGACCACGTGCAGGTCGCCGTCCAGCTCGAAGATCGGCATCAGCACGGCGGCGCCGCGTCCCGCGCCGGTGCGATGGCGCGACAGCCGAGCGGCCGGTTCGAGACGCTGGCGCAGGCGGGCCAGGCGCTGATTGATTCGGTCCGGTGCGCTCATGTATCAGTGCTCACTCGTATCAGTTCCGATCCGGCGCAAATAAGATGAAGCGTGCGCAGGAGAGTCTTGCGGTTGCGAAGCGATCACGATGCGTTACCTGATTGGAAGATACCACGAAATCGCGCTCAAGGGACGCAACCAGTGGCGCTTCGTCGATCAGTTGAAGAGCAACCTGCGCGCCGTCTTCGCCGACTTCAAGCTCGGTGCGCTGCGCGGCGAGGGGCCGCGCCTCATCGTCGAACTGCCCGGGGAGATCGACGAGGAGGTCGTCGCCGAGCGCGCGGCGCTGCTCTTCGGATTGCAGAATTTTTCGCTGAGCCGCCCGGTCGCGCGCGATATCGAGGAGATTAAACGCGAGGCGATCGCGATCGCGCGGGCGCATCGCGGCGCCGCCAGCTTTCGCGTGCGGGCGACGCGCGCCGACAAGCGCTTTGCGCTCAACTCGATGGAAATCGATCAGGCGGCCGGCGCCGCGGTCAAGGACGCGGTCGGACTTAAAGTGGACCTTGAGAATCCCGGACTGGTCATCACGGTCGAGATCCTCCCCGACGCCGCCTATATCGCCGCCGGCAAACGGCCCGGCGCGGGCGGCCTGCCGGTGGGCATCACGGGACACGGTGTGGCGCTGCTCTCGGGTGGAATCGACTCGCCGGTCGCCGCCTATCGCATGATGCGGCGCGGGCTCAGGCTCGATTTCGTCCACTTCCACAGCCATCCGCTGGTCTCGGCGGCGAGCCGCGAGAAGGCGACCGAACTGGCCGAGCAGCTCACCCGCTACCAGGCGCGATCGACGCTGATGATGGTCGCGTTCGCCGATATCCAGCGCGAGATCGTGGCGCGCGGGCCGCGTCCGCTGCGCGTGGTGCTCTACCGGCGCTTCATGGTGCGGATTGCGGCCGCCCTGGCCCGGCGCGCGGGCGCGCGCGTGCTGGTGACCGGCGAGAGCCTCGGCCAGGTCGCTTCGCAGACGCTGGAAAACATGACGGTCATCGAGGAAGCGATCGGATTGCCCGTCGCGCGCCCGCTGGTCGGGATGGACAAGAACGAAATCGTCGACCAGGCGCGCGCGCTCGGCACTTTCGAGACCTCGATTCAGCCCGACCAGGACTGCTGCTCGCTGTTCGTTCCCCCGCATCCCGAAACCCACGCCAACCTCGACCAGGTGCGCGCCGCCGAGCGCGCGTTCGAGGTCGAGACGATGGTGGCCGAGGCCGTGCGCAAGGTGGAGATTCTCCGCCTGACGTTTCCGTAGCCGGGCGGATGCGCCCGGCGCTAGCGCAAGAGCTGGAGCCAGGCGATATCGAGGGCGAGCGTGACGATGGTGACCGGCAGCCCAACCTTCAGATAATCGACGAAGCTAATCTCGATACCTTCGCGGCGCGCCTGCTCGATCACGATCAGATTGGCGATCGATCCGAGCAGGGTGAGGTTGCCGGCGAAGGTGCTGGCGCTGGCCAGCACCAGGCCGGTGCTCAGGCCTCGGCTGATCTGCGAATAGATCGGCTTGAACAGCAGCACCGCGGGAACATTGCTGACCAGGTTGGAGAGCACCGCGGCCACCACGGAGAGCGTGGCGACGTTCTTCAGCCGCGCGGGTCCCGCCACCGCGACCAGGTGCTTCAGCAGCCCGGTGGTCTCGGCGCCTCTGACCACGATGAACAGGCCCGCGAACATCACCAGCAGCGTCCAGTCGATCTGCTCGTAGATCGAGCGGGGATGCGTCCGCCGCGTGAACAGCAGCGCGGCGCCGCCGCCCAGCGCCACCAGATCGGTCGGATAGCCCATCGCGAACAGCACCAGCACCGCGCCCGCCACGATCGAGGTCTTCACGAGATGGTAGCGGCGCTCCGGCGGTGGGGCGGGCAGATGCAGGTCGTCGCGCCGCTGGATGAGGCGTAAGCGACCGCGATAGAGCCAGGCGATTACGGCGTAGTCGACCAGCAGGCCGACCAGCGCGACCGGCGCCAGGCGCAGCGCGAAGGCCGAGTAGCCGATGCCGGCGAAGCCGGCGACGATCATGTTTTGCGGATTGCCGGTGATGGTCGCGACGCTGCCGATGTTGCTGCCGGTGGCGAGCGCGAGCAGGAGCGGCGCCGCGTCGATTTCGAGGATCCGCGCGACCTCGATCAGCGGCGCCGCCAGCGACAGGCAGACCACGTCGTTGATGAAAAACGCCGCCAGCACCCCGGAGGCCAGCACCGTCATCGCGAGCAGCCCGTAACCCGAGTGCGCGCGCTCCAGGAGCCATCGCGCAACCAGCGCGAAGGCCCCCGAGATGCGCAGGTTGGCCACGATGATCATCATCCCGAGCAGCAGCAGGAGGGTGTGAAAGTCGATTGCGGCCAGCGCCCCGGACTCGCTGAGCGACCCCGTCACCACCATCAGCAGCGCACCCGCCAGCGCGGCGCCGGTGCGGTCGAGCTGAAGTCCGGGAAAGTTGCCGACCGCGAACACGAAGTAAGTGAACGCGAAGATCGCGAGCGGCACGGCGAGGCGTAGTTCCACCGCTGGCATCATCGGGCCACCTTCGTCGCCGGTCAAGCCGCCGTTCGGCGCCCCAGCGCCTGGCGGGCGTTCACACTTGCGTGCGCGCGGCGCTATAGTCTTTGACGGCCGACACGGACAGGCGCGCCGCGACGGCGATCGGGCGGGATGAGAGCGGTGGCGCATGGCCCGACGGGGAGGACCATATGGTTTTTCGCGAATTGAACAATGCCAAGTGCAAGACCTACCTGCTCGCCTCCGAAAGCATGGGGCGCGCGGTCATTATCGATCCGCTCAAGGATCGCACCGACCGCTACCTCGGCGTGCTGGCCTACCATCGGCTCAAGCTCGATCTGATCGTCGACACCCACACCCACGCCGACCATCGCAGCGGCGCGCACGAGCTCTCGGCGCTCACCGACACGCCGGTCGCGATGCATCGGTGGGCCCCGGCGCCGCACGTCACGATGCATCTGGAGGACGGCCAGCGCCTGATCATCGGCGACTTCGAGCTCAAGGTGCTGTACACGCCGGGCCATACTCCCGACTCGATAAGCCTGTATGCCGAGGACCGCGTCTTCACCGGCGATTGCCTGATGATTCACGGCACCGGGCGCGCCGACTTCGCCGGCGGCGATCCGGGAACGGAGTACGACTCGATCACGGGCAAGCTGTTCACGCTTCCCGACGCCACCCTGGTCTACCCGGCGCACGACTACCGCGGCCATGTCCACTCCACGATCGGCGAAGAGAAAACCTCCAATCCGCGCGTGGCCGGCCGCTCGCGCGACGCCTACATCGAGCTGATGAACAATCTCGGACTGCCCCTGCCCGAGGGAATCCAGGAGGCGCTGCAGCCCAACCAGAGCGAGATCGAAGCCGCCACGATCCACTTTCCGACCCTTGCCCAGCTCAATTCGGTGCGCCAGCTATCGCCGGCCGAAGTCGCCGCGCGCGCCGGCACCGCGACGGCGCCGCTGCTGCTCGACGTGCGCGAGCCCGACGAGTACGCGGGCGAGCTCGGCCATATCGCCGGCGCGCGGCTCATCCCGTTGCGCGAGCTGCCCGACCGCGGCGAGGCGGAACTCGGACCCTTCAAGGACCGGGACATCGTGGTGATCTGCCGCGCGGGCGTGCGCAGCGTGACCGCGGCCGCGATCCTTACTGGCCTCGGCTTCGAGAAAGTCTGCAGCCTCAAGGGCGGGATGCTCGACTGGAACGACGCGCGCCTGCCGGTCGAGCACTAGGCGTCCCGGAGCGCGCGGCTCGGGCGTGGCCAGGGATCGTAATGACGGCGAGGAGAGTTCGCGGAACAATTCGCCACGGATGTGCCCGGCTGTTCGCCCTGGCCCTGCTCGGCGCGGCGCTGATGCTTGCCGGATGCGGCCAGTCGCCGCAGAGGTTGGCCACCCGGTATCTCGCCGACCTTCAGCAGTTCAACTACCCGGCCTGCTACGCGACGCTCACCGACCAGGACCGCGCCGCGCGTTCGCTCAAACAATTCCTGACCGAGATTCCGCTGGCCCCCGACGTCGATCCGATTTGGTTCCGTGCGGTCCTGTTCAGCACCCGCTACGAAGTCGGCCAGCCGCGGATCGACGGCGAGCGCGCCGTGGTGCCGGTCAAGGTCACGATGCCCGATCTGACGCTGTGGGAGCGCACGGTCGACGCCAAGGCCGGGCCGCAGGACTCGCTCAACGCCGCCGCCGACAAGTCGCTCATGGCGGGCCTTTATCCCAAGCTCAGGTTCGAAGACGCGCTGGTGATGGTCAAGCAGCAGCATCAATGGCGCGTGGTGGCGGATTTCGCGCGCCGCGACCTGATCCGCGACGGCAACCGCGCGGCCGTCGAGATCTATCATGGTCTGGACTATCCCAAGGCGGCGGCGGCCTACCAGGCCTTGCTCGACCAGCTCGGCAAGCATCCATTCAGCGGCAGCCGCGGCCTCGAATTTTTCTTCAGGCGCAAACTCAAGATGATCGAAGACATCCAGGCGCAGGTTCCGGCGGCGCGCGCCTACCTCCCCAAGCTCGTGCTGAGCGACGTCGCGGTGAAGATGTCGGAGGCGCGCGTGCCCGCGATCTTCGGCCGCATCACCAACGCCGGCGACCGCGGCGTGGACGAGGTGCGGCTGACGGTGACCTACTACGCGGGGCGCGGCGCGCAGCGCAAGCTGCTCTATCGGGAGAGCCATAGTGTGGTCGTCACCCCGATCGAATTCATCGGCTTCGTTCGCCCGGTCCTGCCGTTCGTGCCCGGCGAGACTCGCGACTTCGGCTTCGAGCTGGTCGCGCCGGCGCAGATCCAGCAGCAGTCCGAGCCGAGCCTGACCGTGGAATCGATGGTTTTCACGCAGTCCAAGGCGCCGCTGCCGAGCCTCGCGATCGAAAATCCGCCTCCCCCGGCGCCGCGGCCCTCGGGGGCGCCGTCATCCGGACCGCCACATTCCTCGCCGTCACCTGCCGCGGCGCGGCCGTCGCCCCGGCCGCGCGCCACGCCGGGGCCCCACTAGGCAATTGGCTATTCGCCTCACGCTCGCGGTTCCCACGCACAATCGCGCGGTCACGCTCGCAGAGACCCTGGCGAGCCTCGCGGCGCAGCGCCTGCCCGAGGGGCTGGAGACGGAATGCATCGTGGTCGACAACAACTCGACCGACCGCACTCCCGCGGTGGTCGAGGCGGCGGCCGCGCGCGCGCCGTTCGCGATGCGCCGTGTGTTCGAGCCGGGTCCGGGCTCGAGCTTCGCGCGCAACCGCGCGGTCGACGAGGCGGCCGGCGAGTTCATCCTGTTCATCGACGACGACGCGGTCGCCGATCCCGACTGGGCGGCGCTGATGCTGGCGGCGCTGGAGCGGCGCGGCCTCGACACGGCGTGCGGGCTGGTGCTGCCGCGATGGGAGGCTCCACCGCCGCGATGGCTCGGGCCGTCGTTGTACGTGCGCTTCGCGGTCCACGACCGCGATGCGATCGCGGCCGCCCGGCCCGGGGAAGCGGAGGTGCTGCGCAACTACTTCAGCGCCAACGTCGGCTTTCGCCGCCAGTGCTTCACGCGCTTCGGCCGTTTCCGCGAGGACTTGGGCGTGGTCGGCGGCAACCCGATTTCAGGCGAGGACACGGAGCTGTTCGCGCGGATCGTCGAGCGCGGCGGCGCGATGGGCTTCGTCGCCGAGGCCCGGGTCTTTCACCTGGTGCCGGCCGCGAGGATGAACCGCGGGTACCTGATGCGCAAGGCCTTCGCCTTTGGCGTGGGCACGGCGCAAGCGGGTGGGCGGAGCCACAATCATCTCGACAAGCTGATTCGCAACGCGATACGGATGGCGGCGGCGGCGATGCGCGGCGACCGCGAGCGCGCACTGTGTCACGAGCTGGAATGCGCGAACTTCTTCGGCTACTGGTGGGGCCGCCTTCCCAGGCGCGTCGCGCCGCCGGCCAGGCACTGAAGGCCCGGGCGGGGCGTGTCTTTTCAGCCCCCGCCGATGGAGTCATAATCGTAGCCCGTGGTCGAACGAGGCATTCGATGAGTCTTAGGGACAAGCTGCTGAACGAGACCCGCCAGGATCGCGACACACGCGACCGTCAGGAGACCGAACAGCGCTCCCACAGCGTCGTGCACAGGATGGTGGAAGCGATGCAGTCGCTCTGTCATCTGGTCGCCAACGACTTCCTGGGTCAGTACGAAAAGGAGCGTCTGGCGACAGTCCGCCCCTTCACGATGAAGATGGAAAACCCGGCGCTGAAGGGCGTGTTTTTTCCCTACCTTACGATCGTGGCGCGCAGCGTCGAGATCACCCTGAAGCCGTTTGGCCCCGTGTTCGGCGTTCCGTTCCGCGCGGATCTCTCGAACGGGCCGGCGACCTACGCGCTCCTGTGGGACGGTACGGGAACCCTGGTGCATAGCTGGAAAATCGCTCCGGTCGCCGATGACGTTCTTCGGCGCGAAGAGGCCACGACGCTTTCGAAAGAGAACTTCGAGGAAGCTTTCGAAAAACTCCTCGGCTTTTGATCTCTTCAGTCAGCCCTCTTTTTCTTTTTCAGTTATCTCCTTTTCTTCGGTCATCCCTTTTTTCTTCAGTCATCCTTTTTCTTCCGGAAGCGCGCGCGTACGCTTCCGTTTTCTTCAGTCACCTCTTCTTCTTCAGTCATCCTGAGCGAAGCGAGTTTGCGAGCGCAGTCGAAGGACCTCGCGCGGTCCTCTGCGCGCCCGGGATTACGCGCTGCGCGCGAGATCCTTCGACTCCGGCAGCCTCCGCTCAGGATGACTGAAGCGGCGTAGGGCGCCGGATGACTGAAAAACCTCGCGCGGTCCTCCGCGCGCCCGAGCCACCGTGTCCCAGGGCATCCTGAGCGAAGCGAGTCCGCCCCTTGCGTCATCCTGAGCGAAGCGAGTTTGCGAGCGCAGTCGAAGGACCTCGCGCGGTCCTCCGCGCGCCAAGGATTACGCGCTGCGCGCGAGATCCTTCGACTCCGGCAGCCTCCGCTCAGGATGACTGAAAGGGCGCGAGCGCTGGATAACTGAAGCCCCGCTGTGTCATCCCGCGCGCCGCGACTGCGCTTCTTCAGTAACGTCTTCTTCTTCAGTCATCCCTTTTTCTTCAGTCATCCTGAGCGAAGCGAGTCCGCGAGCGCAGTCGAAGGACCTCGCGCGGTCCTCCGCGCGCCCAGGATGACGCGCTGCGCGCGAGATCCTTCGACTCCGGCAGCCTCCGCTCAGGATGACTGAAAGGGCGCAGGCGCCGGATGACTGAACAAGCGCTGTCGCTGAGCGCTGCATTTGGGTTTCTCCGGTCATCTTGAGCGAAACGAGCTTGCCCCTCCGGTCACCCCGAGCGGCGCGCGCCTGTCTCTTCAGTCATCTTGAACGGCACGCGCCTCCCCCATGTGTCATCGTGCGCGTAGCGACTGCGCTTCTTCAGCCATCTCTTTTTCTTCAGTCATCCTGAGCGAAGCGAGTTTGCGAGCGCAGTCGAAGGACCTCGCGCGGTCCTCCGCGCGCCAAGGATTACGCGCTGCGCGCGAGATCCTTCGACTCCGGCAGCCTCCGCTCAGGATGACTGAAGCGGCGCAAGCGCCGGATGATTGAACAAGCGCAGTCGCTGAGCGCTGCACTTGGGCCTCTCCGGTCATCTTGAGCGAAACGAGCTTGCCCCTCCGGTCACCCCGAGCGGCGCGCGCTCGTCCCTTCAGTCATCTTGAACGGCACGCGCCTCCCCCCTGTGTCATCGTGCGCGCAGCGATTGCGCTTCTTCAGTCATCCTCTTCTTCTTCAGTCATCCTGAGCGAAGCGAGTTTGCGAGCGCGCTCGAAGGACCTCGCGCGGTCCTCCGCGCGCCAAGGCGATGAGCTATTACGTCTACATCATGAGCAGCAAGTCGGGAGTGCCCTACATCGGCGCGACCAACGATCTCGACCGCCGCGTGTTCGAGCACAAGCAAGGATTAATCGAAGGCTTCACCAGCAAGTACAAAGTGACGCGGCTGGTTTATGCCGAGCAGTTCGAGCGGGCGGCGGAGATGGCCGCGCGCGAGCGACAGCTCAAGGGATGGACCAGGCGCAGGAAGCTCGAGCTGATTCACCGCCAAAATCCCGCAATGGTGGATTACGCGCGGCGGACCGCGCGAGGTCCTTCGAGCGCGCTCGCGGACTCGCTTCGCTCAGGATGACGCAAAGGGGCGGATCGGTGTGGCTCAGGATGACCAAAAAGGCCAAAGAAAAAAATGCTTACTTCAGATAATCCAGCATTCCGCGCCGCAGCATCCCTTCCAGGTAAGGAATCACGTCGCTCATCCGCGCGAGCTCGTCCACCGTCACCCAGCGGCCCTCGACGTGCTCGCCGGGCATCAGGATGAGTTCGCGGCGCGTGTCCGCCGGCCGGCATGCGTAGAGCGCTTGCACGTACGGGTCCGGCGGCGCCTTATACAGCCCCAGTGCGCGCTCGATCTCGATCGCAAGGCCGGTCTCCTCGCCGACTTCGCGCGCCAGGCACTCCTCGAAGCTCTCGCCGAGCGTCAGATGGCCACCAGGAAGGTCCCAATGGCCCGGCCGGTACGGCATCCGCGCGGCGCGTCGCAGCACCACCAGGTGCCCGCGGTCGGCGACGATGCCGTGTACTCCGATCCAGAATTGCGATTCCGCCATCCGATTCTTCAACTCGTGTGAGAGGCTTGGGCCTCAGAGTAACTGTGCGATGCGGCCCGCACCATCAGGCACGCAACCGGCGCAGTCATCTTCTTCTTCAGTTCTTCTTCAGTCATCTTGCTCTTCAGTCGTCGTCTTCTTCAGTCATGCAAATTAGGGCGGCCAAGGCCAAAACTGGGCAGTGCCTGCCTTTTCCTTCAGTCACCTCTTTTTTTTCAGTCATCCTGAGCGAAGCGAGTCCGCGAGCGCAGTCGAAGGACCTCGCGCGGTCCTCCGCGCGCCTAGGATGACGCGCTGCGCGCGAGATCCTTCGACTCCGGCAGCCTCCGCTCAGGATGACTGAAAGGGCGCGAGCGCTGGATAACTGAAGCCCCCGCGGTGTCATCCCGCGCGCCGCGAGTGCGCTTCAGTGATGCGGCGCGCCGCACGTCTGCTTCTTCAATCACCTCTTCTTCTTCAGTCACCTCTTTTTTTTCAGTCATCCTGAGCGAAGCGAGTCCGCGAGCGCAGTCGAAGGACCTCGCGCGGTCCTCCGCGCGCCATCTTCTTTGAGCTGTCGCCCGCCCGCCGCGCGCGGCCCCATCCGCCCCCGCCCGGCGTCTCGATTCGCACCCGCTCGCCCTCCAGCAGCCGCTCGTTGGCCTTGCCGGGCAGTTTGATTCGCCGCCCGTCGCGTACCAGGAAATTCGCGCCGGCCTTGCCGGCGCCGCCCCCGGCAAGGCCCCACGGCCGGATGATGCGCCGGTCGGTCAGCAGGCTCAGCGTCGCCGGCACCAGGCACTCCAGCTCGCGAACGAGGCCGTCGCCGCCCGCCGCCGCGCCGCGGCCGCCGGAGCCGCGACGGATGCGGTACTCGGTGACGCGCATTGGGTAGTACGCTTCCAGCGCCTCGATCGGCGTGTTGAGCGTGTTGGTCATGTGCGTATGGAGGCCGGCGGCGCCCGGATGGCCGGGGGCCGCGCCGGCGCCGCCGGCGATCGTTTCGTAGTAGGAAAAGTGCCGGGCGCGGATCGTGTCGTAGCCGCCCAGCGTCATGTTCGACATCGAGCCCGAACTCGCCGCCGGGATGCGCTCGGGCGCAGCCGCGGCCAGCGCCCGCAGCAGCACGTCGACGATCCGCTGCGAGGTCTCGACGTTGCCGCCCGCCACGGCGGCCGGCGCCAGCGCGTTGACGATCGAACCGGGCGGCGCGATCACCCGAATCGGCCGCATCAGTCCCTCGTTGGCCGGCACCGCCTCCGCCGCCAGGCACTTCATCACGTAAAAGGTCGCCGACAGCGTGATCGCATAGTTGGCGTTGACCGAGCCGCGCACTTGCGGCGCGGAGCCGGTGAAATCGACGACCGCGCGTCCGCCCCCGATACGAATCGCAACCCGGATTGCGATCGGTCCGCTGCCGACGCCGTCGTCGTCGAGGTAATCGACCGCCCGGTACAGACCCGGCCGCAAGCGGCGCAGCGTCGCCCGCATCAGGCGGTCGGCGTAGTCCTTGAGCGCCGCCATCGCCGCGGCCACCCGCCTTCGCCCGCTCGTCGCCACCAGCCCGCGCAGCCGCTCGATGCCCACATTGAGCGCCGCGATTTGCGCGCGCAGGTCGCCTTCGCGTTCCTCGCGCACGCGCGTGTTGGCGAAAAACAGCTCCATCACGTCGCGCGCCGGCTTGCCCCCGCGCATAAGATGGACCGGCGGCAGCCGGAAGCCCTCCTGGTAAATCTCGGTCGAAAGCGCCATCGAGCCCGGCGCCATCCCCCCGATGTCCGCGTGATGGGCGCGGTTGGCGGCGAACGCGAACGGGCGGCGCTCGCGGCCGAGGAAAATCGGCGCGACCAGGGTGAGATCGGGCAGATGCGTTCCGCCGGCGAACGGATCGTTGACCGCTGCGACGTCGCCCGGGCCAAGCTCCAGCCGTTCGATCGCCGCGCGCACGGAAAGCGGCGTGGACCCGAGATGGACCGGAATATGCGCCGCCTGCGCGACCAGCTCGCCGCCGCCGTCGAACAGCGCGCACGAGAAGTCGTGGCGCTCCTTGATGTTGGGTGAGAAGCCGGTCTGGCCCAGCACGACGCCCATCTCCTCGGCGATCGCGGCCAGGCGATTGTTCATCACCGCAAGCGTCACCGGGTCGAGCTTCATCGCGGGCTTCCTTCTCTGGTCATCTGCGGCCTTCTCCTTGAATCACCCTGAGCGACCGTCGAGTCCGTTCCTGCGGTCGTCTCCTCTTTTTCAATCAGCTTGCTCTTCAGTCATTCTCTTCTTCAGTCATTTTTTGCTTCAGTCATCCCTTTTTCTTCAGTCATCCTGAGCGAAGCGAGTCCGCGAGCGCAGTCGAAGGACCTCGCGCGGTCCTCCGCGCGCCCAGGATTACGCGCTGCGCGCGAGATCCTTCGACTCCGGCAGCCTCCGCTCAGGATGACTGAAGCGGTGCAAGCGCTGGACGACTGAAGAAGCGCAAGCGCCGGATGACTGAAAGAAACCTCGCGCGGTCCTCCGCGCGCCCTCCGGCGTTGGACCTTGCGGGCCTGGCCCGTCCTTCGAAACTCATGCTCCGAAACTCACGCCTCCAAATGCAGGTTGCCGAAGCCGTCGGTGCGCAGCGTGAACTCGGGCGCGACGTAAGCGGTGGCGCTCAGTTCGACCACGATCGCCGGTCCACGAATCCTGGCGCCGGCGCCGATCGCCTCGCGCGCGTAAACCGGCACCGCGCGCGTGCGTCCGCCGGCGACGACCTGGACCCGGCGCGCCGGCGACGGCCGCCCCTCCGAACGCCCGAGGCGCTCGGGCGCAGCGGCGGCGCCGGGCGCGGTCGCGCGCAGGCGCAAATTCACGACCTCGACCGCGGCCGCGGGCGCGGCGTGGCCGAAGATGCGGCGATGGGCGGCGTGGAACTCCGCCGCGAAGCGCGGGGTCAGCCGCACCTCGATTTCGTAGGACTGGCCGCGATAGCGCACGTCGACGAAGAGCGTGGCGCGGATTTGCGCGCGGCTTGCGCCCTCGGCAACCAGTTCGCGCCGTGCGCGCGCCAGCATCGGGGCCGCCCGCGCGGCGAGGCGCCGGTACTGCGGCGCGGTCTCGCGCACCGTGAGCGAGTATTCGCGTCCCAGCGGCGCCTGCAGCGCGCCCCACGCGCAGAGCAGTCCGGGGTTGCGCGGCAGCACGATATGCCGGATGCCGAGGTCGAGCGCCAGTTCGCAGGCGTGCATCGGGCCCGCCCCGCCAAACGCCATCAGCGCGAAATCGCGCGGGTCCAGGCCGCGCTCGACCGTGATCACGCGTACCGCGCGTTCCATGTTGGCGTTGACGACGCGGATGACGCCGCCGGCCGCGCCGATCGCATCCGTGCGCATCGCACGGCCGAGCCCGCCGATCGCCCTTGCGGCGCGCGCCGGATAAAGGCGCATCGCGCCGCCCAGGAAATTCTCGGCCACCAGCCGCCCGGCGACCAGGTTGGCGTCGGTGACGGTCGGCGCCTCGCCGCGCCCGTAGCAGGCCGGCCCCGGATCGGCGCCTGCGCTCCGCGGGCCAACCTCGAGCGAGCCCCCCGCGTCGACCGCCGCGATCGAGCCGCCGCCCGCGCCGACAGTGTGGATGTCGATCACCGGGGTGCGCACGGCGTAGCCGCCGGGATGGCTGAGCGTGCGGATCGCGGCCCGGCCGTCGAACAGCGACACGTCAGTCGAAGTGCCGCCCATGTCGAACGTGATGAAGCGATCGACGCCGGTCGCGCGCACCAGCGCCGCCGCGCCGATCACGCCGGCGGCCGGGCCGGAAAGAATCGTGCGGACCGGCTCGTCGCGCGCGAGCCTCGCGCCGATCGCGCTGCCGTTGGATTGCATCACGCGCAGGCGCCCCGCCCGCAGATCGTGCTCCAGCCGCCCGAGATGCGACGACATCCGCGGCGCCACGTACGCGTTGACCACCGTGGTCGAGAGCCGTTCGAACTCGCGATACTCGGCAAGCAGGCGATGGGAAACCGACAGCGGCAGGCCCAGCGGCGCGAGCGCGCGCGCCAGCCGCCGCTCGCTCGTCCCATTGGCGTAGGAATGCAGCAGGCACACGGCGATCGAGTCGGCGCGGCTTGAAGCCGCGGCGCGGCGGACGCGATGCAGTTCGGCGGCGGTCAGCCGGAGCGCCACCTTGCCGTCGAAGTACGTCCGCTCGGCGACTCCAAGGCGCTGCGCGCGCGCCACCAGCGGTCGCGGGCGCCCGGGCGCGAGCGAATAGAGGTCGAGGCGATTTTGGCGGCCAATCTCGACCAGGTCCTCGAAACCGGCGTTGGTCAGCAGCAGGACGCGCGCGCCCTTGCGCTCGAGCAGCGCGTTGGTCGCCACGGTCGAGCTGTAAGTGACGAGATCGGGAAGCAGCTTGGGCTTGGGGCCGTCCGGCTCGCCTTCAAGCATCGCTTTAAGTCCGGCGACAACCGCGCGCGCAGGGTCCTCCGGCGTGGAGAGCACCTTATGCACCCGCAGGCGGCCGCCCACCATCGCAACCAGGTCGGTGAACGTGCCGCCGGTGTCGATTCCGATGATTACGTTCGTGGCCATCAGGGTTTGAGCAAGACCTTGAAGTTTGGCGGGCGCTCGGCGGCGGCAAAGGCGGCCGGCGCGTCGTCGAGCGCAAAGACGCTCGAGACCAACGGGCGCGGATCGACCTTGCCCGAGGCGAGCGCGGCGATCGCCGGCGCAAAACGGCCGCATCGCGAGCCCACGATCGTGATTTCGTCGACTACGGCCCGGGACAGGTTGAGCGGCGCGCCCGCCGCCGCCGTGCTCTTGAGAATCACCGTCCCGCGCGGACGCACCAGCGCGAGCGCCCGGTTGAGCCCGGCGCTGCGCCCGGTGCAATCGACGACCACGTCGAAGCCGGGGTCGAGCCGATCTTCGAGTTGTACTTCAAGTCCGAGCGCGGCCAGACGGTCGAGCTTGTCGCGATGGCGGCCGGCGAGCACCGCTGCGTAGTCTTCGGCGCGGAGCACGAGGGCCGCCAGCGCGCCGAGCCGCCCGTCGCCGAGCACCGCGATTTTGTGGTCGCGCCGCAATCCGGTTTGCTCGAAGATCTCGTAAATCGCCGCCATCGGCTCGACGAAGACCCCAAGCTCGTCGGAGATCGAGTCGGGCAGAACGATCAGGTTTTCGTCGGGCAGCCGAAGATACTCGGCAAACGCGCCGTCGCGGCCCAAAATCCCCAGCACGGTGCGGTTGGGACAATGGCGTCCCAGGCCCTCCAGGCAGCGGGCGCATCGTCCGCACGCCGCGTTGATTTCGCCCACCACGCGCTGCCCGGCGAGCGCGGAGGTTCGCGTGTCGACGACTTCGCCGACGAACTCGTGGCCCGGCACGCCGCGATAGGACATGTACCCGCGCGCCAACTCGAGGTCGGTGCCGCAGATCCCGGCCATCCGTACGCGCACGATACTTTCGCCCCGCGCCCGCGCGGGGTCGGGATAGTCGTCGCGAATGGTAAACCCCTGTCCTAATAGCAGCGCGCGCATCGACCGATTCAAACAAAAAAGCCGCCACGTGCGCTACCGGAGCGCAGCTATTTCCGGTCGGAATTTATTTACGGTTACGGTAAGAGTTTCGCCGCCGCGCCGTTGGCCTGAGCAACCCGTCAACAAACCACAGCGCGACCACACTTAGCAGGATCGCGAGCCATAGGCGGATGGAAGCACGAGGGGAGGGAGGTTTTTTTTCGTCGTCCACAGATGCACACAGACTCTGGGCGGCGGTGGTCGCGCTTTAAGGCAAGCATTACGCGTACCAGCTAACGAATGAGACAAATGGGCGATGTTTTGCGGGTGCGTCCTCCGCAGTGTTGCGGAAATGCAACCTGCTTCCGCAGAAGGACTGCGGACGTCCCTTTCACGCGTTCCTCGCCGGTCGGTTTTCTGGAGACGATTCGGAATTTTCCCGCGATCAGTCTGAAGCTTTGCTCTTCGTGGTCTTTTCGGACGAGGACGAGCCGCTCTTGTCCGATGAGTCCGACGACGAGGTCGCGCTCGTGGAGCCGTTGGCGCCGTTGCCCGCGGATTCGCCGCTCGGCTTGTCGCCGGATTTGTCGCTGGACTTTTCGCTCGAGGCGTCGGTGGATTTACCGCTGCCCGAGCGGGCGTAGTCTGTGGCGTACCATCCGGAGCCTTTGAGCACAAACGAGGTGGCCGAAATCATCCGTTCGACCTTGCTCTTGCAGGTCGGGCAACGCTTGAGCGCAGGCTCGGTGATGCGCTGCGTAGTCTCGAACGTTCCGCATTTGGGACAGTGATACTCGTAGATGGGCATTTTCGGTAGACAGAGTTGCTTGGCTTTCAGCCTTGAGAATTAGGTAATCACGCCCGGCAGTCTTGTCAATTAGCCGCAGCCGGCCATGATTAGTCGGGGATTCGTGCCGCCTTCCATCTTCCCAGAATCATGTTCGTGATGCCATCGCCGCCAGTTTGGCGGCTACGGCGGCTGGATCGCCGCAGGTAATCCGGAGCGACTTCTGCCGCACTGTTGCACCCGCGACCAGTTCGACCGCCGAGCGCGTGACCCCGGCCATCCGGGCGACCGTCTCGATAAGTTCCGCGTTGGCCTTGCCACGTTCGGGCGGGGACGCGACGCCGATCACCAAGCCGCGCGGATCGACGCGCAATATCCCGACGCGCGAGGCGCCGGGCCGTGTCACCACCTTGAGGGTCACGGAACCGGCGCCCGCCTTCAGCCATGCGGGAGGCCCGGCGATAGCTTCGCGTCGAGCGGCAGTCTGGCGCGATTCGGAAGCGATTCTACGAGCCGTATATCACCGCCGCAGGCGTTATGGCTCGCAGGAGGGAGACGATCAACACGCGCTGCACGAATTGAATCGCGATGAGAACGACGATGGGCGACAGGTCGAGGCCGCCAAAGTACACCGGCAGATGCTCCCGAATCCAATCGAAAACCGGCTCGGTCATCCCATAGAGCGCGCGCACGATAGGGTTATAGGGGTCCGGCTGGACCCAACTCAGCAGCGCCGCGATGATCACGATCCAAAAATAAATCTGGAGTAGTCCTGAGAGCGTCTGGGCTGCAAACACGATGGTGCTTACCAGGATATCGGGCATGGTCGATGACTCCGCGACGGCTTATACGACGCGTCCGAGTTCGCGCGAGCGCTCGGCCGCAGCATGTATGGCACGCGCCACGATATCAGAAAAGCCGTCCGCGGCTAATTGTTTCAGCGCGGCTTCGGTGGTGCCGCCGGGCGACGCCACGATCCGAATCAGCTCGGCCGCCGCCATCGGCGAGCGGCGCATGTTTTCCTCCGCCCCGCGAATCGTCTTGAGCGCCATCCGCAGCGCGAGCTCGGCCGGCAGCCCCTGTGCGACGCCGGCGTCAGCCAGCGACTTGGCGAACAGGTAGACGTAGGCCGGGCCGCTGCCCGAAAGCGCGGTCACGGCGTCGAGCAACGACTCGTTCTTGAGCGCCACCGCGTCGCCGACGGCGCGGAAAATCCTGAGCGCAAAGGCTTCGTCGGCGCGGCTCGCGTTGCGCCCGCGCACCAGCGCCGCCATCCCCTGACCAACCATCGCGGGCGCATTCGGCATCACGCGGATAACGCGCGCGCGGCCACCCAGCGCGCCCTCCAGGCGGCCCAGCGTGACCCCGGCCGCGATCGACACGAAGAGTTTGGAACTAAGCCCGCCTGCGCGCGGCGCGCCGTTGCCATCGCCGCCGCCGCGGGCAAGCTCGCCGAGCACCGCGTCGATGGTTTGCGGCTTTACGGCGAAAAGTACGGCGCGCGAGGAGTTCAGGACCTTGAGATTGTCGGTAGTGACTTCAATCTTGAGCGCGCCTTTGAATTTGCGCCGGCGTGCCGCGTCGACGTCGGAGGCGATTAGCTCAGACGCCTTGAAGACCTTGTTTTCAACCAGGCCGCGCGCCAGCGCTTCGGCCATGTTGCCCGCGCCGATAAAGCCCAGCTTTCTCATCGCGCACGCTCGCCGAAGATCGCGCGGCCCACCCGCACGATCGTCGCGCCTTCTTCGATCGCCATTTCGAAATCGTCGGTCATTCCCATGGAAAGCTCGCTTAGCGCAAGCCCGGTCGCCGCCGCAAGCCGATCGCGTGTCGCACGCAGCGCGGCGAAGTGGCCCCGCGCGCGCTCGGGGTCGGGCGCCGGCGGCGGAATCGTCATCAGGCCGAGAATTTCCACCCCCCCGCGCGCGGCCTCGATCAGGCGCTCGACCTCGGCGGCCGCGACGCCGCTTTTGGAGGCTTCGCCCGCGGCGTTGACCTCGATCAGCACCGCCACGGGCGGTGTCGAACGCGCGCGGCCAAGCGCCAGGGCCAGGCGCATCGAGTCGAGGCTATGGATGAGCGTGAAGCGATTCGCGGCGTCGCGCGCCTTGTTGGTCTGCAAATGGCCGATCAGATGCCATCGGAGTTCCTTCAGATCGGCCAGCGCATCCTGCTTGGCCGCCGCCTCCCGCACGTAGTTCTCGCCGAACTCGCGCGCCCCGGCCACGTAGGCGGCGCGAATCGCCTCGGGCGGCTGGGTCTTGCTTGCGAGCACCAGTCTGACCGCCCCCGGCTCGCGCTCCGCGCGCCGCGTGGCGCGCGCCATTCGCTCGCGCACCGCGGCGAGTCGCGCGGCGATTTCCTCCTGCGTCAGCATCCTGTTTGCAATCAGCTCCCGCCGTCGCGCCGCGCGATCGCATGGCGCCGCAGCGCCGCGAGCACTTCGCCGACCGGCAGGCCCATCACGTTGTCGCGCTCGCCCTCGACCTCCACCACCAGGCCCGCGCCCTCGGCCTGGATACCATACGCGCCCGCCTTGTCCATCGGTTCGCCGCTGTGGATGTAGGCGTCGATTTCATCGTCGCCGAGTTCGCGGAAACGGACGCGGCTCGCGATGGCGCGGCTTTCGGCTACGCGCCCGTCGCGCGCCAGCGCGAATGCGGTCACCACGGTGTGAAAGCGGCCCGAGAGCGTGCGCAGCATACGACGCGCGTCGGCGTGGTCGCGCGGCTTGCCGAGAATTGCGCCGCCGCATTCGACCACTGTGTCCGCGCCCAGCACCAGCACGCCGCCGGCACGCCGCGAGACCGCGAGCGCCTTCTCTTCGGCCATCCGGAGCGCGAATTCCGCGGCCGGCTCGTCCGCGAGGCGTTCTTCCGCGACCCCGCTCTCGCCAAGTTCGAACTCGACGCCGGCCGCCGCGAGCAAAGCTCTGCGCCGCGGCGAGGTCGAAGCGAGAATCAATCTGGGCGAACTCATCGTTGCGATCCGGACCAGGCTGTCGTGAGATTCCGCTGCGGAGCCCACCGGAAATCCCGTTGCGTAACCTGCCTGGAAAAAGAGGTTGCAGGAGCGCGTCGCGCGGCGCAAGCGCGGCCCGTGCGGCAGACTCTTTGGCTGGACCACGATGGTCTGCCTGCTCAGGCGCTATCACCGTGACCGGTTGCGGGACCCGGCAGGAGAAGCCCGCAGACGTAAGCCACTGGCTTTCCTGTCGATCTTCTGATGAAGCTTTGATGAACTGGTCGACGAGCCCCTGCCCCTCGTGGGGGCGGCCGCCGGGATTGCCTTGCGTCGCCCGAACCCAATTGAAATCAAGTGGTCGGCACGTTACCCTATGATGATGTTTGTGAAGCCAAGAAGTGGGTTGGTGGGTTTGGTGATGGTGGCGGGGTTGACCGCACTTCTGGTCACTCCAGCGCGGGCGCTCGGCCCGGTCACCGCGGCGGTTGCTCCGTCGATTCGTGGCGACGCGCGATCCATCCTGGGTCAGTTCGCCGTTCTCACCGTCGTTCCGATCGATCCGCAACAGGCCTTCGTCGAGGGCTACGAGGCTTACCGCGCGCATGACCTGATGAAGACGATCGAGCGGATGACGCTCGCGGCCGACAAGTATCCGGC
>Ga0307373_10004662_pt1 | contig 22912 bp, 15 predicted proteins | sample OX2MG_FD_202534 | JGI IMG/M metagenome (GOLD analysis project Ga0307373, IMG submission 202534) | Soil microbial communities from Risofladan, Vaasa, Finland - OX-2 | ecosystem: Environmental > Terrestrial > Soil > Coastal area > Acid sulfate soil | place: Finland: Risofladan, Vaasa | collected... | reverse complement strand
GAAGGTGCCCAAAACATGCTCAATCTCAGAGTAATAAGGATGAATGGGCAATGGGGAAAAATAATAAAGATGGTTAAAACTAATTTTAAACGCACCGCTTAAACCGCGACATTTTGAAATGCACCCAATTACAAAGTCAATAAATTTTTTTAATTACCTTTCCTCAATCTAAAATACCATACCAATGGACAGGCGATCCAGTATAAAAACTTTAATTATCCTATCAGCAGGCACCACTTTACTTCCTTCCTGTTTGCACGAAGAAAAAAAGCCTTCAGTAACGGTAAAGAATTTTAAGATTAGTGGAAATGATGAGGAGCTTGTTTCTGCAGTAAGTGATACGATCATTCCCCAGGGCAAAACCCCGGGAGCGAAAGACATAGGCGCTTACCAGTTTGCATTGATGATGATTGACGATTGCTATGCTCCTGACATGCAGCAAAAATTTATAAAAGGACTAAAAGAGTTTGATGATTTTTCTAAAAAGACAATCAATAAATCTTTTGTAAAAGCAGTGACTGCCGAAAGGAATGAAGTTTTAAAAGCTATCGAAAGCAAAAAAAATATTCCCGGGAATGCTACCTTATTTTATAATAATATAAAGGGGCTAACGCTTGAGGCATTTACCCAATCAAAATATTATTTAACAAACGTACAGGTGTACGAACTGGTTCCCGGAAAATTCTATGGATGTGTACCGGTTAAAAAAGCAAGCTGATAAAAAATGGGAGATTCTAAACAATCACGAACTTTCGATGCCATCGTTATCGGGTCAGGAATGAGTGGAGGATGGGCGGCGAAAGAGTTTTGCGAAAAAGGATTGAAAACACTCGTGCTCGAAAGAGGGAGAAATGTAGTGCAACCAAAAGATTTTACGACCACTAATATGATGCCGTGGGAATTTAAACACCGCGGAGAAATTCCGTATAAAATCCGGGAAGCCAATCCTGTAGTAAGCCGCTGTTATGCTTTCAGGGAAGACGCGCAGCAATATTTTGTAAAAGATACTGAACATCCTTACATCCAGGATAAGCCATTCGACTGGATACGAGGCTACCAGGTTGGAGGAAAATCAATCATGTGGGCGCGTCAAACCCAGCGCTGGAGCGATTTTGATTTTGAAGGGCCGGCAAGAGATGGTTACGCGGTAGATTGGCCAATCCGCTACAGAGACCTGGCGCCGTGGTACAGCTATGTTGAAAAATTTGCAGGGATATCAGGAAATAAAGATGGCCTTCCCAATCTTCCCGACGGAGAATTTTTACCGCCGCTTGAGCTTACCTGTGTAGAAAATTATTTTAAAGATTTTGTATCGAAAAATTATAAAGACAGAAATGTAATTTATGGGCGTTGCGCTCATTTGACTCAACCAAAACAAATTCATTTCGAGCAGGGAAGGTCCCAATGCCAGAACAGGAATCTTTGCCAGCGCGGTTGTCCTTTCGGTGGCTATTTTAACAGCAATTCCACTACTATTCCCTGGGCTGAAAAAACCGGCAATATGGTACTTCGTCCTTTTTCGGTGGTTCATTCTATCATCTATGATGACCAGAAAGGGAAAGCTGTGGGTGTGCATGTAATAGATACGAATACAAAAGAGTCAATTGAATATTATGCACCGGTAATTTTTGTAAATGCAGGGGCCTATAATACCAACCTGATCTTATTAAATTCAAAATCAAAACGCTTTCCGAACGGTTTGGGTAATGATAATGGGATCCTGGGAAAATATGCAGCTTTTCATAATTACAGAGGACATATTTATGCAAAATATGATGGGTTTAAAGACACTACAACCAAAGGCGGAAGAAGGCCGACAAGTGCATACATGCCTCGTTTCAGAAACTTGTATAAACAGGAAACGGGCTTTTTACGTGGCTATGCTTTAACCTTTGGAGCGGAAAGAAGTTCTTATAACGACACAAGCGGATTTGGAGATAACCTGAAAAATAATTTATTAGAAAAGGCCACGTTAGGCCCATGGAGTATTGGCTCTCAGATGATGGGAGAAACCATTCCGAAAGAAACCAACTCTCTTAGTCTTGATACAGAAAAGAAAGATGATTGGGGTGTGCCTTTGCTAAGAATAAATATTTCTTATGACGACAACGATGAAAAAATGATAAAGGATTTCTCTGAGCAGATGACAGAAATGTACTCAAAAGCAGGCTTTACCGATATCCAAACAATTGATTCGAAACAAGCTCCGGGACTGGATATTCATCACATGGGCGGCGTAAGAATGGGCAAAGACCCCAAAACATCTCTGCTTAATAAATGGCACCAGTTTCACAATTGCCCGAATGTATTTGTAAGCGACGGTGCATGTATGACTTCCACTTCCACACAAAACCCGTCTTTAACCTTTATGGCTATGACGGCAAGAGCTGCTAATTATGCAATAGAACAATTAAAAAAAAGGGAATTATAAATATATTATTTTACGCTTAATGATTACCGTTATACGACGCTTTGTAAAAAATATCGAAACGAATCACTTGATACAATTATTCCTTAAAAGAAATTTCATTAGCGTCTCGTAACTTTTTAAATTGCTTGATTTAATATGATACGTTCGTATTTATTTATTTTTCTGTTATTTTCATTCTGCAATAAAAGATCTTTATTAAATCAGGATACCAACAAAAAACATAATTATTTTTTTAGCGTAAATGGTAATGATAAAAATAATGGATCATTTCTCCATCCTTTCAAAACAATTGAACTTTTCAATTCACTGAAACTTAACCCTGGCGATAGTATTTTTTTTAAAGGAGGAGAAATTTTCAAAGGAAATGTAATCCTTGACTCAACTAAAACAGGAGTTAGTAAAAAACCCGTTGTTATTACATCTTACGGTAATGGAAATGCAATCATCAATGCAGGAAATGGAACTGCATTTTACATTTATAATCTTTCATACCTAAAAATAAATAATTTCTATTGTAAAGGATCAGGAAGAAAAAAAGGTAATACAAAATCAGGAATCGAAATAACAAATTGCCATCATATTTCTATAAACAATATTGAAGTAAGTGGATTTCAAAAATCAGGTTTACAGATTTATAGTTGCAAAAATGTAACAATACATAAAGTGTATGCACATGATAACGGCGCTGCCGGAATTGGAGTGGATGGAGATTACAAAAGTAAACTCAGCACTAAGAATATTTACATTACTTATTGCAAAGCAGATAACAATGCGGGCGATCCCACAAATCTTACCAATCAAAGTGGAAATGGAATTGTTGTAGGACATTGTACCGATGTGGTAATTGATCATTGTTCTGCAACCAACAATGGATGGGATATGCCACGAATTGGAAATGGCCCGGTTGGTATCTGGTGTTATGAAGCGGATAGTGTCATTATTCAACATTGCATATCTTATCGCAACAAGACTTCAGTTGGAGGCGCCGATGGAGGCGGCTTTGACCTTGATGGCGGCGTTACCAATTCTGTAATCCAATATTGTCTTTCTTATGAAAACCAGGGAAGCGGTTATTGTATTTTTCAATATTGGGGAGCAAGCCCATGGTACAATAATGTGATCAGGTTTAATATTAGTGAGAATGATGGTTTGGTTTCCGATTCGAGGGCCGGGTTGTATATTTGGAACAGTTCAAAAGATGCCGAACAATTTTCTAATTGCGATGTTTATAATAATACCATATACAATTCTAAAGAAGCGGCTCTAAGTTTTTCGCAAACAAGTCAAAGAAAAAACTTCAGGTTTTTCAATAATATTTTTATTGGAAAAGACAACCTGATAAGAGGGAATGAAGGAGATGATATTTTTCTTGCCAACGACTGGTATAGTATTGAAAAGAAATTCAATGCAAATGGTATCAGTGATTTTAAAACCTGGACGATCCGTTATAATAAAGAACAAATGAATCAGAAAATAATTGGTTTAAACATAATACCAACTTTTAAAAATCCCAGTAATACAACATTTACTGATGTAAAGAATCTGACTGATTTTAATAATTATAAAATAAACGGTTTCTCACCTGTAACTAAATATGGTATTGACTTACAATATTTGTTTGGGATTAGTGTGGGTACAAATGATTTTAATGGCGAACCTGTAAATAAAAATTTTATAGGCGCATGCACACATCAATAAATTAAAAATTTTATGAAGAAAAATTCGTTTTTAATTATTTGCATTCTTATTAGTTTTCAATGTTTCGCACAAAGAAAAATTTTATTTGATGAAGACTGGCGCTTTCATCGCGGTGATGTCACGAATGCCGAACAGGCTAATTTTAAAGATAATAGCTGGAGAGATATTGACCTTCCCCATGATTGGAGTATTGAAGATCTTCCAGGGACTAATTCTCCTTTTAATCCTGATGCAATAAATGGCGTTAGCGTTGGATTTACAACTGGGGGCATCGGATGGTACCGCAAGACATTTACATTACCATTGTCTCAAAAAAATAAAAAGATTTTTATTTTATTTGATGGTGTATATATGAATTCGGATGTTTGGATCAATGGATTTCATTTGGGGAATCATCCTTATGGTTACACTTCTTTTTATTATGATATTACCGATAAAATAAAAAAGAATGAAAAGAATACTATTGCAGTGCAAATAAAAAATGTGGGCGCCAACAGCCGCTGGTATGCAGGCTCTGGAATCAACCGCCATGTTTGGCTGATAGAAACCAACCCAATTCATGTGGCGCAATGGGGCACTTTCATTACCACACCGGAAGTGAGTGTTTCATCAGCCAAAGTAAACATCAAAACAAAAGCGGAAAATGAAACGGGCGTTTCGGCAACCATCACTTTAGTCAATAAAATTATAAATGCAAAAGGAGTTGAAGTTGCAAAGACATCATCAAAACAAAATATTCCTGCAAATAGTGAATACGAATTTAGTCACGATGCAATAGTGAAATCGCCCAAATTGTGGTCAACTGAAAATCCTGAATTATATAAAGCCATTACAGAAATTTATGTTGGCGGAAAATTAACGGACCGGGTTGAAAGCAAATTCGGTATCCGAAAAATCTCTTTTAATGCTGTCAATGGTTTTATGCTCAACGATAAACCGATGAAATTAAAAGGTGGATGTTTTCATATTGATAACGGGCCTCTTGGCGCGAGATCATTTGATCGCGCAGAAATACGTCGTGTAGCACTGATGAAAGCAAGTGGCTTCAATGCAATACGTTGCTCTCATAATCCACCTGCACCTGCTTTTTTGAATGCGTGCGACAGCCTTGGAATGCTTGTAATAGATGAGGCGTTTGATTGTTGGGATGAAGGAAAAAATCCAGATGATTATCATGTTTATTTTAAAGATTGGTGGCAAAGAGATCTGCAAAGTATGTTGCTTCGCGACAGGAATCATCCTTCTATAATTATGTGGAGCATTGGCAATGAAATTCCCGGAATGGATAAACCATCCATTGCAGATACTGCGAAATTGCTTGCAGATTATGTTCGCTCAATCGATAATACCAGGCAGGTTACTGCTGCAGTGAACAGTGTGTCAGATAGCAAGGATCCATTTTTTTCAGCGTTGGATGTTTGTGGTTACAATTATGGGAAAGATAAATATGTAAGTGATCATGAGCGCAAGCCGAGCCGCATTATGGTGGCTACAGAATCTTTTCCGTTAGAGGCATTTGAATACTGGATGGATGTTTTAGATCATCCATGGGTAATTGGTGATTTCGTGTGGACCGGATTTGATTATATCGGTGAATCAAGTATAGGCTGGCTCGGTTACCCGCAGGACAAAAATCAGTTTTATCCATGGAACCTCGCGTATTGCGGTGATATTGACATTTGTGGATGGAAACGCCCCCAATCATTTTACCGGGATGCACTTTGGAAAAAAAATCAATTATCCATTTTTGTAAAACCACTTCAACCGTCTTTTCCGGTAAATCCTAAAAAATCTGAATGGAGCAAATGGAATTGGGATGATGTGGTCGCAAACTGGAATTGGAAAGGCGATGAAGATTCAATTTTTGAAGTAAATATTTATTCATCTTGTGATGAAGTTGAATTGTTTTTAAATAACAAATCACTCGGTAAAAAACCAACCAATCGTTCCACAAAATTCATGGCTGTTTATAATGTTCCTTACACCGCCGGCGAATTAAAAGCAGTTGGATATGATAATGGAAAAAAAGTAAATACATCTGTTTTAAAAACTGCCGGTGAACCTACACAAATAAAATTATCAGCAGACAGAGCCAGGATTAAGGCGGATAATGAAGATCTGAGTTATATAACAGTTGACCTGGTTGATAAAAATGGTAATCGAAATCCAAAAGCAGAGAACCTGGTAAAGTTTGAAATAACAGGCCCTGGTACGATAGCCGGAGTGGGTAATGCAAATCCTATAAGCGTGGAAAGTTATCAATTACCTCAGCGAAAAGCATGGCATGGCAGGTGCCTTGTGATTATTAAATCAGGAAGAAAATCAGGGAATATTGTTTTAAAGGCTTCTTCAACGGGATTGAAATCATCTGAATTAGTTATAAAAACCAACTAAATGTTCCCATTCGAAAAATAGAAATTTGCGATAATTATTGTTCTACTGTTATCGGACAGCATTTTGAAAATTTTTTCTTTGATTTAAATTCTAAAAAATCTAAAATCTTTTTAAGAATAAAAAAATTCTTTTAAAAAGATAAATGTTATTTTGACACTAATAAAAAATTATCCTTAAATTGTTCTTTTTTTTAAGACTGCTATTTATGATACGGGATAAATCTTTTGTTATAGGAGTTGATTACGGCACAGATTCTGTTCGCTCTGTTATTTTGGATGCCACGAATGGAGATGAAATTTCTTCATCAGTATTTTATTATCCTAGATGGAAAGATGGTTTATACTGTGATGCCAATCACAACCAATTCCGGCAACACCCGCTTGATTATATTGAAGGGCTGGAAGCAACAATAAAGGATTGCTTAAAAAAAGCAGGTGATGAAGTTGCCAAAAAAATAAAAGCGATTTCTGTAGATACAACTGGTTCAACCCCTGTAGCGGTAGATAAAAATGGAACGCCATTGGCTTTACTTCCTGAATTTGAAGCGAATCCTAATGCCATGTTTGTTTTGTGGAAAGACCATACCTCCACCAAAGAAGCGGCGGAAATAAATGAACACGCAAAAAAATCCGGCATCAACTATCTTCAGTTTGTGGGTGGCATTTATTCTTCAGAATGGTTTTGGGCAAAATTTTTGCATATTCTTCGTACAGACATCTCCGTTAAAAAGAAATGTTATTCCTGGGTGGAGCATTGCGACTGGATTCCTTTTTTATTAACAGGCGGTAATGATGTGCATCAAATGAAACGAGGAGTTTGTTCCGCAGGACACAAAGCATTATGGGCAATGGAATATGGAGGATTACCACCCAATGAATTCTTCACTTCATTAGACCCATTGCTTGATGGTTTTACTTCAAGATTATTTACAGATACCTATACATCCGATAAACCTGCCGGCAATCTTTCAAAAGAATGGGCAGAACGTTTGGGTTTATCCACTGACGTAATTATTGGCGTCGGAGCGTTTGATGCCCACATGGGCGCGGTTGGAGGACAAATAGAACCTTATCACCTTAGTAAAGTAATGGGCACTTCAACCTGTGATATGCTGGTGGCGCCAATGGACGACGTAAAAGGTAAATTGATAAAAGGTATCTGCGGCCAGGTACCAGGTTCTGTAATACCAGGTATGATGGGTATGGAAGCAGGACAATCTGCATTTGGAGATACGTACGCCTGGTTTAGAAATATGATTTTAAATTCTTTCAAAAATATTTTAAAAAATTCAGAAATTATTGATGCAGCAACCGCCGATTTATTACAAAAAGAATTACACGATAAATTAATCGTTGAACTTGCGACAGAAGCAGCAAGACTCCCGCTGAATGAAAATGATGAATTGGCCGTTGACTGGCTCAATGGTCGCCGAACACCGGACGCCAACCAGGAATTGAAAGCTGCAATTATAAATTTGAATCTTGGTACAGATGCGCCGCGTATTTTCAAAGCATTGGTGGAAGCGACTTGTTTTGGTGCCAAAGCAATTGTTGACAGGTTTAATGATGAAGGCGTCCCTATAAAAGGATTGATTGGTTTGGGCGGGGTTGCAAAAAAATCTCCATACATTACGCAGGTGATGGCTGATGTAATGGACATGCCAATTAGAATTCACAAATCAGAACAGACATGCGCAATCGGTGCTGCCATGTTTGCAGCGACTGCTGCGGGTATTTATGATAAAGTGGAAGATGCGATGGCGGCTATGGGCCAGCGTTTTGATGCGGAATACCGACCCAACAAAAAGAATGTGGAGTTATATAAAAGGAGATATGAAAAATATAAAACGCTTGGAAAATTTATTGAGCAATGAATAAATATTATGAAATAAAAAAGCTTGCCTACAAAGCCAATATGCAATTGCCAGAATTCGGTTTGGTGCTTTTTACATTTGGCAATGCAAGTGCTGCCGATAGGAAAGAAGGCGTATTCGCGATAAAGCCAAGCGGCGTTCCTTATGTGGAACTATCTGAAGATAAAATGGTAATTGTTGATTTTGATGGAAAAAGGGTTGAAGGAAAGTTGCATCCTTCATCCGATACTTTGACTCATGCAGTTCTTTATAAAAATTTTGAAACCATCGGAGGAATTGCGCATACACATTCTAGTTATGCTACTGCCTGGGCACAAAGCCTGCGTGATATTCCTATTTATGGAACCACGCACGCCGATCATACAACTTATGATATACCCTGCGCTGCCCCTATGAATGATGAATTGATACAAGGGGATTACGAATTCCAAACGGGGTTTCAAATCATTAATGCATTGAAAGAAAGAAATATAAGTTATGAAGAAATGGAAATGATATTGGTGGGCAATCATGCACCTTTTACCTGGGGGAAAACGGCGGACAAAGCAGTTTACAACAGTGCCGTATTGGAAGAAGTTGCGAAGATGGCCTATTTAACAGAATCAATCAAAGCTGATGCATTGAGGTTGAAAGATTCTTTAATAAAAAAACATTACGAGCGTAAGCATGGAAAAGATTCATATTATGGGCAATAGAACTGAAACTATCGAAGTAAAGTCAACTTGAGCCAGGAACTTGTCGAATGGTAGAAGGATACTTAATTCATTATGATAAAAAAATTAAAACGATATCATTTTTTAATTACACTGGTAATTTTCTGCAATCCTGCTTTTGCACAGCAAAATAATTTGGCTTCCACACCTCCAATGGGTTGGAATAGTTATAACTGTTACGGCTCAGCAGTACATGAAGATGAGGTAAAAGCCAACGCAGATTACATGGCTAAAAATTTAAAACAATTTGGCTGGCAATATATTGTTGTGGATTTTTTATGGTCTTATGATAATCCGCCGGGAAGTACCGTGGGCAATCCATTTCAGAGCCGGCTCCCTGATGGTTCCTATATTCCGTGGCTGAGTATGGACCAATATGGAAGATTGCTTCCTGATGTCAATAAATTTCCTTCATCATTTGGTGGTAAAGGTTTTAAACCATTAGCTGATTATGTTCATTCATTAGGATTAAAATTTGGTATTCATGTAATGCGTGGTATTCCACGGCAAGCGGTTTGGGCCAAATCACCTGTACTCGGCACGAATGGAATTACTGCTGATATGATTGCAGATACTTCATCCATCTGCCCGTGGCTTAATCACATGTACGGCTTAAATATGCAAAAACCCGGAGCGCAGGAGTATCTTAATTCCATCCTTAAACTATACGCTTCGTGGGGTGTTGATTTTATTAAAGTAGATGATATTTCACGTCCTTACCGGGCGCCGGAAATTGAAGGCTATTATAAAGCGATTCAAAATTGCGGAAGGCCCATTGTGTTGAGTTTATCTCCCGGGGAAACACCCATTAAGGATTCTGCGCACGTAAAAAAATATGCCAATATGTGGCGGATGGCAGATGATTTTTGGGATAATTGGGAACAACTTCTAAAAATGTTTGATTATGCAAAAACGTGGGAAGGCGTTGGCGAGCCCGGTCATTGGCCGGATTGCGACATGATGCAGATAGGTAAATTATCAAAACGTGGACCGGTTGGCCCGGAACGATACAGCAGGTTTACACCGGACGAATTACAGACTCACATGAGCTTTTGGTGCCTGTATCGTTCACCTTTAATGTTAGGCGGCAATCTTCCTGAAAACAGGGAGCTCGAAAATAATTTAATATCCAATGATGAAGTACTGGCCGTGAATCAAAATGGAGAAAATCCAAAACAATTATACAAGAATGACAGCAGCATGGCTTGGATTTCGGGTGTGCATGGTAGTAAGGATATTTATGTTGGCTTATTTAATATTGCTGATAACGCACATGAAGTAAAAATTAATTTTTCGCAACTCGGTATAAAAGGAAAAGTAACGGTTAGGGATTTATGGGAAAAAGCAGATGTAGGAATTTTTAAAAAGAAATATGGAAGAATGATAAATGCGCATGGTTGTGCATTATTAAGAATAAAAGTTCACTAGCAGTAAACCAACAAATAAGCTGTATTCTTAATCAGTTTTAAAACTAAACAATGAAAGAATTTAAACAACTCGAAGCCTGGTTTGTAACAGGAAGCCAGCATCTTTATGGAGAAGAAACTTTAAAAAAAGTGGCCGATCATTCAAAGATTATTGCAAAGGCTTTTAACGATGCCGCTACAATACCTGTAAAAGTTGTCTTCAAGCCAACCGTAAAATCCCCGGAAGAGATTTATGCCATCTGCCAGGAAGCCAACAGCAGCGCCAACTGCATCGGTATCATCACATGGATGCATACTTTTTCTCCTGCTAAAATGTGGATTAATGGGTTGAAGATTTTACAAAAACCTTTATGTCATTTGCATACCCAATTCAACCGCGATATTCCATGGAACGATATTGATATGGATTTCATGAATCTGAATCAGAGCGCACATGGCGACAGGGAATTTGGCTTCATTATGACGAGGATGCATAAACGAAGAAAGGTGGTTGTCGGACATTGGCAAAGTGAAAGTGTGCAACAGCAAATCAGTACCTGGTCCCGCGCGGCGGCAGCATGGCACGACTGGCAGGGAGCAAAGTTTGTTCGCTTTGGTGATAACATGCGCTATGTAGCCGTTACAGATGGCGACAAAGTGGAAGCCGAAATGAAGTTTGGATATTCAGTAAATACGCATGGCGTCGGGGACCTTGTAAATGTGATTAATAAAGTAACTGAAAAGCAAATTGATAATTTATGCAGTCAATATAATGAAGACTATAAATTAGCTGCTTCCCTGAAAAACGGAAAAGAAAATTATGCTTCGTTACGTGAAGCCGCTAAGATAGAATTAGGATTAAGAAAGTTTTTAAAAGATGGAAATTTCAAAGGCTTCACCGATACTTTTGAAGACTTACACGGAATGGCACAATTGCCCGGAATTGCTGCCCAGCGCCTGATGGCAGATGGTTATGGTTTTGCTGCAGAAGGTGACTGGAAGACTGCGGCGCTTGTTCGCGCCATGAAAGTAATGGCCACCGGATTGCCTGGCGGCAATTCGTTTATGGAAGATTATACGTATCATTTTGATCCAAAAAATGAAATGGTATTGGGTTCACACATGCTGGAAATTTGTCCTTCAATTGCAAAAGGAAAACCTTCCTGCGAAATTCATCCTTTGGGAATTGGTGGTAAGGCAGATCCGGTGCGTTTGGTGTTCAACGTGGGTGGTGGTGAGGCTTTGAATGCTTCTATGATTGACATGGGAAACCGTTTTCGTCTATTGGTAAATGAAGTTAAAGCGGTAGCTCCTGAACATGATTTACCAAAACTTCCAGTGGCACGAGTATTATGGAAACCATATCCTGACATGGCAACTGGCTGTGCAGCATGGATATTGGCGGGTGGAGCGCACCACACATGTTTTAGCCAAAACTTAACCTCTGAACATTTGGAAGACTTTGCTGACATAGCAGGAATTGAAATAGTATTTATTGATAAAGAAACGAAACTGAGGGATTTCAAAAATCAATTGAGGTAGAATGAATTTTCAATGAGATAAAATTAATCAATACAAAATATAAAATAAACCAACATGCATTTTCACTTCACCAGATGTTTACTTTCCGGCGGATTAATTTCATTAAACTGGGCGGATTTACTCATCATCATCATCTATTTCCTGATTGTATTAGGAATCGGATACTACCTGGTAAGATTCACTAAAACCGGTGATGATTTTTTTCTTGCCGGAAGAAAGATGACCATGTGGATTGCAGGACTGGCTTTTATTTCCGCTAATCTTGGTTCCCTGGAACTGATGGGCTGGGCGGCATCGGCGTATCAGTATGGCATTTTAGCGGCTCACTGGTATTGGATTGGCGCTATACCCGCTATGCTTTTCCTGGGTATTATTATGATGCCATTTTATTATATATCCAGGACACACTCCGTCCCAGGTTATTTAAAATTGCGTTATGGTAAAAGCACCAGCATGTTATCAGCCGTTTCTTTTGCTTTTATGACGGTGCTCATGAGTGGTGTAAATATGTTTGCCATGGCATTGGTAATGAAAGTCATTCTTGGTTGGGATCTTAACTTCAGTATCTGGGTATCTTCCATTACCGTAATGGTTTACGTAGTATTAGGAGGTTTACTCTCTGCCATATTCAATGAAGTGTTGCAATTTGTACTCATCTGGGCAGGAGCGTTGCTGGTGCCTATTCTCGGGCTCACAGAAGTTGGTGGCTGGAAAGGTATGGTTGCAAGGATTCATCAAAATCTTCCTCATGGAGATTACACACACATGTGGAGATCGTTAGGGCATTTTAGTGATAACCCTATGGGCATTCAGTGGATTGGTATTGTATTTGGTTTAGGGTTTGTTATTTCTTTTGGATACTGGACTACTGATTTTTTGGTAGTGCAGCGAGTATTGTCGGTAAAGGATTTACGATCTGCAAAAATGGCCCCTATTATAGGTTCAGGATTTAAAATGCTGGTTCCTTTAATTGTGATATTACCTGGTTTGATTGGTTTGGCTGTTATGCCTGGATTAGTAGGCCAGGCACAGGCAGCAGCAACAGGAGCGCAAAGTTATAATGAGATCCTTCCTTTAATGATGGCACGTTATTTAGGACCTGGGCTATTAGGATTAGGAATTACTGCCCTGATCGCCGGCTTCATGTCGGGAATGGCGGGCAATGTCACGGCCTTCTCAACTGTATGGACTTATGATATTTATAAACCACTTCATTTTAGCATTACTAAGAAAGAAGCTACTGATAAACATTACGTAAAAATGGGCCGATGGGCTACTTTCGTTGGTGTTATTATCAGCATTGGCACGGCTTATTTAGTGGAAAATGCAGCAAGCATTATGGATTACGTTCAGGCTTTATTCAGCTTTTTCATTGCGCCATTATTTGGTACGGTTATCCTTGGTATGTTGTGGAAAAGAACTACAGCAGCAGGAGGATTTTGGGGATTGCTTGCCGGTACAGTATCTTCCGTTGGCATGTGGGCATGGGTAAGATTGGATCCACGCGCCCTGGCTATCATAACCGGTTCCAGCGATGCAAAAGCCATGGCAGAAGATATGTACCGGGCTCTTTGGTCATGGATAATCTGTGTGCTCGTAACAGTATTTGTTAGTTTCGCTACGAAGCCTAAGCCCGAATCACAGTTAGTTGGATTAGTGAGAGGTTGCACGGAGTTGCCTTCAGACGCTCATTTGCCTTTAATGAAACGTCCAATTTTCTGGGCAGGAGTGGTATTGGTTGCTTTTATTATTTTACAAATTATATTTTGGTAAAAATTATATTTTATGCACGAAGAAGAAGGTTTTTCAATATGGTTTTTTGTAGGGGCGATGTTAACCATATATGGTATTATTATTTTGATAGCCAACATCCCTGCTTTTTCCTCAATGGAAAGTCACCATGTAGTTTTAGAACGATTACACGCAGGCTTATGGTGGAGCATCTTATTGATATTATTGGGAGTACTCTTTCTTTACCTTCATTGGCCGGGGAAACATTCTTCTACCCTTGATGATAAAGATAATAACATCTTATCCAATAAAGAGGAAGGGAAAAATTAATAGAGGTAGGCGCATTCGGAATGGCTATTTTAACTTGCTTATTTAAATTAAGCCACGTAATTAATCTCCTAATCTTTGGCATATTTAAGATCATTTGATGTTACATTGGATTTTGAAGAACACCCAAAATTAAAATGAAAAGAATGAAAGAGCCCGAAACATGTTATCAGATAAAAAATAAATTGAAATGAGTATTATTGATGAATACAAAGTCCACGACAAAATATTAATAGCAGTGGATTGCATTATTTTTGGATTTGATGGTAAAGACTTACAGGTATTATTGATCAAGCGGGCTTTTGAGCCCGAAATCGGGAAATGGTCTTTAATGGGTGGTTTTGTAACTCTTAGTGAAAGCTCCGATGATGGAGCCTACCGGATTTTAAAAAAACTCACCGGACTTTCTAATATTTATATGGAGCAGTTGTATTGTTTTGCAGATGTTAATCGTGATCCCGGCGGCAGGGTTATTTCTATCGCTTATTTTGCTTTAATTAAAATTGATGATTATTCTGAGAAATTGATGAATGAATACAACGCCAAATGGTACAACATAAATAGTATTCCGGCATTGATCTTTGATCATGAAAAAATGATATTAATGGGTAAAGAGAGATTGAAGCAAAAAGTAGCCGCACACCCCATAGGTTTTGCATTATTACCTGAGAAATTCACTCTTTCGCAGTTGCAAAACCTTTATGAAGCTATTTATGAGATCAGTTTTGATAAGCGAAATTTTTTAAGAAAAATATTATCCCTTGGTATCCTTATTAAATTGAATGAAAAGGAAAAGTTGCTCTCAAAAAAAGGGAGCTTTTATTATAGGTTTGATTTTAATAAGTATAAAAAACTCGACCAGGAAGGATTGAAATTCATTTAAGTTTTAATAAAGTTTTTCAATACTCTGATGATCTTCGATTATGTCAAAAAAAAATTCTCTGCATTAGGAAAAGTTCTAAATAAAAGACTTCTTCGTTTTTCATTATAACATAATCATAGTAACGCCCTACATAAACTTTCAGTAATTTTGCAATTCAAAAAAAATAATATGGAACCTGCTAAATTTGACTTTGGAATGATCGGTCTCGGCGTAATGGGAAGTAACCTTTTGCTAAATATGGCTGATCATGGATTCTCTGTAATTGGCTTTGATACCAATCCCGATAAAACAAAAGCTCTCGAATCTTCTGCTGGCAAAGACTCTTCTATTAAAGGAGAAGTAAAAGGAGTAAATTCCCTGAAAGAGATGATTACATCTTTAAAAACTCCGCGTAAATTAATGATGCTTGTTCCCGCAGGGAAACCTGTGGACAGTGTGATCGGTGATTTAAAACCGCTGTTGCAAAAAGGCGATATCATTATTGATGGCGGCAATTCGCATTACACAGATACATTGAAAAGAATTAATGAACTAAAAAATATTGGTTTTCATTTTATGGGGATCGGAATTTCCGGAGGTGAAGAAGGAGCACGAAAGGGTCCAAGCATTATGCCCGGCGGAGATGAGGAAGCCTACAAAGAAGTAGAGCCAATCTTAAAAGCCGTATCAGCAAAGGTAAACGCTGAACCTTGCGTAGGATATTTAGGGCATGATGCTGCTGGCCACTATGTAAAAATGGTACATAACGGTATAGAATATGCGATAATGCAACTCATCAGCGAATGCTACGACCTGATGCATCATGGATTACAACTTTCTAATAAAGAGCTTCACGATGTTTTTAAAGATTGGGATAGCGGTGATATGAAATCTTTTTTATTGGAAATCACCACAATCATTTTTGATAAGAAAGACGACAAAACCAGCAACTATCTGGTGGACATGATTCTTGATAAAGCAGGCGCCAAAGGAACCGGGAAATGGACATCACAATCGGGGCTTGATCTGCCAATGCCAATACCCACAATAGATTCAGCCGTAATGATGCGCAACCTTTCTTCGTTGATTGATGAAAGAAAGGAAGCAGCTTCTCTCTATAAAACTTCAACTCAAAAAATTGAAACCGATAAAAAAGAATTTATCAATCAATTAAAGGAAGCATTCTATTTCGCTTCATTAATCAGTTACGCGCAAGGTTTGGCAATGCTTACTACGGCTTCCTCTGAATTAAAAATGGATATTCCACTGCCGGAAGTAGTAAGTGTTTGGCGGGGAGGATGCATCATTCGTTCTGCTATGTTGGATATGTTTAAAAAAGCCTATCAAAATAAATCATTGAAAAATTTATTGCTTGATGCATCAATTGCAAAGATTCTTCAACAAAAGGAATCATCGTTAGAAAAAATAGTTTCTACGGCAGCTATGAATAATTATCCTGCATCGGGATTGATGGCATCATTAAATTATTATAATGCTTATCGCAGAAAATTATTACCAACAAATTTAGTGCAGGCACAACGCGATTTCTTTGGCGCACACACTTATCAAAGAACCGATATTGAAGGGATTTTCCATACAGAATGGGAGGGGAAATAAAAAAATAAAGAAAGAGTAATTCTAAAACATAAGACAAAAAGCTTAAAAGACTTCAATTTGAATAACTACGGTATTCTCCGTGAAAAACTAAAATCACCAGCATGTTAGATTATAAAAAATTACAGCCAACAGTTCTTATCATTTTTGGGGGCAGTGGCGACTTAAATTATAGAAAGTTAAATCCCGCATTATACAATCTTTTTTTAGACAATGCCATGCCCGACCATTTTAGTATTGTAGGTATTGCCCGTACTGAATATTCGGACGCAGAATATAAAAAGCATTTGAAAGAAGGAATTGATAATTTTTCAAGGATAAAAGATACCGATGGTAAATGGGATGCTTTTTCCAAAAACATAAGCTACCTGAAGATGGATATCAACGACAGCAAAGCATATAATAAAATTGTTCAGATAGTAAAGGAAAAAGAGAAAGAGGCTGGAATCCATCCCACAGTTGTTTTTTATATGGCAGTTGCACCGCAATTGGTTCCCATGATAGTAAAACATATTGGCAATATGGATATTTGTAAGGACACTAAGAGTTCCAGAATTGTAGTTGAAAAACCTTTCGGCCATGATTTACAAAGTGCGGTAGAAATGAATAAAATGCTATCGGAGTATTTTGAAGAAGAACAGATTTACAGAATTGACCACTATCTCGGAAAAGAAACGGTACAGAATATTCTTGCATTACGTTTTGCTAACGCACTATTTGAACCATTATGGAACAGGAATTATATTGAGCATGTACAAATTACCGCTGCAGAAACCGTAGGTGTCGAGGGTCGCGGTGGTTATTATGAAACAGCCGGGGCCATGAGAGATATGATTCAGAATCATATTTTACAATTGCTTTGTATGATAGGAATGGAAGCGCCTATATCTTTTGATGCTAATGAAATAAGGAATAAAAAAGTAGATGTGTTAAATGCCATCCGCAGAATTCCGAAAGATGAAGTACAGGATTATGCTGCACGCGGACAATATGGCGCGGGATGGATGCAGGGAGAAAAAGTGCCCGGGTATAAAGAAGAAAAAGGCACAAATCCTGATTCCAATGTAGAAACTTTTGCTGCAGTAAAATTTTATATTGATAATTGGCGATGGGAAGGCGTACCTTTTTATGTACGCACTGGGAAACGTCTTCATGAAAAATCCACAGAATTGACAATTCAGTTCAAACCAGCTCCTGACTTTGCTTTCCCCAAAGAAGCTACAGAAACCTGGAGACCTAACCGGCTCTCCATTGGCATCTCACCCGAGATGGATATTTGTCTCACTTTCCAGGCGAAACGCCCGGGACAGGCTATGATACTTAATCCTGTTGACATGGTTTTTAGTTATGAAGATGCTTACAAAGGAGAGGAACCTGAAGCTTACGAAACACTTTTATACGATGTTATGGATGGAGATGCCACTTTGTTTATGCGTGGCGACCAGGTAGAAGCTGCCTGGAAAGTAGTAATGCCAATTTTAGAAGTTTGGTCTTCCCGTAAACCGTTAAGTTTCCCTAATTATTCACCAGATTCGTGGGGCCCTGAAGATGCTGAAGCGCTTATAGCAAGGGACGGTCATAATTGGATTTCTATGCCTGCTAAAGTAAAGTCCAAAACTAATGAAACTGAAAAAGTGGAAAGTAAGAAGACTAAAAAAACAACTTAAAATGAAACTTCATATTTTCGATAATAAAGAAATCATGAGCGATAAACTTGCTCAATGGATTTGTGATTTAATTTCAGCTACTTTAAAAAATCAGGAATTTTTTTCTTTGGTACTTTCCGGAGGTGAAACACCAAAACTACTTTATCAAAAATTAGCTTCGGAAAAATTTAAAAATAAAATAAACTGGAAACGCATTCAAATTTTCTGGGGCGACGAAAGAGGAGTGCCTTTTACTGATGACAGAAACAATGCAAAAATGGCTTTCGATATTTTATTGGATCATATTGATATTCCTTCTGGCCAAATTCACATTATGCGTACCGATATCGAACCTAATTTTGCAGTTGAGGAATACAGGAAATTATTACACACTTTCTTTAAAAGTACCGCGATCAGTTTTGATCTTGTACTTCTTGGCATGGGCGATGATGGCCATACGCTTTCTCTTTTTCCCGGATCTCCTATTATTAAAGAACATTTTCATTGGGTAAATTCTGTTTATAATGAAAAACAGGAAATGTACCGGATTACTCTTATGCCGCTTATCGTAAACAAAGCCTCCAACTTAGCTTTTATGGTAGATGGTTCCAAAAAAGCAAAAATATTACAACAGGTTTTGGAAGGAGATTATATACCTGAAAAATTTCCAGCACAAATAATTAAACCGGTTAACGGGAAATTACATTGGTTTCTGGACAAGGCGGCCGCAAAGGATTTGAATAATCTATGACCGTTTTATCCCCCCAAAAAAGTATCAGGCTTGCGTTATATTTACTATTCAATTCGCTGTCACGCGCTTTAAAAAACTAAAAGAGCTTCTCTACCCAAAAACAATTTTTTGAAAATCGGCCTTTAGAGTTTAACTTAAACTCCAATCCATTTAATAAAAATTGTATGGGTCACTTACCTGGATTAATAGAAGATCTCGCGCTAATATTAATTGCCGCAGCAATTACGTCGCTGTTATTCCGATGGTTGAAACAGCCGTTAGTATTGGGCTACATCATTGCGGGCTTTCTGATAGGCCCGCATTTATCACTGACTCCTACAATAGCCGATACCCAAAATATAGAAACCCTTGCAGAAATAGGAGTTATCTTCTTGCTATTTAGTCTGGGGCTTGAGTTTAGTTTTAAAAAATTAATACACGTTGGTGGTTCTGCTTCTATTACGGCTTTGGTCGAAATTATTTTTATTACCATCGCGGGCTTTTACCTTGGTAGGTGGATGGGCTGGGGTCAAATGGATAGCCTCTTCCTGGGTGGTATGCTGGCGAGTTCTTCGACTACTATAACGATCAAAGCTTTTGAAGAATTAAAAATAAAAACCCGGCAATATGTAAGAGTAGTTTTTGGTGTGTTGATAGTCCAGGATATAGTGGTAGTGTTGTTGATGGTATTGCTTTCTACGGTTGCCGTATCACGTCATTTTCAGGGTTCAGAGATGTTTTTTATTTTGGTTAAACTAATCTTTTTTCTAATCCTCTGGTTTATTGCCGGCATTTTTTTATTACCAAGCCTCTTGCGATGGGCTAAGAAACTATTGGATGAAGAAACATTACTAATCCTTTCACTGGGGCTTTGTCTGGGTATGGTGGTAGTAGCGACTCAGGCAGGTTTTTCAGCAGAGTTGGGCGCTTTTATTATGGGTTCTATATTAGCAGAAACTACAAAGGCAGAAAAAATTGAAAATTTATTAAACCCTGTAAAGGATTTATTTGGGGCTATTTTTTTCGTATCGGTAGGGATGCTGATAGACCCTCAATCCATAGTAACTTACCGCTGGCCAGTTCTATGGGTTACGTTACTCACCCTTTTTGGGAAATTATTTAGCACCGTATTAGGTGCTTTACTTTCAGGACAGCCATTAAAACAATCCATACAAGTTGGCATGAGTATGGCCCAGATTGGTGAGTTTACTTTTATCGTTGCCACACTTGGCCTTACTCTGGGAGTTACCAGCAATTTCTTGTTTCCTGTGGCAGTAGGCGCTTCGGCTATTACTATTTTTACGACACCTTATATGATAAAGCTTTCGGGACCATTGTATCAATTCGTAGAAAAAATATTACCTGCAAAATGGCTACGAGGGCTTAACAATTATTCATCAAACACGCAAAAAATACAGGCCGAAAGCAGGTGGAAAATAGTAATGATGTCTTACCTGAACATTATTGTTTCCAATGGTATTATTTTACTGGCGCTTATGTTGGTTACCATTAAATTCTTTATACCTTTTTTGAAAAACAATATTGATAATAATCTTTTGAGGAGCCTGATAGCGCTTATAGTAACGCTTGGAGTAGCAAGTCCATTTCTATGGGCTTTCATGGCTAAAAAACCTGAAAATACAGCTTATAAAGAGCTTTGGCTTCAAAAGAAATATAGCAGGGGTCCTTTACTGATATTCGAAATTTCGAGAGTGGTAGCCGGTGTTTTGTTGATTGGTTTTTGGGTTGACAGATTGTTTACTACTTCCATTGCCATACTGGTGGCTGTTCCTCTTATCATAATTATTTTAATACTATTCTCAAATAAAATACAGCATTTTTATCACAGGCTCGAAGGACGTTTCTTAACCAACTTGAATGCCCGGCAATTAGAAGAGAAACAAAAATCGCAGGAAGAAGAAGACCTAAAAAACCAGTTAAGACCCCATACAGATCTCTCCCCATGGGATGCTCACATGATAAACCTCGAGGTAAATCCACATGCGGAATATATTGGCAAAACATTAGTAGAACTGTCTTGGCGTGAAAAATATGGAATTAATATTGCCTACATAAAACGAGGCGACAATTTAATCTATGCACCCACCCGATTCAACAGGTTACTGCCCTTTGACGACGTAGGCATCATTGCTACTGACGATCAGATGCAAAAGTTCCAACCCATATTTGAAGAAGCGGTTACTATGGAACTAAATGAAAAAAGAACTGAAGATATTATTTTGCAGAAAATGGTAGTGGACGAAAATAACCGGCTAAAGGGTCTCACCATCAGAGGTTCCGGAATCCGCGAACTTACGAATGGCCTGGTAGTAGGCATTGAAAGAAATGAAGACCGCATACTAAATCCTGATTCGGGTACAAAATTTGAATGGGGTGATATAATATGGATAGTTGGGGAGAGAGAGAAAATAAAACAACTAAATGTGATTTAAGTATAAAGTTTTTGGAATTTTAATGTATATGCCTCCGTTTAATAATTCCACCGGAAGCCTCTTTGATAGTGCTTGCAAAAACAAAAGAACGCGGGTCAATTTCGCTAACAAGATTTTTAAGTTTCCTGATTTCAAGTCTTGTAATTACTGTAAAAATAATATCACAATCACTATGGAGATCAAACTTACCGGGTAAAAATCCTCTTTCGCCTTTATAAATTGTGATTCCTCGCCCCATTTCATTTACCAGCCTGTCTTTTATGATTTCACTTTTACCCGAAATAATAGTAACTCCAACATAAGCCTCTAAACCTTCCACTACATAATCCACAGTTTTGGTGGCTGTGAAATAAGTGAGCATTGAATACAAAGCCACCGGAATTGTAAACTTAATTGCGGCAATACTAAAAATGACAACATTAATAGCAAGAATAATTTCACTGATTGTAAAACTGGTTTTTTTCCAGGTATAAAGCGCCAGAATTTCAATTCCGTCAATTGCGCAACCGGCTCTCATAGTTAGGCCTACGCCGGCTCCCAGGAAGAACCCGCCAAAAACAGAAACCAACAATTTATCTGATGTAATGTTATAAAGAGGTAGAACCCACAGGCAAATTCCAAGCAATAAAATACAAAAAAACGTTTTTAAAGCATAATTAAAATTGATGGCATAAATACAAATTATTATAAATGGAAGATTGGCGAGCATAATTACCCAAGCCAGGTTAAATTTATATAATTCATGTATCAAAAGCGAAATACCTGTTATGCCCCCATCAAAAAATCCATTAGGTACCAGGAAACTTTTGAGAGAAAAAGCTGCTAATCCTACTCCTACTACTATAAACAAAACATCATTGAACCAATTATAAGCATCAAACAATTTTTCGGGTTTTTTTTGGATGCCATTTCTTTTTTTAAGCTGCTGCAGGGTTTTCTTCAATTTAGCACTGAGGGTATTCTTGGCAGTGGCTGTAAAATACTCATGCTTTTCCACAAATTTTATTTCTTCCTTTCTCCATTCTTCCCGATCTTTTACAAAACCCGCCTCGTGCAATTCTTTAAAAAGATTATTGGCCCCCACAAAATATTTATCAGTTCCCAGGTAATACAAGTCCGCATCACATATAATTTCCGCCAATTTCGTTTTTGGTCTTTGAGGAAGCTTTGTTGCTAAAATAAGTTCACATATCTCATTAATCACTTCTTGAGAGTATCCGAATTGTGGCAGCCATTTCTTTGCCATATCGCAAGAAATTTCTTCATGGTCAGTATAGGTTTCCAAAAAACCGCAATCATGAAATAATGCTGCTGTTTTTAAAATGGTTAAATCGCGTTCTGAAACATTTTCTTCGTGTGCCAGGTTTTCAGTTGCCGCTATCACATCTTTAGTATGGCCTGCATTATGATAATGTAAGTAGGTAGGTAATTCTGTTTCTAATCTCGCAATTAAAAATGAATACGCTTTATCAAATTGCATTTGTTGTGGCTG
>Ga0307373_10004660_pt1 | contig 22919 bp, 16 predicted proteins | sample OX2MG_FD_202534 | JGI IMG/M metagenome (GOLD analysis project Ga0307373, IMG submission 202534) | Soil microbial communities from Risofladan, Vaasa, Finland - OX-2 | ecosystem: Environmental > Terrestrial > Soil > Coastal area > Acid sulfate soil | place: Finland: Risofladan, Vaasa | collected... | reverse complement strand
ATGAATGTGCCCAGACGCTAAACAAATACGATATTAGATGCGGACGAAATGATCCCGCGCTCGTTGAGCCATACGCTGATGGAGATCGCTCGGGAGAATCGAGCGGACGTCGTTGGCGTTCCAATGTTGAACTATATGCTTAGCGCTCCGATGATGCATGCCAAGGTGGACCCATGGACCAATCGCCATTTGCGATATTTCAAGCCCGGTGCCCTCAACCTGACCGGAACGATTCACGATTATACGCATCCTGCGGCCACCTCACGGGTGTTGTACTTGCCGTATGAACCGGGTCAATCGATTGTCCACTTCGCGAACATCGATTTTTTCGACATCCTGGACAAGATAAACCGGTATACCACGATTGAAGCGGAGCAGAGTGCCAGCCGCGGAAAGAAACCGAGCGCCCTGCGGGCTGTCGCGCAAGCGTCCAGGAGATTCTATTATCACTATGTAAAGGGCAAAGGTTACCTTGACGGGTGGCGGGGAGTCTACGTGTCACTTGCCAATGTACTATATGTTCTCTCCACCTACACCAAGCTGTTTGAAATACATGCGAATGGGCCTCGCCAGGCGGTCAGGTCTTTTTACCGGAGTGAGGCAGAAAAGCTCATCATGGAATATGACGTGATGGTGCATGGATCTCCGGATACGCATGTGGGCTCGCTAAAGGCGTGAGGATGGCTTCCGGGCGGACTGGTCTCGACTCCATGGGTGAAACAGAAAATGGTCCGTTTCAACTCTCTTTCAACGCCTCGCTCAAGGTCGATTGCCAAGGTTCGCGCGTCACCTCGGACGGCGGCTTGATCCTCGTGCGGGAACTCGACGAACGACTCGGGTTCGGAGAATTGATCGAGCAGCATCTGACCGACTCGCGCCGGGTGCGTTCCCGTTGTCGTGAATTCCGGAGGACAAAGCGAAATCATCGAGAACGCCGTCAGCAGGTTCCTCTGCCGGGACATCGTGGATCTGGTCGGAAACAGGTCACCGTCACCGAAAACCCTCCCTTATGTTCCTCCATGGCTGCCGAAGCCAGGCGTCGCAGCATGGATTTCAGCGGGCAGGTGTTTGATCGGAAAATCCTCGAAATCGTCAATCGAACGCTGTCGCAGCGGCCGAAACGCTGGAATCGGTACGGAGCCTTGCGCTTTGTTCCCCCGAAATCAAAGGCGCCGTCACACGCCTCATCCTGAGGTGAATCATGGGGCCGGGACAAAGTACGGCTCGGGGTCGGGCAGGGGGATTAGGCGACGGCGCGGAGGCGCAACTCGCGCGGCAATCTGACGGCGGAGGGGTTTGCCGCAAGCGTTGCCGTGCGGCGGGCGTCTCGCCCCCACACGGGTCATTTCCATGGGCTGGGCGGGGAAACATGAGGATGTGCAGGAATCTGTGGAGTATTAACTTATGACTGGACCTGAAATGGGGAGTAGTTTATCGGGACCCTGCATCTCCGTAGTGATCAATACGCTGAATGAAGAAAATAACCTGCCGTACGCGCTTCGCTCGGTTCGGCCTTGGGTCGATGAAATCATTGTGGTCGACATGTACAGTGAAGATCGCACCGTGGAAATCGCCCGAGAGTACGGTGCAAAGGTATATTTCCATCCGAAAGTCGTTCCCGTCGAGTCAGCAAGATCATTCGCTATCGCCAAGGCCTCCGGTGACTGGATCTTACTATTAGATGCGGACGAAATGATACCGCGTCCGTTGAGCAATAAGTTGATAGAAATTGCTCGCTACGATCGGGCCGATGTCGTTGGAATCCCCCGGTTGAACTATATGCTTGGCGCTCCGATGATGCATACCCGAGTGCACCCCAATGAGGATGTAAATCTGCGATTCTTTAAGCCCGGCTTCCTCGGCCTAACGGAAACCATTCACCGCGGTTCACATCCGGTGGCCACTTCACGGGTCACGTACTTGCCGTATGAACCGGGTCAATCGATTGTCCACTTCGCGAACATCAACCTGTTTGACATCCTGGACAAGGTAAACCGGTATACCACGATTGAAGCGGAGCAAAGCCCGAGCCGCGGAGAACGGCCGAGCGCTCTGCGGGCTGTCGCGCGGGCATCCAAGAGATTCTTTCATCACTATGTAAAAGGGAAAGGCTACCGCGATGGGTGGCAAGGATTCTATGTTTCGGCGGCGAGCGCCCTTTATGTTCTTCTGACCGACGGCAAGCTTTTTGAATTGCACAAGCATGCTGGTCGCGAGGCCGTTAGGCGCCTGTACCAGGGCGAGGCAGAAAAGATTATCATGGAATATGACGTGACGCTGCGTAGCTCCTCGCATACACATTGAGGTGTCTCAGTGTGTGAGATTATGACACTTCATGGCGTTTTAGGTGGTGGGAGCTAACGTGATGCCTAGAGTCTCTGTATTGGTTGCGACCTACAACAGGGCCAGCCTGCTCCCAGAGAGTCTGGAGAGTGTCCTTGCGCAGACCGTGCCCCCGCATCAGGTAATCGTTATCAACGATGGGTCCACGGACGACACGAGGGCGGCGGTGAAAGCGTACAGCGGGAAGATTCTGTACTTGGAGCAATGGCCAAATGGAGGAAAGTCGGCTGCGTTGAACCTGGGGATGCAGCACGTCACTGGCGATTACGTATGGATTATGGACGACGACGATCTCGCGCTTCCGGATGCTCTTGAGCGTCAACTGGAGATTCTTGAGTCCCGGGCCGAAGTGGGTTTTACCTACACCAGCCATTACCAGCCTGAGGGCGGCGTCTTTTGTCCTCCCGATTCTTATGACCCGGTATTCCTCATTCGCTTGATGCGGGGCCACTTCTTCCGTCCGTCGGGGATGCTGGTTCGAACATCGTGCCTTCGCGAAGTCGGGCCTTACGATCCGGAATTGTTCCGATCGGAGGATTATGACATGTCCCTTCGGCTGGCGCTACGTTTCCAGTGCGCACGAATCGATGCCCCGACGTTCATTGTCCGGTACGATTTCGGGCCGCGCGGTCCGTCTGTAGACCGTTTCCCTTTCCGTAAAGCGCTGCTGAAAGCCATGGAGTACGACAAGAAGGTGTTCCGCAAAGTGAGGCGGGAATTTCCTCTTCATTGCTACCTCCCTAAGCGTCCCGGCCCCCGTGATGATTCTTCTTTAACCCCGAACGAGAGACGACGCGCACTATTCCAGCGTGCAAGTATAATGGCCTCCAAGGACCTTCACTGGGAGATGGCGGAGGATCTATACCTTGCCTCGGCCATACCAATGGAGGACACGCTCACATTGGATGAACGTGGCATTTTGTGGGATTTCGAGTGGTGCCATGACAGACTTCCACCGCAATTCGAGCAGAGGCGCAACCGTGAAGTGCTGCAGAATACGGCCGCGATCTCGAACAGTCACGCACTAAAGTCCAACAGGGTCGCCTTTGAAATAAAGTGCGACTGCGCTCGAGGATTGTACTGGAAAGCAATTCGGACGTGGCAAGCGAGTGACCGGTTGCACGCTGTGGTGCTTTTCTTTTCCGCGTGCAGACTCGTCGGAGCGCGCGGATTGCCCGGCATAGGCTTCCGGAAGGCTCTCGGGTTCCGGGATGATGGGCCTCGGCCCGGAATAGAGACGACGGATTCCCGCAAACATTAGTCGCCAGCGAATGTGCAATCTCTTTCATCCAGTAGGAAAGGTACTTCCTGAATTGGCCGCCGGGCAAATAAGTCCGCCGGCGGCTCGCTTCCCCCCGGCGACAACGCTTCTAACCCCAAGACATTACGCGTCATGGAGCGCCCGGTGTTCTCCTTTGTTGTGGCATTTGGAGTGCAACCCCCATAAGTGCACGCCAAGTACTCAGCGCGGCAGGGGAGCCTCAAGCGAGGCGGATGGCGCACGCGGGAAATGTTGTACCTCCTGGCGATCGGCGAGCCGGTTCACGTTGAGACGAAGTGAGGAATTTGCCCGGGAGCCGACCCTGGCAGGAGGAAACGAGCACCGCTTGCATCCTGTAGCCGGTCGCGGCGAGCTCTGCCGGGGAGAAAGTCCTCGCTGAAGCACTCTGATTTCGAAGGTATTCCAGGCCATATCGTGTGCCCCGCAACATCTTCGACGCCGGGGCGGTTGCATCGGGATGCGACCGGAGATGACGCTAACCGGCGGTGAACCCTACGTAAATGAGGAAAGGTGGCCAGAATGGCACGACGTCGCGTATTGATTATCGGCCTCGATGGTTTTGATGTGGACCTGGCTGAGCGTTATGTGAGTGATGGCGCCCTCCCCAACTTTGCGCGGCTACGGGCGGAAGGCGCGTGCTACGAACTCGATCACGGCAGAGCTAAGCTTTCGGGCCTGGCATGGGAACAGTTCAGCACCGGAAAGTCGCCGCGGGACGGAGGCCGATGGTCGTCCGTCATGTTCGATTCGAAGAGATACGCGGTCCGGCAGGAGCCCTCCATGCGCCGGCCGTTCCTGGCCGATCTGGCGGCGCGAACGGTTGTGTTTGATCTTCCGTACTGCAACCTTCCACTGGCGCCAAATCTCCGCGGGGTGTCCAACTGGGGCGCTCACGACCCGGGCACCCCCGCCGTCGCGCGTCCGAGCGAACTCCATGAGGAATTTCTCAGCCTGTTCGGACCCTATCCCGCCGCGAAGTGGATTTATGGCTTCTGCTGGCCCTCGCCCGACAAGGCGCGCGCCGCCGGTGACGCACTCCGCCGGGCTGTCCTGCTCCGCTCGCGCGCCGCTCGATGGCTCCTGAGCGAGCGTCTGCCCGATTGGGACCTCGGCGTGGTGGTTGTTGCCGAGGGCCACTCGGCGATAGAAACTCTATGGCACGGTGTCGATCCCGATCACCCGCTCCACGGCGTCGAATCAGCGGCTGCGGCAGCGAGCGCGCTGCGAGGGGTTTACGAGGCGACCGATCAACTCATCGGCGAGCTCCGTGAAGCCTTTCCCGATACCACGATTGTGGCTTTTGCGATGCACGGAATGGGACCGAACGATGGTGATATAGGGACCATGGTCCTGCTTCCCGAGCTGCTGTATCGCTCTGCGTACGGTTCGCCATACATGAAGGCGGTGGCCAGCTCGGGATCGCTGCCGGATGGCACGCCACTTTTGGAAGAAAATGCCTCCTGGGAAGAGATGATGCTGCAGGCAGTGCCACGGCAGAAAGCGCCCCCGACATTCGGTGCTCGTCTATCCGCGTGGCTATCCGGGCTGCCCGGATTTCATTTTGCCGATTCGCACACGTTAAGCGTGGAATGGATGCCGGCGGCACGCTATGCGCCGTTTTGGCCGGGCATGCCGGCATTTGCCCTTCCCGCCTATTACGACGGGCGCATTCGGATCAATGTCGCCGGGCGTGAGTCCAAGGGAATCATTCCGGCGGCGGAGTATTCCAAGGCGTGCAAGCAGACAATCGAATTGCTGGAACAGTGCACCGAGCTGCGGACCGGAGAGAGGGCTGTCGGCGAAATTCACTGGCCGGAACAGAATCCCCATCGCGTGGGCCCGTCGGACGCGGACCTTTATGTGGATTGGAGGGCTCCGCTATTGGGGTTATCGCATCCTCGCCTGGGTTCCATCGGCCCGGTCCCGTATCGCCGAACAGGCGGTCATACGGGCGCGCACGGCTTTCTCTGCATCACCGGCCAGGATATTGTTCCGGGCAACCGTGGCGTAACGAGTTCGTTCGACATCGTTCCCACGATCGTGGATTTGCTGGGTGAAAAGCCGGCGATCCGCCTCAGCGGCAAGTCGCTGGCCGGCAGCTTGAGCGCGTAACTTACAAAGGCCGTGAGTTGACCCGATAAGGATCAGAAAGCAAACGATGCGCCACCCGTATATCCCCCGTTGATTCTCGCGCCTTCCGGGGCCGCCGCAGGGTCATGACGGGGCTGTGGAGTGGGCCGTTTTTTCTGCCGAGAGATGGCGGGCTTCCGTGATTTCTCCAAGGTGAATGAGCAAGCTCAGCTTGTGATGGAACCTCCGCCGGGAATCGAGCGTGACCAGCCATTGGCCAAAACTGGAAGCGGCCAGGCGAGCCAGATAACGCGGCACTCCGAAATAACGGACCGCATCCTCGGGAAAGCCGTGGATGTGAGCCAGAGTCCTGCCATAGTGGAAATACCGCCGCTCTAAATACTTTTTTTTCGTTCGCTCCTTCTCGACAGGGTGATAGACGATTGCGCGCGGTGAATAGTCCACCCGTTCGCCGTGCGAGAGAAGCCGATGCCCAAACTCGGTGTCTTCTCCGGCCAGCGGCACCGTGCCGACCCTGCCGAGATCGGTCCGAAACAGCCCGTATTTCTCAAATGCCTCGCGGCGATAGGCCATGTTGGCCCCGTATGGCGCAGTCTTCATCTGGCAGGGCTCCGGTCCCAATTCAAAGGCAGGAACCACATCCATCAGGGCGCCGGGCCCGTCCGTGACCAGCCAAGGTGGCTTCGGGTGATCCCATACGGGGATGATCCGGCCTCCGACACCCAGGCAATCGAATCGAGCGAATGCCTTCTGCAGCTCGCATAGCCAGGCGGAATCGAGTGCCACATCGTCGTCGGTAAAAGCGAACAATTGTCCTTGGGCTTTGCCGATCCCTGCATTTCTGGCATGGGACAGGCCGGTCCTTGGTTCGAAAACACAGCGCACCGGCATGGGGGCCAAGGCGGCGAAGCGACGGATCGTTTGTGCGGAGTCGTCGGTCGAATTGTTGTCGACGAGGACGAGTTCCCAGGTTCCGCCGAGGGGAGGGATGATCCGGGAGAAACTGTCGAGGACCTTCTGCAAACTGCGTGACCGATTGCGAGTGCAAACGATGACGCTGATCACAGCGCACCGTTTGGCCCGTTCGCTCGCGGATACGGGAAGTGTCTGTGCCCGGACCTCGCCGCGGCGCGCTTGCGTCTTGGCCGGCGGGAAAATGATAAAAGACGAGCCCATCGTGTTGCGTCTGTTCCCGGCCGCGGTGGAGGGGTGGAGTCGGGAGTCATGTTCCTGCGAGACATGACTCCCGACCAATGAGAGGCCCTGGGGATCCATGAGAGGGGTACGTCTCGTGGATTGTTCGGGATTCGGGGTTGTGCCTCTCGAAGAGCATGGTCATGCGCCTGGAATGCGTAACGCGCCCGGTGGCGCGGCCTGCGGGCCAATCCTGACCAGGGCGCATTGGCGCGACGAGCCGGTCGTTCCATGCGGCGTTACTTGTTCCTTCACTCCGGCTCCTTGGTTCCAGGCGATCTTTCCTAAAAGTGGATTGCGTTTTCAATTTGCTCCCGTGTTTCGGTTCATTCCGGGATTCTCCCCCTCTGCCGGTGGTTTCTTCCGGTCCGTCAGAATCAGGCCGCCCGCGATCCAAAGTCCAATTCCGAACAAGAGCATCGGCGGGTGTTGCCAGAGCGCTACAAGGCCGCCGACCAGAAGAAGTGTCCCCAGACTCACATGCCAGTCACGCTCCAACCCCCAGCCAAATTCCCTGAATTGCCTGAAAAGGACTTGCGAGGCCAGGTTGGGCGTCGAAGGAACAAGCCGCGAATTGACACCCATCGCATAGACAGGAAGCCGATTGTTCAACTCGTCCATGGCTGCAACGGGCTCGGGTTCTGCCCGCGCCGGATCGGCGATCGATCCCATGCCGGTGTGCTGCAAAAAAATACTGGTTGAGGCGTCTTCAGCGGAAATGGTGTGGGTGGTTTCGTCCGCTGCCGGCAGAATCCAGCCGCGTTCTTCCGCCAAACTCCTTTGGGGAACCGCCATCTCTTCGCTTTTGGCGGGTTGTTCGATTGTTGGGGCGGAGGGGACGAGCCAGGGAAGGGGAGTCTCTCTTGCCCATTCCTCTTTCGAACGAAAATCATCTCCGTCGTTCGTTTCGCTTGCGGGAGCGAAAACTTCTTCAGTCGCCGACGCGCTTGTCTTGACGGCGAATTCCGTTTGATCCCCTTCTTTTGCATCGTCCCAAAGGGATGGCTCCGCGAAAGGCTCGAGCCTTTGTGGATCTGGATCGAGCCGCTCGTCCGCCTGGATCTCTTGCGGTTCGCCAGTCATCTGGCTTTCCGGCGTTTCTATGCGCGTGTGGACAGTCTCGTTCGGCGCAGGGGCAATCTGGAAGGATTTCGACCCCAACCATTGGGTGATTTGCGTCAGCGAACTTTCCGCCAGGTCAACGAAGCAGATGCCGGCGCTTTTTCCCGATTCGGTAATCCAGGTGACCTGGCCGGTTCCCTCGATCGTCGCCGACGGCGACAGGCCGAATGAGAAGCGCACCGCTTTGGCAATTCTCAGGGGATGAGCCGCGCTGATCCTCATCCCGCTCGCATTGAGGTCCAGCAGGATGCCGCCGTTGTTCGGCTGGATATCCACATAGACCAGGGAATTGACACTCTCCCGGGGAGCGTTTCGGCGTTCACTGCCCATCGCCTGTTCCGCGCGCAAACCACCGCACGGCGCACACTCGGCTTGCTGCACTTACCCCTCCTCCCTTGGAACAAGTTTCTTCTGCATGTCGTTGGCCAGAATTTATCCACGCAATCCTTCTCGTAGATGGAACTTACGGGAGAACCGGACGCTTGGTCATCCCCGACTATGCAAGCCGTTGCATCGTTTGGACTTGATCGATCAGACGGACTCCTCGGTTGTGACGAAGTCCTTTTTGTCCGGGCCGGTGGATGCGGCACGCGGGAGGGCCAAACAGCACATCCGGCGAACCGGCCGATGGAGGTTCTGCCGGGCGGCGGTTGGACGATTTTCCGTCCTTGGGCAGGGGATCAAGCGGGGATCAAACGGTGACCACGACCACGCGCTACGTGCGGAAATGAAGGCGACTGAGCAGGTGCTCGAAACGCGGGTCCGAGCGCAGGTTATCCATTTCCGGGTCCACCTGGAGGAAAATCAGGCCATTGGCGCGCTCGTCGTAGGACTTCTCCAGCCAGCTCAGAGCCTCGTCCTTTTGCCCCAAAGCGGCGTAAATGCTGGCTAGGTCAAATGGAGAAACATATTCTTGTTTCGCCTGTTCGTTCAACTCCTCGACCACATTCTCCGCCCGGGTCCTGTCGCCGGCCATTGCATAGGCGCGCCCCAGCTCCGACTCCGTTCGAGGGCTGGCATGCGAGATCAGCACAGCCTTTTTAATTTCGGCGATGGCCTTCTTGTATTCCCCTTTTTGCTCATACGCTTCGCCAAGCACGAGATGAGCGAGGGCGAAGTTCGGGTCCATCTCGCTGGTGGTGAGCAGCTGCTCGATGGCTTGGTTGTAATGGCGCGTCATGTAGAGTCGCCAACCCAGACTGAAGTTAATGCTGATCGAAAGGGGCTCGAGTTGCTGTGCCCGGCGGATTTCGGCCAGACTCTCCGGGATACGTCCCATGGCCATCAGGAACAACGAGTAGCGCTGATGAGCGGTCGCATAGCCCGGGTTCAGCTCGATGGCGCGTTTGAAACCGGCTTCGGCGGCCGTCCAGTTCCAGTCATAGTTGAATTGTATGGTGGCCTGGACAGTCTGGACTTCGGCCGAATGAGCATTGAGCTGAATGGCTTTCCGGGCGGCCGCTTCCGCCCTCAATGCGGCTTCCTGGGGAGCCATGGCGCTGACCACCGTGGAGCCGAGGACGGCGTAACAGTCGGCCAGACCGGCGTAGGCGAGGGCATAATTAGGATCCATGCCGATCGCTTGGCGGAAATACCCCGTCGCTTTGGTCAGCCCGCTCCTGCTTCGTTGGTCCCAGTAATAAAGGCCCTTGAGGTAGTTGTCATACGCCGCGGGCGTTACCGCTGCGGTCTCATTCAGCCGCCCAAGATCTCCCGGGGTGATTCCAATCCGGGTGTGTTCGGCAATCGTTTGGGCTACCGCGTTCTCGACCTGAAGGATGTCGCCAATCTGAGCTTCGTAGCTGCCGGTCCACAAGTAGCGCCCGCTCGAACCCTGGACCAGCTCCGCCGTGATGTGAACTGTATTGCCCTTCCGCAGCAGCGTCCCTTCAACCACGGCATCCGCGTGGACCTGATTGGCGATCTGTTGGATGGAATCGTATTCCACGGCGGAAGGCCCGGATATAACCGTCAGGGCCCGAATCTTTGCCAGGTCCGTGACCAGCTGCTGGGTGATTCCGTCGGCGAGATATTGCTGGCTCTTGTCGCCGGAAACGTTTTCCAGCGGGAGAACGGCCAGCGCTTGCAGCGGGCCGGCTTCGGAGGAGAGGAATTCCGGCTTTCGCGCGCCACGCACGGAATGCCCGAAGATCACAACCAAAACGGCCGCTAGAATGCCGCCGAGTGCGAGCAAGCCCACCAGAACGGCCCGATGGCTACCAGCCGGCGAACCGGAAGCCGTATGTCTCGCCCCCCCGTTGCCGAGGTTCCCTGCGGAAATAGTTGCTTGGGGAGCGCCTTCGTCTGGTTGGGTGGCCTGGTCAGGCTCGGCGGCTTCGGTCCGTTTTTTGACGGACGGGAGGAAGCGGTATCCGCGGCGGCTCAGGGTTTCAATGAAGCGGGGATTCTCCGGTGAATCCCCAAGGGCTTTCCGAAGCCGCATGATCGCCGTGTTCAGGCTGTGATCAAAATCAACAAAGGTATCGTCGGGCCACAGTTGCGCGCGCAGTTCTTCGCGGGTTACAAGCGTACCCGGCTGTTCGAGCAGAAACGCAAGGACACGGCAGGGCTGTTCGGCCAGATGAATTTTCAGTCCGCGTTTTCGCAGCTCATGAGTCTGAAAATCGAATTCGAAAATGCCGAAGCTGGCAGAATCCGGCGTTCGCTTCATCGCTTGCCCCACCCCCGTATAACACTTGCGAGAAGGAACTCTTGGCGCAGAACATATCCCAGACATGGTTTCAAGTCAATGGTGAAAACCTGGACGAAGGACAGGTCTGTTTCTACTGCGATGGAAGCGGTTATAGGGATCCCTAACTAGCTGATTCCATATAGATTATTTAGTTACCAAGATTTGTCTCTCGAGTGACATCCTGTGCATTGAATCCCCTGGCCGATGTGGAGTACTTGCCACCCCGCAGCAGGAAGTGGGGCGTGAGTGTCCGGTAAAAATAGCCTCCCATGAGGGATGTCGAGACTCGCTCAGGGGTGGTGTGCCTGTGAGGGGGATCGTCTGCCGCAGGGCTCTGGCTACCGGCCACGCATCCTGTTGTGGGAAACCGTAAGGACTGTTCCAGGAGGCAAAGATGCCAAGGGCAAAAAAGCTCGGCGTATTTTCTGGGCTGGGGGTGCTGGCGATCGTTTGCATGTTCCTATACTCTCCGAATCTGTATGGCCAACTCGCCGGAGCTCAGCTCTCGGGTTCGGTCACTGATCCTTCGGGCGCCGCTATCCCCGGAGCGCAAGTCGAGATTAAAAATACCGCTAATGGAAGCGTCCGAGCCGTTACGACGGACTCCTCGGGGTTCTATAGCGCTCCGAACTTGTCGCCTGGCAATTACGATGTGACGGTGTCGGCGAAAGGGTTTAAGACCACGGTGAGAACGGGAATCGATCTCACGGTCGGGTCCGAGCAGAGCCTGAATGTCCCCCTGGAGGTTGGTCAGGTGACGCAAAGGGTGACGGTGTCCGGCGCGCCGCCATCCGTTCAGCTTACCTCGCCGACGATGAGTGGGTACGTGAGTCAGGCGACCGTGCGCCAACTTCCCCTCAATGGCCGTGACTGGACGGCGCTCGCCACTCTGCAGCCTGGCGTCATCGCAGGCCGTGCGCAAGCCTCCACTGCCAGCACTGCCAACCGCGGCAACCGCGGTTTCGGGAACCAGCTCTCGGATGACGGGCACCGGCCGAATGAAAACACCTACCAGATCGACGGCATCGTGATCAACGACTACTCGAACGGCGCCCCGGGCAGCGTCGAGGGTGTGAACCTCGGCGTCGACGCCATTCGGGAATTCTCGGTTATGACCAGCAACTTTGACGCTTCCGCCGGCCGGACTTCGGGCGCGGTCATCAACGCCGTCACGAAATCGGGCACGAACCAGTTCCACGGCGACGCCTATATCTTCTTCCGGGACAAGATATTCGATGCCACTCCTTACTTCGGAAGCGCCTCTAACAAACCTAAATTTCGCCGCAACCAGTTCGGCGCCTCGGCCGGAGGCCCGATCCAAAAGAACAAGACTTTCATCTTCGGAGACTTTGAAGCCATTCGCCAGAGCCTCGGCGAGGCCCTTAAAGGCGTAACGCTCTCGGACGCGGCGCGCGCGGGCAACCTCTCAACAGGGACGGTAACGGTCAACCCCTTGGTCCAGCCGTTCCTGGCCCTATGGCCCAGCCCGGCAAACAATCCTGTTCACGGAACCTTTTCCGCCATACCCGGTGGCAACGGCGACACGGAAAACTTCTTCACCTCGGGCCAACAGACCGTCAACGAAAACTACTTCACCGTCCGCGCCGACCACACCTTTTCCAGCTCCGACAACATCGCAGGGACCTATTTCTACGACAGGGCCCCGCAAACCAACCCGGCAGCGTTCGGAAATTACAATAGCTCCGTTTTCACGAAGCGGCAGATGTTCGGCATCACCGAAAATCATATTTTCGGCCCGTCTCTCCTGAATACGTTCCGGATCGGATTCAGCCGCGTGGTTGGCCTCGTCGGCCAGCCCGGTGTTGCGTTTAATCCGGTTGCCGCCGACACGTCTCTTGGTTCACTTCCGGACCATACTGCGGCCATTCTGGCCGTAGGCGGTTTGTCAACCCTCGGCGGACTTGGCTCCGATTCGCAGTTCCGACACCACTGGAACTCCTACCAGCTCTACGACGATGCCTTCTGGACACACGGAACGCAATCGATCAGCTTCGGTTTTGCCTTCGAGCGCATGGAATATAACTGCTTTTCCTTGAATCGGCAGAACGGCAGCTGGGTTTTCGGCTCGATTGCCGACTTTTTGACCAATGTTCCCACGACGGTTCTGCAGCTAGATCTGGTCCCCCCCACAGAGGTGGGTGTTCGCCAGAGCCGTTTCGGGCTCTACATTCAAGATTCTTGGCGAGTCAGGCCGAACTTCACCTGGGATATGGGTTTCCGCTATGAACCGCTGAGTCGCCCGACCGAGGCGCACAACGAATATGGCCTTCTTTCCAACTTCTTCACCGGCACAATTCCCACCACCATTAATCCAGGTGCCTTTTATCAGGGCAATCCAACCCTGAAGGATTTCGATCCCCGCGTCGGCTTCGCCTGGGATCCCTTCAGCACCGGGAAGACTTCGGTCCGCGCGGCGTTCGGAATATTCGACGTGCTTCCGCTGCCGTATCTTTATACGATTGGCAGCTCGCTCACCTACCCCTTCGCCGTCACGGGCTCGGCCACAGCTACCGGGACGCCGGCCCTGACGCCGGGTTCTTTTCCGACCGGGGCGTACAACATCATCACCAGCCTGCCACTCGCCGAGCAACAGACCACGTACGCAGCCCGCTACATCCAGCAGTATCCCCAGCGCTCCTATGCGATGAACTGGAACCTGAACATCCAGCGCCAGTTCATGTCCAACTGGACGGCCATGGTCGGCTATGTGGGTTCGCACACCCTACACGAGGAAGTGACTTACGACGATGCGAACATGGTGGTCCCCACAGCCATCAACGGCCGCCTGTTCTGGCCCTGCGATAGCAGCATCCCCGACACCGCGACCGGGAGCCCGTGCACGGCCGGATTGGGTATACGAGCCAATCCGAATGTCGGCTTCATCCGACCGCAGATTTGGGATGGCGCGTCCACATACGAAGGACTTCTAGGTGAATTGCGGAGCAAACCCTCGCATGGCTTCCAATTCCAAGCGTCCTACACCTATGGCAAGTGCATCGACCTGGGCTCGGGCGCCCAACTCGGCGACCCGTTCCTCAATTCCATTACATCGCTGATCGTTTTCAGCCATCAGGCGCGCCGCGGTGTGTGCGATTTCAACATCACGCAGAATTTCGTCGCCAATTGGCTTTACCAGTTACCCAACCCGAAGTTCTCTTCCGCCATGGCGTCCCGCCTGGTTGGCGGCTGGGAACTGGGCGGAGTCCTCACCGCCAGCACCGGAGTTCCGTTCACAATGATCCTGTCCGGCGACCCGCTGGGCCAGAACAGCACCGACCCGGTAGATTTCGTCAATCGGATACCGGGATGCAAAAACCTGTACACTGGCCAGGTGAGCGGCTATCTCAACTTGAACTGCCTCTCGGTGCCGATGGCACCTGCGGGAGCATCCGGCATATGCGATCAATTCCCGGGTGCCTCGGGTACGGGCATTCCCGGTTCGTGCCGGAACGTTTTCGGCAACAGCGGCCGCAACGCTTTTGTGGGACCGGGCCTGGTCGATCTGGATTTTTCGGTGATCAAGGATAATTACATCCCGGCCATCTCCGAAACGTTCAACATCCAGCTCCGGTTTGAATTTTTCAATATTCTCAACCACCCCAACTTCCAGTCGCCTCAAGCCTTCGACACCAACTTTGCCTTCAACGGGGCTGGAACACCCATTCCGGGGGCGGGCTCCATCGACGCTACAACGACGGACAACCGGGAGATCCAGTTAGCAGCGAAAATCGTCTGGTAACACCCAGTCCCCTGGTGCCCGCGCCGGGCCGAGCAAAACCTCGGCCCGGCGCGGCCCCGCTTAGGTGCGGCCCGCGAGCGAAAGAGTTTGTGTTCGCGGCTCGGCCGGAGGCTGGCGCGCAACGGGTAGGGCAACGGTGTCTGCGCGCATCGAGATTTTCATTGGCGGCCTTGAGGGCTGACGTGCTTGAATAGCAAGTGCCAATGCGGTTCTCGATCAGGCCGACATCCCCAAGGGAGGTAGAAGCAATCATGCTGCGTCGTGACTTTTTTCATCTTGCCATGTTTTCCGGACTCATTCCGCTCGCTATGCGCCAAACCGCCAAAAAGCCTGCGGCCAGTTCCTTCCCCCATGTAAAGGGACTCACTCGCTACGTTGTCGAGTTCATTTCGAAGACGGACTACAACAGCATCCCCTCCGACGTCATCCAGGACGGCAAGAAAGACATGCTGGACGGTTTCGGTCTGGCGTTGGCAGGCTCGGCCGCCACTACGGGCCATTTGAGCCGCAAGTATATTGACAGCCTCTGCCCCTGCCCCAGCAGTGGCCAAGCGACCGTGGCGGGAACGGCGATGAAGGCAAACCCGCGCTTCGCCACGTTTTTGAATGGGATTTCCATACACGCCTTCGATTTCGACGATACGCAACTCGCTCTGGGCAAGGATCGCGTCTACGGGTTGCTCATGCATCCTACCGTAACGGCACTGGCTCCGGCCTTTGCGTTGGCCGAGGCCGAAGGAAAGTCCGGCAAGGACCTGATGCTGGCCTACCAACTTGGTGTCGAGGTGGCATGCAAGATCGCGCAGGCGATTTCCCCGCGCTCCTATGAAGACGGCTTTCACACCACGGGCGTCTGCGGCCCCTTCGGCGCGACTGCGGCCGGGCTGAAGCTGCTCGGCCTCGACCTGGACCAGAGCCTAAACGCCTTCGGAGTCGCGGGCGCGGAAGGGTCTGGCCTGACGGTCAACTTCGGCACGATGACCAAGCCGTTCCATGCCGGGCATGCGGGGGAAAGCGGAATCGTGGCAGTGGACCTGGCGGCGCTGGGCTGGACGGCTGCGCATGACATTCTGGAGGCGCCGGGCGGATTCTTTCACGCCTATGGCGGATCCTACGATCCCGGGTACATCCTGAACAAACTCGGGAACCCGTGGACCTTTGCCAATCCCGGCGTTTCCATCAAGCCGTTTCCGTGCGGTTCGCTCACGCACCCAGGCATGGACGAGATGTTGCGCCTGATTCGCCAGAACAACATCACCCCCGGCGAGGTCGAGAGCGTCGATGTGGGCACCAACCGGCACAGCTACGACACACTGATCCGGCACGATCCGCAGACCGGGCTGGAAGCCAAATTCAGCATGGAATTCTGCATGGCGATCCTGCTCCTCGAGCGGAAAGCGGGCCTTACCGAATTCACCGACGCGGTTGTTCGACGTCCGGACGTTCAGGCGATGATCCGCCGCGTCCATTATTCGGTCAGTCCGGTGGCGGAAGCGGCGGGCTTCAACAAGATGACGACCATTATCCACATCCATCTCAAGGACGGCCGCACGATTTCCGGCCGTGCCGATTTTGCTAAGGGTAGTCCGCAGTATCCGATGAGCTATGACGAAGTGGCCGACAAATTCCGCGGCAACGCGGATTTCGCGCACTGGCCCAAGGACAAGACAGAAAAGATCATCGAGACGGTCAGCAAGCTCGAATCGGTTGCCGACGTTCGCGAGCTGACTCCGCTGCTGAGCGCCTAGAACGGATAAACTCACCGATGGCCTTACGCTGCTACCGGATCGCGCTTTTCCGCGACGACGGGAACGGCCGCAAGGTTGTGCCGGTGGACGGGCTGGGTCAGCTTCGCTCTGAGGCGGCCCAGTCCCAAGGCACCCGCAAGCCATGCCCTTCCGAGATAGATGCTTCCCCTATGTTTGGCGCAACAACGTATAGGGACACGTGCATCGATGGGACGCCGCGGCGGAAGGGGACGTCTGACCACGAGCGGTTCGTGAGGGCCAAACGCTTGCCCCGACGGTGAAAGGGAGGACCCCTTGGAAACCGCCTCGACTTCGCCAAGCAAAGCCTCGGAGGGTCCGCTCGCCGGCGTGCGAGTGACCGAACTGGGCAGCTTCATTGCCGCGCCGCTCATGGCGCGTACGCTGGCCGATTTCGGCGCGGAAGTGATCAAGGTGGAGAGCCCGCGCGGCGGCGACCAGAACCGCGGATGGGGCAAGAAGGAAGGCGGGTCGTCCTATTCCTGGTATGTGATGGCCCGAAACAAGAAAAGCGTCACCTGCGACCTGCACCTTCCCGAAGGACAGCAACTGGCCAGGCAACTGGCGGCGAAAAGTGATATCGTCGTCGAAAATTTTCGGCCCGGCCGCCTCGCCGGCTGGGGGCTCGATTACGCGACGCTGCATGCGCTCAATCCCAAACTGGTCATGGTCCACATCTCCGGCTTCGGCCAGACGGGCCCGTATCACGACCGGGCTGGCTTCGGCTCGATTGCGGAGGCCATGGGCGGGGCCAGATACCTCAACGCCGAGCCGGGACGCGCGCCGGTGCGGTTTGGGTTTCCGCTCGCGGATTCGGTAGCGGCGATTTATGGCGCCTTCGCCGCGATGGCCGCCCTGCGGCATGCCGAACAGACCGGGGAAGGCCAGGAGATCGACGTCGCCCTATCGGAAGTCGTTTTGCAGTTGCTCGACGACGCCATCCTGGCATACAGCGGCTCCGGGTTCATTCGCCAGCCGAGCGGACTCACCTCAACCCACGTCGTTCCCAGCGGCACCTATCCTTGTGGAGACGGCCATCTGGTCGTCATTGGCGGCAACTCCGATTCGCTTTTTCGCCGCTTGATGAAGGTGATCGGCCGGCCGGAGATGGCGAATCGTCCGGAATTCCAGGCCAACGCCGGACGGGTGGCTCACGCGGAAGAGATCAACGGCGCGATTGCGGCGTGGACGCAAACCCGCGCGGCGGCGAGCGTGGTCGAGGACCTCAACGCCAACGGAATCCCTTCCGGCCCGATCTATAGCACCGCCGAAATTGTCGAGGACCCCCAATTCCGCGCGCGGGAGGCGGTCGTCGACGTCTTCATTCCCCAAACCGGCCGGAGCCTCACGATGCAGGGAGTCACGCCGAAGCTCTCGCGGACGCCCGGGTCGATCCGCTGGACGGGACCGGACCTTGGCGCGCACAACCGGGAAATTTATCAGGGATTGCTCGGGCTGGACGACGAGCAGATCGAGGCTCTGCACCAGAAAGGGGTCATTTAACACGCCGTTCTGGTGCCGCAGGTTCGGTTTTTGTTCTTGAGGGATTCCGCGCTTTCGAGGAGGCCGGGATGATCAGAAAGACGATTGCCATTTGCGTGGCCGCATTTGTCTGCGCGGCCATGCTTCCGATTCGACTCCATGCGCAAGCCAAAGAGCCGCTTCGCCTGGTTCAGACGATTTCGATGCCTAACGTTACGGGCCGGATGGACCATCTCGATGTCGATGTCAAAGGACAGCGCCTGTTCGTCTCCGACCTGGGAGGCAACTCGCTGCAAGTGATTGATCTGCGCGCGGGAAAATGGTTGCATAGCATTCCCGGCGTCCAGGTGCCGCAAGGCGTATGGTTCGTCCCCTCGCTGAACCGCCTCTTCCTGGCCAGTGGCGACGACGGAATGCTCAGGATTTTCAACGGCACCACGCTCCACCTGATCAAGGCCATCCAGCTTGAGAAGGGCCCCAATCGCGTCATTTACGATCCCGCTCGCGAGCGGATCTATGTCGGGTACGGGGGCAAGGACGCAGGACTCAGCTACGGTCTGGTGGGCATGATCAATGCGAAGACCGGCGCATTGATCGGGACCATCAAGGTAGCGGCCCATCCGGCCGAAATCCTGATGAACCGGAATGGCACCCAGCTGTATGTCTTTGTCTATGTCAATAACGAGATCCAGGTCGTCAATGTGAAACAGCGTAAGGTTATCGCCACCTGGCCGGTCAGCAGCACGGGGCCGGGCGACGGCGCCATTGACTACGCCACGCACCGGCTTTTCGTCGGCACCAAAGGCCCTCCGCAGCTACTCGTCCTCGACAGCCGCACCGGCAAGCAGGTTGCCGCTTTGCCCATTGGCGGGGGTATGGATGGCGTTTTCTTCGATGCGCGGCACAAACGCATCTATGTTTCTTGCGGGAGAGGGCTGGGAACGGGCTATGTGTATGCATTCCAGCAACTCGGCGCCGACAGTTACAAGTTCATCGGCAAGGTTCCTACACGAGCCGGTTCCGGCACCTCCTTTTGGTCGCCGCAACTGAATCGCTTTTACGTCGCGGCCCCTGCCAGCGATACGGAAAAAGGAGCCATTCTCGTATTCGAGCCCGAGCCCTGACCGGCGAGCGCCGTTCCAGCAACGGCCCGCAAAGAAGTTTCGGCCATAAGGGCGTCGCGCGTTTTCAGGTGAGGAGGTCCCGTGAGAAAGTCTCTGGCCGTTTGCTGTAGGGCTGTCTTTCTGGCGTTCATTTTCAGTGCTGTTCTGTCGGGCGCGCCACCCGAGGCCACGCCGCTGCGTTTGGTCCAAACCATTCCGCTCCCCAACGTCAAGGGCCGCATCGACCATTTCAATGTGGACTTGGCGGGCCGGCGCCTCTTTATTTCGGCCCTGGGGAACCACACCGTCGAAGTGGTTGACCTCAAGACCGGCAAATGGGTCCGCAGCATCTCCGGCGTAAGAAAACCACAAGGCGTCTGGTACGGCCTGGGCAAACTGTTCATCGCCGACGGCGCCGCCGGCGACGTCAAGGTGTACCGCGGAAGCGACCTGCGCCTGGTCGCGACGATTCCGCTCGACCTCGGCCCGGACCATGAAACCTACGATCCGGCAACGAACCGGCTCTACGTCGGCTACGGCGGCGAGGATGCCCACAAAAGCTACGGCGAGTTGGGCATCATCGACGTTGCCGCCGACAAGCATATCGGCGACATCCGAGCCGATTCTCATCCCGGGGCAATCCTCGTGGCGCAGCCCGGCCGAACGATCTTCACCGCCTTGGGGAAAACGCAACAGGTGAACGAAATCAACGCACGGACCGACCGCATCGTCTCGAAATGGCAGGCTCGGGCGGGCGATCCGGTCGCGCTGGCCTTGGATAAAGCAACCCATCGTTTGTTTGTCGGGACCCGCAATCCGCCCGAGCTCGAGGTCTTCGATTCCCGGTCTCACAAATGGATTGCGAGCCTGCCGAGCGTCGGACTGATGGACGGTCTCTGGTACGACGCCGCGCGCCGGCGCATTTACGTCTCCGGCGGCGAGGGATATGTCGCCGTCTACCAGCAGATCGACGCCAACCATTACAAAGAAATCGCCAAAGTCCCGACCGGCCCGATAGCGCGGACCTCGCTTTTCGTTCCTGCGCTCAACCGCTTTTATGTGGCCGTGCCGGCCGGCGAACATAGCGGCGCGGAAATACAGGTGTTCGAGCCGCAGCCTTGAAATGGTTGGTTGCAGGAATTTCCCGGACCCCGCTTGTGGATGAACGCAACGGATTGATCTGACAGGAGGATAGAGATGAAAAGGAATTCCGTTGTAATTTGCTTGCTCGTACTTTCGGCGATGGTCGTTTTCACCTTAGCCGACCACTCGCCGGTTGCGGCGAAGGGTTCGGGTAGCACGGTCCCGCCGCTCATGCTGTACGAAAGGGTGCCACTGGACAATCACCTGGGCCGGATCGACCACATGTGGCTCGAGGGGCACAGTCTCTTCCTTTCCTTCCTGGGAGACAACGGGGTCGGCGTCGACGACTGGTTTGAGGGCAGGGAGGTGGCCTTTATCCCCGGCGTGCCCGAGTCCCAAGGGGTAGCCTTCGCTCCCGGCTACAACGAGCTCTTCGCGGCCAGCGCGAAAAACGGGAAGGTGTACATTTTCGACGGTACGACGTACAAGCTGAAGAAGACCCTCGATTTCGTCGGGGCCGATGCCGACGATATGGAATGGGACCCGGTGCGCAAGGTCATCGTGGTCGGCGTTGGCGAGGAAAACGGAGGCATCGTGCAAATCTCTCCGGCCACAAACGAACAGGTGGGCAAGTTGCTCAAGACCGGCGGACATCCGGAGCGTTTCCAATTCGAGGAGCATGGACCCATGATTTATGTCAACTGCCCGGACGCCGGCATGATCGTTGAGGCGATCAATCGCGACACCGGCGCCATGCAGAAATGGCCGCTTCACGGGGTGACCAAAAACTACGCGATGGCGCTGGATGAGGCGCACCACCGTCTCTTCACGGTTACACGCAAGATTCCCATGTTGGTCGTGTTCAATACGGAGACCGGCCAGGAAGTAGCCCAAGTTCCCGGCATTGCCGGAGAAGTCGATGATGCCTATTTCGACTCGACCCGCAATCGGATTTACCTCATCGGCGGCACGGGACTCGTCAGCGTCGTACAGGAAACAACGCCGGACAAGTACGACCTGATCGCCAACATCCCGACCAAGGTTGGCGCGCGCAGCGGCTACTGGTCCCAACGGCTGGATCGCCTGTTTGTGGGCGTGCAGGCGGAAGACGGCCAGCCGCCCGCAGTATATGGTTTTGAAGCCGAAGACTAACTGGCGTTCCAGGCTGCAGCCGGGCTGTGAACGGAAGAGAACCTCAATCGCCTCCGGCGCCGGAAATAGTCCGGCGCCGGAAGTCTGGGTGTGAATCAATGGGATAAGCGTTCCAGGCAAGGAGAATGACCGATGCATGAACCGGTGAAAGTTCTCGACGTCACCCCGCGCGATGGACTGCAGAACGAGCCCAATCCCGTCTCCACCGAGCAGAAAATCGCCCTGATCGAGAAGCTCGTTCGGGCTGGTGTCACCGCCATCCAAGCCACCAGCTTCGTTCATCCCCGCTGGGTGCCTCAGATGGCCGATGCCGAGGCTGTCGCGGGCGCCCTGAGCCGCTTTCCGGGAGTGCGCTTTTCAGCCCTGATACCCAATCAGAAGGGCTACGAGCGGGCCGTCGCCGCCGGTTTCCACGACCTGGAACTCACGATGGCGGCCAGCGAGGCGTTCAGCCATAAAAACCTGAATCACAGCCTGGCGGCAGGCTTCGAAATGCTGGGAAAGGTGAGCCGCGCCGCCGAGCGGGACAAGGTCACGCTTCGCGTGGGTTTCGCCATGAGCTTTCATTGTCACTTCGAAGGCACCATCCCCACCGCGGCCCTGGTCAACGTCGTTCGCTCCGCGCGCGAACGCGGCCCATGGCATATCGCTTTGGCCGACACCGACGGCATGGCCTTTCCCAACCAGATCAGCGCCGCCGTCAACGCCCTCCAGGAGCAACTGGGCATTGCCCCCGGCGAGCTGGCGCTTCATGTTCACGATACCTATGGCCGCGGGCTTGCCAACGTCCTCGCCGGCCTACAGGCCGGAATCCGCGAGTTCGATACCACCACGGCAGGGCTCGGCGGCTGCCCGTTCTGTCCCGGGGCCAGCGGGAATCTGGCCACCGAAGATCTGGTGGCGCTTCTCGATGGCATGGGCTATCGAACGGGAATCGATATGGAAAAGCTGCTGGACGCAGCGGAATTTGCCACCGCGCTTTCTTCCCGGCCCTACCAAGCCCATATCCTGCGCGCCCAGCGCCCCGCCGCTTGTGAATTGCCCCGCCAGGTCAGCTAACGAAAGTGGCCTGGAACGGCTGGCGATTGCGGGATCATCCGCCCGAAGCCGGCGCGCAGAAGGAAATCGCCGGGCGTTCTCCTGGCATTGTCCCAGGTACAGATCCGCATCGCGGCTGTGGCCAGGGCGATCCGTGGTTGAAGCAAGGGAGCAGGAGGTCCAGCCTTTCGGGCAAAGGAAAGCCCAAAGCGGAAATTCCGTAGGAACGGAGCAAAACGATGAAAAAGGCTCTTGCGATTCTTCCGGCGCTTCTCTTTGCGCTCAGTGCTTTCGGCCAGGCGAATGCCCCTTTTAGGCCCGTTCAGACGATTGCTTTGCCCAACGTGGACGGTTTCCTCGACCACATGGGCGTGGACATCAAAGGCCAGCGTCTTTTTGTTCCGACGGAAATCCAAAAGACCGTCGAAGTCATCGACCTGCGCTCGGGCAAAGTGATCCACACGATCACCGGCTTGCAAAATCCCCATACCGTCCTTTATCGCGCCTCATTGAACGAAATTTTCGTCTCCGACGCCGTTCTCGGCGCGTGTTTGGTTTTCCGGGGCGACACGTACGAGCACATCAAGACGATTCCGCTCGGCCCCGGCGCGGACAACGCCGCCTACGATCCCGTCAGCCAGGATTTTTACATCGATCTTCGCGGCAAGTTCACCCATTCGCCCGATTCCAGACTCGCCATCGTGGACACCAGGACGGCCACGCTTGCCGGGGAGATCACCATTCCCGGCGCGAACATTCAAGCGATGGCCTTCGATCCCGCCGGCCCGCGCATGTATATCGATGTTGCCGA
>Ga0307373_10004659_pt1 | contig 22933 bp, 23 predicted proteins | sample OX2MG_FD_202534 | JGI IMG/M metagenome (GOLD analysis project Ga0307373, IMG submission 202534) | Soil microbial communities from Risofladan, Vaasa, Finland - OX-2 | ecosystem: Environmental > Terrestrial > Soil > Coastal area > Acid sulfate soil | place: Finland: Risofladan, Vaasa | collected... | reverse complement strand
ATGAGCTCCTCGCTCACCCGGCGGCTACCGATCCCGACCCGGGCCAGGACCTTCTGCAGCCGCTCCCCTGCCGCCTCCGGCTGGTCGCTCACCCGTCGCTGACGCGCAGCCCGTGCTCCAGGGCCTCGACCACCTCAGGACCGGGGATGAACTCGGCCACCGAGGGGAGGTCGTCCAGGCTGTCGATGCCGAGTTTCTCCAGGAACAGCGCAGTGGTGCCGTAGAGCGAGGCCTGGCCGGGTCCGGGATCTCTGGCCACAGCATCGATGTAGCCGCGCTGCTGAAGCGTCCGGATCACGCCGTCGACGTTCACCCCGCGGATGGCAGCTACCTGGGCCCGGGAGACGGGCTGTTTGTAACAGACGATGGCCAGGGTCTCGAGGGCGGCTGCCGACAGACGGGCCGACTGGCCCTCCAGCACAAAACGCTCCACGTAGGCATCGACATCGGGGTGGGTCTGGAATCGGTACCCACCCGCCACCCGGGTCAGGACGAAGCCCCGCTCCTCGGCCTCGTAGCCGGCCTGGAGCTCGGCGGCCAGGGCCTCCACCGCCTCGGCTGAGATCTCCAGCAACTCGGCCAGCAGGTGGGGTGGCACCGGGCCGTCGGCCACCATCACTAGGGCCTCCAGGGCCTGACGGGTGGTGCGGTCCCCGTTCAAAGCCGTCGCCTCATCCCTGGTACTCCTCGATGGGCATCCCACTCAGTTCCGTGGGCAGGCCGAGCCAGGTCACCCGCAGCTCGCCCAGGCGCTCGGTCTGTTCCAGATCGATGGCGCCCTGCTTGTAGAGCTCTAGCACAGCCAGGAAGCGCACGATCACGGCCAGGCGCTCGACCAGGCCCTGGGTCAGGCGCCGGAAGGTGATCACTCCGACCCGGGGCAACTCGTCCAACAGCTCCTCCACGGCGTCGGCCACACTGGCCCGGATGGGGGCGACGTGGTCCATCTGAACCCGGGGAACCGGCTTGGGCGTGGCCGCCCGGATGAAGGCGTCCCGTAGAGCTTCAGGCGTGATCCCGGCCAAGAGGTCCGGAGCCAGTGACAGGAAGCGTTCGTCCGGTCCGCTGAGCCGGGGGTATGACCGCGACGCCTGCTCGGACAGGCGGTGCAGGGCGGCGGCGGCGTCCTTGAAGGTCTTGCACTCGAGCAGCCGGGACAGGAGGAGGTCCCGCTCCTCCCAGAGGGCCAGCTCTTCGTCCAGATCCCCATCGTCCAGGCCCGGCAGGAGCCGGCGACTCTTGAGCTCGACCAGGGTGGCAGCTATCAGCAGGAACTCGGTGGCCATGTCCAGGTCCAGGGTCTCCATACGCTCCAGCTCGGCCAGGTATCCGTCCACGATGCGGCAGATGCTGATCTCGTACAGGTCGACCTGATCAGCCGTGATCAGCTGAAGCAGCAGGTCGAAGGGGCCCTCGAAAACCGAGGTGCTGACCTCGTAGGGCACCAGCAGAGATTACCGGGGGACCCGGGCCGACCGGCGCATACGATGACAGGCCATGACCAGGGTCTTGTCCGGAGTCCAGCCTTCGGGGGACCTGCATCTGGGGAACTACTTCGGGGCACTCCGGAACTGGGTCAGCGACCAGCACGAGCACGACTCCTACTACTGCGTCGTCGACCTCCACGCCCTCACCGTCGACAGTGATCCGGCCGCCCTCCGCCAGCGGACCCTGGACGTGGCCACCTGGCTGCTGGCCATGGGCATCGACCCGGCTGTATGCACTCTCTTCGTGCAGAGCCACCTGCCGGAGCACACCGAGCTGTCCTGGCTGCTCGAGTGCACAGCCACCTTCGGGGAGCTGCGGCGCATGACCCAGTTCAAGGACAAGAGCGCCGGCCAGGAGACGGTGAGGGCCAGCCTGCTCACCTACCCGGTGCTGATGGCGGCCGACATCCTCCTCTATGACGCCGACCGGGTCCCGGTGGGCGAAGACCAGCGCCAGCACCTGGAGCTGGCCCGGAACCTGGCCCAGCGCTGGAACGCCCGCTACGGGGAGACCTTCGTGGTGCCCGAGGCGGCCATCCCCCGGGTGGGTGCCCGGGTCATGGACCTACAGGAGCCGACCAGGAAGATGTCCAAGTCCGCCGGCACCGACGCCGGCCTGGTCTACCTGTCCGATGAGCCCGCCGTCATCGAGCGCAAGATCAAGCGGGCCGTGACAGACACCGCCCCCGAGGTCACCTTCGATCCGGCCGGGCGCCCCGGGGTTGCCAACCTGTTGTCCCTGCTGGCCGCCTCCACCGGAGGGGACCCCCGAAGCCTGGCCAAGGGCTACAGCCAGTACGGCCCGCTCAAGGCCGACACAGCCGCGGCCGTCATCGAGGCCCTCGCCCCCGTCCAGGAGCGCTACCGGGCCCTGGCCGCTGATCCCGGCTCGGTGGAGAAGATCCTGGCCCAGGGGGCCTCCCGGGCCAGGGATGTGGCCGCCGCCACGGTGCTGCGGGCCCGGCGGGCCATCGGCCTGCTCGACCCGGCCTGAGGCGCCCAACGGTCTGGCCGCGCCCCTCGGCCGCGCCGAGCCGGGGGCACCGACGGCGCCGCTCAGTCGTCGTCGGCGGCCTTAAGGACCCGGCCTATGTCGGTGGGCACGACCGGGTCCCAGCGCTCCTCGGGTCGGTGATGCGAGCGGGCCCAGGCGCTGGTGAGGGCGTCGCTGCCGGCCGCCTCCAGGAGGTCGGCGCCGATCTCGGCATGGCGCAGGTAGCGGCCCAGCCGGCCCACCGGGCCGGGCCGCCGCGACAGGCGCTCGGCCCCGCGGCGCACCGCCGGGCGTCCCGCCACCGTGGCCGCCACCCGGAAGAAGGTCCCGAGGTCCGAGCCGACCTTTCCTACGTCGTGCAGGAGGGCGGCTGCGAGCACCGGGCGGGTGGCGCCGGTGCCGAGACCGGACTCGACGTCCCGACCCACTCCGAGGGCATGGCGCCGATCGGGAGCCGACATGCGCGCCCACAGGTCCAACTCGCCGGGCAGGAGCAGGCCCTGGGCCCAGGCGGTGTCGACCGTGTCGGGTTCGGCCCGGGACAGGGAGCCGAAGAAGCGCCGGGCCAGATGCAGGCCCTGGCCCAACGGGCCTTTCACCCGAGTAGGTCCCCCCAGGCCCGCAGGGCCCAGGTGCCCACTGCATTGCGGATGGGGCTGAAGAGCAGGACCACCACGATGAGCACGGGCATGGCGTACATGCGCACCCGCAGGTAGCCCGGCCACCAGGACCGGGGCATGGCCCGCTCGAGGAGGGCCGAGCCGTCCAGGGGCGGCAGGGGCAGCAGGTTGAACACGGCCAGGATCATGTTGCCCAGGCCGAAGGCGAAAAATGCCTCCCACAGCAGTGAGGACGGGATGTAGCCCTGGGCGATATAGCTGGTGGGTGGGACGGTGCCACCCGGAGCGGCCACCCGAAGGGCCAGGAGGGCCACCAGCATCAACACGATATTGACGGCCGGACCGGCCAGGCTGACCAGCAGCGACTGGTTACGGGGACTGCGCAGGCGCCGGACATTGACCGGGACCGGCTTGGCGTAGCCGAAGGCGCCCACACCCGAGAGGATCATGATGACGGGCAGCACGACCGTCCCGATCGGGTCGATATGGCGGAGGGGGTTGAGAGTGAGCCGGCCGGCCCGCTTGGCCGTGTCGTCCCCGAAAGCGAGGGCCACCCAGCCGTGGGAGACCTCGTGGAGGATGATGGAGGGCACCAGGAGCACGAAGAAGAGGATCTGGAAGCTGCTGACACTGTGGGCCCGGCTGATGGCCCAGAGGATCAACAGGACGACCACGCCCACCACGATGAGCTGGCTGCGGTTTCGTCCCGCCCCGGTGCCTGGTTGTCCCCAGGTCGGGCCCATCACCTCGGCCCCCCGGTCGGCCGGGTGGTTGTCCTCAGCGTTTGGAGGCGCAGTCGATGCACAGGCGGGCCTCCGGCTTGGCCTCGAGGCGGGCGGGAGCGATCTCCGTGCCACACTCCTCGCACACGCCGTAGGTCCCCGCGTCGAGCTTCTCCAGGGCGTTGTCCACCTCGGCCAGGGCCTCTTCCAGCTTGGCGGCCAGGGCCTCGGCCTCGCCCCGCTCAGCCGTTACCTGGCTGGAATCGGCAAAGTTGTTGTCATACCCCTCTGTCCCCGGCCTCAACTCGGACAGCTGATGGCGAAGATCCGCCTGTTCGCGCTCCAGATATGAACGCGCCTGGTCGGTCACGGGTTGGGTTGACACGGCGGCAGCCTACCCTCGACCCCCCGACCGGGCGCGCGGATGAGCCGAGTCGTACACCAGCCTCAGCCGCTCGGCGGAAACCTTGGTGTACACCTGGGTGGTGGATATGGAGGCATGTCCCAACAATTCCTGCACCACGCGGATATCGGCTCCGCGGTCGAGCATGTGGGTGGCGCAGGAGTGGCGTAGGACGTGCGGGGTCAGTCGCTCATCCAGGCCGCATTTGCGTCCGTAGTGGCGCACAATTCCCCAGGCTCCCTGCCGGGTAAGACGCCCGCCCCGGGCGTTGAGGAAGACCGCCTCGGCGTCGCCCCGGCGGGCCCAGCGGGCCGGCTCCAGGGCCCGGCGCCCGGCCGGGCCCAGCCAGTCGGAGAGAGCCTGCCGGCCCCAGCTGCCCAGAGGGACCAGGCGTTCCTTGGATCCCTTGCCCAGGACCCGGACCAGGCCTTCTTCCAGGACCAGGTCGCCGAGGGAGAGGCCGACCAGTTCAGAGATGCGCATCCCCGTCCCGTAGAGGACCTCGAGGATGGCCCGGTCCCGACGGGCCAGGGCGCTGTCGCCCGTGACCGCCCCGAGTAGGGAGGCCACCTCGGCCTCCCCCAGGGCCTTGGGCAGACCCTGTGGCACCCGGGGGGCCGCCACCTCGCCCGTCGGGTCAGAGACGGCTCCACCCTCCTGCAGACAGAAGCGGTACAGGCTGCGCACCGACACCAGGGCCCGGGCCACCGACGCCGGCTTGAGCCCGGCCTGGCGCAGCGCGGCTACGTAGTCGAGGATGACCCCTTCATCGACTTCCCCGACGGCCAGATGCCGCTGAGCCAGCCAGGCATGGTAGGCGATGAGGTCCCGGCGGTAGGCGACCACCGTATTGCGGGCCCGACCGCGCTCCACGGCCAGCCAGGAAAGGAACTCCTCGGCCTCCGGGGCTAGGAGGGGCCTCTCATCAAGAGACGGTTTCGGAGAAGACGTCAATGGCGGCCGTGATCACCGGCTCGGAGCGTCGGCGGGCCCGCTCGATGGATGCGGCCAGCAGCCCCTTGAACAGCGGATGGGCCTTGTCCGGTCGGCTCTTGAACTCCGGATGGGCCTGGGTCCCGACCCAGTAGGGGTGACCCGGGAGCTCGATGAACTCGACCAGGCGGCCGTCGGGAGAGGTGCCCGACAGGGCCAGGCCGGCATCCTCCAGGCGGTGGCGGTAGCGGGGATTGACCTCGAAGCGGTGCCGGTGGCGCTCGGACACCACCGTGGTTCCGTAGGCCTCGGCCACCTGACTGCCCGGGTTCAGCACGGCGATATAGGCCCCCAGCCGCATGGTCCCGCCCTTGTCCACCACTTCCTGCTGGTCGTCCATGATGTCGATGACCGGATGGGGGCTGTCACTGTCGACCTCACCGGAGTGGGCGCCCTTGAGGCCGGCCACATTGCGGGCGTACTCGATGACCATCATCTGCAAACCGAGGCAAAGGCCCAGGCAGGGAATGCCGTTCTCCCGGGCGTAGCCGGCGGCGGCCACCTTGCCCTCGGTGCCCCGCTCCCCGAAACCGCCAGGGATGACGATCCCGTCCAGATCACCCAACTGCTGGGGGGCCAGAAGCTCGGACACCTCCTCGGCGGGGATCTGCACCACGTCCACATCGGTGGAATAGGCGAAGCCGGCGTGGCGCAGGGCTTCGAACACCGACAGGTAGGCATCCTTGACCGTGTACTTGCCGATGAGGCCGATACGGACCCGGTTGTTGGTGGAGTCGATCCGCTCGACCAGCGCCTCCCAGTCCGTTATATCGATGTCGTACTGGGGCCCATCGAAGCGCAACAGCTGGCACACGTAGGCATCCAGGCCCTCTTCGTGCAGCACCAGGGGGATCTCATAGATGCTGCGGGCGTCGATGGCCGAGACCACCGCCTCCATGGGCACGTCGCAGAGATTGGAGATCTTGCGTTTGAGCCCATCGGAGATGGGCTTGTCACTTCGGCAGACGATCACATCCGGCTGGATGCCGCGGCTGCGCAACTCGGTCACCGAATGCTGGGTGGGCTTGGTCTTCTGTTCCCCGGACGGTCCGAGGAAGGGCACCAGGGTCAGGTGGATGTAGCAGACGTTGTCCCGGCCCACGTCCTTGCGGAACTGCCGTATGGCCTCGAGGAAGGGGAGGATCTCGATGTCGCCCACCGTCCCGCCCACCTCGGTGATGACCACATCGACATCATCCGTGGCCAGGCGCTGGATGCGGCTGCGGATCTCATCGGTGATGTGGGGAATGACCTGCACGGTGCGCCCGAGGTAGTCCCCCCGGCGCTCCTTGGCGATTACCGAGCGGTAGATAGATCCGGTGGTGGCGTTGGAGTCCTTGGTCAGGACCTCGTCTATGAAACGTTCGTAGTGGCCGAGGTCGAGGTCCATCTCCCCTCCGTCATCGGTGACGAAGACCTCCCCGTGCTCATCCGGATTCATCGTCCCGGGATCAACGTTGAGGTAGGGGTCGAGCTTCTGCATGGTCACCCGCAGGCCCCGGGAGCGCAGCAACCGGCCCAGTGAGGAGGCGGTCAGGCCCTTACCGAGAGAGCTGGCCACGCCTCCGGTCACGAAGATGTGCTTGGCCAATGGTCCTCCTCGTATGGAATCCCCAAAGCTACCGCGGGCCGCCCACCGTCCTGGCGAATCCCCCCTGTGGTCCACCTGGTAGCCACCGGGTAACACGTAGCCTGATGCACACATGAACCACCACTGGACCAGGGGCGGCGTCCGGACCGGGGAGGCCGGGGCGTGACCGTGGCCGTGGTCACCGACTCCGCCTCCGCCCTACCCGCCGGGGTGGCCGCGACCCAGGACATCACCATCGTGCCCATGGGCCTCGCCATCGGAGGGCTGCCCGTGGTGGAGTCCGCCCTCGACACCGAGGAGATGATCGCCCGCTTCGATGAGGGCATCACCACCTCCGGCCCTCCGCCAGGTGACTTCGCCAAGGCGGTGGAAAGGGCCCAGACCGGGGACGGGGTGGTGGTGATCACCCTGGCCGGAGAGCTGTCCGGGACCTACCGAGCGGCCCTCCTCGGCGCCCAGGAGGCAGGAGGGCCCGTAGAGGTGGTCGATTCCCAGACCGCGGCGGGGGCCGAGGCCCTGGTGGCGCTGGCCGCGGCGCGGGCGGCCCGGGCGGGTGGCTCCCTGGAGGCGGTAACGGCGGCAGCCCGGCAGGCCGCCGCCGAAGTCAGCCTGGTCGGCTCCATCAGCACCCTCGAGTACCTGGTCAAAGGGGGCCACATTCCCGCCGCCGCCGGTTGGGCGGCCGACCGCCTCCACGTGCGGCCCGTCATCGAGCTACGTCAGGGCAAGGTCCGGCCCCTGCGCCCGGCCCTTGGGGACGAGGCCGCTCGCGAGCGGCTGCTCAGCCACTGGAGGCGCAGTCGGATCGAGGGCGCCGATCTGCATGTCATCGCCATGCACACCCTGGACGCCTCTGATGCCGCCCATCTCCTGGCAGCCGTCGAGGCCGAGGTCGACCCGGTGGAGAGCTTCCTGTCCGGCTTCGGCACCGCCCTGGTGGCCCACACCGGGCCCAGCCTGGTCGGGTTGGCCTGGCACTGGGTCGTCCCGCCCAGGGTCGCCTAGTCCCGCCTCCGGGCCAGCTCCAGCAGCTCCTCGGCGTGCAGGCGGGCGGTGCTGCTGTCGGGCTGGCCGGCCAGCATCCGGGACAGCTCCACCACCCTGGCGTCGGGGCCCAGGACCTCCACCTCGGTCCGGGTGGTCTGGCCTTCGACCGTCTTTCTCACCGCCACCTGGTGATCGGCGAAGGCGGCCACCTGGGCCAGGTGGGTGACCACCAGCACCTGGTGGTCGGAGGCCAAGCCGGCCAGGGCCCGCCCCACGGCCAGCGCCGCCTCTCCCCCTACCCCGGCATCGACTTCATCGAAGACCAGGACCGGTGGACCGGCGCTGATGACCAGGCGGGTGGCCAGCATGGCCCGGGCCAACTCTCCCCCCGACGCCACCCGGGCCAGGGGCAGCGGCGGTGAACCGGGATTGGCGGAAAACAGGAAGGTCACCGCCTCACCGGCCCCCTCCTGGCCCACCTCGACCTCCAGGACGGCAGAGCCCAGAGCGAGAGACCGCAGGTGCTCACCGACCCGCGCCGCCAGCGACGGGGCCGCCCCCGCCCGCTCCCGCCGAATCCTCGCCTCCTCGGCCTCCACCTCTCCCATCGCTCGATCCAGCTCGGCCTCCAACCGGGCGGCGGCGGCGTCATGGCCGGCCAGCTCGGCATGGAGCTCCCGGGCCCGGGCGGCGTAACCGATCACCTCGCCCAGGTCGGCGCCGTACTTGCGCACCAGGTCCCGGAGAAGCTGACGCCGGAGCCGTATCTCTTCGAGGCGCTCGGGGTCCTCGTTGATCGTCTCGGCGGCGGTCCGAAGCTCACTGGCCACGTCAGCCAGCTCGGCGGCCAGGGCGCTCAGCCGTCCGTGCAGTTCGATAAACGGGGGACGCCCGGCGGTGGCCGCCTCCGCCGCCCCAACCCGGTCGGCGCCTCCGCCCTCCCCCGCCAGCAGCTCATAGGCGCTCTCAGCCTGGAGCCGGTGCTCGACGGCCCGGGCCAGAAGCTCCTCCTCGGCGGCCAGGACCGCCTCCTCTCCAGGATCGGACAGGCCGGCCCGGTCGATCTCGGTGAGCTGATGCTCCAGCAGGTCGATCTCCCGGGCCCTGGCCCGGGCGTCGCCACCCAGATCGGTCAGGGCCCCCTCGGCCGCCCTGACCCGGTCCCGGGCCTGGCGCAGCAGGCCCAGGTCGACTCCGGCGAAGGTATCCAGGGCCTGGCGTTGCCCGGCCGGACGCAAGAGGCTCTGGTGGCCGTGTTGGCCGTGGAGGTCCACCAACTCCTCGGACCGCTCGGAGAGGGCGCCGGACTGGGCCATCCGTCCGTCGATATAAGCCCGGGAGCGCCCGGTGGCCGGTACGGCCCGGGAGAGGATCAACTCCTCGTCCCCAACCAGGAACCGACCTTCCACCACCGCCTCGGTGGCACCGGCCCGGACCAGCAGCGGGTCGGCCTTGCCCCCGGTGAGGAGCTCGATGGCCTCGACCAGGAGAGTCTTGCCCGCCCCCGTCTCCCCGGTGAAGGCCGTCATCCCCTGGCCCAGGTTCAGGCGGAGATCATGGATGACCCCGAGGTCCCTGACCGACAGCTCGACCAGCATCAGCGATCGCTGAGGTTGAACTTCGCCTTGACGATGGAGTGGAAGGCGGGCTGGTCATCGAAGGTCACGAAGCGGGCCGGCTGGGGCGCCGAGCTGCACTCCACCGCGTCACCGGGCTCCAGGACGCTGACTTCGACCCCGTCCACCACCAGCACAGCCGGGCGCTCCCGCAGCACCTCCAGGCGGACGACGGCATGGGGATCAAGGACGAGGCTGCGGTCGAAGAGCATGTGCGGGGACACCGGAGTGACCAGCAGGGCGCGCAGGCTCGGGGACAGGATCGGGCCGCGGGCGGAGAGGTTGTAGGCCGTGGACCCGGTCGGGGTGGCCACGATCACCCCGTCGGCTGCCAGGGTGATGAAGTGCTCCCCGGACAGGGATAGGGCGATGCGCACGGTGTGGCCGGGCACCGTCTTTTCCAAAACGGCCTCGTTGAGGGCAGCCAGCACGCGCTCCGTCCTGGTCTGGCGCACGGTCAGGACCAGTCGCTCCTCGATGGTGTAACGACCGGCCAGGTACTTCTCCAGGGCCTCACACAACCGGGCCGGCTCCACCGAACTCAGGTAGCCGAGTTGTCCGAGGTTGGCGCCCATGACCGGCACCCCGGCCTCGAGTGCCAGCTGGACTGTGCGCAGCATGGTCCCGTCCCCGCCCAGGCTCACGGCCAGATCGGCACCGGCTACCGCCTCGGCCTCCGGGGCCACCTTGACGCCCGGTAGCTGGCTGAGCCTGGCGTCCTCCTCGGTCACCACCGCCTGGTGGGAGCGGGCGGACAACCACTCCACCGCCCGGGTGGCCAGGTCGACGGCCTCGGCCCGACCCGGATGGACGATCAGGGCGACGTCGGTCAGATGCCCGGAGCCTTCTTGGCCGGAGCCTTCCTGGCCGCCGACGTCTTCTTGGCTGACGCGCCCTTGGCCGGCGACGTCTTCTTGGCCGGAGCCTTCTTGGCCGGAGCCTTCTTGGCCGGAGTCTTCTTGGCCGGAGTCTTCTTGGCCGCCGCCGGCCGTGACGAGGATGCGGTCCGCCCGCGTCGGCTGGTCAGGGGGCTGGCCTCAAGCTGCTTGCGGACCTCGGCAGCCACCAGCGCCATCAGCAGCTCGGTGTTCTTCCGGCTCCGGTCGACCAGCCCATCGATCCATTGCTGGGTCTGCTCGCGCTGGACCTCCCCCGCCTTGACCAGGTCCTTGACGACCTCCTCGGCCCGGGCCCGGGTTATCTGCCCGATTGCCAGGCCGGTATCGAGGTAACGCCGGAAGGTTTCGCTCTGCGCCATACGTCGAAGCTAGTGCCCGCCTTGGCGCGCGGCAACGATCTCCTCCAGGTTGGCCGCCACCGAGATCATCGGGTCGGCAGCAGGGGCTTGCTCGGTCACCCCGGTGAGAACCAAGCCGAAGGTCACACCCAGCCTCTTGGCCAACAAGCCGTCGGTATCGAGACGGTCGCCGACCACCAGAGAGATTGCGCCCGCCCGGGCCTGGAGGAGATCGACCACGGGCTGATGCGGCTTGCCCGCCACCGTCGCCTTGGTACCGGTGGCGAACTCCACTGACGCCAGGATGGAACCGGCTCCGGGCAGCAGTCCGTCGGGGGTCGGGTAGGTGGCGTCGGCATTGGTGGCCACCAATCGGGCGCCTCCCCACACGGCCTGGCAAGCCCGGTTGAGCCCGGCAAAGTCGAAGTCCCGGTGCCAGCCCACCACCACCGTGTCCACCGGCCCTTCCCCCCGAACCTCCACGCCCCGCTCGGCCAGCGCCTCGGCCACTCCGGCGCCGGCGCAGGAGAGAGCGGTGCTGCCCGGCTCGATCAAGGTGGCCGCCGCCTGAGCCGAGGTCACCAGATCCTCCGCCTCGGTCGGCACACCCATCCCAGCCAGCTTGGCCAGGTAGTCGACGACCGTCATGGAGGAGTTGTTGGTGACGAAGAGGATGCGGACGCCGGCCCGCCGGGCGCGCTCCACCGCCTCGGGGCTCCCGGGAATCGGGTGGTCGGCCAGCCAGACGACGCCATCGAGATCCAGGACCCAGCATTCCCCGCTGACGCTCACCACCCCATCCTTCCAGCCCGCTCCGGGGTGGTAGATAGGGGGATGCCGCGCTTCGAACCCTTTGCTGGTGTCCGCTACGCCGACCAGGTCGATCTCGACTCCGTCCTGGCCCCTCCCTACGACGTGATCAGTCCCGAGGAGCGGGCCGCCCTGGTCTCCCGCAGCGCCCACAACTGCGTGAGGATCGAGCTGCCCGCCGATGAGGACGGGCGCGACCGCTTTGAGGTGGCCGCCGGCCTCTGGCAGACCTGGCGGTCCGAGGGCGTGCTGCGGACCGACACCGCCGACGCCTTCTATGTCAGCCGAATGTCCTTCACCGAGGAATCCGGCCTCACCCGCTCCACCACCGGTGTTATCGGGGCCCTGGAGCTGACATCCCCTGGCGAGGGTGACGTGCTGCCCCACGAGCGGACCACACCCAAGCCCAAGGGGGAGCGACTCAACCTCCAGCGGGCCTGCCAGGCCAACCTCTCCCCCGTCTGGGGCCTGTCGATGGCTTCAGGACTCTCCGATCTCATCGCCCCCGGGGGCAATCCCACCGGCAGCCTCCTGGGTCGCTCGGTCGATGACGAAGGGGTCATCCACGAGCTCTGGGAGCTGCCCGCCGACCGGGTGGAGAAGGTCAAGGCGGTGGTATCGGGTTCACCCGTCGTGCTGGCCGACGGCCATCACCGCTTCGAAACCGGACTCAACTACCGCCAGGAGTTGATCGACTCCGGCGTCTCCGAACCGGGGCCGGCCGATCTGATCATGGCCCTAGTGGTCGAGCTTTCCGATCGGGAGCTGACCGTGCAGGCCATCCACCGGCTCATCTCCGGTCTCCCGGCCGGGACCGATCTGCTCGGCGCCCTCGAGCCGTGGTTCGAGTTGAGCCAAGCGGGACCGGTCGACGGGGCCTTCCCGGCCCGCATGACCGGGGCCGGCTCTTTGGGGGTGGTGACACCGACCGGCTCCTGGCTGGCCAAGCCCCGCCCGGCCACCGAGGAGGCCGCCGAGTTTCCCCTGGATTCGGCCCGTTTGGACGTCGCCCTGGCCGTCCTGCCCGAACACGAGCTGGCCTACCAGCACGGAGTGGCCAACATCACCGCGGCGGTGGATTCGGGTCAGGCCCAGGCCGGCGTACTGCTCCGCCCGGCCTCGGTCGAGATCATCGAGTCGATGGCCCGGCAGCGACTGCGCATGCCGCCCAAGACCACCTTCTTCTATCCCAAGCCCCGCACGGGGATGGTCTTCCGCAGCCTGGCCTGAACCATCCGGCTCCGGCCCGGGCGCCCGAGCTTCAGGCGTGACCGTTGGCGCCGACGGTCCAGGTGGTGCCTGACGTGAGCAGCGTGCGAAGCTCCCCGGGACCCCGGCGCTCCTGGGCCTCGGCCAGCTGGCGGTCCATGCCGGAGCCGTAGTCGGCGGTATCCACGGCCCGGAAGACGCCGATCGGCGTGGGCTCGTAGGGACCGTGGGCCAGACGGGAGAGCATGAAGGCAACGGCGGGGTCCTCCCGGGCCTCGTCGTGGACCAGCAACTTGTCCTGGCCGACATCGGATACTTCAACGATACGAGCGCCTTTGGCGTCGAGGACTACTCCCCGCTCACCCTCGGGACCGAAGCGGATGGGCTGGCCGTGCTCGAGGGGGATGAGGTTGTTGGGACGGGCCTCCTTGGAGAGAATCTGCTCGAAGGCGCCGTCGTTGAAGACGTTGCAGTTCTGGTACACCTCGATGAACGAGGCGCCCTTGTGCTCGTAGGCCCGCTTGAACGTGGACTGCATGTGCTTGCGGTCCATGTCGTGGGTCCGGGCCACGAAGGTTGCCTCCGCGCCCAGAGCCAGGCTGATGGGGTTGAAGGGCCGGTCCAGAGAGCCGAACGGCGTGGACTTGGTGACCTTGCCGACTTCGCTGGTCGGGCTGTACTGGCCCTTGGTAAGGCCGTAGATCTGGTTGTTGAACAGGATGATGTTGAGGTTGACATTGCGCCGCAGGGCGTGCATCAGGTGGTTGCCGCCGATGGAGAGTCCATCCCCGTCACCGGTTATGACCCAGACGTCGAGGTCAGGGCGGGCCAGAGCCAGGCCAGTGGCCAGGGCCGGCGCCCGTCCGTGGATGGAGTGCAGGCCGTAGGTGTTCATGTAATAGGGGAAGCGGCTGGAGCAGCCGATCCCGGAGATGAACACGGTCGACTCCCGGCGCGCGCCGAGCTCGGGCATGAGCATCTGCATGGCGGTGAGGATCGAGTAGTCCCCGCAGCCCGGGCACCAGCGCACCTCCTGGTCGCTGGTCCAGTCCTTCTTGGTGGTGACGGGAACGGTGTCGGTCATGAAAGGGCCTCCAGGATGGCGCTCTCCAACTCGGCGGCGCGGAATGGCTGGCCCTGGACCTTGGAAACGGAGCGGGCGTCGACCAGGAACTCCGCCCTGACGATCTTGGAGAGCTGTCCGAGATTCATCTCGGGGACGATGATGCGCGGGTAACTGGCCAGCACCTCACCCAGGTTGGGTGGAAGCGGGTTGAGGTGAATCAGATGGGCATGGGCGACCTTGGTGCCCCGGGCCCGCACCCGCCGGACGGCGGCCTGGATGGCGCCGTAGGTGGAGCCCCAGCCGAGGACCAGGAGCTCAGCCCCGTCCTCGTGGTCGACTTCCACGTCGGGGATGTCCTTGGCGATTCCGGCCACCTTGGCGGCGCGCAGGTGGACCATGCGCTCGTGATTGGCCGGCTCGTAGGAGATGTTGCCGCTGCCGTCGGCCTTTTCAATGCCGCCGATGCGGTGCTCCAGTCCGGGCGTGCCGGGAATGGCCCAGGGCCGGGCCAGGGTCTCCGCATCCCGTATGTAGGGCCAGAAGACGGAGTTGCCCTCCTCGTCAACGTGGTTGGGCTCGGTGGCGAAGTCCACGGAGATGTCCGGGAGGGAGTCCACGTCCGGCAGCTTCCAGGGCTCGGAGCCATTGGCCAGATAGCCGTCGGAGAGCAGGAACACCGGAGTGCGGTATTTGAGGGCGATGCGGGCCGCCTCGATGGCCGCCTCGAAGCAGTGGCTGGGGGTCTTGGCCGCCACGATGGGCACCGGGGCCTCCCCGTGGCGTCCGTACATGACGTGGAGGAGGTCGGCCTGCTCGGTCTTGGTCGGAAGACCGGTGGAGGGACCGCCCCGCTGGATGTCGACCACGATGAGAGGCAGCTCCAGGCTGATGGCCAGGCCGACCGTCTCGGACTTGAGGTCGATGCCGGGCCCGCTGGTGGTGGTGATGCCCAGGCTGCCCCCGAAGGAGGCGCCCAGGGCGGCGGCTATGCCCGCAATCTCGTCTTCGGCCTGCAGAGTCCGCACGCCGAAGTTCTTGTGCTTGGACAACTCGTGGAGGATGTCCGACGCCGGGGTGATGGGATAGGAGCCGAGGAAGATCGGCAGCTTGGCCAGCTGGCTCGCGGCGACCAGCCCCCAGGCCAGGGCGGTGTTTCCGTTGATGTTGGTGTAGACGCCCGGATCCAGGGCGGCTGGGCGGACCTGGTAGGTGGAGAGGAAGAGTTCCGCCGTCTCCCCGAAGTTGTAGCCGGCCCGGAAGGCCAGGGTGTTGGACTCCTCCACCATGGAGTTCTTGGAAAAGCGCTCCTTGATCCAGCCCAGAGTGGGATCGACCGGTCGGTTGTAGAGCCAGGTCACCAGGCCGAGGGCGAAGAAGTTCTTGGACCGCTCGGCGTCCCGGGGCTTGGCTCCGGTGGGCTTGACCGCCTCCAGGGTCATGGCCGTCATGGCCACCTCGTAGACGGTGAAGCCGACCAGACTCCCGTCCTCCAGGGGATTGGCCGAATAGCCCGCCTTGGCCAGGTCCCGCTCCTCGAAGGAGTCGGTGTTCACAATGAGGGTGCCCCCGGGGGGCAGATCCCCGATGTTGGCCTTGAGGGCGGCCGGATTCATGGCGATGAGGACGTTGGGGGCATCGCCTGGGGTGAGGATGTCGTGGTCCGAGATGTGGACCTGGAAGGCCGACACGCCGGCCAGGGTGCCGGCCGGGGCTCGGATCTCGGCCGGGAAGTCGGGCAGGGTGGAAAGGTCGTTCCCGAACAGGGCGCTGACGTTGGTGAAGCGGTCTCCCGTGAGCTGCATGCCGTCACCGGAATCCCCGGCAAAGCGGATGACGACGCGATCGAGTTCCTGGACAGGCCGGGCCTTAGCCGCGGTTTCGGTCAACGGAGTGCCCCCGTGGGTGTGATCCGGGCCGGCACCGTTGCCGGCCCTTGTGTGATCGGCGGCTACAACAGGTGCGGACCGTCGTTCAGGGCCAGTTTACCCGGGTGACGTCCCTTCTCCTGCTATGGGCGCCGGGTGGCGGCCGGCCTTACCGCTTAGCGGCCCGGCCCGGGCCGGTCCAGAGCCGGTCCAGAGCCGGCCCAGGGCGTCGATTAGTCCCGGGTCGGCCACCGCCTCCGCCTCGGCCGGACTGAACCAGCGGACATACTGACTCTCCCCCGCGGCCGGATCGGGGTCCTGGTCGGACCCGATCAGCAGGTAGCGGGTGTCGAGATGGACGTGGCCGGCGTAGGCATCGTGGACGTCGATGTGGACCAGGTGGGGCCCGCCGGGCGGGTGGGCCACCTCGATCCCGGTCTCCTCCGCCGCCTCCCGCAGGGCAGCCTCGGCCGGGCTTTCGCCCGCCTCGATGTGGCCGCCGGGCTGGAGCCAGATACCCAGGCGCTTGTGCCGGTGCAGGAGGATGCCGGCCGGACCGACCACCAGGGCGGAGCCGGTTACATGGACCTCATCGGCCGTCTGGTCGAACGGCCGGTCCAGGCGGGCCAGTTCGGCCAGCATCCGCCGCTTCGACTCGACCTCCCGCTCGGAGCGGGGGGCGAAGGCCTCCACCTGGCTACACAGTTCGCTCTCGGCCCGGCTCGGAGCCGCCCCGGGGCTCATCGGAGGTGGGCGGCCACCTCGGACCAGAACAGGGCCAGGGTGTCCGAGGTCCGGTCGGCGTCGCCCATGGTCCAGTCCGGGACGATCAATTCGTCCACGCCGGCGTCCCGGTAGGCGCCCACCTGCTCCACCATCTCCGCCGGCGTGCCGACCAGGACGGGCCGGCCGGCCGGGCCGCGGTGGCGCTCCAGCCATTTCTCGTCGGTGCTCAGAAAGACCATGGCCTGGGTCGAGCGGCGGATCTCGGCCGGGTTCCGACCGATCTCCTCGCAGCGCCGGTCGAGGACAGCCGACTTGGCGGCGAAATCCTCCGGGGTGGTCCAGGCATTCCACTCATCGGCGAACCTGGCCGCCACCCGCATCGTCCGGTGCTCCCCCCGCCCGCCGATCAGGAGGGGAAGGCGCTCCCGGACCGGCTTGGGGTCACAGGGGGCGTCGGTGATCCGGTAGTGGACCCCGGCGAAGGTGGTCCGCTTCTCCCGGAGCAGTGAGGTGATCACCTCGGCCGACTCCTCCAGATGATCCATCCGGTCCTTGACGCTGAGCAGGTCGATCCCGTAGGCGGCGTGTTCGTTGACCTGCCAGCCCGACCCGAGCCCCAGCACGAAACGGCCGCCGCTGATCTGGTCGATGGTGGCGGCGGCATTGGCCACCACGGCCGGGTGGCGGTAGAGGTTGCCCGACACCAGCGGGCCGAGACGGAGCCGGCTGGTGGAGGCGGCCAGCCCGGCCAGGACCGACCAGCACTCCAGGCTGGGCCCATCCAGCGGCGTGGCCCCCTGGGCGTCGTTGGGCATGAAGTGATCGGCAAACCAGGCTCCATCCCACCCGACCTCATCGCATGCCTGCACCAGTCGGAGGGTGTCCACCCAGGGTCGGTCAGGTCCGGGCCACACGCTGAATCTCATGGCCCTCAACGTTAGGCAAGGCCAGACTGGGGCGTGGCATCGAACGGGGACACCCCTCTGGCCGGGTGGTGTGACCCGGCGTTCGGCGCCGTACGAGAGGAATTCGCCGAGAACTTTCGCAGCCGGGGCGAGCTGGGGGCGGCTCTGTGCGTCTCGGTCGGCGGCCGGGTCGTGATCGACCTGACCGGAGGCTGGGCCGACGCCGCCCGCACCCGGCCCTGGTCGCCGGACACGCTTGTCAACGTGTTCTCGGTGGGAAAGGCCCTGAGCGCGGTGGTGGTCGCTGTCCTGGTGGCGAACGGAACCCTCGACGTGGAGGAGAGGGTGAGGCGGTACTGGCCCGAGTTTGGCGGTCAAGGAAAGGAGGACGTGACCCTGCGTGAGTTACTCAGCCACCAGGCGGGCCTGCCTGCAGTGCGGGGAAGCCTTCCGGAGCGGGCCATGCTCGACCAGGACCTCATGGCCTCGGTCCTGGCCCACGAGCGTCCCTGGTGGAAGCCGGGAACTGCCCACGGTTATCACGTCAACACTTTCGGGTTTCTGGTGGCGGAGGTGGTTCGGCGGGCCTCGGGACTGACGGTCGGCCAGCTGCTACGCCGCCGGGTGGCCGAGCCCCTGGGCGCCGACGTGCACATCGGGCTGCCGGCCTCCGAGCACGCCCGCGTGGCGGAGTTCGTTTGGTCGAGCCCGGGCTCCTCCCCGGAGCCGGCACCTCCGGATGTCGCCCCCGTCGACCCGGCCCTGCTTACCGAGGAACAGAGGATGGAGTACAACGCCTATCGCAACCCGCCGGGCCTATCCGGCATCGGCTGGGTCAACATGGCCGAGTGGCGCAGCACAGAGATTCCCTCCACCAATGGCCACGCCTCGGCACGGGGCGTGGCCCGGGTTTATACGGCCCTTGCCGCCGGAGGCGGGGGCATCGTGCCCTCGGCCGTTCTGGACCTGTTCACCACCGAGGTGGTGGCCGGGGAGGACCGGGTCCTGCACCGGCCCTCCCGGTTCGGGCTCGGATTCCAGCTGACCCAGCCCGAGCGCCCGCTCGGCCCCGGCGCCCGGTCGTTCGGTCACTTCGGCGCCGGAGGCTCGCTCGGCTTTGCCGATCCTGACCGTCGACTCGCCTTCGGATACGTCGTCAACGCCATGGGTCCTCGCTGGCAGAACCCACGCAACCGGGCCCTTCTCGACGCGGTGGCAGCCGGCCTAGGTGGGTGAACGGGACTCCTGCGCCTTCGCCCAGGCGCGTCGCAACACGGCCAGGATGGTGTCGGTCTCCTGGGCACCGGGGATGCCGAAGCGGCCGTCGATGAGGAAGAAGGGGACACCGGTGATCTCCCGCTCCCGGGCCTCGGCCTGATCGGCCCTGACTTCAGCGGAGTACTTGTCGCCCGCCAGGACGGTATCCACGTCATCGATGTCGAGCCCGGCCGCCGCGGACTGGGAGCGCAGCACGGCCGGGTCACCGATGGCCTGGCCTTCGCATAGGTAGGCGGACAGGAACCTCTCCTTGACCCGGTCCTGGATGCCTCGGTCGGCTCCCAGGTGGATCAGGCGGTGGGCATCGAAGCTGTTGCCCGAGCGAGTCCGGTCCAGGTGGTAGTCCAGGTCCTCGGCTGCGGCCAGGCCGGTCAGGCGCCGGTTGGCCGCCCGGGCCTGGTCGGCCGTTATGCCGTACTTGCGGGCGATACGTTCCGCCGGATCGCCCTCCCTCACCGGCGGGGCGTTCGGATCGAGTTCAAAGGCACGCCAGTGGACTTCGACCTGCTCGGCGTGCTCGAACAGACCGAGGGCGGTCTCCAGGCGGCGCTTGCCCAGGAAGCACCACGGACAGATCACGTCGGACCAGATGTCGATCCTCATCTGCTCGGTCTATCACCCGCCGCGACCGACACAAGGGCGCCTATGCGACGGTGATGTTGTTGTCCAGATAGACGTCCTGGACTGCGTTGAGGAGCGCTACGCCATCGGCCATCGGCCGCTGGAACGCCTTGCGGCCCACGATGAGCCCGGCCCCGCCGGCCCGCTTGTTGATCACGGCCGTGCGCACGGCCTGGCCCATGTCACCCTCGCCCTTGGATTCCCCGCCGGAGTTGATGAGCGGGACCCGGCCCAGATAACAGTTGACCACCTGCCAACGGGTGAGATCGATGGGGTTGTCCGTCGTCAACTCGCTGTAGACGAGGGGGTCGGTCTTACCGAACTTGAGGGCGTTGTAGCCGCCGTTGTTTTCCGGCATCTTCTGCTTGATGATGTCGGCCTTGATGGTGACCCCCAGGTGGTTGGCCTGGCCGGTCAGGTCGGCGGACACCTCATAGTTCGTGTCCCCCACCTTGAAGGCCGGGTTGCGTACGTAGCACCACAGCACGGTGAACAGTCCGTACTCATGAGCCTCTTCGAAGGCCTCGCTTACCTCCTGGATCTGGCGGTTGCTCTCCTCCGAGCCGAAATAGATGGTGGCGCCGACCCCGACCGCGCCCAGGTCAACGGCCTGGCGGACCGAGCCGTACATGATCTGGTCGTACTGGTTGGGATAGCTCAGGATCTGGTTGTGGTTGAGCTTGGCTATGAAGGGGATCTTGTGGGCGTAACGACGGGCCACCATCCCGAGGACTCCAAAGGTGGTGGCGAAGGCGTTGCAGCCGCCCTCGATGGCCAGCTCACAGAGATTCTTGGGGTCGAAGTAGGCCGGATTCTTGGCGAAGCTGGCCGCCCCCGAATGCTCGATACCCTGATCGACCGGCAGGATGGAGAGGAAGCCGGTGCCGGCCAGCCGGCCGTGGTTGAGCACGCTCGACAGGTTGCGCAGCACAGGCACGGGACGGTCGCTGTCGAGCAGCACCCGGTCCACAAAGTCCGGTCCTGGCAGGATCAGATCCTGGGCCGGGATGGCTTTCGACTGATGGCTAAGCAAGGACTCGGCCTCGGCGCCGAGAAGCTTCTCCAGGTCCACTTGGGCTGCTCCTAGCTGTGGCTCCCCGGGGTCCCGGAGGCCTGCTCTGCTGCCCAGGAGCGTACCCGGAGGCCGGCCGTCCCTATCACCGACGGCCACCTGCGGCGGCCACCTTGGCTGGCTACCTCCGACCGCTACTTGCGGCGGCCCTTCGGCCGGGGCTGGTCCAGTCCTTCGGCCAGGCGCTCGATGGCCGAGGCCATGGCGGTGCGCACCGCGGCCGGGCGCCCGGCCGGCACGACCCTCTCGGCCACCACCTCGGTCCGGCTCTGGGTGACCGAGCCGGCCCGGAAGAATCGACGGCGGACCCGACCGATGACGACCACCGGGTCGTCCTGATCGAGGTCCAGCGCCCCCGAGGTGGGATCGAACCACGCCACCGGCACCGACTCGGCCCGGGCCTTCTCCCCCACCCCGTCCACCGTCACTTGAAGGCTCATCATCCTGGTTCCCGAGGCCAGGGTCCTCTCCTCCGGCGGCCGGCTCAACCGGCCGGACAAAGCCACGATGTTCATCACTTGCTCCATTTCCGCCCCGCCACCGGGCGGGACCTCTCAGACGATCGGAGGCCCGGGCCGGCGGCCCTGGGGCGAAGGGGAAGCTCTGGCTGAGAAGTTAGGCAGTCCCTGTGACAGGCGGCGGTCAGAAGGGGGCGGTCAGACAGCGGGGCGGGTGAGCACGTCGGCACCTTGGTCGGTGACTACCAGCATGTGCTCGAACTGGGCCGTCCGGCGCCCATCGGCGGTGACGGCGGTCCAGCCGTCCGGCCACATGGATGCCTGCCAGGACCCCATGGTGATCATGGGTTCGATGGTGAAGGTCATCCCCGGCTCCATGACCGTGGCGGCCGCGGGGTCGTAGTAGTGCGGGATGGCCAGCCCGTTGTGGAAGACCCGCCCGATGCCATGGCCCACGAAACTGCGGACCACTCCAAAGCCTTCGGTCTCGGCCCGTTGCTGTATGGCCCGGCCGATATCGCTTACGGGCCGCCCGGGTCGCACGGCCTGGATGCCCAGCTCCAGACAGTCGGACGTCACGGCTATGAGGCGGGTCGAGTCCGCATCGATGCGGCCGACCGGAAAGGTGGCGTTGGTGTCCCCGTGGACCCCATCGACAAAGACGGTCACGTCGATGTTGATGATGTCCCCGTCGCTCAAGGGCCGGCTGTCTGGGATGCCGTGGCAGATGACCTCGTTGACCGAGGTGCAGACCGACTTGGGATACCCGTGATAGTTGAGAGGACTCGGATAGGCGCGCCGCTCCAGGCAGGCCTGGTGGCAGACCCGGTCGAGCTCGTCTGTGGTCACATCCGGGGCCACGGCGGCGGCGGTCACCGCCAGCACTTCGGCGGCCAGACGGCCGGCCCGGCGCATGGCTTCGATGGTCGGGGCGTCCTTGACCAGAGCCTCCGTGGTCATGACGGGACGACCCTCATAGGCGTAGTCGGGGCGGGCAATGCCCTCGGGAACCTGGCGCCGGGGGCTCTGCTGGCCGGCACGCACCCGCTCGGCACTGACCTTGTGGCACCGCTTGTACTTCCGCCCGCTGCCGCACCAGCAGAGATCGTTGGCCCGGACCGTTGTGGTCACGCCGCCTGCTCCTTCTCCCTCAGCCCAGCGCCGTCTGGCGCTCGGCGGCGTCGAAGAAGCCACGGTCGTAACGCAGGATTAGGCCGAACAGCTCGCGGGCCGCCGGCATCTCCCCCGCCCGCTCGTAAAGGTCGGCCAGGGCGTACCAGAGCCGGAGATGGTGCTCCCGGGGCCGGTCCACCCGCTTGGCCGACGAGTCGAGGAGTCGGATGGCTCCCTGAAGGTCGCCGCGATCGCCCAGCGAGCCGGCCCGCACGATCCGACCCTCGGTCATGAGCTCGGCGGATGGGGACGCCTCTCCGAGATCGGTCCACAGCGAATCGACCTGGGCGTGGCGGCCCACGGCCCGCTGACAGTCCATCATCGTGGGGTGCTGGTCGTAGGAGCCGCTCAGGGCGTGGAAGGCCTCGAACTGCTTGAAGGCGTCCCGCCAGCGGCCCATCCGGTAGAGGGTGAGGCCGTAGAGCTCCCGCACCGCCGCCGATCCGGGCGCCTCCTCGGCCAGGGGCTTGAGGATGCGGCGGGCGTCCTCATAGCGGTCCCGCTCATAGGCCCGGGAGGCGTCGGCCAGCCGGGCGGCCAGACGAGGCGCCCGGGTGGGGCCGGCGGCGGAGGAGAGCTCGGCGCCGACTTCGCCGGGGAGGCGGGGTGGGCGACGTCCCCTGGGCGCCTCGGCGGGCAGGAAGGTCTTGGGCTTGGGGGGGTCGGAGGCCGCCGGCGGCTTGCTCCTCTGGCGCTTGGCCGGAACGTCCTCGACCCAGCGTTCGGGCTGCCAGGCCGGACGGGACTGGCGGCTCGGACCCACCTGGCGCCGGTCCCCGTAGGTCTCCGGGTCCCGATTGAGCTCGGTCGCGCCCCGGCGGGCGACGTTGCCCCAGCCCTTGACCTTGGGAGGACCGGGGCGAGGGCCGGCGGGCCGGCCGTCGTTACGGGGGCCGCGGTCGTAGGGGGGCCGGTCGTCGCGGCGGGGGCCGGCGGGTCGGTCGTCGTTACGGGGGCCGCGTTCGAATGAGGGCCGGTCGTCGCGGCGGGGGCCACGGTCGTAGCCGGGCCGGTCGTCGCGTCGGGGTGGCCGGCTGTCGCTCCGGGCGCGGTCGTAGGAGGGTCGGTCGTCGCGGCGGGGTGGGCGACTGTCTCCTCGG
>Ga0307373_10004655_pt1 | contig 22938 bp, 23 predicted proteins | sample OX2MG_FD_202534 | JGI IMG/M metagenome (GOLD analysis project Ga0307373, IMG submission 202534) | Soil microbial communities from Risofladan, Vaasa, Finland - OX-2 | ecosystem: Environmental > Terrestrial > Soil > Coastal area > Acid sulfate soil | place: Finland: Risofladan, Vaasa | collected... | reverse complement strand
GGGGCTCAGCGGGCCACCAACTCATTTAGGTCTTGGAGCTGAGCCGTGATCCAGCGGACGATGTCGTGCTTGCGGACTGTCTGACGCATGTGCCGGGCTCTAGTGGAGCGGTCGCGCTTGGGCATGGTCAGGGCCGAGTGGAGGGCCTCTGCCGTCTGATCGATGTCGAAAGGATTGATGGTCAGGGCCTCGGTGCCTAGCTCTTCGTAGCTACCGGCGTTCTCGCTCAGCACCAAGACCCCATCCTTGGCATTGCAGATGACACCTTCTTTGGCGACCAGGTTCATGCCGTCGTAGATGGGATTGACGAGTAGGGCGTCGTAGGACTTGTAGGCGGCGACTGCCTTGAAGATGTTCTCCTCCACCTCCAGACGGATGGGCATCCAGGTGCCTGTCTGGAAGCGCCGGTTGACGTGGGCTGCGGCGCTGACCAGAGCCCCCAGGTAGGAGCGGTAGGCGTCAACATTCTGCCGGCTGCGTTGGAGCAGCGCCCAGAAGATGACCCGGCCGCGGAGCTCCGGGTGACTCTCCAGCAGACGCTCATAGGCGAGGAAGCCGCGGACGATGTTCTTGCTGAGGTCGGTCCGATCGACTCTGAGGATGAGGAACTCGGGACGCCAGGCAGCGATCAGCCCCTCCTGCCGGAGAACCTCCTCGTGGGTGGTGAGCTCGGCCATGGCCCGAACGTCGATGGAGATGGGATACGCGCGGATCCAGACGCTCCGACCTTCGAAGAAGACGGTGGACTGGCGGTGGTCGACCGCCAGCCCCAGATTCTCCTCGCAGGTGAGCAGGAAGTTGCGGACGTCGAGGGACGTCTGCAGCCCAACCACGTCGCTGCCGAGCAGGCCCGTGAGGATACCGTCGCGCATGTGCCGGGGAAGCACCTTCCAGTACTGCGGCGTCGGCCAGGGGATGTGGATGAAGTGCTGCAGGTGGGCCTCGGGCAGGCGCTGGCGGACCATTCCCGGAAGCAGGTAGAGGTGATAGTCCTGGCTCAGGATGAGGGGGCGCCCGCTGGCTCTCTCCGCCAGAGAGACGACCCGATCGGCGAACTCGGAGTTGACCTTGACGTAGCCATCCCGCCAGGCGTGCTCGGTGCGAGAGTCGAGGATAGGCTCGCGCCCAAGATCCCACAGGTAGTGCTGAATGAACCAGAGCAGGGGATTGCTGATCTCGTTGTAGTAGAGGTCGTAGGCCTCCGCCTCGGGATGGATGTAAGCGATCTGGAACTTTTTGCCGTCCTCGGAGTCCACCTGGACGATCCCCTCGTCGTCGGCCCGAGCCGCCAGCCGCGCATCGGAATCACCGCGAGCTACCGCCACCCAAGGCGCATTGCTGGCCTGTGCCAGGGCAGACATGGCGGTGACCAGCCCGCCACCGCCTCGGGTGATCCGCTCCGACCCGCCGGGCTCGAGCTGACTTTCGACCGGTGGCCGGTTGGCCACCACGATGGGCTGCCAGCCATGGAGCATCCTTCGCAGGTACGGTTCGATCCCCGGCACCCGGCTAGGATGACGGACCCGAGCGGTAAGCGGATTTCTCGCTATTGCAGCCCGGGGGCTTGTAAAGTCGCTCGATGCGCATTGGGGTGGTCACCGAGGTTGTCCCGGAGGAGCGCCGTGTCGCCCTGGTTCCGGAGTCGGCGGGCCGCCTGATCGCCGTCAAGGCGGAGGTGGCGATCCAGAAGGGAGCCGGCGCGAGCGCCTACTTTCCCGACTCCAGCTACCGGGAGGCGGGCGTGTCGATCCTGGGCACCTCGCGCCAGGTGCTCACCTCCTCTGATCTGCTCATCAAGGTGCGCCCACCGAGTTCGGCCGAGGTGGCACTGCTCCGCAAGGGTTCCCTGCTGGTGGGAATGCTCCAGCCTCTGACTCAGCCAGAGTTGATGGTGCAGCTGGCTACGCGGGGAGTGACCGCCTTCAGTCTGGAGCGGCTGCCGCGCATCAGTCGAGCTCAGGACATGGACGTTCTCTCCTCGATGAGCACCGTTTCCGGTTACCACGCGGTGCTCATGGCGGCCGCCCGGTTGCCCCGTTTCTTCCCTCTTCTCATGACCGCCGCGGGAACCGTCACCCCGGCCCGGGTCCTGGTGCTCGGGGCTGGCGTGGCGGGCCTCCAAGCGATCGCCACCGCCAGAAGGCTGGGAGGGGTGGTCCGGGCTTTCGATGTGCGGCCCCAGGTGAAAGAGCAGGTGGAGAGCCTGGGAGCTCAATTTGTTGACGTCGGCGAGCCGGTCGAGGCGGCCGAGGGGCAAGGAGGTTATGCGGCCGAGGTCTCCGCCGCCTCCCAGAAACGGGAACAGGAGGCGCTGGAGCGGGAAGTAGCCGAGGCGGACGTGGTCATCACCACTGCCCTGGTGCCCGGTCGCCCAGCACCGGTGCTGGTGACCAAGGCGGCCGTGGCCAAGATGCGCCCGGGATCAGTAGTGGTCGACCTGGCTGCTGAGGCCGGAGGCAACTGCGAGTTGACCCAACCCGGCAAGGACATTGAGAAAGGTGGGGTGTGGATCCTTGGTCCGTTGGACCTGCCCTCGCGAATGGCCAATCACGCCAGCCAGTTGTACTCCCGCAACGTCACCCGTTTTGCACTTGCCCTCATCAAAGAAGGACAACTGCGTCCTGATTTCGACGATGAGGTGGTTTCCGCTACCTGCGTCACCCACGACGGCAGAGTCTTAGTGAGCAAGTCGTGAACGCCTTTGGGGGCACGCTGCTGATCGGCGTCTTTATCTTCGTGCTCGCCATCTTCATTGGATTCGACCTGATATCCAAGGTGCCCGCCACCTTGCACACCCCCTTGATGTCGGGGACCAACGCCATCCATGGAATTGTTCTGGTAGGCGCCTTGTCAATTGCGGCGGGAGTGCACGGGGCGCTGGGAACCGTGATCGCCTTCCTAGCTGTTCTGCTGGGAACGATCAATGTTGTCGGCGGCTTCGTGGTTACCGATCGCATGCTGCAAATGTTCAAGCGCCGACCCGAGCCCGAGAGACCGGCTCCGAAGTGATCCACTACCCACAACTGGTTGCCCTCGGCTACCTGGTGACGGCGGTTCTCTTCGTCATCGGGATTAGGCTCCTGGGGTCCCCAGCGACAGCGCGGCAGGGCAACCGCCTGGCGGCGGGGGGAATGCTGGTCGCCCTCGTGGTCACCTTCGTCGGTCTGGGCGCGTTGCCCTGGTTGGCGGTAATTCCGGCACTCGTGATCGGGGCCGTCGTCGGCGCCGTCGCCGCTCGCGCGGTGCGGATGACCGCCATGCCGCAGATGGTCGCTCTCTTCAACGGCATGGGTGGTGGTGCCGTAGCTCTCATCGGTGCCGATGAGTTCCTGCGCCGCACAGCGCATCTGGCAACCGGCATCAGCACCATCTCCCCCGGTAAGTCCGTTCCCATCGTGCTCGGCTGTCTGATCGGTTCGATCAGCTTCTCCGGCAGCCTGATCGCCTTCTGCAAGTTGCAAGGAGTGATGCGGGGCAGCCCCATCACCTTCCCCAATCAGCGAATCGCCAACGGGGTCCTGCTGGCAGTCATCGTCGCCCTGGGGGTGACCCTGGTGGGATTAGACGCCTCACCCTGGCTGTTCGTACTCTTCGAGGCACTGGCGCTGACCTTCGGGGTCGCCTTCGTGCTCCCGATCGGAGGAGCCGATATGCCGGTGATCATCTCCCTGCTCAACTCCTTCACGGGACTGGCGGCGGCGATCAGCGGCTTCGTCCTCGACAACGAAGTTCTCATCGTCGCCGGCGCCTTGGTCGGCGCCTCGGGCACAATCCTGACCCAGCTGATGAGCCGGGCCATGAATCGGTCGCTGGCGAACGTCCTGTTCAGCGCCTTCGGCAGCACGACCACCGCCGGCGGCGATACCGGTCCCAGCGCCGACCAGTCAATTCACAGCGTTACTGCGGAGGATGTGGCGATTCTCCTTGGCTACGCCCGCCAGGTCATATTCGTCCCTGGCTATGGCATGGCGGTCGCCAAGGCACAGCACGACGTCAAGGAGCTGGCAACGCAGTTGGAGAAACGTGGAGTGCAGGTTAAGTACGCCATCCACCCTGTTGCCGGACGGATGCCTGGGCACATGAATGTGCTCCTGGCCGAGGCCGACGTTCCCTACACGCAGCTCTACGAGATGGACGACATCAACCCCGATTTTGCTCGCTCCGACGTGGCCGTGGTGATTGGAGCAAATGATGTGACCAATCCCGCCGCCCGGAGTAATCCGAGTAGTCCCATTTACGGGATGCCGATCCTCAACGTCGACCAAGCAGCGCATGTAGTGGTGCTCAAGCGCAGTATGAATCCTGGGTTTGCAGGAATTGAAAATGAGCTCTACTACAATCCCAAAACTCTGATGCTCTTTGGCGACGCACGTGAATCTGTTGTGCATCTTATCGCTGCGCTCAAGGATTTGGTGCCGGCCAACTGACCGGTATTTGAGCTGGACGAGAGCGCCTACTAGAAAGGCCACCAGCTTGCGGCGCTCGGCGACCTCGGCCCGCCCAACTCGCGAACTCCTATTCTCGTCATCCGAGAGGTAGCCGTAGTCGCGCTATCTCTAGTCGAGCCCGGGTTTGACTCACTTAGCTGCTAGGCGATGGACTCGGAGAAGGGGTGGCGCTAGTGAAACGGAGCGGTACGCAGCCGTCCGGGGAGACAGCGCAGGTCACGAACTGGCTGACGTTGGGGTTTCCGGTAACGACGAAGACGTAAACCGGCACCGCGGTGCCATAGCTGTCAACGATGGCCCGGGACGCACTGCTCAGCGCCGTCGGCCCGGTGGGAGCGGGAGACGGGGAAGCGAAGGGCTGGCCACTCAACGAGAGAAGGTAGTCGCCGGGCTTGATTGCCCCCGAGTTCAGGTCTTGGACGACCTGGTCGGGCGGAAGGGCCGGATAGAGAACCGGGTTGCCGATCGATCCGTAAGGAATATCACCGGAAATTCCCACCAGTTGGGTGGTCTGGTGCTGGTCGGTGGCCACATCGACGTCGATCTCCTGCGGCTGGCCCAGGATGTTGACTACCGGAAGTCCATAGAGCGACCACTGGAAGTAGACGGTGCGATCGGAACCATTGGTGGTGCTCATCTGAGGGAGGGGAATCACGCCACCCCCAGCCGGCACATGAGCGCCACTCAGAAACGCCTCAGCGAACTGATTGGCCCCGGCCAACGTGGGGGTGGTGCCGACCTCATCGGTGGGCGTGTTGGGATGGAAGTTGAAAGTAGTGAGAGCCGAGTTGGTGGTGAGCTGGTAGCCGCTCGTCGAACCGAGGTTGTAGCCCAGCCCGGTCAAGGTACTAATCGGCGGTCCCGGAGTGTTGAGGGCCAGGGCGAGAGCGGTGACTGCGGCCATGGCGGTCGCCGGGACAGTGCCGGCTCGGACCGTGCCCCCCCTGGTGCCAAAGCTCCCGCCGTCGGTTGCATACGGTCGGGCGGCCAGTAAAGGTCCGGTTGTCTCGCCGGCCAGGCCGAGCAGCCCCGGGGGGGTCGCGCTGGCTGATGCGGAGGGCGACGAGCCGGGATGGTGGGGGCCTGCGGGACCGCAGCCCACCAGGACCAGAGCGAGTACGGTCAGGGCCGGCGGGAGCAGTAGCTGGGTGCGGGACATCTGCACCAGTGCAGAATGCCACGAGTGCTCTACAGACCCTTCGCAGACGTGACGGAAGCCGGTCGCGGAACTCATCCAGGTTTGCTACGAACAGCCGGCCGCCACAGCTTCGCGGACAGCTGATTCAGCTCGGCCAGGGAGCGGAGACTACCCGCCGGTGAAGTGCTCAGCAGCGTCCACCGGGGATTCCCGGGACAGCTATCGCACGGGGCTGCTGCGACTTGTCGAAGCCAGCTCGCCGGGTATGCGGCTGGGATTGGACTCGACAAGGCGTCTGCTGGACCGACTCGACGATCCGCAAGCGGACCTGAGGGGAGTGCTGGTGGCGGGCACCAACGGCAAGGGATCAGTCTGCGCCCTAGTAGCGGAGATGGCGCGCCGCGCCGGGATCCGGGTGGCCTTGCTGACCAAACCTCATCTAACCAGTTACCGCGAGCGCATTCGCTTGGCCGGCGAGCCTATTGACAAGGACTTCTTTGTCGAAATCGCCAACTCCGTCTGCGACGCCGCCGATGGCATGGCGTCGCACGGGGGGCGCCCCACCCACCACGAACTCCTCACCTCCATGGGCTTCCTGGCGGCCCGACGCTGGGGAGCAGATCTGGTCGTGTGCGAGGTTGGGCTCGGCGGCCGGCTCGACGCGACCAATGTCTGGGATGGCGGCGTGGCGGTACTGACATCGATCAGCCTCGACCACCAGGCCTTGCTGGGAGACACCATCCCCCTGATCGCCCGAGAGAAGGCTGCGATCATCAAGCCCGGCAACCTGGTGGTCTCAGGCGTGCCTGCGGAGGCCCTGCCTGCCGTGGAGACCGCCGCGGCGGCGGCCGGCGGCCGTCTCTGGCGGTTAGGCCGAGAGATCGCCGTTCAGGCCGATGCCGGTCCCGCTCAACGCTTCGAGGTGAGCACGCCGGTCAGGACTCGGCCGGGACTCCGGGTGGGACTCGAGGGATCCTTCCAGGTGGCCAATGCGGCGCTGGCGGTGGCAGTCGTGGACTGTCTGTGTGAGCAAGGCTTCGCCATCTCCGATACCGCCCTGCGGCAGGGGCTGGCAGAGGTGCGTTGGCCGGGCCGCATGGAGATGATCGGTTCTCCGCCCTGGTGCCTGGTGGACGCCGCCCACAATCCCGGAGCGGTACAGGCGGCCATCCCGGGAATCCAGCGACTCCTGGAGAGGAGGGACGGCATCCTCCTGTTCGGAGCGATGGAGGATCACGACCACCGCGGCATGCTGCAAGCCTTGGCATCGGTCGACTTCCGAGGAGTCGTGTTCACCAGGGCGAACTCCGCGCGAGCGGCTTCAACAGCGTCTCTGGCGAAGGGGTGGGCCTATTCGCATGAAGACGTAGAGCCGGTCGCCCGAGCTCTGGCACGGGCGCGCGAGTTGGCCGGTGCTGACGGCCTCGTGGTGGCGCTCGGCTCGATCTACTTGGTCGGGGAGTTGACGGCCTCTCTCGGTGTCGGCGTCGAGCCGGACCCGGAGGTGCCGTTCCCGCCGCTGTGGTGAGCGGCTGGGCCTGGAGCAACTCCGGCGGCGAGCATGAGGGCTCTTTCGCAGAGGCTGGTCAAGCCGGCCCAGTCCTCACTCATCAGTAGCTCCGGTCGGAAAAGGTCGTTGGTCAGACCAACGACATCGGCACCGGCCCGCAGGTACTCCAGCGAATTCTCGACCTCGACACCTCCACTGACCCAAATTGGGCTGTTCGGCATGGGGCCGCGCAGCGCCCGGATATAGGCGGGGCCACCGACCGGGGCTGCGGGGAACACCTTGACCAACTGGGCTCCCAGTTCCTCAGCTCGGGCGATCTCGGTCGGGGTCAAGGCGCCCATCACTAATGGCACTCCCGCTTGGCGGGCAACGTCCGCGACTAACGGGACCAGGTAGGGGGTCACCAGGTACTGAGCTCCGGCCTCGACCGCTCGGCTGGCCAGCGCCGCGTCCGTCACCGTACCGGCTCCGAAGGAGCACTCGTGGCCGAGGTCCTGACGAGACCGAAGGTCCCGGATCAACTCGAATACGCCAGGAGTTGCCGCGGTTATCTCCACCGAGCCGATCCCGGCCCGCGCGGCTACCTCTGCCGCCTGCGCGGCCTGGTCACGGTCGCTCCAACGAATAATCGCCGCCAGTCGCTTGGGGAAGAGGGCGAAAACCTCAGGTGTAAGCATCAGTCGAGTTTACGAGGGCAACGCAGACTGTGGCTGGGTCAGGACGCGTCAGGGTCAGTCGGACCCCTGCTGGCTCTGCCGGATGATGCCCTCGATGACGTCGTGGCCGGGCGGTCGGTGGGCGGCGCTTCTGCGCGACGGCGTCCTGCGCCGGTCGGGACGGGCACCGGACATGTGACCCTCCTGCTTGCGCCAGACCCGCTCGATGATGACCCGGATCTCAGCGCCGTCATCAAAGGGGATTCCGTGGGAGGCCAGTGACTGGCGGATCCGGTCGGTGAGCTGAGAACTCTCGTGCAGATTCAGCTGCTCCAGTGCCTCGAGCAGGTCGTCGAGACGGCGCAGGATCGAACGCCGCTCGGTCGTCTCCGCAGATGCCGAGATCATGAATGGGATTATCCGCGCCGCGCCCGCGAAGAGGATGGCTTGAGGTCAATCGGGCGAGCCTTACGAGTCGCCCGGACCGACTCAAGCAGGACCGCGGCGGTCTGACTCTTTCACCCCTCGCTCCCACCCGGCTCGCTAGGCGCGGCCACGGGCCGGGACCAGGTGCACCGCCTGTGTCAGGTCTTGCAGGAGGTCCTGGGCATCCTCGACCCCGACGGAAAGGCGGAGCAAGCTCTCCGGGACGTGCTCTTCACCAGGCCAGCGAGCCCGCCGCTCCAGCAGCGACTCGACGGAACCAAGGCTGGTGGCATTGGTCCAGATTCGGGTCGAGGCACAGACACGCTCAGCCGTCTGCGCGTCGCAATCCAGCTCCACCGCGAGCATGGCGCCGAACCCCTGGGGCATCTGGCGCAGAGCCACCGCGTGTTGGGGATGGTCGGCCAATCCCGGGTAATGGACGCGGGTTACCACCGCAAGTGCTTGCAGTCGTTCCGCCAGAAACGCGGCGCTTTCGGTCTGGCGCCGCAGCCGCACATCCAACGTGCGCATCCCGCGCAGCGCAAGCCAGGTTTCGAGCTGCCCCGGGATGGCCCCGGCATTCGTTCGATGGTACCGCAGTTTAGGCAGCAAATCGCTGTCGTTTGTGATGGCCGCGCCGAGCATCAAATCACTGTGCCCACCAATGTGCTTGGAGAGCGAATGGACCACTGCATCAGCACCTAACCGGAGCGGTTGTACCAACAGCGGAGTGGTGAAGGTGCTGTCGACAACCACCCGCGCTCCGGCCTGGTGGGCAATTTCAGCGCAGCCGGCAATGTCGGGAACTGTCAGCATAGGATTGCCGAGGGACTCAATGAGCAGCAAGGCGGCCCTCTGACAGGCGTGCTCGACCGCATCGAGGTCGGTGGTGTCGACCAACTCGATGGTGCAGCGTTGAGACGCGCTGAGGTGATGGAGGAGCTCACGCGTGCCGATGTAGGAATCGCGGGCAGCCACGACCTTGCCCCCTATGGCAGAGGACTCCAGAAGAGCTGAAATTGCCGCCATGCCAGAGCCGAAGACGAGGGCTCCCTGACCCTCTTCGAGCTCGGCAAGCGCTCCCTCGAGTCGCTCCCAGTTCTCGTTGTGGTCCCGACCGTAGGAGTAGTTCCGCGAGTTGCCGTGGCGGTATACCACCGACATCTGCAGGGGCGGCACCAGGGTCCCGCTGGCACTGTCCCGTCCGTTGCCAGCGTGGACCACCCGGGTCGCCAAAGTCACCTTTTCGGGCGTGCGGTCGTCGCTGCTCACGGCCAGCTCAGTCGGACGCCGGTGGGGAAGCGCGCAGCAGGACCTCGCGGGCCATCCGACCGTGCGCCTCGTCGACCATCTCCCCGCCCAGACGGCTGGCGCCACCTTGACCCTCGAGCGCGGCCAGGATCTCTTCGGCCTTGCGGACCTGGTTGGCATCTGGGGTGAAGGCCCGATTGACGGTCTCCAACTGCGAGGGGTGGATCACCCACTTGCCGTCAAAGCCCAACTGCGCAGCCCTTTGCGAGGAGCGTTCCAAGAGTGCCATGTCAGAGATATCCGAGCAGGGTCCGTCGATTGCCTGAAGGCCGTGGGCCTTGGCCGAGGTAGCGATCCGGAAGAGGGCGTAGTGCCAGATATCTCCCGGGTAGGCGTCCGTTTCCTGACCGATCGCCAGCTGGGGCATGCCCATGGCAGCGGCGAAGTCGCCCGGCCCGAAGATGAGCGCCTCGGTCCGGGTCGAGGCAGCGGCGATCTCAGCCACCGATTCCAAGCCGCGCGGAGTCTCGATCTGGAGCTGGAGCCCAATGGGAGAGGAGGCGCTTGCGCCCTCTAGCCCGGAGAGGAGATAGTCGATGAACGCGACTTCGCCAACGGTGGAGATCTTGGGAACCACCAGACAGGAAATCTTGTCGGCGACATGGGGTACCAGGGCCAGAACATCGTGGACGGCTAGAGGCCCCTGAACCCCGTTGATCCGGACCGAGACTGAGCGGCCACCGAAGTCCAGCTCGCGGAGGGTCTCCACCACCTGGGCGCGGGCCTGCTCCTTCTCAGCAAGCCCGCTGGGAACCCCATCCTCCAAGTCCAATACCACCTCGGCGACGTCCATAGTCGCCGCCTTCTCGGCCATCCGCCGGCTGCTTCCGGGAAGCACCAGAACAGAGCGGCGGGAGCGCCTCACTCGGGCTGATCCTGGCCCAGATCCTCCCCCTGGCCCATCCGCTGCATGAGATCCTCGATCATGCGACGGGCTTCGGGATCGTCCATCAAGCGCTGGCGGACCGCGTCAGCTGCCTGGCGCATCTGAGGGTCGTCCATCAACCGCTCCTGCATCTGCGAGAACTGGGTCAGCATGTCCTTGGCTGCGGTCTCGTGGGCGACCTGGAGCAGGATCGGTTGGGAAGCGGCGGCCACCACCGCCTCCATCTGTTGCCGAACCATCTCGATGCCCTTGCAGCCCAGGCACTCGCCGCGCAACTGGCAGTGGCAGACCGCGCGCTTGACGGAGTCGAGCTCCCGATGGACGCCGCTCAGATCGACCGGTTCGGCCATCTTCCTAGCCTATCCCAGGCTGAGATCAGAGCGGCGGGTGGATCGGCCGGCGGGCTCGGATCAGGGCGTGCCAATAGCGGTGGTAGAGACGACCGTCACGCCACTGAGCCAGAAGCTGACCGCGTACCGCCTGGGGAGCCGTCTCGTAGTAGTCGAGGAGCTGGCGCTTGCGCTTGTCCTTCACCCGGGCGACATCGAACCACTCCAGGATGTCCTTCTCCTGCTCGATCCGCTCGGCGTGCTCCACAGTGAAGCCCAGGGCTTGGAGCAGGGCCCGCCACTCCTCCAGGGCGCGACTCCGGAAGTGGGAAGGATCGCGGCCCACCTCGACCACTTCCAGCCAGTCGCGGACAACCGGCGGGGGCGAGCAGTCACTGACGGCGAAGACTCCGCCCGGGCGGAGGACCCGATATGCCTCACCGAGTGCGGGAATGAGCTGCTGAAAGTGGTGAGGAGCGGAGCGGACGAGTACGCGGTCAAAGGTGGAGGCAGCGAAGGGTAAGCGCTCGGCATCTCCGACTATGAAGGTGACGTTGCGAATCTCCCGCTGCGCCGCCTGTTGCTTGGCCTGCTCCAGCATTCGGGGGGTGATGTCGAGCCCGACCACCTCCGCCACGTGCGCCGCCGCCGCGAGCGCGACGTTGCCGGTGCCGGTAGCCAGGTCGAGGACCCGGTGGTTGGGGCGCAGTTCAGCCAATCCGAGAAAGCGCGCCAAAGAGACTGGGTCGGCGTGGCTAGGGCTGCGCCGGTAAGCCTCCGCTACCTGGGAGAACTGACGTTGACTCTCGGTGAGCTCATCACCTGGATTTGGCCCCGGGCCAGCGGTCACAAGGGATGGCCGGACAGTAGGGTGTCGAGCGGAGTTGGCTCCAGGTCCTGCGGGCCGCCGAAGCGCACATCGATCTCCGCCTCCAAGTCCTTGACCAGGTCGCGAAGCTGGCCCAGATCGGCGGTCGGCGAATTGCCGTTAGCGTAGGCACCAAGCAACTTCCCGTCCTCGAAGAGCGCCACCCCGATTCCATCCTGAGCGTGCACGATCAGACCGCCGCTGGAGGAGTACTTGCTCAGGTAGCTGCGCAGCCCCTCCAGGTTGACGAACATGGCGCCCAACCCCGCAAAGCGAACCGGGGCATGGAGTAGGAGTCCGAGACCGCGTGCGATCTGGCGCGAGAAGCTGATCACGTTGATGGTGTCTTGACTGTTGGGGAAGTTGGGGAAGGAGATCCGATTGGTGGTGCGGATGTTGCCTTGGCGGTCGACCGCCACCGCCACCACGTAGCCGTCAACCAGCACAACATAGGTGTTGCTGCCGTCCACTCCCAACACGTGTAGCACCCCCGTGTGGCCCTCGCCGGCCAAGTGGCGGAGCAGGCGCGCAGGGTCGGTGAAGCCAGCTCGCAGATTGCGGAAGACGATCTCGCCTTCGGGAAGCGGGAAGGACCGGGTCTCGAGGTCCAGGGGCGCAGGCGAAGTGGTCTGGTTGATGGGTGGGTAACTGGTCTGAAAGACGACCGTCTCCTCCACAACTGCGACCGGGCTCGTCCACGGCTCCTCTTCGACCGTGATGGTTTCGCTGAAGGTGTCGAGGCCGACAGCTGCACCACTTCGTCCTACCTCAACGGGAGTCTCGGGCTCGATCTCCTCGCCGTCGTCGATCTGGACAACGTCGCTAACTTCCTCGGCTCCAGCTACTGTCTCGGCACTGGGCGGGTCGCCAGCGAGGGCCCATGGCGCCGATTCCTCCGGGGCTCCCGATTGCAGCCACGACAGATGTTCTGGCTGCTCTTCCGAGGGCCCAACCACTGCCGGGCTGAAGGCAGCCGGCTCGTCATCGCTGCCGATCACCCCCCAAGGGGCGGGTTCGGCAACGTCTGGCTCGGATTCCAGCGAGTCCGCGGGGCGGGGAGAGTTGAAGTTTGCTGTGCCCCAGGCTGGCAGCTCCCTCTCCGGCCCTGCATCGTCCGTGGGCTCATCGGCGTCGTCGGCCGACGACGCCGTTTCGCTGGTCGCGTCGAGTGGGCGCCAAGAGCCAGGCGAATCCTGACCGGGATCTGTTTTGGTCGTCCCTTCGATGGGGTCGGAACTGCCGATCGCTGATGGAATGGGAGGTAGCTCGTCTAGATCAGCATCGCCGCCGCTATCTAATACATCCGTGCCGTCCTCGGCTCCGGCGCTGTCTTCCTCATCGTCATCGGACTTGTCCTTCTTGCGTCCGAAGGCGCGGTGGAAGGTCACTGGCTCGGAGGACGGCTCGGGGACAGGGCGCGGGTACACGCCGACCGGGATCGGCACCAGGGCTGGACGGAGTTCCTGCTGACGGGAACCTAGCAATTCCCGGAGCCCCGCCCGTACCCGCTCGAGCTCAGCGCGCAAGGCGGCCAGCGGTGATGGTGCGCTCGATCGACGCTGAGGAGACTTCATGGCAATTGCTCCTGTACTGCGTCTGAGCGGACAGCCGAAAGCGTCGCGCCAGGGAGAGCCCACACCAGACCTTTCACTTGCGAAGTGTAGCCGCGCTGGTCGGCGATTGCTCTCCGGCGAGAGGAGGTGACCTCCTGGCCGCAGCTTTGAGTTAGGCGGGGGCCGGCTGGGGGCTGGTTGCTCCCGCATCGGGGTCCTTACGGCGCAGACCGGTCCGTAGGAGCCACTGCTCGGGGTGGCGGACTTCGGTCCAGCCAGGAAGGCTCTCCGGACCGGTCCAGATGCGGTCGAGGCCAGCCTGGCCGGCAGCCTTGTAGACCTCGCGGAGAAATCGCTCGCCCTGCTGGTATTGCTGAAGCTTGAACGCGACACCTGAGATCCAGAGCAGAAGTCGCTCCGCTGCTTGAGGCGGATCGTGGCGACGCCGGAAGGCGTCGTCGAGGGTGTCGAAGTCAGGGAAATGGCGTCGGCCCGCCTCGCGCATGATGTAGTTTCCGTGGCCCTCAAGCACGGTCATCACCGCTTGGACTCGACCCACCAGGATGATCTGGGGCTTGAGGCTGCGGGCCGCTTGGGCCAACTCCTCCAGACCCCGTCCCTTACCTGGGCCTGGTCCCCGGCTCAGCTCGCCCACCATCTTTCCCAGATGCTCGCGGAGCCAGGGGTGGAGTTCGAACTGCCAAGCGTGGGTGAGTTCGTGAAGCATGAGCCAACGGCGCAGGGAGTCGATGGGTAGGTTGGAGGCTTCGGCGAAGTGGCGGACGTTGGGTTCCACGATCAGGAGGGCCGCTACAGGTAAGGGCACCGCTGTCTCTGGAGTTGGCTCCTCTGCCGGCGGGAGCGTGAGCACGGGGTCGTACTGGCCGAGGACTCGGCGGGCCATGAAGCCGAGCAGGGTGCCCACGTAGAGGCTGCTGGGTACTCGCATTAGCGGACTTGGTCGGACGTGGCCCCAGCCCGCACCACCCGTCTCGATGGGACGAAGCATGCGCCGCATCATGTCCAGGTTCTGGTCGATAAAACCGTGCCGACCGACCACTCTCACCCGGCCAAAGGTCGCCTCCTGGGGACTGGTGTTGCAGGCCTCGGCCAGCATGGGCACAAGCTCGGCGACTAAAGGATCGTAGTCGCGTCCCGCCTTCTCGACCTCGGCCATGCCGTCCCCGCCACAGCGGGAGTAGGCGGTTCGCCGGACCAGCTCCCAGTCGAGAATCGGCGCCTCCGGGTCTGCCAGAGACTTGGAGAGTCGTCTTTCCGCCGCGATAGCCACCCCGGCCGCGACCGCCGACCAGGCCAGCACCGACTTGAGGTCGGGCATGATGCGATCATACGTCGGGCCCCATTCAGCTACGCCGATAGAACACCAGCTCCCCGCCAACGTGCTCGAATCCGAGCGGGTGGTAGAGCTCCGCAAGGGCAGGGTCTCCGTAACGCAGGGCAACCTGGCGGCCTTCGGTCAGGGCCGAAGATGTTGCCGCCAAGGTAACGGCGGCACCGGCACCCCTTCGTCGGAAGTCGGGGTGAGTGGCAACACCTCCCACCTCCACCCAATTCCCAAAGGACATGGTCCACCGGGCCACAGCGACAACCTGACCCTCGATCTCAGCGACCCAACTCCTCTGCTGCGCGATCCGCTCGCGCCATTCCTCCGGGCTGTCGCGACGCATCCAGCTGACGTGCTGATACACCCGGTGGATCTGCTCGGCGTCCTCCTTCACGCCTTCCCGGGTGGGGGGGAGAGGGGTGGCCAGCGGCCGCACAGCAGGGGCGACCGCCAGATCGCGGCGGTAGCTGTCAAACGCGTCGAGTGAGGAGCAATCCACCTGGCCGGCTGGGACGTGAACTTGCTGGAGGCGAGTCCGGTTGTCCTCGAGAAAGGCCCGGGCCGCTCCTGCCTCCTGGCTCGAGGTGAGCACAAGGCCCGACACACCCTGGTTCAGGAGGGCCAGCGCCAGCGGCTCCCCTGCCCGACCCAGCACCCACCAGATCACGTCCTCGGGATCGACCCCCTGGTCGACGAGCCGGAGGAGATGCGCACCGGCAGCGAGACCTGCCCAGCCCTGGGCGAGAAGGAACTGCCGGGCGCGCTCAACGTGTGCTGGTCCCGACACGGGCTGGAAGGACACCTCGGGGGAGACCCCTTCATCGGTCATCCAGACATGATCGCGGACAGCTCCGGGCAGCGTCTTCCGACCTGGCACTTGTCTCCCCAGGTCGCTAGCACTCGCCGCCCTTGAGTGCTAACATGAAGGCCAGAAACCTCAGCTTCTGGATGGGGACAACAGGAGAGACGAATGCCCAAACAACTGCTATTCGACACGGAGGCCCAGTCAGCCCTAAAGCGGGGTGTGGACAAGGTCGCGGACGCGGTTCGAATCACGATCGGGCCCAAGGGCCGCAACGTGGTTCTCGACAAGAAATTCGGCAGCCCAACGATCACCAATGACGGCGTCACCATCGCCAAGGAGATCGACCTCGAAGATCCCTTCGAGAACATGGGCGCCCAGCTGGTGAAGGAAGTGGCCAGCAAGACCAACGACATCGCCGGCGACGGCACCACCACGGCCACGGTGTTGGCCTCCGCGATGATCAACGAGGGGCTTCGCCACGTCGCCCACGGCGCCAATCCGGTGCAGGTCAAGGCCGGCATCCAGAAGGCAGTCGACGCGGTTGTGGAAGAGATCAAGAAGCACTCCGTGCCGATCAGTGAGCGCGAGAAGATCGCCCAGGTGGCGTCGATCTCGGCCGCCGACCCCGCCATCGGCGAGACGGTCGCCGATGCCATGGAGAAGGTAGGCAAGGATGGCGTGATCACCGTCGAGGAATCGAAGGGGATCGAGACCGAGCTGGACTTGGTCGAGGGGATGCAGTTCGACAAGGGCTACATCAGCGCTTACCTGGTGACCAATGCCCAGGCGATGGAGGCGGTTCTCGAGGACCCCTACATCCTGATCACCGACCGCAAGATCTCGGCTATCGCCGACCTCCTACCAGTGGTGGAGAAAATCCACCAAAGCGGTAAGCCGTTGCTGATCATCGCCGAGGACGTGGACGGTGAAGCACTGGCCACCCTCATCGTCAACAAGATCCGGGGCATCTTCACGGCGGTTGCTGTCAAGGCCCCTGGCTTCGGTGATCGTCGCAAGGCCATGCTCCAGGACATCTCCGTACTCACCGGAGGCACCGTGATCAGTGAGGAGTTGGGCCTCAAGCTCGACTCGGTGCACCTTGATCAGCTCGGCCACGCGCGCCGGGTCAAGGTCACCAAGGACGACACCACCTTGGTGGAGGGAGCGGGCAGTAGCGACGCCATCAAGGGCCGGATCGAGCAGATCAAGGCCGAGATCGACAAGTCGACCAGCGACTGGGACAAGGAGAAGCTCCAGGAGCGGCTCGCCAAGCTGGCCGGTGGAGTCGCCGTGATCAAGGTCGGGGCCGCGACCGAGACGGAACTCAAGGAGCGCAAGCACCGGATGGAGGACGCCGTGTCCGCCACCCGAGCCGCCGTCGAGGAGGGAATCGTCCCTGGTGGTGGCACGGTCCTGCTGCTGGCCCAAACCGCGCTTGACAAGGTCAAGCTGGCAGGCGACGAGCAGATTGGTGTGACCATCGTCCGCCGGGCGCTGGAGGAGCCGGCTCGCCAGATCGCCAACAATGCCGGAGCCGAAGGTTCTGTGATCGTGGAGCGAGTCCGCAGTCTCCCGGTCGGCCAGGGCTACGATGCGGCAACTGGAAAGTTCGTGGATATGGTTAAGGCGGGGATCATCGACCCCACCAAGGTGACCCGCTCGGCGGTTCAGAACGCGGCCTCCATTGCGGGGCTGCTGCTGACCACGGAGTCGCTGATCACGGACATCCCGGAGAAGAAGGGTGCCGCTGCACCCCCGATGCCGGAGTACTAGTAAAACTGACCGGCCTCGGGGCCGGAGCGATTCAGGGGCGGGCGGCCAGTGGGCCGCCCGCCCCCTTTTCTTTTTTTCTTAAACCCTAGGGCGCGACTAGGTGCGGCCCCAGAAGCAGGAACGAGCTAAGTCCGAAGCCGAGAGCTAGTCCCGAGGTAGGTCCGAGAAGCCAGCCTCGGAGAATCCCTCGCAACACCTGGCCTTGAACCGTCTCCCGTCCCCGGGCCAGGCCGGCTCCAGCCATGGCTCCTACCAGCGCTTGGTTGAGGGAGGTGAAGTAGCCAAGGCTGACGGCTGCCAGAACCACAGCCGCTTGGACGAGTTGAGCGGCGACGGCCATCGACCGATCCACACGGACGATGTCGAACGCCACCCGCGCGAGGAGCGGCCGTCCCCAGATGATGACTCCAGCTGCCAGGCCGAACCCGCCGATGACACCGGCAACGCCGGGCGATGCCACCCTCGCGCCTACCAGGGCACCCGTGGCGTTGGAGACATCGTTAGCCCCCATGGCGAACGATGCCGCGAGGCCGATCACCAGGAGCGTCAGGCCGCCCACCCGCCAAACGGGTTCGGCTCGACTAGCGAGCCGGCTCGTCCTCAGGAGGTATCGCAGCCGGTCCAGCCCACGGGTGAGGCTGAAGCCGAGGACCAAAGCGGCGATCGGCGCCACGACCCAGAGAACAATCAGGCTGAGAATAGATCCCCAGCGGATACCTGCTCCAGAACCTAGAGCGACTCCCACCAAGGAAAAAAACAGGAGCTGTATGGTCGAGGTGGGCACGCGCACCCGGTTGTAGAAGGTGGTGAGGGCGAAGGCCAGGGCCAAGATCAGGATTTCATCTGAGACGGTGAGCTGGTGCAGTACCAGGCCCTGGCCGACTCGTCTCTCGACGGCACCGCTGCCCAAAGCTGCCCCGAGGAATGCCAGCGGAGCCATCAAGAGGAGGGCTCGCCGGGAGCTGACAACCCGGAGCGCGTGAGGCATCCCCATGCAGGCACCGGTGTAATGGGCACCGATGCTGGCCGCGAAGCCCAAAGCCAGAGCGACGAGGACGAAGTCGGAGGCCATGGCGACTCAGCCGGTGCTCGTCGACCAGCCGGGAAGCGCCCGGACTGGCTCAAGGTCGCGATCGTGCGTGGCATTTCGGCCGGGGTCTGGATTGGCTGCGGTGGCCCTCGTCGCCTCCTCGAGCGCTTCCCGAGTGTTCCCCGTCCGCGCCTCGGCACAGGCCAGGGCACATCTCGCCATGCCTAGGGCTGGTTCAGCTAGGGACATCGCGTCGGCGATCGCCACTCCAGCACGGTGGAGCCGGAGCGTTGGTTCGGGTTGATCATGGCGGAGCCAGTACTCCCCCAGGTGACCGCCGGGATGCCTGAACGTACGTACCACCACCTGTAGCCAGAGTGGTCGTCCTTGTAGCCACAGATGCAGAGAGGGATCGAGTAGGTCCTTCTCTGGCAGCTGCCAGAGAAGATCGAGAAGGCTCCGGTCACAACTCATTCGCATGGGCTTGCCGCCTCCAGCAAATCTTTCCTGAACTAAGCTCCAACTCCTAGCCGCGGCCGTCAAGATCCGCTCCCCGGCTGCTCCGGAGCGACGATTTCGGAGATTGGAGGAACCACTTCGTGTCGTCAAGGCGTCCTGATGCTGAAGCAGAAGCCCTGGCTGAGCGTTGGGTCAGCCTATATGGGGACATCGCCTTGCGCACCGCCTACCTATTTCTTCGAGATCGCGGCCGAGCCGAGGACTGCGTCCAAGACGCGTTTGTGAGCGCCTGGCGAGCGCGCTCCAGCCTGCGTGATCCGGGTGCCGAACGGGCGTGGCTGATGACCATCGTGGCCAATACCGCGCGCTCCCACCTGCGCCGTCGCATACCCATCCCCACCGACTCTGTGCCCCAGGACCCGACCACCCGGGACCCCTTTTCCGACCTGGCCGTCGCAGCCGACCTGCGCCAAGCCCTGGACCAGTTACCGGCGGATCAGCGTGAGGTCATTGCGATGCGGGTCTACCTCGACCTGTCGGTAGAGGAGACCGCCCGCGCTCTCAAGGTGGCACAGGGGACGGTCAAGTCACGGCTCAATCGCGCCTTGGAGGCCCTGCGCCTGATATGGATCCCAACGAACGACTGACCGAGCAGCTCCGGGGTGAGTTGCGCCGGTCCCTGGCGCAGATGCGACTCGACCCCGAGTTGCGCCGCGCCCTGAAGAGCCAGCTGCTTGCCACCCCGGCCACCCGCTGGCCTAGATGGCTGGGGGGCGGGGGTGGGCTCGCCCGGCACGGCGTGTTGGTGGGGGTGGCTGGCGTCGCCGCTGCCGGCCTGGCTGCGGCGGTGATTGTGCCCCTGGTGGGGCAGCATCCGGCGCCTTCAAGTAGTCGGCAGTACTTCACTCTGGCGCCGCGTGTCAATGCCGGAGGTCCGCACTCGGCTGCTGCCGCCCCAGCCAGCTGTGGCAGTGCAGCGCTCCGGCTCACAGTAACCCCAGCCCGGGCCACCCTCGCCAGGGGCAGGTCGACCCGGATCTCAATCGATGAGACGCACGGCGTCTGTGCCCCCAGGGTGTCGGTAACGGGACCGGCGGCGGTCACGGTCACCGTCCAGTCCGGAGTGCACTCCCAAGGCGAGGCGTCCGGCGTTCCGGAAGCTACCTTCGAGATCATCTGGACCGGCCACACGACCAAGGGAGGTGCGCTGCCTCCAGGGAGATATCGCGTGACCGTCACCGTCCCCTCATCAGAAGCTGTGGCCAGCGCCACGATCACTGTTCACGGCTAGGCGGACTCGAGACCGTGCGGCGAGCCGATTGCGCCTTCAGTCATGGGTGACAATGGCCCCGAACCATGGCCGCCATCCTCACCCTGCTTACCGACTTCGGCTCCGCTGACGGCTACGTGGGAGCTCTCAAGGGAGCCATCGCCCGGGTAGCTCCCCAACTCAGGGTGGTGACTATCACCCATGGGGTTCCGGCGCACGACATCGGGGCTGGCGCCTACTGGCTCGCCGCCTCGGCACCCGCCTTTCCGGACGGCACGGTTCACTGCGTGGTGGTGGACCCCGGAGTTGGTACCGATCGTCCCCTGGTGGCGGCCCGCGTCGATCGCCAGCTGGTGGTGGCTCCCGACAACGGTCTGCTCCACTTCCTCTGGAGTCGAGGCCAGGAACGGATGGCAGTTCGCGTTGACACCAGCAGCCTCGACTCCAAGCCCATCAGCGCCACTTTTCACGGGCGTGATGTCATTGGCCCACTGGCGGCGCGCTTGGCGGCCGGGTCCACTCGACTCGAAAATCTCGGTCCCCGCATTCCCAGTCCCCAGTTGGTGAGCGAGTTTCTGCCCCAAGGGGACAGCGGGGGCAGCACGGCGAGGGTGCTTCTGGTCGACCGCTTTGGCAACGCCATCCTCACCGTTGCCCGCACCCATTGGTACCAACCGCTACCGGCCAGCATCTCCCTGAGCCAGGGCCGGGTGATCTCCCAGCTGGTGCACACCTACGGCGAGATTGAAGGGGAATTCGGGATGCTTTGGAACAGTGCCGAGCACCTGGAGATTGCCGGTAAAGGAATCAACGCCGCCGCCCTGCTCAACCTCCACGCCGGAGACGTGGTCAGGGTTGCCTGGGCGGCCACGACCATAGCTGAGGAGGCTCGCAGCGTGGGACGGTCGTCAGCCTCTTGACGGAGCGGGCCGTCCAGTCCGCCTCGGTGGAACAATCGCGCTCCTTGGACGCCGCGTCAGCGCAGCTGGGCATTTCGGTGGACGCCCTGATGGCGATCGCCGGCTTCCAGTGCGCCCGGCTGGCCCAGATCCTTCTTGAAGAGATGAAGTCGGCTGGGCCGGTGGCCGTCCTAGCCGGCCGGGGCAACAACGGCGGCGATGCCCTGGGGTGTGCTCGTCACCTTGCCGTCTGGGGTTTCAAGGTGAGGGCGCTGACCCTGGCCGACAGAGACGCCTCGGAGTCCGTTACCTCACGCCAAGGGCGCGCCGCCCAGGCGTCCGGGGTCGAGTTTCGGCATGTCGGCGAAGGCGACGAGGAAACTATTGCATGGACCCTGGCCGGCAGCGCTCTGGTCGTAGACGGCTTGCTGGGAACTGGTAGCAGCGGGCCCCTGCGGGGTGTCGTCCTCGACACCGTCCGCCAGCTCAACCACGCCGGTGCGCGCGTCTTAGCCATCGATGTGCCCAGTGGGTTGGAGGCCACCGGCGGAGGTGCCGACGGGGACACGGTGCGTGCTGACGACACGCTCATGCTGGCTATTCCCAAGTCTGGCTGCCTGATCCCCGACGCAGGCGCCCTCGTCGGGCGGCTGTGGTTGGCGGACATCGGTATCCCGGCTCAAGCCTATTGGGACAGCGGCGTCGAGCCGCCAACATTCAGTGCCGGCGGCTTGCAGCGATACCCAGCCCCGGGTGAAGGCCCTTTGAACCAGACTCCCCCGAACTCGGGACGCAGGTAGTTGCGCCCTGACCTTCGGCAGGTTATGCTTGCGCCAGCTCGCGTGTCACAACACGCAACGTCATGAATACCGTCCTAGAAAGACCTCAGATCGCCGCGAGCACGCTGGAAGACCTTGGCCGCCAGCATCTCGACGCCCTAGTCTCGTACGCCCTCCATCTGACCGGCACACCCGAGGATGCAGTGGAGTACGTGACGGCGGGTCTCTTTCATGCTCGGCACTTTCCGGCGGCTGCGCTGCAGCGTGACGGACGAGCCATCCTCTACCGGGCGGTGACTCGGGCTGCCCGGCAGAACCAGCACTACCCACCGCAGCGCCGCGGCGTGGCGCGACTATTCGCCAAGCGGCCGCCACTCATCAGCCTGGGACCTGCGGCTGCCGATGCTGCTCGTATCAACACCGCCAAGAGGGCCTTGCTGGCAACCGAATTCGGCCGTCGGGCGGCCCTGCTCTTGCGTGATCTGGCCAAACTCTCGTACCGCGAAATTGCCGTGGCGATGGAGTGTTCGCCGGAGGCGGCATCGCGATTGGTAGCCTCAGCCCGACGTGAATTCGGCAGTATTTATCGCGATATTTCCATATGAAGTGCAGTCTCCTCACGCTGAGCTGCGCGCTCGACGGGGAGCTGTCGCGAGAACGCCAATTGGAACTGGACGCTCACCTGATCACCTGTGAGCGCTGCAAGACGGGGATGCACTACCTGCGTGAAGAGACGGAGCGAATCTCCCTTCTCGCTCCGGTGCGTCTCTCCGGAGGAACGGCCACCGCTCTCCTGGAGCGCTCGCGTGTTGTGGTGCCCGCCGGGATGCCCTCTGCGCTGCCCCAGAGCGAGGCCGGCGAGGAGGAGGTAGGCGAATCGCTCCGGGCGGCGCCGGATCCCTTTGGGGCGCTAGGAATCGCACCCGCCATCCTGGATGAGCCTGCTGATGCTGAAGTGTCTACCATCTCGCTCGCCGATGAGATCGCCCCCGACCTCGAGCAAGGCAGCGCCTATGAGGCCATGGAGGCCGACCACTCTGATTTGGACGCCTTGGCCGCCATTCCAGAGGAACTTTGGCTGGCGGAGGCCCCCGAAGAGGTCACTCCGGAAAACGTCGTCCCCGACACCCAGCTCGCCGAGGCGGCGCCGACGGATATCGCCTGGGACTCTTCCGCGGCCCTCGAGGAAGTCCAGGAGTCAGCCACGGGTCCGGAACCCGAGGCTCCCAGCGACGACCCTACCGAGGCCGAACCTGTCCTAGGCGGCGGCGATGACACGACCTCGGCCAACCGACCCAGTTCGATCGTCGTCCCTGGCTGGGAACCAGCCACCGAAATCAAGGTTCCCTGGCGGGACATTCCTCCGGCAACCCCGACCGCCGACACCTGGACCCCCGACCTGACCGCCCTTCCCCTGTCCCGCGATGCCTCGCCCTTGCCACCCGCGACCCCG
>Ga0307373_10004653_pt1 | contig 22940 bp, 22 predicted proteins | sample OX2MG_FD_202534 | JGI IMG/M metagenome (GOLD analysis project Ga0307373, IMG submission 202534) | Soil microbial communities from Risofladan, Vaasa, Finland - OX-2 | ecosystem: Environmental > Terrestrial > Soil > Coastal area > Acid sulfate soil | place: Finland: Risofladan, Vaasa | collected... | reverse complement strand
CGAGGAATTCGGTGGGTACTGAGACCTGCTTCTAGGCATGGAAACTGTGCACGAAAGATCAAGAGTGTTGGCGGAAAGATATTCGTCGGAGTACGGCTGCCCAGTTATCTATGCCGATGAGATTGCGGAAGGGATTCTGGACAATTTCGCAGTTTCGTACAAGACGCCGCCCGAAGGCCCGCAACGCGCTGGAAATTCATCGCGCTGTGTATCCGGCGGCGATCAAAACCAGATCGACACGAGACAAACGCAGACGCCGGTATCTTCCTGCTTTCCTCTCTGGGTGCGGTGAAGGGGATTCCGATTGAGTGATGAGGATGAGGCGTGCCAATGGCGGTAACCAACACATTTCCGCTCCCGTACGAGCCGGTTCCTTCCCTCGAAAGCTATGTGTCGATGGAAAGCGGTGAAACCCAGGCGAAAGCGCGTCGTATGACGCGGGGACAAATCATCTCGGAGGTCACGAAGTCGGGCTTGTGCAGCCGGAGCGGGGCCAGGGTAAGGATCGGCCGGCTTTTTCGATTTTTTCGCCGCCGCGTCGGTCGTAGTCCATCTGAAAACTGGCCTAATTCGCCGTTGCTCCGCCGAGCCCACGCAAAATGACGGAGGTCGCATGCCGATGCGATATGCTTATGTTGCCATCCCTGATTCACAAGTGCCTCGCGCTACGCGTCCGCTCTTTCAGCACATGCTCGATACTTACGCCAGTGAAACAAATAAGGTGATTTCTCTCTGGCGCGCTTTCGAGTCCGCCGATATGGCTTTTCAGCCGAATGCCCGCTCGATGAACGTCGAGGAGATCATGAAACACCAACTCCTCTCTGAGCGGCGCTTTTTCGGTGAATTTCTCGGCGCGTCCGAGCAGCCGCCGGAAAGCATTCTGCCGATCGGAAAGACTCCGGAAGCCTACGCCGAGCGCATGCGCGAACTAGCCTTGCCGCGCCTCACCTACCTTGCAGAGCGAGAGGAGCAGTGGTGGCTTGGCCACGCACCGTTCTTCGATGTCGAACGCGAGCGAATCTGGATTTTCTGGCGTCGTCTGCTGCACACGGCGCATCATCGTGCCGAACTCGTTGTTTACCTGCGGCTCGCCGGCCGCCGTGTTCCTCCCGTCTACGGCCCCACGGCTGATTTTTCCTGGGAGGGCGCGGATCCCACCACCAGTATCGCCGCCGCTGCCCGCAAATAGCTACTGATCGGAAGCGAACGGAGAGCAGTGCAGGGTGGCGGCGTCGCAGAGGAGGGTGTCAATGACAGTGACCAATGCATTCCTGCTTCCTTGCGAGCCGATTCCCTCTTACGAAAGCTACGTGGCTGCGGGAGGCGGTCAGGCGCTTGTGAGGGTGCTTCGTATGCCGCGGGAACAAATCGTTTCAGAGATCATCAAATCCAGCTTGCGCGGCAGGGGCGGGGCTGGATTTCCAACCGGCTTGAAGTGGGCGGGAGTGGCCCATGACCCTTGTCCCACAAAATACCTGGTCTGCAATGGGTCGGAAGGCGAACCCGGTTCTTTCAAGGACCGTCTGCTCATGCGGCGTAACTCCTACCAGCTTCTTGAGGGAATTGCCATCGCCGCCTTTGCTATTGGTGTAAAGAAGGCGTTCGTGGGTATCAAGAAAAGCTCGAAAAAGGAGGTACAGCGAGTCAGTTGCGCTCTGGAGGAAATGGCCAAGGCGAATGCGCTCGGCTCGGTGCCCATAGAACTGGCGCTCGGTCTGGAGGACTATCTTTTTGGTGAAGAAAAGGCGTTGCTCGAGGTGGTGGAAGGACGCGACCCGCTCCGGCGTGAAGCCGACAATCCGCCGTACGTCAAGGGGCTCTTCATCACGGACCCTTCGGAAGCAAATCCCGCCGTGGTGAACAATGTCGAGACGCTATCAAATGTGCCTCATATCGTGTTGCGAGGTGCTTATTGGTTCCGGGAAATCGGTACACCGGATTCACCGGGAACGATGTTGTTCACGGTGTGCGAGGACGTGCAGCGGCCAGGAGTCTACGAATTGCCGATGGGAACTCCGTTACGGACACTGCTCTATGGGTACGCTGGCGGGTCCCTCCCTGGCCGTCAATTCAAGGCGATCCATTCGGGAGCCGCCAACCCCGTTCTTCTGCCCTCCGATCTGGATACGCCGCTGGACTTCGGCTCGCTTCGCGCTATTGGCTCGGGGCTTGGCTCCGGCGGGTTCATCGTGTACGACGAGACGGCCTGCATGGTTCGCGTTGCGCAGATGCTTGCGAAGTTCCTGTGGATTGAATCCTGCAATCAGTGCTGGTCGTGCAAGCAGGGCGGACTAGAGGGCCATCTGATCGGGGCGCAGAGCCAGGGCCAGGAATCCCCCAACCACGCAAAGCACCGACATCTGCGTCTCCCCCGCAAGCAACCATCCGCCGTGACTGGCGAGCGCTCCCAGTAGATATCCGCCGAAGGCGGCAGGCCCGTAGAGGGTCGTGACAAACATGCCCGACCCGCGATTGGCCAGGGTGCTGCGCAGCGTCTTCACATGGTAGGCGGCGAGGTTGACGTACAGGACGGCGCTGCCGATCACGCCGTAGATCAGCGTCAACATTTCCCGCATGAAGACAGTCTCCGACGGCTGGAAAAACAGGTAGCCGAGAATGGCGACGCAGAAGAACGATACGCTCAGCACCAGCCGTGGCGGAAGGATGTCGCCAACCCAGCCGCCGGCGATGGAAGCCAGCGCCCCCAGCCCATAAAAACTCATCACCACTCCCGCCGCCTCGGGGGCGTAGTGGAGATTCTCGCGAAGGAACGTCGGATACATGCCGAGAAATCCATACATGCTGAGACCATGGATGAGGCAGAGGAACGCCAGCAGGATCGAATTGCGGTTCAGCAGCGTTTGCGCCCCGTTCTCATTTCCCTTTGCTTGAGACACATGATGGGTTTCGCTGAACCATGGGCGCACGATCAGCGCAATCGCGGCGATGGTCAGAAGCCCGAACGCCCCGAAAGCGATCATGGGGGCATGCCAGCTGTGATAGGAGACCAGCAGAACGGTTGCCAGAATCGGACCGATAAAACCGCCGATGCCATAGCAGAAATTGACCGAGCCGATGGCGGCCGCCCGGTACTGCGTGAAATAGCTGGCGGCCAGAGCGAACATGGCGGTGGCGAGCATGGCCATGCCAACGCCCGTCACGGCCAGGCAGAAGAGCATGACCCAGAATCCATTGGCCACGGTCGTGAGCGCGGTTCCCGCCGAAAAAATGGCGATTCCCAGCATGAGAACGGATTTACGGGAGAAACGCGAAAGGAGAAATCCGGTTGGCAGCCCGCCCAGTCCCAGGCCGAGAGTGAAAATTGTCGTGAGAAGGCCGGTATTGGCGAGCGAAAATCCGAATTCCCGGCGCACATCGGGCGCGAGTATCGGAAACAGATACCGGTCCGCGGCCATGAGCACGTACGCCGCGAGCAGCACACAGAACATCGTGACAGCCCGGGCGCGTAGCCCAGTGGTCTGATTCTCAGAAGGGCGCGGCATCTGCGCTGGTTGCCCTCGTCGCTCGGAACGTCGGCGGGTGAGTATAACAGGCCATCTCGGGAACGCCCAGGGGTTCGGCGCGCCGGCCGGCGCGGACATGGCATCCCGTTTGCGGCGCATTTAGAGCAAAACAAGGAACGGCAAGATTCCCCGCTCGCGCGGGGGGAGATAGCGTCGACAAGGACCTCTACGTTACCTATACTGGCCACCATTCGGACACGCCATGGCAACTTCTGTCGATCCCGGGAATCAGAATTTATGCCGAGCTTACCTTCCGAGCGAAAGGAAACGCGGATGGCCGATAGCGGAGATGAGGTAACAGGAAAGCGCCCGCAGTTCAGTCGTCGTTCACTGTTTCGCGAGGCGGGCCAGCTGTTTGTCGGGGCGTCATTGCTGCCTTTGCTGCCCCGCAGTCAGTCCTCGAAGGCGCCCCGTCCCGCATCAACCGACCAGGTCATGCGGAAACTGAGCGCGTATATGAGCGAGGCCAAGGACCGCGCCTTGCCGGACGAGGTGGTCGAAAAGGCCAAGCAGCACGTTCTCGATACGTTTGCGGCCATGGTCTCGGGCTCGGAATTATTGCCGGGGCGCGAAGCGATCAAGTTTGCGCGCGCCTATGGCGGGAAAGAGGTCGCCACGGTGGTCGCTTCCAACCTGGTGTGCGGCCCCATGGAAGCGGCGCTGACGAACGCGATGATGGCGCACGCCGACGAGACCGATGATTCGCACGCCCCGTCCCAGTCGCATCCGGGCTGCGGAATCGTGCCCGCGGCTTTCGCCGCCGGCGAACGGTTCGCGGTGGATGGCATGCATTTCCTGCGCGCCGTCACACTGGGCTATGACGTCGGACCCCGAGTCACGATGACTTTGGGAGGGGAACCGTATGAGTTCTCGAGTCACCATAGCACGCACAGTATTTCGAATACGTTCGGCGCCTCGGCGGCCGCCGCTTGCGCGGCAGGTCTGACGGCCCGGCAGATGCGGTGGGTGCTCAATTACGCCGCCGAGCAGGCTTCCGGACTTGCGCTTTGGGGCCGAAGTCCGCGGCACGTCGAAAAGGCTTTTGATTTTGCCGGCGGCCCGGCTCGCGACGGGGTGACGGCCGCGATGGTCGTTGAATCCGGCTGGACGGGCATCGATGACGTTTTTTCCGGTCCGAACAACTTTTTCCTCGCGTTCGGGCCGGATGCCGATCCGGAAGGGCTGATCGACAAGCTCGGATCGCGGTACGAAGTGGCGCGGACGGACATCAAGCGATGGAGCGTCGGTATACCCATCCAGGCGTCTTTGCAGGCATTGCTGAACATTCGAAAACAGCACCCGTTTTCGCCGGACGAGGTGAAAGAAATCCTCGTGCGGCTCGCGCCGCACGAGGCGGCCATCGTCAACAACCGCGTGGTGCCCAATATCTGCCTGCAGCACATCATGGCGGTGATGTTAGCCGACAACCAGGTTACCTTTCATGCGTCCCACGACGAGGCGCTCATGCGAAACCCGGCGATTCTGCGCGAGCGCGCGAAAATCAAGCTCGTGCCCGATGAAGCGCTCGGGCGGCTCATGCCCGTCAGGCAATCCATCGTCGAAGTGATCCTGACCGATGGGCGTTCCTTCCGCAACCATGTGGTGGACGGGGGAGTGGTACGCAAGGGGGAAAGCGCCGTGCTGGGCACGGTCGCAAACCCGATGACCAACGATGACGTCAAGGCGAAGGCGCGTGAGCTGATGCTCCCTGTGCTCGGCGAGCCGTCCACGTCGCGGCTGATGGACCGGGTGTTTGCGCTCGAAAGCGTGAAAGACATCCGCGAACTTCGCGGTCTACTGCAAAAATCGTAGCAAGGACGATCCATCCGGACCGCGAAGGCGCGTGACGCATCGTGTCATCCTGCGGCGTTTTTTCTTTCGCGGGCTTGCTGCTTGCGCCCGCGAGCGGCCCGGTCATCGGGATGAGCGGAACGGCGAGGAAGGGAGCTGACGGTGACGATCACCAAAATCGCGATTGTCGGAGCGCACGGCGTTGGCAAAACGACGCTGACAAACGAGTTGCGCTCGCGACTGGCCGGAAAAGGGCTGGGGGTCATCTCCGTTGCGCCCGAAATCCCCAGGGAAATCTGCCGCCTGGCGGCCGATCCAGGGTTCTATCGAAGAGGGAAGAACAATCCCTTGAAACAGGCGCTGCTGCTCTTCGGGCAGATTCAGTCCGAGCATTTCTCGCTCCCCGGCGAGGACGGCGTGCTGATTTGCGATCGCGGCGTTCTCGACCTCTGGGCCTACTCGAAATATCTCTTTGCCGATGAGTTTCAGGCCGCCTGCGTGCTGGAACTCTATGAGGCCCTGGTCGAGCGGTACGCTCGAAGCTATCAAATGCATTTTTATGTCCCCGCCGAATTTCCTCCCTCCGACGACGGTATCCGGGAAAATGACCGGAGTTTTCAGGCGGCCGTAGACGAAACGATCCGGGAATTCCTGGAGAAATACTCGGTGCCGCACCGGAAAACGGCAGGCACGCGCGAGGAGCGCTGCCGGCTGATCGAAACGGAACTCCGCGCTCTCGCCTCGCGCCCGCGCGTTCCCGAATTTCCGCCGACGTGATCGCGCTTCATCGCAATCGGGGCTGTAGCGGCAGGCCGCATTGGCGTAGAATTCCAGGAGCAGCGTAGCTGGAAAGCGGAATCTTCCGCCCGGGATGTCCGGGGAATTGGCATGCCTCTCGTTTGGACTATTCTTGCTGTTTTCGGAGCGTTTTTTCTATTCGCGCTTCTGTTGCTGGCCGCCATGCTGTTCAGTCCGCTCGTTTTCAGCATCGACTCGGGAAAAGGACAGGCGCGTGTTTGCTGGCTCGGGGCGCTGGAATATAGCCGGCCCTTCCCGCCGGCCGAAGGCAAAGCCGAACTCCGGTTCGCGGGAAAATCGCTGAGCCTTCCGGCCCGCCGGGCAAAACGGAAGCGCCGGCCGGCGGCGCCAGGTCCCCGGAAGGCCGGAAAGCGCGCCACGGCCGCGCGATTTCTGCGCCGCTGCTTGTGCCAGCCCGAGGTTCGCCGCATTTTGGTGAAGCGAATCGGACGGTTGGCGAAGGGGATGCTGCGCTCGGTCGCCTGGACCGGCCGGCAAGTCAATCTGTCGCTGCCCGATCCCGCCTGGAACGGAATGCTCGCCGGGTGGCTGGCGCAACGCCATGGGGGACGAGGCTCGGCCGTGCGCGTCAACTTCACCGGGGAAAACGAGCTGTTCCTGGAGGTGCGAGTGTATCCTTATCGAATCGCGACGGCGCTGTTGATTTTTTCGGCGGGGTTGCCCTACCGTGCGCTTCTGCGTGAGTGGCGGGCCGCTTCGGCGATCGTTTCCTGACAGCAAGCGTCCGGTTCCATCCATACGGGCAGGGAAGCCGCTGCAAGGAGGAAATCATGAATACGGCACAAAATATCTTGAAAGACCTGGTCGGAGAACTGAAAAGCCTCGCGAAAACGGAAACCGTTGTCGGAGCGCCTGTCACGGTGGGCGAATACACGGTGATGCCCATTTCCCGGGTGTCGCTCGGTGTCGGCGCGGGAGGCGGCGCGGGAGAAACGGACAAGAAATCCGCCACCGGCGAAGGCGGGGGCGGAGGTGGCGGCATCCGCGTCATCCCGGTGGCTCTGGTGGCCGTGCGCGGCGGCGAGCTCAACGTGCACATGCTGGGGCGTGGCGCTTCCCTCGGTCATACCGTGCGGAAGATGCCGGACCTGGTCGAAAGCATCCTCGACCGCTGGGAAGCGCGCCAAGAAAGAAAAGAAAAGAAGGAGACTTCCTGAGCCATCGAATGCGGCGCAGCCACTTTCGCAGCGCCGCCCGGAAAAGGAAGCCTCTGACGCGGGCGGGCGACACTCGCCTGCTTGTTGCGCCTAGCGCAGCCGGCCCGCTATGCCGCCGGCGTTGACGAGTGGCGTCGAAGCTTCCCCGCCGACGACTTGAAGCTCGGCGCCGTGTCTCCACGCCAGATCCGGGAATGATTCCCGTAAATCCGCCGCTTGGCGTTTGCCGCCGCAAGCCGGGCAAACATCGTGGGAGGAGCGATCGGCCCATCCGCATTCCTCGCACTGGCGCAGGAAGCTTTGCAAATGCTCGTCGACCATGAGAACGCGCAGCCTTTCCTTCTGGAGTTCGGCCAGGGTCGCGTCGAGCCCGGTGACCGTGCCGAGGGCGTCACCCAAAAGCGCGTTGACGGCTTCGGTCTCCTGGGCCTGTTGCCATTGCGAGATGGCCGGCTCGATGCGTTCTTCGATGGCGGGGGAGAAGATTCGGCCCAGATCTTCCTCGATCATGACGGCGCGCGAGCGAAGCTCGCTCGGCAGGGCCGCGGCGATGGGTTCAATTAACCGGTCCGAGCCGACCAGGAACAATCCGGCCATATCCGGCTCGCCGTAGAGCGTGGCGGCGCGCTCGGCGATCTCCCCGCACAGGCGCCGATATTGCGCATCCATTCGATGCTCGAATGTGTCGCGCGCCGTGCCTCTGGTCTTCTTCATTTCCCGGGCGCCGCGCAGGGAGGATTCGCGCGCGCGAGCCACCTTTCCCATATCCTTCTTTCGCCATTGCGATATGTCGATCTCGAATTTTCTTTCCTCGAGCTCAACCGTCTGGCCGAACTGGTGGCGGAAGAAACGCGTCCCCGAGCGATCGACGACAACGACAACGGATGGTTTGTGCCGGCTGATAAGGCTGAACAATGGGAACAGGAGCGGCCTTCCCCAATGCAGCTCGTTTTCCACTTCGACGGGCAGTGGAACGTAAGTCCAGACATCGGCCCCCGCGAAAATCACAGAGCCCTTGGGAAGCGACACGTGATCGCGAAGAAACGTCCGAATGCGTTCCCGTTGCTCGCTGAAAAGTTTTTGTTGGTCGGGCGGCAGGTCGCCGGCGGCGGCTTTCCCGGCCGAATTCAGCCATGTCATGTATTCGGCCGACGGACCCCGATTCGACGGCTTGCCCGGATTGGAATTGATGTAGGCGGTAAGCAGGGGAGGGGGCAACTCGGAAAAAGAACGTAGCTGCGTGTTGTCCAGCATGAGCATGCCCTCCTGTGCGGCTTGGCGCTGCCCTCAGACCCGCTTGGTTGTCTTTCGGATAGCCTGCCGAGAATACGCGGCTTTGCGCGTTCCCGGCCCTGCCGCGAACGTTATGGTGCACGCCAGGAGCCGAATGAGCGGGCGGCGCCGAAAGTCCTTAAGTCGTGGTGCCAGTGAAGGTTGAGTGTCCGGTGGATGGAATGGCGGGCGAGGGCCCGGAGGAAATGTACAAGCCCAAGTGTTAAAACTCTCAGTATTTCCGGCTGGTGCGGGTTCGCAAGCTGCGAGGCCGACACAAAAAGGGGATGGCGATTTCGCGACCGCAACAACGCAGCTAGAAATTCACCGTCATGTGGAAATCAGGAATCCTCGTGAGACCGGAATCGCCCTTAGAAACCGGGATCACCCGCCGGGCTGGCCGACAAGCGTGGGTCGGCAGCGACCGGCGGGCGTGCAAAGCGATCCCGGACCGCATTTCGCGGGGGGTATAGGTGGGCATACAAGCGGCACTCGACTTTGGGGTACAAATAGGGCTTGGGGCGATCGAGTCGAATACCGCGGAGTTGGACCTTTAGATCCATAGCTGCTGACTGCATCATACGAATCTGCGAGAGGCTGAGTCAACTGCCTTCTTGTCCCGGACAAAAGTTCTCCGCCGGAGCGGCTCAGCCCGCCTCCCAGGAACCCGCAAGTCGCCTGAGCAGAATGAATTGGCCCAGGTGGTAGGCGTTGTGGTCGGCCACAAGCATCGCCTCGCGGAGAATGGTCTGGCTCTCGCCGCCGGGGATTCGGGCAAAAAGATCGGTGCGAGGGCTCTTGACCAGAGCGATCATCGCGTCCAGGTCGGCATGGAATGCGTGAACGCTTCTCTCCCAGGCGGCCGCGTCGGGAGGCTCCTGCGTCGGCGGCCAGTACCCCTTGGGAAAGGGAGGCGAGACGTGCCGGCTGTTGCGGCAAAATTCAAGAATGTCCCATTGGGCGATGCGGAGATGCTCGAGCAGTTGCCAGGGCGTGTGAGGAGAGCCGGCAATTTTCATTCCGCGAAGATGGACGGGAAAATCCGCAACGGCGCGGCTGAAGCCGGCGTGAGCCTGTTCTTTCGATAACAGATTGACCAGGTGATGGCGCAGGGTTCCTTCCGGATGATCGCCGCTGACACAACGAGCGTCCTGCGCAGACCGCCGCCTGGACGCCTTCTCGGCCTTCGATGGAGGCATCCTCACATCCACTCCTCAACTCACACGGCCGGACGGGAAACCGGCAATGCGCGCGATCCACGGACTCGCGAAGCGCGCGCGTTTTTTCGTGTCAGTATGCCCGGCTCGTTGCGCCCATGGCTCGCCTCTGTTGGAAACATTCCCGGCAGTAGACAGGGCGCCCCTGGGTGGGCTTGAAGGGAACTGTGGTTTCCTTCCCGCACTGCGAACAAGTGGTTCGGGTTTCCATCCGGTGGTTCGCACCCCCGTTGGAGTGCGAACCCGGATTTTGAGCCCGTTTGGCTTTGCAGGCTTTGCATCGCTTGGGTTCATTCCGAAAACCCTTTTCAGCGAAGAACATCTGCTCGCCAGCCGTAAAAACGAACTCGGCACCGCAATCGGCACACTTCAAGATTTTATCGTGGAACTCCATATGCTGCTCCGTGCCCCCGCCGCCCGGGGAACAGCATGCCAGGACGAAGGCTACCTCCGAGGTTGCCCCAAGAAAACAACAGCAATGAGGGAGAAGGTCCCACCCTGCCCCATGGCATCGGATGATGAGTTGTTGAGGACTTCACGGTCCCACCCTTAGTCCTGCTCGCGCCGTAACTTTTTACGGAGACGCTTGCGTGACAGCGCCGCTTTCGCGCGGCGCTTCTCACCGGGCTTCAAGTAGTAACTGTGCCGCTTGATTTCTTTGATGATGTCTTCCTGCTGCACCTTTCTCTTGAAGCGACGGAGAGCGTTTTCGAGAGACTCCCCTTCTTGAATCGTCACTTCAGCCACTCACAATTCACCCCCTCCCGATATAGCCATGCGTAGCGGATTGTCGTCTTAGGACCACAATAGCCTGGAAACGAACCGCTTAGTTGGTGGCTTCCTTCTAGCTGAGCCCCAATGGAAAGTCAAGTAATAATTTACCAGAAAACAGGGCCGCTCACTCCCCTCCCGGCCGGAAGTTGTTACAATGGGCGGTATTTTGGGCTTGTCTACCCGGATCGGCGCGCTAGGGCGTTCAGCAGGCGGCGCGCACGCCGGGGAACCCTCGGGAGCGATTTCCCATGCAGGCGATTCAAGACGCCATCGCCGTCGTGCTGGCTGGCGGACAGGGAGAGCGGCTCTGGCCGCTCACTCGCGATCGGGCGAAACCGGCCGTGCCGTTCGGAGGCATTTACCGGATTGTCGATATCACGCTCTCGAACTGCATCAATAGCGATCTCCGCCGCATCTTCGTTCTGACGCAATACAAGGCGCTGAGCCTGAACCGGCATATCCGGCGCGGGTGGTCGCCGCTGATGGGGATCGGGGATTTCATCGAGGTGCTGCCGCCGCAGATGCGCGTCTCCCAGACGTGGTACCAAGGCACCGCCGACGCCGTCTATCAGAACATCTATTCCATCGGCAGCGAGCGATCGAATTTCGTTTTCATCCTGTCGGGCGATCACATCTACAAAATGAATTACCAGAAGATGCTCGATGAGCACATCGGCACCGGCGCCGAGGTCACCGTCGGCGTGATCCCGGTGGCGCCGGAAGACGCCGCCGGCCAGTTCGGCGTCATCGAGGTCGATCCCCAGGGATGGGTTCTCGGTTTTGACGAAAAGCCCTTCGAGCCGAAGTGCAGTCCGCGCGATCCCTCCAAATGCCTCGCCTCGATGGGTGTATACGTGTTCAACACGCAATCGCTGATTCCCATCCTGATCGCCGACGCGGAGGACCCCGCCTCGCATCACGATTTCGGGCGCGATATTTTGCCCCGCATCCTCGGCCGCCACAGCGTCTGGGCCTACAATTTCATCGACGAGAACCGGAAACAGGCGCTCTACTGGCGCGACGTCGGCACCCTTGACGCCTATTTCGACGCGAACATGGATCTGGTCTCGGTCAGCCCCATCTTCAACCTCTACGACAAGGCTTGGCCGCTCAATACCTGGCAGCACCAGTATCCGGCCTCGAAATTCGTCTTCTCCGACCCAAACCGCACGGGCACGGCCGTGGACTCGATTGTCGCCAGCGGAGCGATCATCTCGGGGGGGCGCGTGAGCCGCTCGCTCCTGGGCTACGACGTTCGAGTCAACAGCTACTCCCAGGTGGAGGACTCGATTCTCTACAATCACGTCAATATCGGCCGCCACTCGCGGATTCGCCGGGCCATTATCGATCGCCACGTCGATCTGCCCGAGCACACCGTGATCGGCTACGATCCCGACGAAGATCGAAAGCATTATTTCGTCAGCGATAGCGGAATCACCGTCGTTGTGCGCGACGAATCGATGCTGGAAGAGCCGGAATAGGCGTACCGTTTCGCTCCAGAAAGGAAAAGGTATGGATACCCGCATTGCCCAAGTACACGCGCGTGAAATCCTCGATTCGCGCGGCAACCCCACCGTCGAGGCCGATGTGGCGTTGTTCGGCGGTGCGCGCGGCCGGGCCGCCGTTCCTTCGGGCGCTTCGACCGGGCAGCACGAGGCGCTCGAGTTGCGCGACCAGGACCCGGCGCGCTACCTCGGCAAGGGCGTCACCCAAGCCGTCGCCCACGCGAACACCGCCATCGCCCGCGCGCTCACCGGCCTGGACGCCACCGAGCAGCAGGTCCTCGACCATCGCATGATCGATCTCGACGGCACGCCGAACAAATCCAATCTGGGCGCCAACGCCATGCTGGCCGTTTCCATGGCCGTGGCGCGCGCCGCCGCCCAGGCGCGCGGCGTTCCCCTCTATCGCTATCTGGCCGGCTTTTCCCACCGCTCCAGCGCCACGCTGCTGCCGGTTCCGTTGATGAACATATTGAACGGGGGAGTTCACGCCGATAACTCGGTCGATTTCCAGGAATTCATGGTCGTGCCGGTCGGCGCGAATCGTTTTTCGGAAGCCCTGCGGATGGGCGCCGAGGTTTTCCACCGGCTCAAGAGCACCCTCAAGAAGCGCGGCTATTCGACGGCGGTCGGCGACGAGGGCGGATTCGCGCCCAATCTGAAATCGAACGTCGAGGCGGTCGAAGTGATTCTCGACGCCATTCAGACCGCCGGATTCGCCCCTGGCCGCGACGTCGCCCTAGCTCTCGATCCGGCGGCGAGCGAGTTCTTCGACGCCTCTTCGCACCGGTATGTATTCCGGAAATCGGACCGGTCCGAGCACACCTCCAGCCAGATGATCGATTTCTGGGCCGAATGGGTGCGGCAATATCCCATCATTTCCATCGAGGACGGCCTGTCCGAGGAAGACTGGGACGGGTGGCAGACGATGACGAAAACCCTGGGAGAAAAAATCCAGCTCATCGGCGACGATATCTTCGTCACCAACACGAAAATCTTCGAGCGGGGCATCGAGCAAAAGGTGGCCAACGCCATTCTGATCAAGCTGAATCAGATCGGCACCCTCACCGAAACGATCGATTGCATCGAGTTGGCGCTCCAGAACGGCTATCGCGCCGTCGTTTCCCACCGCTCGGGGGAAACCGAGGATGCCTTCATCGCCGACTTCACCGTCGGCATGGGCACCGGACAGATCAAGACCGGCTCGGCCTCGCGGGGCGAACGAATCGCCAAGTACAACCAGCTGCTCCGGATCGAGGAGGAACTCGGCGCCAGCGCGAAATTCTCCGGCTGGCCTTCCCGCTAATCGTCAGGAAAGGAGCCTGAGTTATGAATCCAGCGAAACCGCCGTCTCCCTCATCCACCCCCGGCGCCTCGATCGAGTTCGCCATCGAAATCGAACAGACCGACGACTATGCGTTCCGTGTGCGCTTCGACAAGGAGCAGTTTCCCCCGCTGATGATGGACGAGCCCGCCCCGCTCGGCCAGGATAGCGGCCCGAACGCATCGAGGCTTTTGGCGGCGGCTGTCGGCAACTGCCTGAGCGCCAGCCTGCTCTTTTGCGCCCGCAAGGGACGGATAAAAATCGGGCTGATCCGCACGCGCGTTCATGCCCATCTGGCGCGGAACGAGCGCGGCCGCTGGCGCGTCGTGAAATTGCAAGTGGAGATTGATCCGCAGGTTCCCGAGGCCGAAAAGCAGAACGCGCTCCGGTGCCTGGATCTGTTCGAGGATTATTGCGTCGTGACCGAGAGCGTGCGGCGGGGGATCCCCGTGGAGGTTTCGGTGAAGGGACTCGAAGAGCTGCGCGTCCCGCCTCCGGAGTGAGCGAGCCCGTCCCGGCGCGCCCGCTATCGCCGCCATACCGCAGCGGCGAGCCATCGCCCATCCAGCAAACCGTTTCGCGAGGGGTGCGCTAACCGTTAACGGTCACCAAAGTGGAGTTGCCTCCGTACCGCTTCCCATCTATGATTCGGGGAATTTTCCCGGAGAAGCGACACTGGTGCCGATCGTTCACAAAGCCCGCCTGACTGCCGTGCTCGGTCTCGGCATTTTCATCGGCCTCGTTTTTTCGTTCCGAGGCTTCCGCGTCTATCGCGGATTCCACGTCGAGGAAGACATTCCCGAAATTCCCGTTCGCAGAGCCGCCATGGGCCTGGTCCACGTCCACGGCAGCGCCTACGCGCGCGCCCGCTCGATCCCCGAAAAGACCCGGGCGGACGCCCGGCTCACCGGCGCGCTGCGCGGCCTGTTTGCCGTCGCGAAAAAATATCCGGAATTGAAAGCCGACGCGAATTTTTCAACGACAGCGTGAACACCTGCAACATCCGGATTCGGCAATTGCCCGACCTGTTCGTAGCCATGCTGCCGGGAATGGAGCCAGAGCCTTTGTTCCAGGCTACCGGAAAGGACCGGCAGGACGTGAAAGTGGAACTGGCCTGAGGCCGCGGGGAAAGGAAGATTCGCGATGGAACTGGCGGCGGTGGGAATGAGCGGCGAGATGATCACCATCGGGATTGCGGTGTTGTTTGCGGTGGTGGCGACGGCGGTGGGAAGCTATTGCATCGGGGTCTACAACGAACTGGTGGCCCTCAGGAGCGATTGCGACCGGCAGTTCGCGAGCGTCGACGCGCTCCTCAAGCAGCGGCACGACGAGTTGCCGAAGCTGATCGACACCTGCAAAGGCTACATGCAGCACGAGCAGAAGACCCTGCAGGGCGTCACCGACGCGCGCTCGGCGTACATGAACGCGAAGACGCCCGGACAAAAGACGCAGGCCGATCATCAGATCAGCGGGACGCTGAAGACGCTGTTTGCCGTGGCGGAGAATTGCCCGGCCCTGAAGGCCGATACGAATTTCATGCAACTGCAAGGCCGCATCAGCGGGCTCGAGGCGCAAATCGCCGGCGAGCGCGCCGTCTACAATGAAACCGCCAACGCCTACAATATCCGCATCGCACAGACGCCGGCGAATTTGATTGCGATGCTAGGGCGGTTCTCGCCGCGGCCGATGTATCCTGTGGCGGCGACGGACCGGCAAGACGTGAAAGTCAGCTTCGCCTAGGAAGGCAGGAAGCCATGCACGATCCCAAGGGTGATGAACGGCCCGGTCACCTCGATGATCCTGGCCGCTCGGGCGCCCGCCAGCCGGAACGGTTCGATCCGCGCCGCGCCGACAAGCTCGACGAAGTGTCCCGTTTCGATTATCTGCCGCCGGAGAAAGTTCTCCGCCTCCTCGATCCGCCGAGCGGTGGCTTGATTGTGGACTACGGCGCCGGCACGGGAACCTACGCGATCTGTCTCGCGCGTTCCCGCCCGGACGCCGCTGTAATTGCCCTGGACGAGCAGCCGGAAATGCTCGAACGCCTGCGCGCGAAGCCGGAAGCGCAAAATCTGCGGAATCTGCGCCCGGTCCTCCCGGGCGAGATGGAGGAATTTCGCGGCCGGGCCGACCGCGTGCTGGCGCTCAACGTCCTGCACGAACTCGGAGACGAATCGCTCGCGGAGCTGAAATCGCTCCTGAAGGACGGCGGTTTCGCCCTCTGCATCGATTGGAACGCGGAAGCGGACCGGCCCGTCGGCCCCCCGAAGGACCATGTGTACACGCCGGCCGAAGCAACTCGGCGGCTGGAGGGTCTCGGCTTTTCGGTCGAGCGGCTCGATTCGCTTCCGTATCATTACGCCCTGCGCGTTCGGCCTGAATGCCCGATACCTGATCCGGATACTTGATCTTGATGCTTGCCAAGAGCGGGCGAAGGCGTTTCAGGGCGAGCCGTTGCGGGCCGTTTCCTGTTTCCCGGCTTTCCTTCCACGCGCGACTCTGTGTATCCTGACGAACGATGACGAAACCACCGAAACCAATTCTGCTCACGGTGCTCGATGGCTGGGGCTTTTCGCCGCGGCACGAGGGCAACGCCATTGCGCTCGCTCGCAAACCCAACTATGACGCCCTGCTCAAACAATTCCCGAATACGCTCATTCAGGCCTCCGGCCCCTCGGTCGGCCTGCCCGAGGGGCAGATGGGCAACAGCGAAGTCGGCCACCTGAATATCGGCGCCGGGCGAATCATTCAGATGGACATCACGCGAATCGATCAGATGATCGCGAAGGGAACTTTCGAGCGGCATCCGTTGCTGCTCGAAGCGATCGAGCGCGGCCGCGAGCATCAACTCCATCTGATGGGCCTGGTCAGCGACGGAGGCGTCCACTCCCACATCCAGCACCTGTTTGCCCTGCTGCGCATGGCGGCGGAAAAGAAGGTCTCGCGCGTCTTCCTGCATTGTTTCAGCGACGGGCGCGACACTCCGCCCACGAGCGGACAGGATTATCTTCGCCAGCTGCAGCAGAAGCTCCGCGAATATGGGGTCGGCCGCATCGCCAGCGTCGGGGGCCGCTACTACGGCATGGACCGCGACAACCGCTGGCCGCGGATCGAGCGCGCCTACCGGGCCATCGTCCACGGCGATGCCGAGCACCGGGCGACGGACCCGATCCAGGCCGTGCTGGCCAGCTACGAGCGCGGGGTGACCGACGAATTCGTCGAGCCGGTCGTCATTACCGACGCGGCGGGCGAGCCCGTCGGGCGCGTTCGCGACGACGATGCCGTCATCTTCTTCAATTTCCGCGCCGACCGCGCCCGTCAAATCACCCGCGCGCTGGTCGAGCCCGGTTTCAATCAATTCGCCGATCCGAGCCGGCCGGGGAATATTCTGCTCGCCGCCATGAAGCAGTACGAAAAGACGTGGCCCTGGCTGCGCTACGTGCTCGCGCCGGAAGAGGTGGAACACATCCTGGCCCAGGTCTTCGCCGAAATCGGGTTTCGCAACCTGCGTGTGGCGGAGACGGAAAAATACGCGCACGTCACCTATTTCTTCAATGGCGGCATCGAAAAGCCGTTCGCGGGCGAGGAGCGCGCGCTGGTGCCTTCGCCGAAAGTCGCGACCTACGATCTGCAGCCGGAGATGAACGCCGCCGGCGTCACCGATACCGTCGTTCACGCCATCGAAAAGGGCGCCTTCGACGCCATCATCATGAACTACGCCAACGCCGACATGGTGGGCCATACCGGCAAGCTGGAAGCGGCCGTCCGGGCGGTTGAGGCCATCGACGCGGGGCTCGGCCGCATCCGCCAGGCCTTCGCGGCCACGCCCGGCGCCTGGATCATCACCGCCGATCATGGGAACGCGGAAACGATGATCGATCCGGTCACCGGTCAGCCACACACCTATCACACCACCAATCCGGTTCCCTTCATTCTGGTCACCGGCGACGCCGATGCCGGTGTCCGCAGCGGCGGCTCGCTGCGCGACATCGCTCCGACGATGCTCGGCCTGGCGGGCGTTTCACCGCCCTCGGATATGTCCGGCCGGGACCTGCGCACGAAAAACCGGTGACGGCCTCGCGCGGCGCATCCGTCACGTAGGGCGCCGCGCCGGGGCGTCCTTTCGCGTATGCTATATTGATCGTCGCGAGAGAGAGGAAGTCGTGGCACTGTCCGAACAGATCCAGAAAGATTTGATCGAAGCGATGAAGGCGCGGGACGAGCTGCGCTCGAGCGTGCTGCGCATGGTGAAAACCGCTCTCAAATTGAAGGAAGTGGAAAAGACGCGCCCGCTCGACGACGCCGAATCCATTCAGGTGCTCCAAACGCTCGTCAAGCAGCGGCGGGAGTCGATCGAGCAGTTCCGCCAGGGAGGCCGCGACGATCTGGCCGACCGGGAAGCGCAAGAAATCACTGTTTTGGAACGCTACCTTCCCGCCGCGCCCACCGATTCGGAGATGCAGGCCGCGATCGAGGCCGCCATCGCGGAAACCGGGGCGAGTTCGCCCAAGCAGATGGGCCTTGTGATCAAGGCGACGCGGGCCCGCCTGGAAGGCAAGGCCATCGACGGCAAGCTGCTGAGCGAGCGGATACGCCAGCGCCTCGAAAAGAACGCGTAGGACCTTTCCTCAAGGTTTCTCTTCCTTTTTTTACATTCTGCCGCGGTTCGGGCCACGTGGCGGGTTGCGCCGCCCGATGGCGCGGGATTTCCCGGGTTTTGACTTCCCCGGCGCCGGTTTCTAGACTTTATTCAAGCCATGGTTACCTCCTATCGGTATAGACATTACCGTTTCAACTGGCGGCAATGGATCACCCCGGCGATCCAGACCCTGCTCATTGCCAATACGGCCGTCCTGCTGGTGGAGATACTCGTCCGGGAGATCGGCGGCAGCGGCGCCGAGTACGCCGTGTACTCGTGGCTGGGACTGGTGCCCTGGGATGTTGTCCATGGTCGCCTGTGGCAGCCCTTCACCTACCTGTTTCTCCACGGCGGTTTTTGGCACCTGTTCTGGAACATGCTGTTCCTGTGGATGTTTGGCTGCGACCTCGAGCGCCAGTGGGGCCAGCGCCGCTTCTACATCTATTACTTCGTCACGGGCGTGGGTGCGGGTCTGGTAACGGTCCTGGTGAAAATGCTGATGGACCCGCACGGCCTGGGCTCGGCGATGATTCCGACCATCGGCGCCTCGGGTTCGGTCTATGGCGTCATCCTGGCCGCGGCTGTGATGTTCCCCGATCGCGAGGTCTGGCTCTTCCCCTTTCCGATTTCGATCCCCATGAAGTTCTACGCCATCATCATGGGCGCGATCGAATTCTTCGGCACGGTCGGGGCCACCAGCGACGGCGTCGCTCATGTGACGCATCTCTCGGCGATTTTCATCGGCTGGCTCTATTTGCGGCGCAGTTCCATGCTCTACCGGGTGCGGAATCGCTATTCCGATTGGAGAGTCCAGCACAATCGCCGCCGCTACCAGGTCTACCTCCGCCGCCATCGCGACAAGCCCCCATCCCATCCCGACGACTGGGTCAATTGAGGGTGGGCCGATACGCGCTCCCGGCCTCGGCGCAAACGATGGCCAACCCCGTGGCCGCGTGAGAGAATCACACTTTGGGATCGGGCAAGGGAAGTCGCGGCCGCCGCGGCAGGCGGCCATGAATGAACGAGAGAGGACCCATGGGTAAAGCGGATATCACCAGGGGTATCTTGGCGCTGCTGGTCGTCGCGCTTCTCACCGCGAACGCAAGCGGAGTGGCGGGTCGGCAAACGCAGGGACCGATGACGCCCCCTCCCCCGTCGCAGCCGCAGCGGGGCGAGCCCCCGCAGCAAGGCCCGCCTCCGCCGCCAGGCGAGCCGGCGCAGCTGCCCGAATCGTCCAAGACGCCGCAATACGCCGTGTCGGTGCAGACGCAGGTGGTGGACGTCGACGTCACCGTCACCGACGACAACGGCGATCCGATTCCGGGCCTGAAAGAGCAGAATTTCAAAATTCTCGACGACGGTGTTCCGCAGACGATCGCGAATTTCGCCCCGACCAAGGCGCCGATCACCATCGTCATGCTGATGGAATTCAGCAACTTCTTTTACGGCTGGTTTGCCTACACGGGCGAGGAGTGGGCCTACAATTTCCTCTATCAATTGAGGCCGCAGGATTGGGTAGCCCTGGTGACCTACGCCATGCGTCCCCGCATCGTCGTCGATTTCACTCACAACCGGTCCAAGGTTCAGGATGCCATCCAGAACCTCGGCTTTCCGGGGTTCACCGAAGCGAATATGTTCGATGCGCTTCTCTACACCTTGAACCGGCTGCAGAACGTCAAAGGGAAGAAATCGATCCTGCTGATTTCCTCCGGCTTGAATACCTTCAGCGCACATACGCTCGACGACGTGCTCAATCGTCTGAAGGAAACCGACGTGACCATCTTCTGCGTGAGCGTTGCCCGCCCGCTCTATGAACGGGCCGACGCGCAGGGCGCGATGGGCCCCTCCCAGGAGCTCGATTTCCTGCAGGCGGAAAATGAATTAAACACATTCGCCCGCTATACGGGCGGCCGCGCGTGGTTTCCGCGGTTCACCGGGGAGTTGCCGGGCATCTTCCAGCAGGTCGCCGCATCGCTGCGCACCCAGTACACGCTGGCCTATACCCCCTCCGACCACCCCAACGACGGGAAATATCACAAGATCAAGATCGAATTGATCGCGCCGAACGGCAAGCCGCTCATCATCGTGAACCAGTATCACAAAAAGCTGAAATACCACATCTACGCCCGCCAGGGATACGTGGCGCCCAAGCCCCAGACCGCCACGAAATAATAAATAGGACTCGTGGCAGGGCTTTCGACGGACGGACGCTCGGCGGGGGCGGGGTTTCCCGCAGGAGCCGCTTTGCGGTCGGCTAGCAGGGTCGCGGCTGTCCGAGCAAGGCCCCGAGCCGGGTGATCAAGGCTTTCAAAACGGTTTCACGCCGCTTCCATTGCTCGCGCAAAGCGAAGTTTTCCGTCTTGTAGACCTCTTTACGCAGTTCGGGCAAATAGGTATCCAACACATCGACAAGAACCTGGGCCTCTTCATGGGTCACCGTCAATTGCATGTGCGCCCTCCGCACCGGCTCGGCCCGCTCGATCCCTCTTTCAGCCCCTTTTCAACCCCGGTTCAGTTCCTTTTCACCCTTTGATAACAGCCATCGGCCGCAGCCGCGCCACGCGGCGAGCCAAGCCGGCGTTGTGCACGACCGCGATGACCGCGTCGATATCTTTATACGCCTCCGGAATTTCTTCGAGAAGCCCGTCCCGAGTTTCCGCCCGCACCAGGATTCCCTGGTCCTCGAGCCGCTTCGCTTCGACGCGCGCGTCGCGTCCCTTCTTCGCCGCCGTCCGGGACAGGGCGCGTCCGGCCCCGTGGCAGACGGTGCCGAAACTCTCCCGCATCGCCTGCTCGGTGCCGACCAGTACGTAGCTGGCCGTCCCCATCGAGCCCGGAATCAGGACGGGCTGGCCGATGTCGCGATACGCCTCGGGGATTTCCGAAGAGCCGGCGGCGAAGGAGCGCGTCGCCCCTTTCCGATGAACGAGAAGGTCCCGTTCAACGCCGTTCATCAGGTGGCGCTCGCGTTTGGCCATGTTGTGCGCCACGTCGTAAACGACGCGGAGCGCCACTTGCTCGCCGAAGATCTGTCGGAACGAAAGCCTTGTGAAATGCGTGATCACCTGCCGGTTCGCCCAGGCGAAATTGGCCGCTGCGGCCATCGCTCCGAGGTAGGCCTGCCCTTCGGGGGAGCGGATCGGCACGCAGGCCAGTTGCCGGTCCGGCAGCGAGATGTCGTAGCGACGCATGGCCGCGCCCATCGTCTTCAGGAAATCGGTGCAAACCTGGTGGCCGAGGCCGCGCGACCCGCAGTGCACCAGCACGACCACCTGACCCGGTTCCAGGCCGAACCTGGCCGCCGTTTCCGGCTCGAAAATCCGCTCGACATATTCGATTTCCAGAAAATGGTTTCCGCTGCCGAGCGTGCCCAGCTGCTTGCGTCCACGCTCGCGCGCCCGGGGCGAGACCTTCGAGGCCTTGGCGCCATCCATGCAGCCGCTTTCCTCCGAAAAGACCAGGTCTTCCTTCTCGCCGTAGCCGTGCTCGACGGCCCAGCGCGCCCCTTGCTCGAGCACCTGTTCGATCTGGTCGCTGCGGCATTCCACGTGCCCTTCCGATCCGGTTCCCGAGGGCACATCGCGGAAGAGTTGGTTCACCAGTTCGCGCAAACGCGGCGCCACTTCATCGCGCTTGAGGCTTGTCGCGATCAGACGGACGCCGCAGTTGATGTCGAAACCCACCCCGCCGGGCGAAACCACCCCGTGCGCCCAGTCCGTGGCCGCCACCCCGCCGATGGGGAAGCCGTAGCCCTGATGGATGTCGGGCATGGCCAGGGAACGGCCCACGATTCCCGGCAGGCAGGCCACGTTCATCGCCTGTTCGATCGAGAGGTCGTGGAGAATCGGCTCGATCAGCTTGTCGTCGGCATAGATCAGGGCGTCGGTCAGCATGCCGGGCCGCAGGGTTCGCGGCACCAGCCAGCGATTCTGGTCGATCCGCTGGAGTTGACTATGATCGATGGCCATGGAAACTTCCTCGCGGCGCCGGGGGGAGCGGGGGCGCCATACCGGAATGCTCACTCTCTACACCATTATATGAATTCAGCCGGCTGAGTTGAACAGGGAGTGCCTGCGCTGGCGAGGCCTGCGTCGGGTATGCTATCTTCCAGATTCGGTGGATTTTTCGAGAGTTGCGGTATTTGGCCGCAATAGACCGCAGCGCCTCGGAAAGACCGCCTGTGATTTGTTGCCGTCGGGGCGTGGCTCAGCCTGGCAGAGCGCCTGGTTCGGGACCAGGAGGTCGGAGGTTCAAATCCTCTCGCCCCGACCACTCCAAACCTTCCTCACTCTATCAGTTACGCAGCCACTTCGGTTTCTTGCAGGGCCGAATTTCTACGGACATTACGGACAATTGGGTCCTGGAACTGTGGAATTTCGAACCCGAGACCAACTTCATCGGCCACCGATAGCCGATACGCTGACTCGTGTTCCCACCGGACATAGCCGTCTGTGACGTTCTTGCTGGCGTGGCCGAGCCAGAACCGGATTAGCGACTCTGGAACCCGACACTGGCTGAGGAACGTCGCCCGGAACCGCCGAAACGCATGGAAGCCACACTTCTCGATTCCCAGCCTTTTGAGCGCAGGATGAAGCGAGCGGTGCAGCACATTCGTATCGGACAGCGGGCGGCCGGTTTCGCTCGTAAACAGGAACCCGCTCTTACGGTCACCGATGAATTCCTTGAGCATGGCGGCCAGGGCGGGACAGATGTCTACTTCGCGAACGGCATTCGCCGTTTTCGGCTCCTGGGGTTTGCGGTTCCAGACGGACTGGCGAACATGCAGGACGCGGTAGTCTGACGAGATGTGCTTGTCGATTTCAAGCCCGAGCGCCTCGCCAATGCGTAGCCCCGTTCCTGCCAGGAGCGCATACAGCACACGTTTCTGGCCGACGACGTTTCGCAAAAGCGAACTCACCTGCTC
>Ga0307373_10004652_pt1 | contig 22942 bp, 22 predicted proteins | sample OX2MG_FD_202534 | JGI IMG/M metagenome (GOLD analysis project Ga0307373, IMG submission 202534) | Soil microbial communities from Risofladan, Vaasa, Finland - OX-2 | ecosystem: Environmental > Terrestrial > Soil > Coastal area > Acid sulfate soil | place: Finland: Risofladan, Vaasa | collected... | reverse complement strand
TGACCTCGTCGTTCGGGCTCACGGGCTGCCCGAGGCGGGCCGAGGCGAGGTGCGCGAGCACCTCGTTCATGTTCATGTTCGTGGACGTGCCGGACCCGGTCTGGAACACGTCGATCGGGAAGTGGTCGGCGTACGCTCCCGCGGCGACCTCGTCCGCCGCGCTCGCGATCGCGTCGGCGACCGCCGCGTCGACGACTCCGAGCTCGGCGTTCACCCGCGCGGCCTCGCCCTTGATGAGCGCGAGCGCGACGACGAGCGAGGCTTCGACGGGCCGGCCCGAGATCGGGAAGTTCTCCACCGCACGTTGGGTCTGCGCGCCCCACAGCGCGTCACGCGGAACGAGGACGTCGCCCATCGAGTCGTGCTCGACGCGGTGCGTCCCGCCGTCCCCGGTCGCCGCCGCGGCCCCGGAATCGCTCATGTCCGACCTCCCGCGGTCCGCTCCTGGCACGCGCCACGCGACCATCGGGACCGGATCTCCCAACCTAGCGGCGGCATCTCGGGCCTTGCGAAACACAACCTCAACACCGCGTACCTTGCGCGGGACCACCTCCACCGGTAAGTTCAGCCGGCATTGTGACACCAGCCGAGCGCACGGTCGCGGCCGCGCGCGGATCCGAGCGCGCGCGCCGTGCCCTTCCCGCCGGCGGCCACGGGCGACGCACACGGGTGGCCGCGGCGATCGCGGCGCTCGCCGCGGCCGGCACGCTGCCGATCGTCGCCGCGGCGCAGGTGGCTTCGGGGGCCCCGGTGTCCACGCTCCAGCATCGTGCAGCGCGGATCGCGGCGCAGATCGCCGCCGCGAACGCCAAGCTGCAGGTCCTCTCCGAGGAGTACGACCAGGCCCGGCTCCGGCACGCCGCGCTCGGGCGCCAGATCGCGACGGACACCGCCGCGATCGGCACCGCGCGCCACACGGTCGGGCGTGACACCCGGCACCTTCGCGACCAGGCGGTCGCGGCGTACGTGGCCGCCGGCTCCGCCGCGGGCCTGTCGGTGATCATGACCGGGAGCGCGAGCTCGCTCCCGCTGCAGCAGACGTACCTCCAGGCGGCGTCCGGTTCGCTCAGCACCGCGATCACGTCGCTGCACGACTCGGAGCACCGCCTGTCCGTGCGCGAGGCGACGCTCGCGTCCGCACGGTCGCGGGCGGCGGCGAGCGAGCGGACGCTCGCCTCGGCGCGGAGCGCGGCGAACGCCCTGCTCGGCCAACTCACGTCGACCCAGCAGCAGCTGTCAGGCCAGTTGGCGGCCGCCGTTGCGGCCCAGCAGCGGATCCAGAGCGAGCAGGCGGCCGCGCGGGCAGCGGCCCAGCAGGCGGCGGCGCCGACCGTCGCCCAGGCCGCGGCCCAGCCGGCGCCGCCGGTCGCCCCGCAGAGCGCGGCGCCCGCCGCTCCGTCCGGCGCGCAGGGCGACGCCGCGGTCCGCGCCGCGGAGAGCCAGATCGGCGTGCCGTACGTCTGGGCGGGGGCGACGGCCGGCCAGGGCTTCGACTGCTCGGGGCTCACGATGTGGGCGTGGGGCCAGGCCGGCGTCAACCTCCCCCACAGCGCGCAGGCCCAGTACGACACCATCGAGCACGTGTCGCTCGACGCGCTCCAGCCCGGCGACCTGATCTTCTACGCGAGCGGCGGGTACATCTACCACGTCGGGATGTACGTGGGCGGCGGGCAGATGGTCCAGGCGGAGGACACGGGCACGACGATCCAGATCACCCCGGTCTGGGGCGGCGCGTACGGCGCCGGGCGCCCGTAGCACGTCGTTCGCGCAGGACCCGCGCACGGAATCGGCCCCGGGCGCGACCTAGGCTTGTGATGTGCACGCGGTCGTGATCGCCGCGGGGGCGCTCCACTGGTCGGAGCGACCCGACCCGGCCCCGGGGACGGCCGAGCTCCTCGTCGAGGTCCACGCCGCAGGCGTGAACCGGGCCGACCTGCTCCAGCAGGCCGGTCGCTACCCGCCCCCGCCCGGCGTCCCGCCGGACCAGCCAGGTCTCGAGTGCGCAGGGGTCGTCACCGCGGTCGGGCCCGCGACCAGGCGCTTCGCCCCGGGCGACCGCGTGATGGGCCTGCTCGGCGGCGCCGCGCAGGGCGAGCTCGCGGTGATCCACGAGCGGATCGCGATGCCCGTGCCGGCCGGGGTCGACCTCGCCGAGGCCGGTGGCTTCTGCGAGGCGTTCGCGACCGCGCACGACGCGCTGTTCACGCAGTGCGCGCTCGCTCCGGGGGACCGGCTGCTCGTGAGCGGCGCGGCCGGAGGCGTCGGCATCGCCGCGGTCCAGCTCGGCCATGCGACGGGCGCGACCGTCGTCGCGAGCGTCCGGGACCCGGCGCGCCGCGAGGCGGTCGCGGGCTTCGGGGCCGTGTCGGTCGCTCCGGACGAGGTCGCCGCGCACGGGCCGTTCGACGTCGTCATCGAGCTCGTCGGCGGGTCGCAGGTGGCGGCCGACCTGGAGGCGCTCGCTCCCGGTGGCCGGATCGTCGTGATCGGGACCGGGGCCGGGGGCACCACCGAGCTCGACCTGCACCTTCTCATGGCCCGGAGCGCCTCGATACGCGCCTCCACGCTCCGCGCGCGGCCGCTCGAGGAGAAGGCGCTCGTGTCCCGGGCGCTCGAGCGGCACGTGCTCCCGCTGCTCGCGACCGGGAAGGTCCGCGTCCCGGTCGAGCGCCGCTTCGAGTTCGCCGACGCGCCCGCCGCCTACGAGCGGTTCGCCGCAGGCGCGAAGCTCGGCAAGATCGTCCTCGTGCGCTGAGACCCGTCGCTCGCGCGTCGGGCGGCGCCGCGAGGAGCCCCGCCCGGGAGCGGAGGCTCCCCAGCTAGCCCGCCGCTGCCGGAGCGGTCGACGTCGTCGCCGAGGACGACGGGACCGAGCGCTTGGGGAGCAGCGCCCGGCACGCGGCGAACGCCGCCTTCTGCGCAGGAGTCGTCGCGGGCGGCGTCCGCGCGCCCGGCGACGCGGCGGTGGGCGCGCTCCCGGCCGGCGGAGCCGTCGAGTTCCCGGTCGCCCCGCGGTCGCCCCGCGCGGGCAGCGTCACGCCGTGGATCTTCAGGCAGTTGCGGTACGCCGCGAACAGCTGTCCGCCGCCGGCCGTCCCGCCGCCGAAGGCGAAGCCGAAGCCACCCGCCGGGCGGAGCTTCGCGCACGCCTGGCGCGCCGCGTCGAGCTTGGCCGAGCCCGCACCGCCGGAGCCGCGCGGGCCGGTGCCGGCCCCCGGCGACGCGGAGGCACCCGAGCCACCCGCTGCGGGCGCCGACCCGCCGGGCGGGCCCGACCCGCCGCCGAAGCTCGGCACCGTGACCCCGTGGCTCTTCAGGCACGACAGGTACGCGGAGACGGCCGCCCGACCCGAGCCGGCCGCCGGTGACGCGCCCGTCGCCGGCGCCTTCGTGGTCGTCGTGGTCGACCTCGCCGCCGCGGGCGACCCGCCGCCGCATGCGGCGAGCGTCAACGCGACCGCGGCGAGCGCCGCTCCCGATCCGAGCCCCGCGCGCCCGCGGCGGCCGAACTGGCGGTGTCGCGCGTGACCCGGGCCCGGTCCGGCCGGCGTCGCGTCGGGCGCGCTGCGTCGGTCGTCCACGACCACGAAGTGTCGTGCGGCGAGCTGGGCACGAGCGCAGGCGAGGCTGTGGCGGTGCTGAGAACCGCGCCGCGGTCCTCCGCGCCCGCGCGATCCTGGCGACCCTCGCTCAGCGGCGGGCGCCGCCGACCACGCGCCACGTCGCGGGGAGCATCGCGGCCGCACACGCCATCTTCAGCGCGTCGCCCGCGAGGAACGGCGTGAGCCCGAGCGCGATCGCCCGCGCGAGGTCGACGTGGAGCGCGAGCGCGAGCCATGGGACCGCGATCGCGTAGAGGACGATCTCGCCCGCGACCATCGTGGGCACGCTGCGCAGCACGGTGCGGTCGGCCCCGCGCTCCGCGAGCCAGCCGCACAGCGCGGCCGCGGCGACGAAGCCGACGAGATAGCCGCCGTTGGCCTGCTGCCAGCCCGAGGTGTGCCCGGCGAACCAGGGCACCCCGGCGAGCCCCGCGCCGAGGTAGAGCGCGAGGGCGAGCGCGGCGCGGCGCCAGCCGAGCGCGCACCCCGAGAGGACGACGCCGAGCGTCTGGCCCGTGACCGGGACCGGAGTGAACGGCAGGTGCACGACGAGCTGGGCGAGGGCGCCGACGGCGCCGGCCGCGCCGAGGACGAGGAGCACGTCCCGGACGACTGCGCCGGGCACGAGGTCCGCGAGCACCGTCGCCGGGCGCCGCGCGCCGACGGTCGCCACCTGTGTCGTCGAGCCCGGGAGCGCCATGGCGCCTACGGTATCCGGCGCCCGGGGGCCCGCGCCGCTCCCGGCAGTTCCGCGCTGCCCGACCGCCGGCCGGCCTCCGCGATCTCGAGCGCCCTGGACAGCCACGGCGCGTGCGCGCCCTCCGGCCGCCCGGCCGCGACGTCGGCGGGGAGGACCCAACGGAGCTCGGCGACCTCGGACGGCTGCGGGTTCGGCTCGTCGTCCGTCGTGCCGACGAGCACGTGGTCGAGCTCGTGCTCGACGAGGCCGCTCGACGGGCACGTGGCCCGGTAGACGAACACGCCGACCGGGCGGAGCGCGCACGACACGCCGAGCTCCTCGAGGACGCGGCGCTCCGCCGACTCGACGACCTGCTCGCCCGGCCCGGGGTGGCTGCAGCACGCGTTCGCCCAGTGGAGCGGGAAGTGGTACTTCGACGCGGCACGCCGCTGCAGCAGGACGCGGCCGTCGCTCCGGTACAAGAACGCGGAGAACGCGAGGTGGAGGAGCCCCGGCGGCTCGTGGGCCTCGAGCTTGCCCGACTGGCCGACGATCGCGGCGTGCTCGTCGACGAGGAGCACGATCGGGCGTTCGATCCCGGCGGGCGGTCCGCCGCCGGCGTCGCGCACCGGAGGCAGGGCGGGCCCCGGCCGCTCGCGCGCGCCCGCCCCGGGTCGTGACCCCACCACACCGTGCTCCAACTCGACCACCGCTCCTCGTCCCGACCACCTCCGCGTCCGGAGCCTGGCGCCGATCCGCCAGAATGCTAAACGGTCCCGCGCCGCGCGAGCGGCGGTCCGCGGACCGGTCCAGAATGCGCGACGAGGAGGAACACCATGGAGTATCGGCGTCTCGGTCGATCGGGGCTCAAAGTCAGCGTGCTGTCGTTCGGCTCGTGGGTGACGTTCGGGTCCCAGGTCGCCGGCGACCTCGCGCAGCGGTGCCTGTCCGTCGCGAGGGACGCAGGGGTGAACTTCTTCGACAACGCGGAGTCCTACGCGGGCGGCGAGTCGGAGCGCATCATGGGCGAGGCGATCGCGAAGCTCGGCTGGCCGCGGCACTCCTACGTCGTGTCGACGAAGCTGTTCTGGGGCATCCACGACGACGTGAACATGAAGAACACGTTGAACCGCAAGTACCTCATGCAGGCGATCGACGCGTCGCTCGGCCGGCTCGGGCTCGACGAGGTGGACCTCCTCTTCTGCCACCGGGCAGACCCCGAGACGCCGATCGAGGAGACCGTGTACGCGATGCACGACATCGTGAGCTCCGGCAAGGCCCTCTACTGGGGGACCTCGGAGTGGTCCGCGGACGAGATCCGCGCGGCGTGGGAGATCGCCGAGCGGCACCACCTCCACAAGCCGGTCGTGGAGCAGCCGCAGTACAACATGCTCCATCGCGCGAAGGTCGAGACGGAGTTCGAGCGACTCTACGACGACATCGGCCTCGGACTCACGACCTGGAGCCCGCTCGCGTCCGGCGTGCTCACGGGCAAGTACGTCGACGGCATACCGGCCGGCTCCCGTGGGGCGCTCCCCGGCTACGAGTGGCTCCGCGACCACCTCACCGACCCCGCGACGAACGCGAAGGTCACGGCGCTCAGATCCGTGGCGGACGAGCTCGGGTGCACGCTCTCGCAGCTCGCGATCGCCTGGTGCGCGGCGAACCCGAGGGTCTCGACGGTCATCACCGGGGCGAGCACGAGCGAGCAGGTCACCGAGAACCTGCGGGCGCTCGAGGTCGTGGCGCTGCTCGACGACGCGGTGCTCGAGCGGATCGACGCGGTGCTCGCCTGACACTCCGGCGATCTCGGTCCAGGCACCACGACCACGGCCTGCCGGGGCGACCGCGCGTGGACCGGTGCGCTCGGTAGTCGTCACACTACCGAGCGTGCCGGACGGCGGGCCGCGCGCTATCGTTCTGTCCTGGTGGTGTCATCTCAAGCCCTCTCCTCCGATCTGATTCACGACACGGCCGTCGGCCGGAGCGACGGAGCGTGGCATGGCGCCCCGGACGGCGAGCAGCCACTCGGGGGGGCCGCACCCACACTCCTCGCGCTCGCGGCGCACGTCGGCGAGCTCGTCCTCGCGGTCGCGCCCGACGGGCGCATCACCGCCCTGCTCGGCGGGGCGGGCACGGCGTTCGGCGCCGAGCGGGTCGGATCGAGCATCTTCGAGCACTGCCACCCGGGCGACGTCGAGCACGTCCGGGCCTTCGCCCGCGCGGGCCTCGCGACCGCACCCGGCTGGGAGGGGATCGGCGCGGTCCGGCTCCGGGCCGCCTCGGGCGAGTGGCGGTTCCACGACGTGCACGCGCTGAACTGCCTCGACGATCCGGCGATCCGCGGCTTCGTCGTGAAAGTCCGGGAGTCCGCGGACGCACCCGTCGCCCCGGGCGTCGAGCGCGAGCTCGAGACCCTGGCAGGTGCCGTGCCGCTGCCGATCCTGCTCCTCGACCCCACGGGATCGGTGCGCTTCGCGAACGACGCGGCGCGCGACCTCTGCCACGACGCGATCGCGCGCCTCGACGACGAGGGGCTCGCCGGGATCGCGGACCTGCGCGACCGCTCGCGCGTCGAGCAGGCGCTCGAGTCGGTCCGTGACGCGGGCGGCGAGGTGACGACGAGCTTCCGGCTCCTTCCGCCGCGGCCGTCGGCGGCCGAGCGCGTCGTCGAGGCGACGTTCGCGGTGCGCGGCGAGCGTGGCGGACGCGGCGCCGTCCCCGTGACCGTCGTCACGCTCGTCGACGTGAGCGCTCACCACGCCCGCGTGTCCGAGCTGCGCAGGATGGCGAGCTGCGACCCGCTCACCGGGCTGCTCAACCGCGTCGAGATCGAGGAGGCGCTCGCGGACCGGCTCGGCACCGCGCCCGAACGCGTCGCGCTGCTCTACTGCGACCTCGACGGCTTCAAGGCCGTGAACGACACCCACGGCCACGACGTGGGCGACGAGCTGCTCGTCGAGATCGCCCAGGTGCTCGAGTCCAAGACGCGGCCGGGCGACCTCGTCGGTCGCCTCGGTGGTGACGAGTTCGCCGTGCTCGTCGACAGCGCCGACCCGTCCGACGCGCACGGCCTCGCGTGCCGGATCGCGGTCGCGATCGCCGAGCTGAGCGCGTACCGCCGCCTGCCCGTGAGCGCGAGCGTGGGGGCCGCGGCCGCGAGGCGCGGGGACTCGACCCGGGACCTGCTGCGGCGTGCCGACGCGGCGATGTACGACGAGAAGCGCCGGCGACGAACCGGTGTCGGCGCGCGCCGCTGAGCCCCCGGAGCGGTGCCCGTGGCGTGCGGGTTCACGCGGAGTTCACAAACCGGACACAGTCGGGAAACGTGCCGCTGGGAGTCTGGCGCCGAGCTGGGGGCCGGTCCGAGCAAGCGAGCGGCCCCTATCCTCGCGTCCGTCTGGCGACGATCGGGCTCACCCGGTCGGTCGGCGCCCGTCGACGTCCAAGCCGAACCGAGAGAGCGTAGGAGTAAGGCGTGAGCTACCAGGCTGAGTACATCTGGATCGACGGTACGGAGCCGACGCCGTTGATGCGCTGCAAGACCAAGATCGTCGAGGACGGCAGGGAGCCCGGGATCTGGGGCTTCGACGGCTCGAGCACGAACCAGGCGCCCGGCAGCAACTCCGACTGCGTGCTGCAGCCCGTCTACATCGTCCCCGACCCGATCCGGGGGGGCAGGAACGTCCTCGTGCTCTGCGAGGTGCAGCTCACGGACTTCACGCCGCACCCGACGAACTCCCGGTCCGGCGCCGTCGCGGCGGCGCAGAAGTACGCCGACCAGGAGCCGCTGTTCGGCATCGAGCAGGAGTACACGTTCTTCAAGGACGGGCGGCCGCTCGGCTGGCCCGAGGTCGGCTACCCGGCGCCCCAGGGCCCCTACTACTGCGGTGTCGGCGGCGACTACATCGTCGGTAGGGAGATCATCGAGCGGCACACGACTGCCTGCATGGAGGCGGGGATCAGCATCGAGGGAACGAACGCCGAGGTCATGAAGGGCCAGTGGGAGTTCCAGGTGGGCATCCTCGGCGCGCCGGCCATCGGCGACCAGATCTGGACCGCGCGCTGGCTCCTCTGCCGGATCGCCGAGGACTACGAGGTCCAGGTGAGCTTCGCGGCGAAGCCCGTCCCGGGCGACTGGAACGGAGCCGGGGCGCACACCAACTTCTCGACCGCCGCCATGCGCGAGGGATACGACGCGATCGTCGCCGGCTGCGAGGCGCTCGGGACCCAGGTCGACAAGCACATCGCCGCGTACGGCCACGGAATCAAGGAGCGCCTCACCGGAGCGCACGAGACCGCGCGTTGGGACACGTTCAGCTACGGCGCCTCGGACCGGGGCGCGTCGATCCGGATCCCCTGGGCCGTCGAGAAGGCCCGCAAGGGCTGGCTCGAGGACCGGCGCCCGAACGCGAACTGCGACCCGTACCTCGTTTCGCAGGTCATGATCGAGACGATCTGCGGAGCAGCCGCCGGGAACTGACCTGCGGCCGGGTGCCGCGGGCGGAGCCGTCGGTCGGGTGCCGGGCCTTCGTGGCCCGGCACCGCCGCGTCGCGCGACGGGCGGTCGGCGACGCGCCCTAGGCGCCGGGCACGACCTGGACGGCCCAGTCGATCGCCTCCGCCCACGCGCCCTGGAGCGCGAGCGGGCTCGCGCCGGACCGGCAGGCGAGCTCGTGCCGCCCGAACTGGAAGTCGGTCACGTCGGCGACGATCCGGCCGATGGGGCTGTCGCCCCCGAGCGCCGCGATCCGAAGCTCCTCGTCGATGCCGAGCGCGTCCACCACGGCCCCGAGCTCCACGCCGAGCAGCACGTCGAAGGTCGACACCATTCCGGCTGCGAAGCCGGCTCCCGACGCGCCGGCCCCGGTGCGCGCCGCGAGGAGCTCGCACATGCGAGCGCGCACGAGCGCGGTGACCGAGCCCTCGCTTCGCGGGTCGCCCCGGTCGACGAGAGCGAGAAGCGCCGCCCAGCTCTGGAGCGAGCGCCAGCCGACGAGCACGAGCGCGTCACGGATCGAGCGGACCGGCCTGCGCAGTCCGTTGGCCGCTCCGATTCCGGCGAGCCCGAGGATCTGGTGCGCGGCCGCCGGCACCCGCTCGACGATCGCCTCGATCTCGGCCAGGTCGCACTCGCCGCCCGCGAGCTTGGCCACGAGCTCGAGCCGGGCCGCGGCGTCCGGCGCTACCGCCCGACCCGAGACCGTCTTCGGACGCGAGAGCAGGTAGCCCTGGAAGTAGTCGAACCCGAGGTCCCGGCACGCGTCGAGCTGTTCCGGTGTCTCGACCTTCTCGGCGAGCAGGTCGACGCCGAACCCGCGGCACCGCTCGAGGAGCGCCGGGAGCTCGTCGAGCCCGTGCGCGAGGACGTCGAGCTTCACGATGGACGCGAGTTCGAGGAGCGGTTCGCAACCCGGGAACCACTCGAAGTCGTCGAGCGCGAGCACGAAGCCCCGTCGCGCGAGGCGGCGGCAACCGGCGAGCACCTCGTCGTCCGGTCGCACGGTCTCGAGGACCTCGACGACCGTGCGCCCGGGCGGGAGCACGATCGGCACGGCGCCGGTGAGGACGGCGCGGTCCGCGTTGACGAAGGCGAGCTTGTCTCCGACGAGCCGGTCGACGCCGAGGCTCACGGTGCCGAACACGACCTCGGCCGTCATGAGGCCGTGCTCCGCGCCCGCGCGGTCCGTCTCGCCGTCCAGGTGGCGGAACAGGAGCTCGTAGCCGACGACGACCCGGTCGCGGTCGAAGATCGGCTGCCGCCCGACGACCACGTCGAAGGCGGTCACGGGTCCCGAGGCGGCATCGATTGCCATGACGTCGCTAACGACCGCCGGCGCGGGACCTGGAGGCGTCGATCGCGCACCGCGCCCGGCCAGGCGCGTGCCGGCCGGCGCCGCTCAGGACGCGGGTGGATCGACCAGGCCGGTGAACCGCCCGCGGTAGTAGACGAGCGGTGCCGCGTCCGTCGCGCCGAGGTCGACGACGCGACCGACGACGAGCTCGTGGTCGCCGGCGTCGTGCACGAGCTCGAGCGAGCAGTCGACGTACGCGAGCGCGCCGTCGAGCACCGGTGCGCCGGTCACCGCGCCGTGCCACGCGACGCCCGCGAACTTGTCGCCGCCGGACACCGCGAACGCATCCCCGAGCGCCGCCTGCTCGCGACTGAGCACGTTGACGCAGAACGCACCCGCCGTCACCATCCGCGGCCAGCTCGTCGAGCTCTTCGCCGGAGCGAGCGCGACGAGCGGCGGCGAGATGGACAGCGAGACGAAGCTCTGGCAGGTGAAGCCCACCGGGACGCCGTCCTCGACCGCGGTGACGACGGTCACACCGGTGGCGAACCTGCCCATCACGCTCTTGAACAGCGACTCCCCGTCCGGCCCGTCGAGCGCGGTCGGCACCGCCGCGCCCTGCGTCACAGCTCGCGGTCCGGCTCGCCGCGATCGGCGTTGGGCCGTCCGGCACGCCAGTAGGGCTTCGCCGAGATCCGCGACGCGTCGAGCCGGCGCGCGGCGAGCGCCCGGGCAGCGGCGGCGACGACGTGCGCCTCGCCGAACACGTACGCGTGGGTGTCGGTCATCGGCAGGTCGAGCTCGTCGAGGACGTCGAGCACGCGGGTCGGCGACTCCGCCGGGGCGTCCCCCCGGTGGACCCACCGGAGGTCGAGCGCGACGTCGTCGCCGACGGCGATCGCCCGGTGCTCGTCGCTTCCCGCCACGTCCGCGAGCACGAGGGCGCGCCCGCCGGCCGGGACCGCCGCCGCGATCGCGCGGACGGCCGCGAACGACGCTTCGTCGCCGACGAACAGGTGGGTCGAGACGCCCGCCGCGAGCGTGATCTTGCCGCGCGGGCCGACCGCCTCGACCCTCTGGCCCGCGGCGGCCCCGGCGAGCCAGCGGGCGCCCGGTCCGTCGCCGTGTGCGACGACCGCGAGCTCTACGAGGCCGCTCGCCGCGTCGTACGCGTCGACCGTGTACCGCCGGCTCACCGTCGACCCGCTCGGCGCGGGGAGCGACACGGTCAGATCCTGCCCGGGCGCGTACGCGAACGGCCCCACCGTCCCGTTCGCCGGGAGCAGGTGTGCGCGCACGCGCGTCACGCCGGGGGTGAGGGAGGCCACGCTCACGACCTCGAGCAGCCATCGCGCCGGGTCGACCAGTGGAAACGCGCTCGGGGCCACGGCCGCCGGCTGGCTGTCCGCGGCGCTCACGAGTGGTACCGGGGGCCGTCGCCGCCCCACGCGGCGAGCCGCTCGCGGACCTCGGGGAGGAGGTGGCCGTCCGGGTCGAGGTAGTCGCGCCACGACCGCTTCGGCGCGAAGCCGATGAGCCGCGCCGCCTTCGCGCAGCTGATCCCGGACGCGTCGGGGCGCTCGAGCGGCCGGATCGGGACGTCGAGCCCGTACACCTCCCGCACGAGCGCGACGAAGTCGTGATTCCCGACCGTGTCCGGGGACGCGATGTACAGGACCTCGTGCCCCTCGAGGTCGGACTCGACGCACGCGACGAGCGCGTCCGCGAGGTCGTAGACGTCGATGTAGGAGTGCACGTTGGGCGTGCGGACCGACCGGTCGCGGACCTGCGGACCGAGGTTCCACTCGATGGTCCCCTCCCACTGCACCCAGCACGGCCGCACGCTGATCGCGCGGATGTCGCTGCGGCGCACCGCCGCGTCCATGAGCTGCTCGCCGAAGACCTTCGACAGCGCGTACGGATCCTGCGGCCGCAACGGGTGCTCCTCGTCGACGGGCAGGTAGTCGGGGGCGAACGGGCGCTCGGCGAAGAAGAAGCCGGGGGCGGTCTCCGAGGAGAGGTTGACGAATCGCGTCACGCCCCAGCGCACGGCCGCCTCGACGCAGTTGAACGTCATCGTGAGGTTCGTGCGGAACACGGTGTGCGCGGTGTTGCCGGTCGGCTCGGGGATCGCCGCGCAGTGCACGACCGCGTCCGCGCCACGCACCACCGCGAGCGCGTCCCCGGCGTCGGTGAGGTCCGCCTGGATGTAGTGGGGAGCGCCCGGATCGGGGCGCTCGAACGCCGGCCGGACGAGGTCCGTCGCCACGACCTCGTGCCCCGACTGCACGAGCGCCCCGACCGCGGCGCGCCCGACCTTGCCGCGCGCTCCCGTCACCACGACACGCATCCCGCCTCCTCCTCGCTCACGATCCCGATCCGTGCCTCGGCGCTCACGGCGAGTACTGCGCGCCGTTGACCTCCAGCGACTGCCCGTTCACGTACGACGCGGCCGACTCGGACGCGAGGAACATCACCGGTCCGACGATCTCGTCCGGCCGACCCGCGCGCCCCATCGGGATGCCGGTGACGACCGCGTCCCAGGTGCTGCGCGGCGTCGCGGCGTGGAACGCCGTGTCGATCAGGCCCGGGGCGACCGCGTTCACACGGATCCCCAGAGGCACGAGCTCCTTCGCGAGCCCGCGCGTGAGCGTCGAGACCGCGGCTTTCGTCGCGGAGTAGACGACCGACCCGCCGCCGCCGCCGTTTCGCGCCGATACCGAGGACACGTTCACGATCGACCCGCCGCCGCCCGCTGCGATCACCGGGATCGCGGCGCGGCACGCGCGGAACACGCTCGAGAGGTTCAACGCGACGAGATCGTCGTAGAGCGCGTCGTCGGTGTCGGCCACGGTCGAGCGGCGGACCTGGCCGCCCGCGTTGTTCACGAGCACGTCGAGGCGCCCGCACCGCTCGCGGACCGCCGCGACGAGCGACGCCGGGCCGGCGGGGTCCGTGAGGTCCGCGTGAAGCGCGAAGGCGTCCCCGCCGGTCGCGGCGAGCGACTCGACGACCGAACGCGCGGACGCCTCGCCGGTCGCGAAGTGCACGACCACGGTCGCGCCCGCGTCGGCGAACCCGCGGGCGACCGCCGCGCCGATCCCTCCCGAGGCCCCAGTGACGAGCACGACCTTGCCGTCGAATCGCATCTCCATGACCGGCGCGACCCTACCCGAGCGACCGGGTGCTACGTGACGTGCGTGCCGGACGGATCCTCGCCGTTCTCGTCCTCGTCGCCGTCCGCCGCTCCGTCCTCGGCGGGCGCGAGCGGAAGCGTGACGGTGAACACCGCGCCGCGCGGGTCCCCGGGTCGTGCGGAGACGCGGCCGCCGTGCGCGTCGACGATGGACGAGACGATCGCGAGGCCGAGGCCGGAGCCGCCGTGGGCTCGCGCCCGCGACGCGTCCACGCGGTAGAAGCGCTCGAAGACCCGGCGAGCCTGCTCGCCGGTGATGCCCGGACCGTCGTCGGCGACCTCGACGACCGCGAGGTCGCCGGCACTCCCGACCGACACCGTCGCGGTCGTGCCCGTGGGCGTGTGGGCGCGGACGTTGCCGAGGAGGTTGTCAACGACCTGGCGGAGCCGCGTGGCGTCACCGACGACCTCGACCGCGTCGGTCGCGACGAGACGCACCGGCCAGTCGGGGCCGACGGTGCGCGCGGTCTCGAGCGCGCCGGCGACCAGGTCGACGAGCTCGACGCGAGAGCGGGCGAGCGGGCGGCCCTCGTCGAGGCGGGCGAGGAGGAGGAGGTCCTCGACGAGCTGGCCCATGCGCGCGGTCTCGTTCCTGATCCCGCGCATGATGCGGCCGAGGTCGCCATCGGGAAGTGCCTCCCTCCGCTCGAAGAGCTGCGCGTACGCGGACACCGCGGCGACCGGCGTGCGCAGTTCGTGCGACGCGTCGGCGACGAAGCGCCGGAGCCGCTCCTCGGAGTCGCGCAGCTGCGCCTCGGTCTCGTCGCGCTCGGCGAACGCCTGCGAGATGTTCTCGAGCATGTAGTTCAGCGCGAGCGCGACGCGCCCGACCTCGGTCCGGCCGTCGGCGCCGGGGACGCGGTGCTCGAGATCGCCGCGCGCGATCGCTCCCGCCGTCGTCTCCACACGTCGGAGCGGCGACAGCCCCAGGCGGACGAGCCAGAAGCCGAGGAGCACCGCGGCGAGGAGCGCGCCCGCGCTCACGCCGAGCTCGATGCCGAGCAGCCGCACGAGCGTGCGCTTCGTCGAGTCGAGCGGCTTCGCGAGCACGAGCTCGTCCCCTGCGAACGGACCGCTCGAGATCTTCGAGACGCGCACGCGGAACGCTGGCCCGCCGCGCGCGGTCGACGGGGTGGTGAGGTACACGGTGGGTTCGTGGAACGGACCGCTCGGGACGAAGCCCGTGATCGAGGCGGGCAGCGCCGGCGAGTACGCGGTGCCGCCGGTCTCGTACGCAGGGCAGTCGTCGCCGTCGACGATCGTCCCCGTTTCCGTGCGCACCTCGACGAAGGTTCCGGGAGCGAGGCCCGCGGCGATCGAGGCGCAGAACGCGCTCCCCGACGGCGCGGCCGACGCGGTGCGCTCCGACGCGGACCCGCTCTGCTCGTCGCCCGAGCCCGCGGTCCCCGACTGCGGCTCCGCGCGACGCAGCGCGGCGTCGATCGCGACGTGGGCGCTCTCGAGCGAGGAGTCGACCTGGTGGTAGAGGAAGGACCTCAGCTCGACGTACGTCACGAGGTCGGCGGTGACGAGCGCGACGAGCGCGACGGCCGCGACGGCCGCGAGCAACCGTGCCCTGAGCGACACCTAACCCTGCTGCTCCGGCTCGCGCAGCACGTAGCCGACGAGCCGGATCGTGTGGATGAGCGGTGGGCCGAGCGCGTCGAGCTTCTTGCGGACGTAGCGAACGTAGGTCTCGACGATGTTCTGGTTGCCACCGAAGTCGTAGTGCCAGACGTGGTCGATGATCTGGTCCTTCGAGAGCACCCGGCGCGGGTTCAGAAGGAACAGCCGGAGCACGTTGAACTCGGTCGCCGTGAGCTTCACGGGCGTGCCGCCCCGCCACACCTCGTGGGTCTGCTCGTCGAGCTCGACGTCCGCGAAGCGCAGGCGACCGTCCTCCTCGCCGGCCTGCGAGCGGCGCAGGAGCGCCTTCGTGCGCGCGACGACCTCCGCGAGCGAGAACGGCTTCGCGACGTAGTCGTCGCCTCCGGCCGCGAGCCCCTCGACGAGGTCGTCGACCTCTCCGCGCGCCGTGAGGAACAGCACGGGCACCTGCACGCCGTCGGCGCGGAGGCGCCGCGTCACCTCGAGCCCGTCGATGTCCGGGAGCATGACGTCGAGGACGACGAGGTCGAACGGCTCGTTCTGGGCCCGCGAGAGCGCCGCGTACCCCGACGCCGCGACCTCGACCTCGTAGCCCTCGTACCGCAGCACGGTCGCGACCGCGTCGCTGATCGACGGCTCGTCGTCGACGACGAGGACGCGCTGGCTCATGAGGTGCTCCCGGAGCGACTCGTAGTCCCGGCCATCGACGCCTCCGCTCGGCTCGTCCGGCGCGGCGGCGGCGGCCGCGGTCGCGCCACGGACGCCGGCTCGCCACGGCCGCCTTCTCGCCCAGGACCTGGTGCGATCAGACGACAGCGTACCGGGGCGGGGCCGCGAGACGGCGGTCCCGCCCCGGTCCGACGGGTCACCGGCCGGCGACCTCCCGAGCATCGCGGGCCGTCGCGAACGCTCCCCGTGAGCCGGCTGGGAGCGGGCCGTGAACCGACGCGTCACGGCGGGACCGGTGGCGGCCACGCGCACCTGCCCGGCACCGCCCGGGTCAGCCGGCGAGCTCCTTCACGAGCAGCACGACGCGCTTGCCGCCCGGGTGCTCGAGGGTGCCGACCTCGCCGTAGCCGCGCGCGGCGTGGAACGCGAGCGAGGCGTCGTTTCGCGGCTCGAGGTTCACCTCGCAGCACATCCGCCCCGCGCGTCGTGCGTGCTCCTCCATCGCTTCGTAGATGGCCGCACCGACACCCCGCCGGCGGTGGGTCCCGGCGATTGCGATGCGATCGAGGTAGAGGAAGGAGTCGAAGCGCTGGTCGAACCAGCGGAAGTTCGCGCTGTCGTACGCGGCGCCCGGCGCGAGCGCGAGCGCGAACCCCGCGACCGCGTCCCGGTCCTCGGCGACGAGCGCGACCTGCGCGGCGTCGAGGAGCGCGTCGAGGCGGGCCCGGTCGAGCGGGCTCAGCGCCCACTCGGACTCGAGGTTCAGCGCGAGGATCCCGGGCGCGTCGCCCACCGTCGCCGGCCGGATCTCCATGGCGAGATCGTAGGCGGGGACGCGTCGCGGGCCGCGCACGGAGGCTGCCGGTCAGAGGACCTTTGACAGGAACGTCCTCGTGCGCTCGTGCTGCGGGTTCGCGATGACGTCGCGCGGTGGGCCCGCCTCCACGACGACCCCGGCGTCCATGAACACGAGCGTGTCCCCGACCTCGCGCGCGAAGCCGATCTCGTGGGTGACGACGACCATGGTCATCCCGTCCTCGGCGAGCGCGCGCATGACGTCGAGGACCTCGCCGACGAGCTCCGGGTCGAGCGCGCTCGTCGGCTCATCGAACAGCATGAGCTTCGGCTCCATCGCGAGCGCGCGCGCGATCGCGACGCGCTGCTGCTGCCCGCCGGAGAGCTGGTTCGGGTACGCGGTGACCTTGGCCGACAGGCCGACACGGTCGAGCAGCCGGCGCGCCCGCTCGGTGACGACGCCACGCGCCTCGCCCTTCACGACGACGGGGGCCATGACGACGTTCTCGAGCACCGTGAGATGCGGGAAAAGGTTGAAGCGCTGGAAGACCATCCCGATCTCGGTGCGCCTCCGGCACACCTCGCGCTCGGGGAGCTCGTGCAGCCGACCTCCCCGCTCGGCGTAGCCGACGAGCGTTCCGTCCACCCAGAGGCGGCCGGAGTTGATCTGCTCGAGATGGTTGATGCAGCGCAGGAACGTCGACTTGCCCGAGCCCGACGGGCCGAGCAGGCACATCACCTGGCGCGCGTCGACCTCGAGGCTGATCCCCTTCAGGACCTCGAGGTGGCCGTAGCGCTTGTGCACGGCCTCGGCGAGCACCATCGGCGCGGCCACTAGCCGGGCCCCCGGAGCGGCCCGGGGGCGGCGCCGCCGACCGCCGCGACCCGCCGGCGCGCCGTGCGGTGCGCGAGCGCTCCCGTCATCCGCTGGAGCGGCGTCGGCGGGAGCTCGTACGAGGTGCCGCGCGCGTAGTGGCGCTCGACGTAGTACTGGCCGATCGTGAGGACCGTCGTGAGGATCAGGTACCAGATGCTCGCCATGATGAGCAGCGGGATCGTCTGGTAGGTCCGGGCGTAGATCTGCTGCGCGGAGTAGAGCAGCTCGGTCACCGCGGCGACGCTCGCGAGCGACGTGGTCTTCAGCATGGAGATCGTCTCGTTGCCCGTCGGCGGGACGATGACCCGCATCGCCTGCGGGAGCACCACCTTGCGCATGAGCTGGATCCGCCGCATCCCGAGCGACTGCGCGGCCTCGACCTGGCCGTGGTCGACCGAGAGGATGCCGGCGCGCACGATCTCCGCGTAGTACGCGGCCTCGTTCAGGCCGAGCGCGAGGATCGCGGCGACGATGGACGTCACGAGCGTGTTCGCGTCGCCGCGCACGACCTGCGGCCCGAAGGGCACGCCGAGCCCGACGTGGGGGAACAGCGCCGCGATGTTGTACCAGAACAGGATCTGGACGAACACCGGGGTGCCGCGGAAGAACCAGATGTAGCACCACGCCGAGCTCGAGAGGATCGGGTTCGGCGAGAGACGCAGGATCGCGAGGCACACGCCGAGCACGACGCCGATGAGCATCGCCGCGGCCGTCAGCTCGAGCGTGAGCACGAGACCGCGCACGACCGGGGGGGCGAAGAAGTAGTGCCCGACGACCGACCACCCGAAGTTGGCGTTCGTCAGCAGGCTGTGGACGAGCATCGCTACGAGCACGAGCACGGCGGCGGTCGCGACCCACCGACCGGGGTGGCGCACCGGCACCGCCCGGATCTCCTCCGGGCGGTGCCGGTCGTGCTCGACCTCGGTCACGGGCCGCGACCGCGCCGCTCGCCCCGTGCGCCCGCTAGCCGACGATCGACGGCGTCGTGATCGCCCCGGACTGCACGCCCCACTTCGCGAGGATCTTCGCGTAGATCCCGTCCTTCATGAGCACCTTGACCGCCGCGAGCGTCGCCCTGTCGAGCCCCGAGCTCTTCGGGAAGGCGATGCCGTACGGCGCGACCGCGAACGCCGGCCCGTCGAGCTTGAACTGACCGTGCGACTGCTGGACGATGTAGCCGGCGACCTGTGAGTCCGCGAACCCGAGCTGCGCGCGCCCGCTCGAGACCGCGAGGTTCGCCGCATTCTGGTCGGAGAACGAGAGGACGTTCACGCCCTTCTTGCGGGCCTTCTTGCACGAGGTGTTCGCGCTCTGCGCGTCGGTCTGCTCCGTGGTGCCGCTCTCGACCGAGACCGTGAGCCCGCACAGGCTCGAGAGGCCGTGCAGCTTGAGCGAGCTCGACGCCTTCACGTAGTACGCCTCGCCTGCCTTGAAGTAGCTCACGAAGTTCACGACCTTCGCGCGCGCGGCCGTGATCGTGAACGACGAGTTGCCGACGTCGAACTTCCCGGACTTGAGCCCCGGGATGATCGTGTCGAACGTCGCATTCGTCGCCACCCACCTCACGCCCATGACGGCGCCGATCGCCACGTTCAGGTCGGCGTCCATGCCGACGATCGTCTTGCCGTTCGCAGCGACGAACTCGTCCGGCGCGTACGTGGCGTCCATCGCCACCTTCACCGAGCCGCGCGACCTGATCGACGCCGGCACGAGCGCGGCGACCGCCGCGTTCTTCGGTGGACGCGGGATCGCCGCGGCCCGCGGCGACACGCTCGCCGCCGCGAACGTCCCCGCCCCTCCGCCGACGACGAGCGCCGCGGTCCCCGCGGCGGCGAGCACGACCGGCACGACGCGCGACCGTCGAGACTTCCCGTGCAACTCGTTCATGGAACCCTCCTAGGTGAGAAGTACACTTGATCGCCTGTGCCCGGCGGGACGCACGGACGGCCGCTCACCGTCGCGGCCAGGCTTCGGCGGCTCCCCCACCGCCTCGCGCTGGCACGTCGACTCGCGTGGACCCCGACGACCCGCCGACCTGTCTGCAACCGCCGGATCATAGCGACCACGGGCCGCCGCGCCCCCGTGCGGCGCTGCCGGGGCCGCTCGAGGCGCGGCCGCGGGACGCACCCGCCGGGTGCCTCATCGCGTGAGCGCGCTGTCGGACGCGCCGGCGAGGAGCTCGCACGCGCGCCAGCAGTACCACGCGGCGACGGAGCGGTACGGCCGGAACGCGTCACCGAGGGGCAGGAGCTCGCGCTCGGCCGGCATCCCCACGTTCCACGCGAGCCCGTAGCCGCGGCGCACGCCGAGATCGCCGGCCGGCCACACGTCGAGCCTGCGCAGCTGGAACATCAGGAACATCTGGGCGGTCCACGGCCCGATCCCGCGCACCGTGGACAGGCGGGCGACGATCTCCTCGTCGGTCTCCCGGGCGAGGCGCCGCGGCGCGAGCTCGACGGAGCCGTCGAGCACCTTGCCGGCGAGGTCGCGCAGCGCGAGCGCCTTGCTCGCCGAGAGGCCGGCGCCACGGAGCGCCTCGTCGGGCAGCGCGTGGAGCGCTCCCGGCGAGACCTCCCCGTCGAGCGCGTCGGCGAGTCGCCCGTGGATCGCCGCCGCCGCCGCCCCGGCGAGCTGCTGGTAGACCACGGAACGCACGAGTGCCGCGAAGTGGCTCTCGTCGCGCGCGCCGAGCCTCGGTGGCCCGGCGGAGGCGACGAGCCCCGCGAGCACGCGATCGCGCCCGGCGAGCTCGGCTGCGGCCATGCGGTGGGTGACGCGAGATCCGGGCACGGTGGAAGAGTCTCTCGCGCCACCGCGCCGCGCATCGTCAGGCGGCGTCGGTCCTCCGGTCGGGCTCACGCGGCCGCCCGCGGTCCTCCGAGCCCTCGTCCTGTGCCTCGACCTCGTCCGAGCTCGCGGCGCGGCGCAGTCGCTCCGCTGCGAGCGCCGGGTCGACGTAGCAGGTGCGGATCCCGCCGAGCTCGTAGCCCGAGTGGTAGGCGGTGCGCGGCGTGACGTGGACGTGCGGGTGTCCGACTTCGTGGACGACGAGGTTGTACGCGACCGGTCCCGTGACCGCCCCGAGCGCCCGGAGCGCGACCCGGACGCCCGCGGCGATGGCGCGCGGCGAGGGCGCGCCGTGCTCGTCGAGCACGACGGTCTGGTCGTAGTCGACCGCCGGCGCGTCGGGCACGACGATCGCGGCGCCGGGCACGCGAGCGACCAGCTGGGCCTCCGACGCCCCCTCGCAGAGCACGCAGCGGGCGCCCGCGAGCGCCGGGGACTCGGCGCGACTCCCCGGGTCGGGAGTCGGCAACCCGATGACCTGGCCGTGCGGGTGCGGCTGGGAGGAGCCCGCGTTCACCCCGTGGTTGACGAACAGCAGCGGGAACCGCCCCTCGAGCCGCTGGGCCTCGGCCCGTGCGAGCATGAGTGCGAACGCCGCGGTGGCCCCGTCGAGATCGAGCTCGCCGAGGTCGGTGTCGTGCACGTCGCTCAGCACCACGACCTCCGCGGCGGCGCGGTCGATCGTGTGCGGCCAGCGGTTGCGGAGCGCGATCGCGGACCACGCCGGGTGTCGCTCGTGACCCGCCACCCGCTCGGTCTCCTCGCCCGCACGAGACCCCCCGCCGTCCATCTGCTCCGGGCAGAACGGGCACGGGCGCGTGCCGCGCGGCAGCTCGAGCGCGACGACTTCCGGGTTGGCAGCCTTGGCGGTCTCCCACGCCGGCACGACCAGGCTCGTCAGGCCGGTGAGGCGATCGCGGCGCAGGTCGGCAGAGGGCGCACCCGGCACCCCCTCGCCCGCCTCCCTACCGTGTGCACCGGACTCGACGCGTTCCATCACCACTACGTTACGGTCGCGTCACGAGATGCCTGCAGCGCCGGCGGCAGGTGCGGCGGCGAGCCGGCCGGCGCTGCGGCCGGGCGTCTCGCGCCGCGCTGAGCGATGATGCTCGCGTGTCACGCGAAGGCAGCGAGGTCGCGACGGAGCCGCCGGAGCCGGCGCGGTCGTGACACGGGCTCGAGGCGCGACGTGAGCCGCCCCGCGACCTGGACCTCGCTTCGCGGGTACCGCCGCGCCTGGCTCACCGCGGACCTGCTCGCCGGGCTCACGCTCCTCGCGATCGCGGTCCCCGAGCAGCTCGCGACCGCCAGGCTCGCCGGGATGCCCCCGATCACGGGCTACTACGCGTTCGTCGTGGGGACCGTCGTGTTTGCCGCGCTGGGATCGAGCCCGCAGCTCTCGGTCGGCGCGGACTCCACGATCGCCCCGCTGTTCGCGGTCGGCGTCGCACGAGTGGCGGCGAGCGGCACCCCACACTACGTGGACGTCGTCGGCCTCGTCGCGGTCACGGTCGGCGCGATCGTCGCGCTCGTCGGACTGCTGCGCCTCGGCTGGGTCGCGGAGCTGCTGTCCGCGCCGATCATCGCGGGGTTCTTGTCCGGCGTGGCGGTGATCATCGTCGTCCACCAGCTCCCGGACTTCCTCGGGCTCCCGCCGGTCTCGGGCTCGACGCTCGGACGGCTCGCGCACACGCTCGGCCACCTGGGCGAGGCCCGACTCGGGCCGCTCGCGATCGCGCTCGGGGTCCTCGCCGTCGTCGCGGGCGCGGAGCGGGTCGACCGGCGGCTGCCCGGCGCGCTCGTCGCGCTCGTCGTCTCGACGCTCGTCGTCGGCCTCCTCGGGCTGCACGCGCACGGGGTCGCGGTGCTCGGGCACGTCGCGGGCGGCCTGCCGCGGCTGGGCCTTCGCGGGGCGTCGTGGCACCTGCTGCGCACCGAGCTCCCCATCGCGGCCGTCGTCGCGCTCGTCGTCGTGAGCCAGTCCGCAGCGACGACCCGCGCGTTCGCCGACCTCGGCCGCTACGACGTCAACGTCGGTAGGGACTTCGTCGGCGTCGGTGCGGGGAGCGTCGTCGCCGGGCTCGTCGGGGCGTTCCCCGTCGACGCGAGCCCGCCGCGCACCGCGGTCGTCGCGTCCTCGTCGGGGCGCACCCAGCTCTCGGGACTCGTCGCCGCGCTCGCCCTGCTCGCGCTCGTTCCCGCGGCAGGCCTGCTCGCCGACGTCCCGCTCGCGACCCTCGCCGCAGTCCTCGTCTTCGTCGCGAGCAGGATCTTCCGAGCGCGCGACCTCCTCGCGATCGCACGCTTCGACCGCTTCGAGCTCGCGCTCGCCCTCGTGACCATGCTCGCCGTCGCGCTCGTCGGTGTCGAGCAGGGGATCGCCGTCGCGGTCGCGCTCGCGATCCTCGACCGGACGCGCCTCAGCGCACGACCCCAGATGCACGTCCTCGGGCGGATCCCCGGCACGACGAGCTGGGTGCCGCTCGCGAGCGAGCGCGACGTCGAACAGGTCCCGGAAGTGCTCGCGGTGCTCTTCGCGACGCCGCTGTGGTACGCGAACGCGGTCCACTTCCGCGCGCAGCTCTCGCGCGCGGTCGGCCGGGCGCCCGGATCCGCCCGGCTCGTCGTGCTCGACACGATCGGCATGAGCGACCTCGACTACACGGGCGCCCGTGCGCTCGCCGACGCGCTCTCGGACCTCGAGCGCGATCACGTCGTGTTCGCGATGGCGCGCGCCGGCACGCACGTGCACGAGTCGCTGCGCCGGAGCGGGCTCCTCGACCGCATCGGGGAGGGGCACCTGTTCGCATCGGTCGACGAGGCCGTGACCGCGCTCGCCCCGTGACGCCGCCGCGCGGGAGTCCCCCGTCCGCG
>Ga0307373_10004651_pt1 | contig 22943 bp, 19 predicted proteins | sample OX2MG_FD_202534 | JGI IMG/M metagenome (GOLD analysis project Ga0307373, IMG submission 202534) | Soil microbial communities from Risofladan, Vaasa, Finland - OX-2 | ecosystem: Environmental > Terrestrial > Soil > Coastal area > Acid sulfate soil | place: Finland: Risofladan, Vaasa | collected... | reverse complement strand
GGTCGCTGTAGATCGCCATCGCCTCGGGGTGGCCGGTGATCATGTACATGCCGAAGTGCGGTTCCCGCCAGACCGGCCCTTGCTGGCGCACCCAGTCGAAGTACGGGTACGGATCGTCCTGCACGGCGCGATCCGTGATGAAGTTGGCCTTCTCGAACTCGCTCATGCGTCTACTCGCACCTTCCGTCGGAGCCTACGATCGAGCCATGGTCCTGGAGATCGACATCGACCGCGACGCGTGTATGGGGTCGGGCAATTGCACGTTCGCCGCCCCGGGGGTCTTCGAGCTCGACGACGATTCCATCGCGAGCGTCGTCGACCCGGAGGCGTCGTCCGAGGAGGCGGTCGTCACCGCGGCGCGCCAATGCCCGACCCATGCCATCACCGTGCAGCGTGGCGGCAAGACGTTGCACTAGCTCGCGACCCATCACGAAGCGGGAGCCCCGGCCCGGGTGGCGTGCCGGGCGGCCTGGTAGCCGAAGACCATGGTGTTGGCGATGCTGGCGCCCGGGCCCAGGTAGTGACGGCCCATGACTGTGGCGGTGCCGTTGCCGGTGGCGTAGAGCCCGGCGATCACCCGGCCGTCGGCGTCGACGACCCGGGCGTCGGCGTCGGTGAGGAGACCGCCGCAGGTGCCGATGTCACCCGGAACGACCTGGCAGGCGTAGAACGGCGCCTCGTCGATGGGCCCGAGACAGGGGTGCACCTTGTGGTTCGGATCACCCAGGGCACGGTTGTAGGCCGATTCGCCCCGCCCGTAGTCGGGGTCGACGCCGCACTCGGCGTTCTCGTTGAAGCGCTCGACGGTCTCGGCCAGACCGGCGGGATCGATCCCGCACATGACGGCGAGATCCTTCAGGGTCCAGGCCTGCTTCAGCATGCCGCTCTTGAGCAGCTTGCGTGGGAACCGTCCCGGTGACGAGCGCTGGTGCGCGTAGCGCTTCCGGTAACGGTCGTCGAAGATCAGCCAGCAGGGGACCGCCTTGCTCGTCTTGTCGCGGGCGTACATCTCCTTGCCCACCTCCATGTACGAGTTGGACTCGTTCACGAAGCGCTTGCCGGCGGCGTCGACGTACATCGTGCGCGGCCTCTGGCGGGCCTGGTCGAGGGTCGACTGCCCGAAGCGTCCCGTCCGTGGCGAAGGGAGCCACCACGCCTCGTCCATCAGGTCGGTCCCGGCGCCGATGGACATGGCCGCCCGGATGGCATCGCCGGTGTCGCCCGGATTCGAGATCGACCACTTGGCCTGGTTGGGCTGATCGCCGCCGTACTCGACACGCATCTCGCGGTTGTGGGCGAAACCGCCGGCGGCCAGCAACACCCCCTGGCGGGCCCGCACCAGCACGGGGACGCCGTCGCGCACGGTGCGCACGCCCACCACGCGCCCGTCCTCGACCAGCAGCTCCTCCAGCGGCGACTCGGTCCAGATCGGGATCCCTCGTTCGACGGCGATCCGGAGCACCTGCGCAATGAGCGACGCACCGTTGGTCAGCAGGTCCTGGCGGCGCAGTTTGGCGGCGTAGGTCCTCATGACCACCCGCGCCGAGACGGCGAAGGCCCGCAGGCTCCGGTTGTAGTGCGAGAGCGACCGTGCCTCGTTCGTCATGACCGCCAGCCCCAGGCTCTTGGCCAGGCCTGGCTGCAGCTTCGGCAGCCACTCGCCGAGAACGTTCCCGTCGAACGGCACCGGCTCAATGCCACGCCCGTTGTCATGTCCGCCCTTGGCGCTCGAGTAGTAGTCGCTGTAGCCGGGGCAGTAGACGAACCGGACACCGCGGTCCTGGAGGAACGAGACCATCTCGGGCCCCGCCGTGAGGAAGGCGTGCCGGCGCTCGAAGGAGGAGCAGGGCCCGACATCGCCCACGACGGCCTCGAAGTGGGCCATGGCGTCCTCGTAGGAGTCGGGGATGCCGTCCGCCGCCATGACGGGATTGTTCGGGACCCAGGCGATGCCGCCGGACATGCAGGTCGAGCCCCCGATGCGCTCCTGCTTCTCGAGCACGAGGGTGCTGGCCCCGGCGTCGTCAGCGGCCAGCGCCGCCACCATGCCCCCTCCGCCGGACCCGACGATCACGAGGTCGACGGTCGTGTCCCACGTGGTCATGTCACCCTCCCCGACCTTCCGACGGCCTGTTGTACCCCGATGGAGCAAGCTAGCAGGATCTGTTGACGATTGCTACGAAGCCGAAGTAATCTGCCGGTGCCCGACGAGAGCCGCGTTGGGGAAGTGGAGCGGGGGAGATGACCGGTCACGCAAGAACGCTGACGTACCCATCCGAAGGACTCGGAGCGCCGAAGGACCGGCATCTGGGACCGCTCGTCGACTCGGGGCTTCCCTCCGACGTCGAGGTGTTCTCGGCCGACGACCACATCTCGTTGGCCGTGGACATCTTCTACGAGCGCCTGCCCGAGGACGTCCGGGAACAGGCACCGCGGGTCATGAACGTCGACGGCGGCTGGGTGCTCGGCATGGGCGGGAAGTCGATCCTCGTGCGGGAATTCGTCGAGGTCCTCACCATGTACGACCCCGTGCCCGGTTCGCACACGGGCGATGTGGAGGCCCGGCTCGCCGCGCTCGAATCCGAAGGGGTGACCAAGGAGCTCGCCTTCCCGAACTCCGTCCTCGCCCTTTTCGGCTGGCCGGACAAGGAGATGCGTGAGCGCTGCTTCCGCATCTACAACGAGCACATCGCCGAGGTGCAGGAGCGCTCGAACAACCGGATCTACGGGGTCGGGCTCATCAACTGGTGGGACGCCGAGGGAGCCCGGCGGACGCTGCGCGAGCTGAAGGCACTCGGGCTCAAGACCTTCCTGATGCCGCTGTCGCCGGGCAAGGACGACGACGGCAAGCCGATCGACTTCGGCAGCAGCGCCCTAAATAGCGTGTGGGAGGTGATCGAAGAGGAGCAGGTCCCGGTGTCGCACCACATCGGCGAGAGCCCGCCCTCGTCGCCCAACGAGTTCAATCCCGTCATTCTCGGCATGTTGCAGTCCGTCGCCCCGTTCCGGGACTTGTTCGGCAAGTACGTGCTCGGAGGTGTTCTCGACCGTCACCCCGGACTGCGCGTGGGCTGGTTCGAGGGTGGAATCAATTGGGTGCCTTCCGCGCTGCAGGACGCCGAGCACATCAGCGCGTCGTTCAAGCACATCGCCAACCTGAGGACGAAGCACGAGCCCCGGTACTACTGGGAGCACAACATGTACGCCTCGTTCATGGTCGACCCGCTCGGGCTCGACCTGGTCGACCGCATCGGCGTGGACAAGGTCATGTGGTCGACCGACTTTCCCCACAACGAGAGCACCTACGGCTACAGCAGCGAGTCGCTGAAGTCCGTGGTGGACGCGGTCGGCGTCGAGGCCGCCACCGCCATCGTCAGCGACAACATCAAGCGCTACCTCGGAGTCGAGGACTGATGCCGGCCGGATTGATGGCGAAAGCGCCACCGGCGACGATCCCCGCGACGCCGGACTTCGCCCGCATGCAGCGCCAGCGGATGCAGCGAATGCAGGGGATCATGCAACAGCAGGGGCTGGACGCCCTGGTGCTGTTGGGCAACACCAACGTTGCCTACGCCACGGGTGCCATCTGGCCCCTGGGCGACTCGGGCCGGGCGAACTTCGAGCAGCCCGTCGCCGTGGTCCTGGCCGACGAGCAATGGCCCCATCTGTTCACACCGATGCGCGAGGACGATCGCTTGCGGGAGAAGATGCCGGCGGATCACCTCCACGGTCCCGTCTACCTCGACTTCGACGAGGGCGTGCAGCTCTTCGCGACGCAGCTCGGCGGCCTGGTGCCGAACGGGGCGGTGATCGCCATGGATGAGTGGACCAACGCGCTCCGCCGGGAGCAGTCGATCCTGTTCGCCACCGGCGCGCCCAAGGACGCCGGGCGGGTCATCAGCATGGCCAAGGTGTCCAAGACGCCCGATGAGCTGTCGGCCATGCGCGAGGGGCTGCGCATCACCGAGCAGGCCATTGCCGACGTGCAGGCCAAGATCGCCCCCGGCGTCCGTCAGACCGACCTGACCGCGACCTTCCTGCGCACAATCTTCGAGGCCGGCGCCGACGCCAACATCCTCGACCCGATCTGGCAGGTCATGCCCGAGCGCATGGAGGACGGGCCGTGGACCACCACGGGTGACCTCGCCTGCCCGCTGCTCTCGACCGAGCGCGAGCTGGTCGATGGCGACGTGCTGTGGGTCGACCTCGGCATCAGCTACGCCGGGTTCCACTCCGACTTCGGACGGACGTGGGTGGTGGGGCGCGAGCCGAGCGAGCGCCAGCGTGCCCAGTACGACCAGTGGCAGTCGATCATGGGTGCCGTCCTCGACGTGACCAAGGCCGGGGCCACAGCGGCCGACCTCACGGCGGCCGCCATCGGTGCCGCCGGTGGGATCAAGCCGTGGATGCCGCACTTCTATCTCGGCCACGGGCTCGGGATCGACAGCGCCGAAATGCCCTACGTGGGGAGCGACATCGGGGAGGCCTTCGATGCCTCGCTGGTGTTGGTGGACAGCATGGTCCTGGTGCTCGAGCCGATCGTGTGGGACGACGGCGCCGCCGGCTACCGCTCCGAGGAAGTGCTGCGCATCACCGAGGACGGTTGGGAGCCCATGACCGACTACGCCTACGACCCGTTCTGATCCCATGACCGTCGTGCAGACACTTCCCGATGACGCTGCCCTGCGCCGGGCGCGCCGTGCCCGCGTCCTGGCCGCCATGGAGGAGGTCGACCTCGACTTCCTCGTCGTCGGCCGCGAAGGCAACGCCCGCTACGTCTCGGGCGCGCCGCGGTTATGGACCGCCGGCTCCCGGGCCTTCGGGCCGGGCTGTGTGTTCGTGCGTGAGAGCGGCGCGGTGCATCTGCTCAGCACCTGGGACGAGGGCATCCCCGAGGAGATCCCCCACGAGAACCTGTACGGCATCACGTTCAACGCCATGAACTTCGTGACGGTGCTGTCGAACATTGCGGGCGCCGCCACGGCCAAGCGGGTCGCCACCGACTCCATGTCGGGCTCGTCGGCCAACCTCCTGCCCAAAGCGTTCCCGGCGGCCGAGTTCATCGACGGCGAGCCGATGCTGCGCCGGGTCCGCCGGGTCAAGAGCCCCGAGGAGGTGGAGGCCATCCGGGCGTCGGTGCGCGTGGCCAACGAGGCCCTCGCAGCGGCCACCAAGGCGTTGGTGCCCGGCGTGACCGAGCGTCAGCTGACCGCGATCTTCATGGAGACCATGGCGGCGGCAGGGGTCACCACACCGTCGGGCCAGGACGTGGCCTGGATCACGTCACGCCAGGATCCGTGGCGTCGCACCAACCGCGATACGCCGGTGCAACCCGGAGACCTGGTGGCCTTCGAGGCCGGTGTCGTGCTCGGGGGCTATGCCGGGGAGGTGGGCCGGACCCACGCGGTGCGCGAGGGAGGTCACATCGATTCCGAGCTGGCGCAGCGCACCAGCGCCCTTTGGGGGCGCCTCCTCGACGCCTGCCGGGTGGGGGCGCCGCTGACCGATCTCCTGGCCGCGTACGACGCCGCCGGTGTCCCGCAGCCGCCCATGCCGGTGGCCCGGGGGTTGGGCCTCGGTTTCGACCTTCCGCTCGTGACGCACGCGCTTCCCCTCACGGCCCGCGAGCAGCACATTGAGGCGGGCATGGTCTTCGCGTTGACCGGCTACGTCTGGAAGGAAGGTATCGGCGCCCTGTACGTGCAGGAGCCGATCGTCACCACCGAATCGGGGCCCGTGTCCCTGTCGACCACGCCATTACACGAACAAGGAGCCTGACGACGTGAGCGCCGCCGACGTCCCACCGGCCGAGGAGATCATCCTCTACGAGAAGGATCCGGTGACGCGGATCGCTACCATCACGCTCAACCGTCCGGACCAGCTCAACATCCCGACCATCGCGGCACGGCGCCGCTACGCAGACCTGATCTTCAGGGCCAGCATCGACGACGACGTCAAGGTCCTGGTGGTGCGCGGGATCGGGGATCATCTCGGAACCGGAGCCGATCTGGACGAGCTGATGGCGAAGCGCGAGGCGGGCACCGCCCTCCACGAGGAGTTCGGGATCGGCGAGGACGAGGACGTCACCATGCCCGGCCCGCGCTCGTACCGCGCCGGCGCGTCGTTGCTGCACTGGTACGGCAACCCGCAGTCCGGCTGCCGCACGCTGCAGGACTTCAAGAAGATCAGCATCCTAGAAGTCAAGGGCTACTGCTACGGCTGGCACTTCTACCAGGCGGCCGACGCCGACCTCGTGATCTCGTCCGACGACGCGCTGTTCGGGCATCCCGCCTTCCGCTACGTCGGCTACGCGCCGCGCATGTGGCAGTGGGCGATGATGATGGGGCTGCGCAAGTTCCAGGAGATGGTGTTCACCGGCCGGCCGTTCACCGCCGAGCAGATGTACGAGTGCAACTTCGTGAACAGCGTCGTCCCGCGGGCGGACCTCGAGGCGGAGACCGCCAAGTACGCCTCCGCCTGCTCGCGCACGCGGCCCACCGACACCGTGTTCATGCAGAAGGTCTTCTTCGAGGTGATGAAGCAGCACCAGGGCGAGTACATGGGCAGCCTGCTCAGCGCCTGGCTCGAGTCCATGGGCGGGCAGCTCCGCGAGGACGACAACGGCGGCCGCGCCACCTTGAGCAAGGAGACCATGGACGCCGGCCTGAATGTCGCCGTCAAGGACAACGACGACCAGTTCCCTCCCGAATGGCGGCTGAGCCGTTCCGGGCGCCGGCGTCCCGCGGCCGACTGACGGTGCCCGAGACACAGCCCGACGGCGCGGCCGACCCGGCCGCGCCTCCGCTCTCCGGCTTCCGCGTCGTCGACCTCTCGACCTGGATCGCCGGCGCCTACTGCACGAAGCTGCTGGTCGACGGGGGCGCGGAGGTCATCAAGGTGGAGGCACCCGGCGGCGACCCGTTGCGGCGGTGGTCCGCCTCGGAGGCAGCGATCCCGGTGGGCGACGACGGCGCTCTGTTCAACTTCCTCGGGGCGTCCAAGCGCAGCGTCGTGGTCGACGGTACGGACGCCGGCAGTCTCGGTTCGCTGCACACGCTGTTGGACTCGGCCGACGCCGTGGTCTGGTCGCAGGGCTCGTCGTTGGCGGAGCACGCATCGCTGGACCCGCGGGAGCTGCAGCGCACCCATCCGCACCTGGTCGTCACGTCGATCACACCGTTCGGTCTCGAGGGCCCCTGGAGTGCCATGCCGGCGACCGAGTTCACGCTCCAAGCCTGGTCCGGTGGGATCGTCGGACTGGCGCGCGGCAGGCCGGATCGTCCCCCGGTGTTCGTCGGTGGCCAGGTCGGAGAGTGGCTCGCCGGCCTCTACGGCGCCATCGGGACACTGGCGGCATGTCGGCGCGACGCGGCCGCAGGGGATGTCGTCGACGTCTCCATGCTCGAGGTGCTGGCCATGACCCTGACCTATTACCCGGTGACCTTCAACGACCAACTGGGTCGGCCGATGCGCCGAAAGCGGTTCGTGGCGACGCCGGGCGTCGCGGCGGCCAGCGACGGGCTCGTCGGGCTCGGGTGCGGGACGGGGCAGCAGTGGCTGGACTTCTGCGTGCTGGTGGGGCACCCCGAGTGGATGGAGGACCAATCGCTGTTCCTCGACCGCACCGCGTTGACCCCCACCATTGACGCCTGGATCGCCGACCGCACGGTCGAAGAGGTGCTGGAGGAAGCCACGGCCTTCCGGATCCCCAACGCACCCATCACCAACGGGTCGAATGTCGCCACCTGGGCCCACTTCGTCGAGCGCGGGACGTTCGTGGCCAATCCCAAGGACGGCACGACGAACCCCGGCCCGCCCTTCCGGCTGGGGGCGGCCGGCCTGCGGCCGCCGGAGCCGGCACCCCGCCTGGGAGAGTTGCCGATCGGGGAGGCGGTGACGCCGGCGCAGCCGGCGCAGCCGGCGCAGCCCACTGCGATAGGCGCGCCCCGGGGGCTGCCCTTCGAGGGCCTGCGGGTCCTGGACATGACGTCGTTCTGGGCGGGTCCCCTCACGGGACACACCCTGGCGCTGCTCGGCGCGGAGGTCATCCACCTGGAGTCCGCCACCCGTCCGGACGGGGCCCGCCTCGTCGGCGGTGTCCCTCAGACGGAGGACCAGTACTGGGAGCGAGGCCCGATCTTCGCCGCGTTGAACACGAACAAGAAGAGCCTGACCGTCGACCTGAGCGAGCCCCGCGGCCTCGAGCTGGTGCGGCGCGTCATCGGCACGTGCGACGTGGTCGTCGAGAACTACACGCCACGGGTGCTGGACCAACTGGGCCTCGACTTCGAGTCGCTGCGCGCGGAGCGACCGGACCTCATTCTGCTGCGGATGCCCGGGTTCGGACTGGACGGGCCCGGACGCGACCTGTCGGCCTTCGCCTTCGTCATCGAAGACGCCGCCGGTCTCACCTGGCTCACGGGGCATCCGGACCTGCTGCCGTTCGAGCCGTATTGCGTCGGTGATCCCAATGCGGGACTCCACGCGCTGTACGGCCTGCTCCTCGCCCTCGAGCACCGGGATCGGACAGGTGAAGGCGGCCTGGTGGAAGCAGCGATGGTGGACGCCGCGCTGAACATCGCGGCCGAGCAGCCGATTGAGTACTCGGCCTACGGCTCGCTGCTCGAACGGGCCGGGAACCGCGGTCCCACGGCGGTCCCGCAGAACCTGTACAAGGTGGCCGGGCCCGACGAGCGCGGGCGCGACGACGGGTGGGTCGCCATCGCCGTCGCCACCGACGAGCAGTGGAGCGCCTTGCGGTCCGCCTTGGGCGATCCGGCGTGGGCCGCCGACCCTGAGCTGGCGAGCGGGGCTGGCCGGCGGCGCGCCCACGATCAGCTCGACACCCTGCTGGGGGAGTGGTGCCGCGCCCGCTCGGCGGACGAGATCGTCGCCGCCCTGTGGGAGGCCGGCGTCCCGGTCGCCAAGGTGATGCAGCCCCACGACCAGCCCGACCTGCCCCAGCTGGCGGCGCGTGGCTTCTTCGAGGAGCTCGACCATCCGGTGATCGGGAGCTCGCGCTACAGCACGCTCCCGATGCGTTTCACGCGGGGACCGGGCCGGGTCCACCACCGGCACGCGCCGCTGCTCGGTGAGCACAATGGCGAGATCCTCGGCGCACTGGGCCTCTCGGCGACGGAGATCGAGGCGCTCGAGGCCGACGGCATCATCGGTCGCTCGCTCCCGCAGGGCGCCTGAGAGCCGGACGAGACAGCCGTATTGTGGCGCCGATGGGTTTCCAGAAAGCTCCGTTCGATGTCGTCGAAGCCTCGCGCCGCGTGTGGCTGGAGCGCTGGGAGCCCGAAGCTGCGTCCGGGATGGCCGTGTACACCGCCGTCCTCCGTTCCTACCAGCTGCTGAACGACCAGGTGAACGGCGTCATGCGCCGTCACGACCTGACGTTCGCCCGCTATGAGGTGTTGGCGTGGTTGGCGATGGACCCGGAGTCCTCGTTGGCGCTGAGTTGGATCAGCAAGACCCTGCGCATCCCGCCGGCAACCGTCACGAACATCATCGACAAGCTCGAGGGTGACGGGCTCGTGCGCCGCGTGCCCCACCCGTCCGACGCACGCACCACGCTGGCGGTGATCACGCCCCGTGGCGAGCGGGTCGCCACCGATGCCACGCGAGATCTGAACGCGTCGGTCTACGCGTGCATCGGCCTGTCCGAACCGAAACGGGGCCGTCTGCTCGACCTCCTGGCCGAGCTGCGGGCCAACGGCAACGAGTTCGACGTCGAGCACTCCGACGAGGTGATCGAAGAGGTCGGATCCCGCCAGGCGCACAAGCGCGGAAACGGCCGGTTCGAGGTGGCATAGCGGGCCGCTGCCCGGCCGGCCGGGCCGCCTCGCTCTGAGCGGCAGAGTACGAACACCCGCTCGGTAGCGTGAGGGGTTCGGGAGCCAGATTGCTCCCGCTAGGTTCCCCGCTGACCCCCTGGCCGCCCCCTCAGTGCCGGGCGAACGGAAGAGAGACACCGTGGAGTCAAGTGACATCGCGACGGCATCGTCCGCCGACCTGACGTCTGAGACAGGTCCCGATCCGAGGCGCTGGGGGATCCTCACTGTCGTCATCGTGGCGCAGTTGATGATCGTGCTCGACGCGTCCATCGTGACGATCGCGCTGCCGTCGGCCCAACACGCCCTCGGTATTTCGACGGCGAACCGCCAGTGGGTGATCACCGCCTACACCCTGGCGTTCGGAGGCTTCCTGCTCCTGGGTGGCCGGATCGCCGACTTCTGGGGTCGCAAGCGGGTGTTCGTGGTCGGTTTGCTGGGCTTCGCCGGCGCATCGGCCCTCGGCGGCCTGGCGGTCAACGAGGCAATGCTCTTCGCCGCCCGGGCCCTGCAGGGTGGCTTCGCGGCACTGATGGCACCCGCCGCCCTGTCCATCCTGACCATCACCTTCCAGCACGACGCCAAGGAGCGTGCCAAGGCGTTCGGCGCCTACGGAGCGGTGTCGGGCGCCGGCGGAGCCATCGGCGTCCTGCTCGGGGGCGTGCTCACCGAGTACGCCTCTTGGCGGTGGTGCCTGCTCGTCAACGTGCCGATCGCCGTCCTCGCCTCCATCGGGGCGTTCCTCATCGTGCACGAGAGCAGGGCCTCGGGCTCCACCAAGTACGACGTTCCGGGCGCACTGCTGTCCACGCTCGGCCTGGTCAGCCTCGTCTACGGCTTCACCAAGGCGGAGAGTGACGGGTGGAGCGCCACCATCACCATTGTGTTGTTGGTCGCCGCCGTGGTCCTCCTGTCGGCGTTCGTGTTCCTCGAGACGAAGACCAGCCATCCGCTGCTGCCACTCCGGGTGGTGCGCGACCGGAACCGTGGCGGTGCCTTCCTGGCCTCCTTGCTCACCGGCGCCGGGCTCTTCGCCATGTTCGTCTTCTTGAGCTACTACCTGCAGAGCGTGCTGCACTACTCGGCGCTCAAGGCAGGGCTCGCCTTCCTGCCCTTTGCGTTCGGCATCATTCTGGCTGCGGGCGCGTCAACGGGCCTCGTGCCGCGGATCGGGCCGAGGATCCCGATGACGGTCGGTCTCCTGGTCGCCGCCGGCGGCTTGGCCTGGCTGACGCAGATAGGGGCGCAGAGCGACTTCTGGGTGCACGTCGCTCCGCAGGAGGTCTTGATGAGCCTCGGCCTGGGCCTGGCCTTCCCGGCCTTCAGCAGTACCGCCCTCATCCGGGTCAAGGACCACGATGCGGGTGTGGCCAGTGCGCTGGTCAACACCACGCAGCAGATCGGTGGCTCGCTCGGCACGGCGCTGCTCAACACCCTGGCGGCGACCGCGACCGCCAGTTACATCCTCGCCCACGGGGCGTCGGCATCCCAGGCGGGCGTCGTCCACGGGTTCGCCGTGGCCTTCGCGGTCGGTGCCGGGTTCCTTCTGCTGGGAGCGATCGCGAGTGCCGTGCTCATCTCCGCCGGTCCGGCCGAGGTCTCGTCGGTGGAGGGTGCGGCCGCCGGCGCAGGGGGCTGACGCATGACCCCCGGGCGGCCCGCGGGGCTGCCCAGCCCGGATCCCTTGCCGGTGATCGCCAGAGGGGTCCGGCTCCCTTGGGACGACGTCGTCGAAGACCCGGTGGCGGCACTGGCGGACGCCCGGTCACGCCTGGGGGAGACCTTCGTCGTGGACAGCGGCGACGACCGGTACCTCTTCCTCTTCTCGCTCAGCCGGCGGCTGGGTCACCGGGTCGGACTGGATCGCTGCGCTCGCTCCCGGATCGACGCTCGCCATGACCTTTCTCCAGCCTCCGGATCTGGTCGACGATGTCCTGCGGCCCGGATTCGAGGCGGCCGAGCAGGGCGCCCGCGCGGCCGGGACACCTTTCGTGAGCTTCTACACGCCCGACGAGATGACGGCGCTGGCGGGCCAGGCCGGCTCCCGGGAGGGCCACCACATTTCTGCCGAGGCGCTGAAGGGGCGCTACTTCGCCGGGCGGACGGACGGCTTGCGGGCGGCACGGGGAGAGGAGCTGCTGGTCGCGGCGACCTGAGCCGCCCCTTCCCGGTCGCGCGCAGTGAACGCCCCGGGGACGGGAAGTGTGTCACTGTGTCGGCCGGCGCGGCCGTCGGTGGCCGCAATCCCGCGGAGATGGAGCATGCGAAAGAGCCTTGTCACACTTCTGGTCGGCGCGCTGCTGCTCAGTGCCGTTGCGGTCCTTGCCGGCACCGGACCAGCGTCCGGAGCAACCGCGCCCCCCCAAGCCGTCACCGCCACCAGCATCCGTGTCGGCATCCCGTACGTCGACCTGGCCGCCGTGCGGCAGTTCGGCATCACGCTGGACCAGGGCAGCTTCCCCGATGCTTACAAGGCGATCATTGCCAACCTGAACGCGCAGGGCGGTATCAACGGCCGCAAGCTGGTGCCGTACCTGGTGGCCGTCAACCCCGTCGGGACGGGGCCCGCCATCACGGCCTGCACACAGCTGGCCGAGGACGACCAGGTCTTCGTCGCCATCGCCCCGCAGCAGGCCGACTGCTTCCTGCAGCAACATGACGTGCCCACCATTTCGGGGATGTTCCAGGAAGTGGCGTCCCAGAACAGCACGCCGAACTTCACGCTGCTGCCGCCCCCTGCCGCCTACGACCCGCTGCAGCTCGTCGTCCTGGACCACCGCGGTGTCTTCAAGGGCAAGAAGATAGGGCTCTTCGCCGGCGAGGAGACCGATGGGGCCGAGTTGAAGGTCGTCCAGTCGTCGCTGAAGTCGTTGGGGGTCCACGTCGTCGAGAGCGCAGTCGACGGCGCACCGCAGAGCGACGAGGTGGCCACCAACCAGCAGGCCGCGCTCATCGCCCAGCGCTTCCAGCAGGCGGGCGTCAACCAGGTGATCGCCGTGGGGACCGGCGCCACCGTGTGGCCCGAGTCGCTGCAGGCGAACGAGAGCACCTACCTGCCGGCATGGATCGCCACCGACGAGTCCGGGCTGGAGAGCGCGGTGCTCGGCTCGTCCATTCAGCCGAAGTATCTCGAGAACGTCCTGACGACGAGCCCCGTCCCTTCGAACTACACGCTCTGGCACACGCCGGCTGTCCAGGCGTGTGCTCGCGTGGTGCGCAAGGCGTACCCCTCGCTCAAGATCACGCCGCCGACAGACCCCCTGACCGGTTCGGACCAGACGTTCTACGCCGTGGAATCGGCCTGCCTGAACATCGACCTGTTCGCCACGATCGCCAAGGCGGCCGGGAAGAACCTGACCTGGTCGACGTTCACCCACGCCGGCTACGCGCTCAGGAACGCGGCCATTCCCGGCTCGGGCGCACCGGTCTCCTTCGCCCCGGGCCGGCCCTACGCGCTCGGCCCGGTGTACCTGGTGACCTTCGACAAGGCGAAGAACGTCCTGCAGTTCGCCGCGACCGCCGCCTCGAAGTAGGCGGAGCGGCGGGGAGGTTCGCAGCAGCCGCGTCCCGTTAGAGCGGGCAGGCCTCTGCAGCCTCCGCCAGAAGGGGATCGACATCGCGGGGGAGAACGACCCCGGCCGCCTCGGCCGCCCGCGTGGCCTCTTCGTAACGTGCCAAGTACACCTGGCGGCTGCCGTAGAGCGCGCGGACCTTGTCGTCGGGAAAGCTCTCGTGGTAGCCGACGAGTCTGGCGAAGACATCGGGCGACTGCTGCATGGCGCTGTTGTGCCCCAGCGGCACCTCGACCTGGGGCAGCCTGACGCCACCGAGTGCGATGTCGTTGTCGTCGCGGGCGATCAACGCCGGCTCGCCGGCGAAGGTGATCAATGGCTGGGCCGGCGGGCGCGTCCCGTCCACCAGCCAGGCTTGCAGGTGATGCAGGGCCGCGTCGACCACCGGTGCCACGGAGACCTGGTTCACGGCCTGCATGGCTTCGCCGTCCAGGGGAATGGCAAACCCGAAGTCCCGCTCCATGCGCGGGGACGACGAGGCGATGCCGGGCAGGGACACATGCGAGGCCCCGGCCACCTCCCAGTACCGGAAGCGGTCGGAGTCGGGCTGGCGGACCGGGTAGCAGGACGTGGTCTCGCACTCCGTGTTGAGCACCATGACCGGTACGCCGATGTCGTCGCGCAGCAGGTGCACGCCTTCGGGGATCCGGGGGCCGGTGCCGGCGGAGACGGCGGAGACGGTCATGACCTCGTCACCGACCTCGAACGCGGTGCCGCCACCGAAGTACATCAGCAGGAAGAAGGCGTCGAAGCGTCGCGTGAGCGGCTGTACACCGTTGAGGTATGACGCCAGCCGCGCCGCCGACTGCGAAGCACCCTGGGCGATTAACCTGCGCACGTCCAGTCCCTCGAGCGGGTCGAGGCCACCACGAGGCCGATCGGGCGCGACCACATTGGCCACCTGCGTGTAGATGTCGAACGAGGAGTCGTCACTCGGGATCGACAGTGAGCCGTAGCGCTCCGGATCCCAGTCCCGCAGCCCTTGCGGGTTGTCGGGTTGGCCGTGCACCCCGACCCGCTGCACGGAGGCGGCCACGTAGGCGTAGCCGTTCTCGAAGACCTCGGGGCTGTCGCCGCCGGTGAAGTTGTCGTAGCCGGCTGTCACGTTGTTCCACAGCACGACCACCGTCCCGTTGAACGCCACGGCGTCGACCGGACGCAGGACGACCAGTCGGGTCTTGTAGGGGGCACTCCCCACCGGCTCGACCGACCAGCGACCGTCCCGCCCCAGCTCGGTGTCCGCGACGGGCCCGTAGCGGACGGCCTCGCCCTCCACGAAGTACTCGTCGGCGCGATAGCCCTCCGCTGCCAAATCGGCCGTGGGCAGGCCGAACGGCCACCCTTTGCCCCCGGTGATCGGCCCGGTCACGCTGGTCATGTCGTCTCCGCCTCCGTTCGCCGTGCTCGGCCGCCGGCCCGGAGCTCGCGCTTGAGGACCTTGCCCGAGGGATTCCTCGGGAGCGCCTCCACGAACGTGATTTCCTTCGGAACTTTGAACCGGGCCAATTGGGCTTGGCAATGCGCAATGAGTGCGTCGGGCGTGGCGTCGACGCCCGGCCGGAGGGCCACGAAGGCCACGGGTACCTCGCCCCAGCGCGCATCGGGCCGGCCGACGACGGCAGCTTCGAGGACCGAGTCGTGTTCGTAGAGCACGCGCTCGATCTCGGAGCTGGCGATGTTCTCGCCACCCGAGACGATCATGTCCTTCAAGCGGTCGACGATGAAGAGGTACCCGTCCTCGTCGCGCACGCCGACGTCACCCGAGTGGAACCAGCCCCCGGCGAAGGCGGCCGCGGTGGCCTCGTCGTCCCGCCAGTAACCCTTGAAGACCTTGGGGCCCCGCATGACGATCTCCCCCTGCTCCCCGGCGGGCACCGAGTGCCCGTTCTCGTCCCAGAGGTCGAGCTCGAGATACAGGCAGGGGCGGCCCACGGAGCCGAGCTTGGTGATGATGCTGTCGCGATCGAGGAACGTGTCGCCCGAGACGGTCTCGGTCATGCCGTAGGCGTCGGCGAACCACGCCGAGGGGAAGACCCGCTGTATCCGCTCGATCAACGGGATGGGCATCTTCTCGCCGCCGTTGATGACGACCCGGATGGACGAGAGATCCCGCTGCTCAATGCCGGGCAGCCCCATGATGGCGTTGACCATCGCCGGGGCCAGCCAGACCGCGGTGACGCGTGCGCGCTCGACTTCGTCGACCACGGCGGCCGCGTCGAAGGCACGGTGGACGATCGTCGTGGCGCCGGCGGCAATGAGCGACGTCGTCGTCAGGTCGAGCGCGCCGACATGGTAGAGCGGCCCGCAGGCCAGGCCGAGGTCGTCGCTCGTGAACCCGAACTCGACGATGTGGGCCAGGTTCTTCCAGGCCAGATTGGCATGGGTGAGCATGACGCCCTTGGGGCGGCCCGTGGTCCCCGAGGTGTACATCAACCGGTGGACGTCGTCCCCGGTGGCCACCGCGGCCGGTTCGTCGCGCCCGGCGTCGCGGCGAAGGTCGGCGAGGCTCGTCCAGCCCGGCCGGTCGACCGGCGCGATGCTGACCCGGGCCAGGCTGCCGCGCTCGGAGCCGTCGCCCAGCCCATCGGCGGCCTCGTCGGCCAACGCGAGCAGCGCGTCGTCGCAGACCAGTGCCCGGGCGCCCGAGTGTTCGAGGATGTAGCGCACCTCGGGGGCGGCGAGCCGCCAGTTGATCGGCATGGCAATGGCGGCCAGGTGGTTGGCGGCGAAGAGTGCCTCAAGGAATTCGGGGCAGTTGTACGAGAGGATCGCCACCACGTCGCCGGGCCCGACCCCTCGCCCGGCCAGGCCGCCGGCCAGCGCCGCGACCCGGTGCGCCATCTCCCCGTAGGTGATCGCCTCGTTCTCGAAGAGGGTGAACACCTTGTCCGGCGTCCGTCGGGCGTGATGCGCCAGCACGTTGCACCAATTGACATCGCCCGCATCCATCGGCACGGCGGTCACGAGCGCGCCCCGGCGACGAGCAGGAACGTGTCGGAACGCATTCGCCCCGGGCGTCCGGGCGACCGGCGGCCCGCTAGTGTCCCACTCAATGACACGGGCGGAAGCCACCGGCGATTCGCGGCGCAAGGCGAACTGGGAGGCGCGCTACCAGGCCATCATCGACACCTCGGCCGGGGTGTTCGCCCGGGGCGGCTATCACGCGACCGGCATCACCGAGCTGTGTGTCGCCAACGATCTCGGCAAGGGCGCGCTTTACCACTACATCGGTTCGAAAGAGGACCTGCTCGCCGCCATCCACGACCGGGTGATGGACGAGGTGATGCTCGGAGCCGACCGCGTGGCAGAAGCGGGTGGGTCGCCGTCGCGGCAGCTGGCCATGCTCGGCGAGGAGCTGCTCGACGTCATCCACCGCTACCCCGATCACGTGTGGGTCTTCCTGCACGAGTTCCCGGCGCTCACCGGCGAACGGGCCGAGCAGTTCCGACTGCGTCGCCGCGCCTACGAGCAGAGGGTGGAGGCCGTCCTGCAGGCCGGCGTCGAGACGGGCGAGTTCCGCGACCTCGAGCCCCGGGTCACCGCCATGGCGTGGTTCGGCATGCACAACTACACGTACTTGTGGCTCAAGCCGGGCGGGGAGCTCTCGGCGCGCGACGTGGCCAAGCCCTTCGCCGACATCTTCATGCAGGGCATCACGAAGCCGGCTCCGACTCCTGAGCCGGGTTCCGACTAGTCCACCGCGACCGCTCACGGCGCGGCGTACCCGCCGTCGACGACGAGTGCCGATCCGGTCGTCCAGCGGGACCCCTCACCGGCCAGGTAGGAGTAGGCGCCGACGAGGTCGCCCGCCGTGCCGAGCCCGAGCGGATGGCGTGCGGCGACGGCGTCGAGGGCCTTCGGCGGCAGGTCGTCGTGGATAGCCGAGCGGAACGTCCCGGGGCACACGCAGTTGACGCGGATGCCGTCGCGGGCGTATTCGACGGCGGCGACCTTGGCCAGCTGAATGACGGCCGCCTTGGTGGCGCAGTAGGGGGCGGCGTGGGACCACGCGGTCAGGCCGGACACCGAGGCGGTCAGAATGATGGAGCCCGCGTGCTGGGGGCGCATGACGCCGACCGCGGCCCGGATGCCGTTGACGGCGCCGAGGACGTTGACCCGGAAGGCGCGCTCCCAGTCCTCGGTCGTGAGGTTGTGGATGCGGCCGTTCGGGGAGAGCACGCCGGCGTTGCTGATGAGGACATCGAGCCGGCCGAAGCGCTCGACCGCCCGCGCCACCACCGCCTCGACCTGGTCGTAGTCGCTCACGTCGGCCAGCATCGTCTCCACCGAGCCGCCCGGCATGGGCCCGAGGCCGGTCACCGTGGCGTCGAGCGTGGCGGCGCTCACGTCGCTCAGCATGAGATCGGTGGAAGGCTCGCCGGCGAGCTGCTTCGACACGGCGGCACCGAGGGCCCCGCCGGCGCCGATGATCGTCACGACCCGTTGCGTCGCCGTCATACCAACAAGTATCCGCCGTCGACGCTCAGCACGGTGCCGGTGATGAAGGCGGAGGAGTCGGAGGCCAGGAATTGATAGGCGGCGGCGAGATCGGTCGAGGTACCCCAACGCCGCTGTGCGGTGTGGCCGGTGATGGCGGCCGAGAGGTTGGGGTTGTGCATCCACTCGTCGGCGAGCGGCGACTCGAACCAGCCCGGCGCCACGACGTTGACCGTGATGCCGGCGGAGGCCAAGTCGAGCGCGAGGCCCTTGGCCACGCCGACGAGACCCGCCTTGGACGCGCTGTAGGCGGACAAGCCCTTGCGCGGCCGCTCGCCCAGCACCGAGCCGGTGAAGATGAGGCGCCCCCCCTCGCCCATGACGCGGGCCGCCGCGCGCGCACCGAGGAACGAGCCCGTGAGGTTGACCTCGATGACCTGGCGCCACGTGGAGGCCTCGGTCTCGCGCGGACCGGCCACCACCGGCGAGATCCCGGCATTGCAGATCCAGACATCGACACCGCCCCACTCGGCCACCGCGGCGTCGGCCACGGCTTCGTTGAAGTCCTCGTCGGTCACGTCACCGCTCAACACCATGGACGACCCCGGGAGGGCGGCCGCCACCGCCTTGAGATCACGTTCGGTCCGGGCGACGAGAGCCACGGAAGCACCGGCCTGGGAGAACGCATGGGCGAGCAGGGCGCCCAGCCCGCGGCTGGCGCCGGTGATGACGACCCGCTTGCCCGAGACCGCCCCCGGGCCGGGGAACGACTCGGGTATCTCGATCTGCTCGATCATCGTTTCCCTCACGTTGTACCGACCAGTACAGTACACGTTCGATGACCGTCGATTTCCCGGCTCCCTCGCCCTTTTCGCTGGTCGACCTGCTCGAGATGCAGCGCCGCATGCTGGTGATCCGGGGCTTCGAGGAACGGGTGGCCGCGCTCTACCGGGACGGCGAGGTCCCCGGTTTCGTCCACCTCTCCACCGGGCAGGAGGCCACCGCCGTCGGTGCCTGCTGGCCCCTGGGAGCGGCCGACGTCATCACGTCGACCCACCGGGGCCACGGCCACTGCCTGGCCAAGGGCCTGGAACCGGCGGGCATGTTCGCCGAGCTGATGGGCAAGGACCAGGGCACCAACCGGGGGCGCGGCGGCTCCATGCACATCGCCGATCCCAAGCTCGGCATCTTCGGGGCCAACGGCATTGTGGCGGCGGGCGTGCCCATTGCGGCGGGGGCGGCGGTGGCGGCGCAACTCCGCAACGACGGCACGGTGACCGTCGCCTTCTTCGGCGACGGGGCCGTGGCGCAGGGCGCCTTCCACGAGGCGGTGAACCTCGCCGCCGTCTGGAAGCTCCCGGTGGTCTTCTTCTGCGAGAACAACGGATATGCCGAGTTCTCCCCGGCTTCCACCCAACATGCGGCGTCACTGGAGCACCGGGCAGCCGGCTACGGCATTCCCTACGGCGCCGTGGACGGCAACGACGTGGTGGCGACGGCGTCCGCCATGGAACACGTCGTCGACATGGTGCGCGGCGGCAGTGGGCCCTTCGTGGTGGAGGCCACGACCTACCGCTGGCACGGCCACTACGAGGGCGATCCCGAGCGCTACCGCTCGGCCGACGAGGTCGAGGCGTGGCGCGCCCGCGATCCACTGCTCGTGCACGAAGCCGTGCTGCGGCAGGCCGGCGTCAAGGACGACGAGCTCAAGGCGCTGGAGGCGTCGATCACCGCGCTGCTCGACGGCGCGGTCGAGGCGGCGCGCCGGCTGGCCGGCCCCGCCCCCGAGACCGTGACGGACTTCGTCGTGCGGGCCCGACCCTCCCGGCCCGAACCGGAACACCCGGCCGTCGACGGGCCGGTGTTCCGCACCATGGATGCCGTCCGCTCGGCCCTGGCCGTCGAACTGGCCGAGGACGACCGCGTCTTCGTCGCCGGCGTCGACGTGGGCGTCGGTGGCAACGTCTTCGGGCTCACGCGCGGGCTGGCCGAGGAGTTCCCCGGACGCGTGCGGGACACGCCCATCTCCGAGGCGGCGATCATGGGCCTCGCTGTCGGGTCGGCCATGGCCGGCATGCGCCCGGTGGTCGAGCTCATGTATCTCGACTTCATCGGGGTCTGCTTCGACCAGTTGCTCAACCAGGCGGCCAAGTTGCCCTTCATGACCGGGGGCGCGGCCGAAATGGCGCTGACCGTGCGCACCCAGTTCGGTGCCGGCCGCTCGTCGGGCAGCCAGCACTCGCAGAGCCTGGAGGCGTTGCTGGCGCACATCCCGGGGTTGACCGTGGTCATGCCGTCCACCCCGGCCGACACCTACGGCCTGTTGCGGGCCTCCATCCAGGACCCCAATCCCGTGGTGTTCATTGAGAACCGTCTGCTCTACGGCATGAAAGGGCCGCAACCGCCGCCCGACTACGTGCTCCCCATCGGGAAGTCCGCCGTGGTGCGTCCCGGTCGCGACGTCACCGTCGTGTCGGTCTCACGCATGGTGCACGAGGCGCTGGCCGCGGCGGCGACGCTCGAGGCGGAGGGCATCTCGGTCGAGGTCATCGACCTGCGGACGGTGGCGCCCCTCGACATGGTGCCGATCCTGGCCTCGGTGCACAAGACGAGCCGGCTGCTCATTGCGCACGAGGCGGTCGTGCCGTTCGGCCTCGGCGCCGAGATCGCGGCCACCGTGGCCCGCGAGGGCTTCTGGGATCTCGATGCGCCGATCGAGCGCATCGGTGCCGCGGCGACGCCGTCGCCTTACGCGCCCGACCTCGAGCGGGCCTGGTTGCCCGACCGCCAGGACATCACCGCCGCCCTACGCCGGCTGGCGGCCGTGTAGCGAGATCGTCCTCGTTCAGCAGCCGAGCTGACGGGCGATGACGAGATGCTGGATCTCGTTCGTGCCCTCGCCGATCTCGAGCACCTTGGCGTCGCAGTAAAAACGGGCCACCGGCGTCTCGAGCATGTAGCCGAGACCACCGTGGATCTGGACCGCTTCGGACGCCGCCCAGGCCGCCACCCGGCTCGCCTTGAGCTTCGCCATGGCCGCCTCCTTCTGGAAGGGCTGGCCGGCGTCGCGCAGCGAGGCGGCGCGGTAGGTGAGCCAGCGGGCCGCCTCCAGCTCGGTGGCGATGTCGGCCAGCTTGAACTGCACCGCCTGGAACGACGAGATCGGCTGCCCGAATTGGTGACGCTCACGGGCGTAGGCCGTGGCCAGGTCGAGGACGGCCTGGGTCAGGCTCAGCGACAGGGCCGCGATGGAGATCCGTCCGACCTCCAGGGTGCGCAGGAACTGGCCGAGCCCGAGATTCGGATCGCCGAGGAGGTGCTCGTCGGGCACCCAGACGTCGTCGAGGTAGAGCTCGCGCGTGTCGAGGCCGCGCCAGCCGATGCCGCGCATTTTCGGCCCCATGGCGAAGCCGGGCGTGTCCTTCTCGACCACCAGGCTGGCGAAGCCGTCGCGGCCGTCGACCGGGTCCGTGCGGGCCAGCAGGGTCACGCCGAACGACATGTCGGTCCCCGCGTTGGAGATGAAGGTCTTGCGGCCGTTGATCAGCCAGCCGCCGTCGCGGCGTTCGGCCCGGGTCCCGATGCCGCGGGCGTCGGAACCGGCGTCGGGCTCGGTGAGCCCGAACGCGCCCAGCGCGCGCCCCTCGGCCAGCGGCCGCAGCCAGCGCTCGCGCTGATCGTCGCTCCCGAACAGGAGGAGGGGCAGCGAGCCGATGGTCACGTGGGCCTGCCAGGCGGCGGCGACGGACTGGTCGGCCAGGCCGATCTGCTCCATGGCGGCGACGAAGCCGACCGTCGACATGCCGATGCCGCCCCACTGCTCGGGCACCAGCATGCCGAGCAGGCCGAGAGCGCCCATTTCGCGCAGGAGGTCGGTAGGGCAGCGGGCCTCGTCCCAGGCCAGTGGCGCCCGGGGCGCGATTTCGCGCTGGGCGAAGTCGCGGCAGAGCCCGACGAGGTCGCGCTCGGTCTCGTTGAGTGAGAAGTCCATGACCCGGCTCTCCCTCAGCTCATCCGTCGGCCTGCAGGTGGGCCAGGAACGAGGCCGACCAGTCGGGAAGGTCGCGCGGCACGAGGTAGCCCTCCTCGCTGACGATCTCGTCCCAGTGCTCGGCCACGTCCTCGATGGTGGGCGCCGAGGCGACGTAGCCAGGAGTGGAGGCGATGAAGATGCGGGCGAACCTGCCCGCTCCGGCGGTGAACAACTCCCCGTTGACCGGGCAGGCCTCATGGGCCAGGAAGGCCACCAGCGGCGCCACCTGGCCCGGCGCCATGGGCGACGCGGTGTCGTTCTCGTCGGCGTCCGGTCCCGCCATGCGGGTCATGGCCGCCGGCGCAATCAGATTGACCCGTATGCCGTGGGCCTCGCTCATGGTGGCGATGCTGCGGGCGAGCCCGATGACACCGCCCTTGGCCGTGGCGTAGGAGAGGTTCTTGGGCAGGCCGAAGACCCCTGACGACGTCGTCATGACGATGCGGCCGTAGCCCTGGTCGACCATGGTGGGCCAGGCCGCCCGCGTCGTATTGAACGAACCCAGGACATGGACGGCGAGGTGACGCTGCACATTCTCGGCGTCGACTTCGGGGAGCCCGCCCCACTGCATGATCCCGGCGTTGTTGATCAGGATGTCGAGCCGCCCGAACCGCTCGAGGGCCCCGGCGACCAGCGCCTCCGCCCCCTCGGGCGAGGCGACGTCGTGCTCGTCGGCCAGCGCCGCGCCGCCGGCGGCCTCGATCTCGGCGGCCATGGCCGATGCCACCGCGCCATCGGCCCCGACGCCTTTGATGGAGCCCCCGAGGTCGTTGACGACCACGGCGGCACCACGGTCCGCGAGGAGCAGCGCGTACGCGCGACCGATGCCGCGGCCGGCGCCCGTGACGATGGCGACGCGTCCTTCAAATCCGTGCACATCCACGTCTCGGTCGACCGCCCTCCGCTGGTGCCGGTTGTGCCGGCGGTCTAGTTCGCCGCCGGCACGGCGGCAAGCGGCGCCTGGAACCCGAGGAGGTCGCCGAGCGTGCCGCCGACCATGGCGGCGCGCTCGTCATCGGGCACGCCGGCGAACAACTGGCTCATGAGTTGCTTGCTGCCGCGGAA